>Ga0209698_10003056_pt1 | contig 18743 bp, 12 predicted proteins | sample LitLauG_LLR_2012_FD_187203 | JGI IMG/M metagenome (GOLD analysis project Ga0209698, IMG submission 187203) | Freshwater sediment microbial communities from Pennsylvania, USA - Little Laurel Run_MetaG_LLR_2012 (SPAdes) (version 2) | ecosystem: Environmental > Aquatic > Freshwater > Creek >...
TCGGTTTTGCCGCTACGGTGCTAACCTTTTTCATTGCCGGTCTCCTTTTTATCTGTGCCTTGAGCACGTCGATAACTTGGGAGCGTACACCGCATCCCGCCGGAGACCGGCCTTCTCATCCCATCTGGTTTCACCACCTACGATTTCAACTACTACGAAGCGGATCCTACTGCGTCACCGTGAACTTCTTGCTGCTCTTCAGTGTTCCGCTCGGCGTCTTGACCGTCACAAACCCAGACTTCGCTCCCGTCGGTACCGTCGCTGTCAGGTACGTGTCGGAGATTACTGTGAACGGCGCCACAATACCGCTGAAAGCCACTTTCTTCGCTCCCGTGAATCCCTGCCCCAGAATGCCGATCGTCGCGCCAACCGGGCCCGATGTGGTGGCCGGGCTGGCGAATGGTTTCAGCGGTGTGCTCGGGTTCCAACTGAAGAATGTGCCATAGCCATAGGTACCGCCAGCATTCGACAATCCGTAAAAACTGCCATTGGTGTGTTGCAGCAGCGAAACCTCCACTACGCCGCCGATTACGCCGTTTGCGCCATCAAATTGATAGAGCACCGAAAACGTGCTGCCGCCTTTCGACCCGACGCGGAAGATCGTGCCGAAATTGTTCTGCCCACCTTGGAGGGCGACTCCATAAAAATACCCATCGGTACCCTGTACCAAGCCAGCATCAAAAGTACATCCCTCCGATGCATCCGGGTTCAGGCGATGGAGCACCGTGATTTTCCCGGCTGGTGTCATCTTATATATTTCTCCGCACCCTGCTGTCCCCCCCCAAGAGGTACCGTAAAAACTTCCGTCGCTTCCTTGTATCAGCGGAGCGACCCCGCCCTCACTGTTAGTCACAACCGTGAACACGCCGGCCGGAGTGATTCTGAATATGCTTCCCGTTCCTCCTCCGGTGCTGCCGTAGAAATTGCCATCCTTGCCCTCCACGAGTGGAGCAAATGCAAAACAGCCGTCCGAGCCGCCATTGAACTGGTAGACCCACCCTAGAGTTCCTGCTGGCGTAAGCTGATAGATCGTTCCGCAACCCTGCCCGCAAGGCGTGGCGCCCCCACAACTCGTCACACCGTAATAGTTTCCATCCGTCCCGAGAATCGGGGCCGCAAAGGGCTGGCCACCATCGCTGCCGCCGGTAAAGTCATACAAATGGCTTAGGTTACTTGTTGGTGTTACGAGGAGAACGTCGCCGTATCCGTACTGGCCACCGCCTAGGGGTGCCACAAGAAAGTTCCCGTCCGGAAGCGGTTCGGCACCGCTGTAAGGGTTATCCCCGTCGGTGCAGCCTCCCAGCGGGTTACAGATGAAGTCGATGACTTGGGTTGGCGACCCAGCCGGACTCATGTTAAATACCATTCCCTCAGGGTAATAGGTGCCCTGAGGTCCCCCACTAATACTGGTTGTGTAGATGTTTCCGTCCTGTCCTTGCGCCATCGTTCCAGAATTTCGAAAATTGAAAGGATCTGAATTACTTGGGTTAAAGCTGTAAAGCGGCGTCGGCGTCTGCGCCTGAGCGGCAGCTATAAGCAACGTTGACAGAACAACTGCGGTAAACACGCTTCGAATAGTCCCATTGCCCCTCGCCAAACTTCCTCGTGTGCAGAACATTGCAACCCTCCCCTTGATAGACCTTTCCGTGTTGTACGTGCAGATCGGTGCGGCTAAAATGGCCTCCACTCAGGATCGTTGAGCCGGGATTTCGTGTCCCGCTTCGCATCCGTTGGCGCAGCCTTCTATCGCAGAGATTTAGCCATAGACACGAATCGAAGTCTTTACCGATTCCTGAAATTGGGTTTAAAGGATGATGAATCGCAGGTCTTCATAGGCATCTCATGCCAGATACCCGGAGTACCTTCATCTTTTCCCCCTACCGTCTCGACCCGGACGAGCGGCACCTGAGCCGCGATGGCGATCTTCTGCCTCTAACGCCCAAGGAGTTCGACACCCTGCTCATCTTGGTGGAAGCCGCCGGGCGTGTGGTTGAGAAAGAGGAACTGATTCGCCGGGTCTGGCCCGATAGCTATGTCGGTGACAGTAGCCTGGCTCGAAATATCTCCGTGCTGCGCAGGGTGCTTGGCACGCAGGTCATCGAAACCCTACCCAAGAAGGGTTATCGAATCAGCGTGCCAGTAATAAAAGCGGTAGCGACGCACGATCTCCCGGGCGCCGCTTCGAGGGTGGAATCAAACGAGCAGCCTCCGGCTCCCGAATCACGCCGTGCGATGGAACCGGCGACACGATGGTGGACACGCAGGAGCAGGGTGTGGGTGGCGATGACGAGCGTTGTACTGATTTTGGTCGTGTTTCGGGTCGTCGGCATAATTTCAGCTAAGATGACCTCCTCTGCCGCGAGTGTTCCAATACGTTCGATTCTGATTCAGAAAGAAGGCTCGCTTGATCCCTTGGACGAAGGCTTCAGGCTGGCTCGGCCGCAGGGACAATATCCGCAAGCGATTTACAATCGAGAGACGAACGGCTGGGACCGATGGAGAATCGTGAGTGACGATCAGAACTATTACTTTCACATTCTTAGCGCGGCGGAAAGGGATTTCGCACTGCAGAGAGACTGGAAGCTGACTTGCGTTTGCGCAGTAGAAAGCGGCGCAGGAGAGGCTGATATTGATCTTGCCGGTAAGGGAGCGCGATTCGACATGGAGTTCCTGCAGGAAGGAAATCGGTACTTTGTCGCCTTAGTGAATCAGCTGTCTCCCGATTTAAAGTGGGACCAGAAGATCGAGTTCCCGGGAGCTGGGGACGTTGCTCATCCACACACCTACGAACTGCGGTACGATCACGTCACGCAAACAGCAAGTCTGTGGATTGACGGTCAACAGGCAGCTTCTGGATATCGTGGGTATCATCAGTTCCAGGACGATTCGAAGCCTTCCTTCACGTTCGGCACCTTTATATACGGGAAAGCTCCGAAGGGAAGTTTTGTGTCTCGCCGGGTTCGGTTTGAGGCGCAGTGAGTTCGTCGACCTGTTCCGTCAAAAGTTGTCAATACGAGTCAATTTGCATAACTAGAAGACCAACTGTTGATAAATCCGATTACACTCACAATCCAGCCTAGGTCTGTCTATACTCGTGTCCATGCCCGGTGGCAGAAAATTTTATCCTCCTCGCAGCTGGTCAACGGTCCTCCTCGAAGTGATGCTGGGCGCCTCTTGGTCGTCCTCGTCGGGGCATTGTTGTCACAGTTGCACTGGCTTCGGTAGTTGTTAAAGAATCGCCATTACAATCATTGATCGCTCTGGGCTGTGACAACAACAACCAGACAAGGGAGAAACATAGGCAAATGGGCCCCGACCGCACTTCTCTTCCCCTAAGAACGCAGTCGCACCAACTATCCCGGCGCAGCCTGCTCCGCTACGCTGGCGGAGCTCTAGCCGCCGCAGCATTGCCTCGCGCAACCTGGGCACTCGCACAAACCGCCGGTCCAGTCATCACGACATTGGGCGATTACATGGCCGCAGCCGCCACGCGTCCGCTGCCCGACGAAGTCATCGCCAGCGCGAAGCTCCACCTTCTCGACACTCTGGCCGCGATGATATCGGGAATCGATCTGCCACCTGCGGTTGCCGCAATTCGTTTTGCGCGTAGCTCTACCACTTCGCCGGTGGCGACAGTCGTCGGCACCAACATCACCTGCGGAGCGATCGACGCCGCGATGGCGAATGGCATGCTCGCTCATTCCGATGAGACCGACGACTCGCATGCTCCTTCGCAGTCTCATCCCGGCTGCGTCACGATCCCCGCGGCACTCGCCGCTGGAGAGCAGTTCAACGTCGACGGCACCAAGTTCCTACGGGCAATTGCCCTGGGCTACGACGTCGGAACTCGTGTGACCTTGGCGTTTGGCGGCGCCAAATTTCAAACCGACACGCACCATGACAGTCACGCCACCGCCGGAGTTTTCTGTGCCGCAGCCGCAGCCGCATGCACCGCAAACTTGAACAGCCAGCAGATGCGCTGGGTCCTCGATTACACGGCCCAGCAGACGGCTGGAATTGCCGCCTGGAAGCGCGATCTCGAACACATCGAAAAATCGTTCGTATTCGCCGGAATGCCCGCCAGAAACGGCGTCACCGCTGCCTTGCTCGTGCAATCCGGATGGACCGGCGTCGACGACATTCTCTCCGGATCCGACAATTTCCTCTTGGCATTCGCTCCCCAAGCCGATCCGCAGGTTCTGATCGACAAACTCGGCGAACGTTATGAGGTCGTCCGCACCAACATCAAGAAGTGGAGCGTCGGCTCCCCCATCCAAGCCCCACTCGACGGCATGGAAGCCTTGCTGAAGAAACATCCCTTCCGCGCGGAACAGGTGAAGAAAGTCGTCGTGCGCAGCGCCACTCAGGAAGCCGTTATCGTCGACAACCGCACCATGCCCGATCTCTGCCTCCAGCACATGATCGCCGTGATGATCGTCGACGGCACCGCGTCGTTTCATTCAGCCCACGACGAAAGAAGGATGCACGATCCAACGATCCTGCGTGAGCGCGTCAAGGTCGAACTGATTTCCGACGAAGCGCTCGACCGCCTCCTGCCGAAACGAGTCGCGATCGTCGAGGTCACGCTGAATGATGGTACGCAGCTGTCCGAGCGGGTGGACGCAGTGCGGGGAACAGCTGAAAATCCGATGACGCAAGACGAGATCGTGGCCAAATGTCGCGACCTGATTGCGCCCACTCTGGGCTCTGGGACTTGTAGCGCGCTTATTGATAAAGTATTGAAGCTTGAAAATGTCAAAAGCATCCGGGAGCTCAGGCCCCTTCTGCAGAAAGCCTAACGGCCCGTGGTGCAAGTGCGATTCGTATCAGGGCACGCCTTCAGGCGTGCCGTAAATACCGTGTTATGAATGCGCCTTTAGGCGCTGGCTTTGGGACGCTAGAGTTTCGCCACGGGCTGCACAACATGGCTCACGTGGGGCGCCGATGCCAACAACCGACACAAGGAAAGCAGATGTCCATTGCAAGTCCGGCCCTAAGCCGCCCGGCACTGACCAGTAATCAAGTCCGCGGATTTTGGGCCGCCTGGGGAGGCTGGGCGCTTGACGGCATGGATTCCTTCATCTACGCCATGGTTCTGGTCCCCGCGCTGCGAGATCTGCTGCCGCGCTCGGGAATCCCCGCCACCACCGCCAACCTTGGCTACTATGGCGGCGTACTCTTCGCGCTGTTTCTTGTGGGATGGGGAATGGCCTTGCTCTGGGGCCCGGTTGCCGACCGCTTCGGGCGAGTCCGCACGTTGAGCCTGACCATCCTTTGCTTCTCGGTTTTCACTTTTCTCAGCGCACTATCCACCAGCGTTTGGATCCTGGCCACGTTCCGTCTGCTCGCAGGCTTTGGCATTGGCGGCGAGTGGTCGATGGCTGGCACCTTCGTCGCCGAAGAATGGCCCGAAGAGCGCCGCAAGATGGGCGCCGGACTGATGCACACCGGCTACTACTTTGGCTTTTTTCTGGCCGCGCTCGCCAACTATTTCATTGGCGGCGCTTACGGCTGGCGTGCCATGTTTGTACTCGGCGGCTTCCCTGCTCTGCTCGTTGCCTTCATCCGCTACGGCGTAAAAGAACCAACCCGTTGGGCGAAGAAAAACCTATCCCATGAAGTATGGACGGCGCGGCGCGCTTTTTTCTACCTCTTCTCGGATGAATATCGCCGCCGCACCATCCTGAATTCGACCTACATGCTGGTCTCGATCGTCGGATTGTGGGCGGGAGCGGTGTACGTTCCAGCCTCCGTCACTTTCTTGGCGAGCAACGCACACTTGTCCGTCCCAGAAGGAGCCCGACTGGCCTCCTACGCCACCATGATTCTTTCGGTAGGCACGATTCTCGGCTGCCTCGCTGTGCCCGGCATTGCCGAGCGCATCGGACGACGCGCAACCCTGGCGGTCTATTTCTCGCTGATGCTGATCTTTATCTCGCTGGGCTTCGGATACGCTTTCTACCTCAAAGAGGGAGCGCTGACCTGGTTCATGGTCTGCCTCTTCTTTCTAGGGATCGGCGGCGCGAACTTCGCGATTTACACCTTGTGGGTCCCCGAGCAGTACCGCACCGAGTGCCGCGCCAGCGCGTTCGCCTTCTCCACGTCGGTAGGCCGCTTTGCCGGAGCCGGCATCACCTTCTTAGTAGGCGCCGGAGTTCGCCATTTTCAGACCATCGGCATCCCCGTAGCCCTAACCGCGGTAGCCTTCGCCATAGGCCTGTTGCTAATCCCCTTCGGCGAAGAAACCAAAGGAAAGCCCCTACCCGCCTAAAGTATTTATTTATCAAAGACCTAGCGGAAAGACTGACTAAGAAGCGACCTGAAATTCAAGCTAAGTTAATGATAAATAAATACTTTAAAGCTAAGTTCTTATTCCTCAAAGACTTGGCAACAATTATCTCTAAGCCTTTGATTCCAAAAGACCGGACCAAGAGGGGTCCAACCGTTAGTGTGAGATGTCCTCCAATGCCAACCCTCGCGTTCGCGGACCGAAAATGCCGATCGACAACATCACCACTAACATCGATGCGGCAATGAAGCTGAAAACGCCCGCAACCCCGAAGTCCCGCAGAAAGAACCCGATCAGAAAGCTGGTGAAGATCGCGCTCAATCGGCTCCAGGAATACACAAAACCAACAGCCTGAGCCCGAACCTTGGTGGGAAAGAGTTCCGGCTGATAGGCATGAAATGCCATCGACATCCAGTTATTGGAGCAAGTCAGCAACACGCCAAAGACAATCAGGAAACTGGCGTCCCGTTGGCGAGAGAACAGTAACCCAAAGATTCCAATGCACATGGCCGCCGCAACAATTTGCCACTTGCGCTCGAACTTGTCGGCGATCCGCATCGCGAGCAGAGGTCCAACGGGCGCAGCGATGGCAATAATAAAGGAGTACTGCAAGCTGTTGGTCGTAGTCACACCAGCCGCGATCAAAAGCGTTGGCACCCACGAAGCAAAGCCGTAATAGCCAACCGTTTGGAAGAAGTTGAAGATCATCAGCATCGAGGTACGGCTTAAATAAGGGGGCTTGAAGATATCCAGAAAATGCCCGTGAACTTCCTCGACCACATGCGGATTCGCCGGAGGCAAAGGTCCGCCAAGATCCTTCGCAACGCGCGCTTCCATCGCAGCCGTAGCGCGCTCAGCCTCTTCCAGATGACCGTGTGAGATCAGCCAACGCGGACTTTCCGGCACTCCGCGACGAATGAACCACACAAAGATCGCACTCACCGCCCCAATCAGAACCACCCATCTCCAGCCGTCCAGACCAAACGGATTGCGCGGCACCAGCGCCCACGCCAGCAACGCGACGACAGGAACCACGCTGAACTGAATCACCTGATTCACCGCAAAAGCGCGGCCGCGGAGATGCTTCGGCACAAGCTCGGTAATGTAGGTGTCAATCGTGACCAACTCAACACCGATGCCAATCCCGGCGATCAAGCGCCATGCAACGATGCCAATGGCGGTGTGTTGAAACGCCATGATCACGGTGCACGCCGTGTACCACAGCAGCGAGCAAGTGAAGACCATTCGTCGTCCGAACCAATCAGCCGCGAAACCAAAGAGCATTGTGCCGATGAAGAGTCCAGCAAACGTAGCAGCCACAAAACTGGCGAGTCCGTTGAATCCGAAGAATGACGCCGATGCACTCGAGAACAGTCCACTGCGCACGAGACCCGGTCCAATGTAGGCGGTGAAAAAGAGGTCATACATCTCGAAGCATCCGCCAAGCGAAAGCAGCAGCACCAACTTCCAGATGTAGCGCGTGGCGGGAAGCCGGTCGAGACGTGCGCTGATCTCGGCAGCGACGGTCGAACTGATTTGTTGTGTCAACGGTGACCTCTTTCGTTACCCAATTTCGGACAACGGTGTCCTCACGAGTCCTTAAAAGATACCTGAACCGCCTGCTTGCAGACTGCCTTCGGGCAAAGCGACGTTTAACTGGTGCAATTCTCCGGGCCGCAACTGGGCGGCCTTCGTCGCAGCCTGCAGGAATCGCTCGCTCTCCTGCTGGCTGACGACTCGGTCCGTCAAAGCCCGGAACTTATGCAAGTAATCATTGCGGCCGAACGGCGAAGTGCCCGACGGATGCGCATTGGCCACGGCAATTTCCTCTTCGATTCGTGAGCCATCGCGAAAGAAGATCTCCACCCGCCCGCCAAATGCCTTTTGGTTCGGATCGGCCGCGTGGTAGCGCTCCGTCCATTTCGGGTCTTCGCAGGTCGTAATACTACGCCAGAGACGTAGTGTGCTGGCGCGCTTCCTGCGTTCTGGAAGATAACTGTCGACGTGATGCCACGAGCCATCCTCGAGAGCGACGGCAAAAATGTACATGATCGAGTGGTCGAGCGTTTCGCGACTAGCCTGCGGGTCGAGCTTCTGAGGATCGCCAGCGCCCGTCCCGATGACGTGGTGCGTGTGAGCGCTGGTGTGGATGACGATCTTCTCGATCTCAGGCAGAACGGCAATCTTCTGCCGTAAACGAAACGCCAGGTCAATCAGAGCTTGTGCCTGATATTCGGCGCTGTGCTGCTTGGTAAAGCTCTCCAGGATGGCTCGCTTCGGCTCTCCTGGCGAGGGAAGCGGAACGCGATAATGAGCCTGCCGTCCGTCCAACATCCACGCGACCACGCTGTCTTCCCCTTCGTAAATTGGGCTCGGAGCAGTTTCGCCGCGCATGGCGCGATCGACCGCCTCGATCGCCAGCTTGCCGGCGTGCGCGGGAGCATAGGCTTTCCAGCTACTGATCTCTCCCTTGCGCGATTGCCGCGTCGTAAAGCTGACGTGCACTGCCTGCTGAATCGCCTGGTAGATCACCTCGGTCGGCAACTTCAGCAAAGTTCCAATCCCCGCGGCCTGCGCCGGACACAGATGCGCGATGTGGTCGATTTTGTGTTTGTGGAGCGAAATGCTCTTCACCAGATCAATCTGGACTTCGTAAGCGGTAGCAATGCCCCGCAGCAGATCATGGCCAGACCCCTTCATCGCCTGGGCCACCGCGAGAATCGGCGGAATGTTGTCGCCCGGATGCGCGAAATCCGACGCCAGAAAGGTATCGTGCATGTCGAGTTCGCGCACCGCTGTTCCGTTGGCCCAAGCCGCCCACTCCGGGCTGACAAGATGCACGGACGAAACACCGAGCACCGTCGCACCTGCGCTCTTCGAGCGATCACAGGAAGGATGGCCAAGCGCCATCGCTCGCGCGGAAACCACAGGCTGCCGGTTGATGGCAGCGATCGCCACCGCTGCGTTGTCGATGATGCGGTTCACGATCATCTCTTCGACCGCCGGTTCAAGCGGTACTGGATCAGAAGCGACGGCCGCCAGCTTCCACGCAAGTTGGTCTTCGCGCGGGAGCTTTGACGCCGATGGATGCACTCTTACGTCGTGAAAGAGCATCGCTTCCTCTGGCCCGTTGGTACGCTCACTTGGCTTCATCCTCGCCGGAATACTTCTGTTCCAACTGGTCAAATTCTGGTTTCTGCACGAGGCGCTGACGCTCCGCGAAAGCGACGAGGGTTCTACTCGTTTCATCGAGGCGTCCGCGTTCCTTCAATTCACGCAGGGCGTTCTGCATTCCGAGAATCGCCCCCTGCAGCGCGGCATTGGCGTAGAGCACAATGGCAAAACCCATCGCGGACAACTCCGCCACATCAACAATCGGCGTCTTCCCGCCAACCACCATGTTCACGACTTGCGGCACCCTCGACACCTGGGGAATGCGGCGCATTTCATCTAGACTCTCGGGAGCTTCGACGAACATAAGATCCGCGCCAGCTTCGATGTAAGCGGACGCCCGATCCACAGCAGCCTGAAAGCCTTCCACGGCGCGGGCATCGGTGCGGGCGATGATCAACAGGTCTTCACTGGCGCGAGCATCGACGGCCGCATGGATCTTCCCGCGCATCTCTCCGGTAGGAACTACCGCCTTGCCGGCGAAGTGCCCGCAACGTTTCGGCGAAACTTGGTCTTCCAACTGGATAGCGTTAGCGCCCGCGCGTTCTAAGACGTGAACCGTGTGCCGAACATTGAGGGCGTTGCCGAATCCGGTGTCCGCATCCACGATCACAGGCAGCGAAACCGCGTCACGGATCGCCGCCGTGCGCTCGGCCACCTGCGTGAGGCTGAGAAAGCCCATGTCCGGCAATCCGAGATCCATATTGGTAACGCCAGCGCCGGTGACGTATACGACTTCAAAACCAAGGTCGGCGATGATGCGAGCCGAGAGCGCATTCGCCGCTCCAGGAACCAGCAATGCCTGCCGCGCGGCAAGACCCGCGGTGATCCGATCGCGGAGTGAAGCGCCGGGATTCTCTTGGACTGCGGTCATATCGTACCTTCGGCTCGCAACGCCGCGATCGCATTCTCGTCGTAACCCAACTTGCCCAGCCATGCTGTCGTGTGTTCTGAGAGCGACGGCGCAGGAGTCGCGGGCACGGCCGCTTCGCCGTCGAGTTGAAAGCCTCCACTGGTCACGTGCTGGTTGTCTGACGTCTCGCCAACTGCGGCAAAGCTGGTCACAAACCTCCGCTGCGCCAAATGCGGATGCCCCAGAATCTCCGGAACGGTAAGCACTCGTCCCGCGGGAATTCCAGCTGCAACCATCAGTGGCTCCCATTCGTCGGCGCTTCGGCATATTAATGCAGGTTCAATCTCCGCATTCATGGCTAGTCGATTGTTCTTGCGCGTTTGCCGGTCGGCGAAGCGCGGATCAGTCTTCAAGTCAGGGCGTCCGATCAGGTCACACAGGCTGAAGTACTGGGAATCCTCGTTGGCCGCAATATTGAGCGGCCGGTCGGCGGTGCGGAACGTTCCCGACGGAGACGCGGTGAAATTCTCGTTACCCATCGGCTTGGGAATCACCCCGCAGTTCAAGTAGTTCGAAACGACCCAGCCCATGGTGGCAAGCGAGGAGTCCAGCATGGAAACGTCAATCATCTGGCCCTTGCCGGTGGTTCGTGCCCCTACGAGCGCGGCGCTGATGGCAAACGCCGCTGTGATTCCACCAACCGTATCGCACACGGGATAGCCCACTCGCAGCGGCGCGCTCTGCTCGTCTCCGGTTACGCTCATCACACCCGCCATTCCCTGGATCACTTGGTCATAGGCAGGACGCATCGCTAGCGGCCCCTCCTGACCGAAACCTGAGATGGCACAGTACACGAGACTCGGATTTAGTTTGGAGAGGACGGAGTAATCGAGACCCAGTCGCTTCATCACGCCGGGCCGGAAATTCTCAACCACAACATGAGACTGCGAGGTGAGCTGTTTGAAGATCTTCTTACCGTTCTCATGCTTGAGGTTGAGTGTGACCGACTGTTTGCCGGCGTTCACGGCAACAAAAGATGCCCCCATCAGCTTGCGCGTCTGGTCAGGATCGGCCCCCAGACGGCGCGCCAGATCCCCGCTCCCCGGTTGTTCGATCTTGATGACTTCCGCGCCCATCAGCACAAGCTGATAACTGCAGAAGGGACCGGCGAGGACGTTGGTCACGTCCAGTACGCGAATGCCGTTGAGTGGAAGGGCCATGGGCGCCTCTAACTGGGTTGCACCTGACCGGCGGATGCCGAATTCGGCCCTGGAGTGCAAACTGCAGCGCGATGTACGCGGAGCAAATGACCCTGATAGTCTCGCGCGGTGAATTGGGTAGCAAATTCCGCCGCCTCACAAAGTTTGTCGAGATCAATACGGGTCTCGTAGCCCATGCCGTGTAGGAAAGCAACGAGATCCTCGGTAGCGAGGTTGCCGCTGGCTCCCGGGCAGTATGGACATCCGCCGAGACCACCGGTCGCCGCGTCAAATTCGCGAACACCGACGTCGAGACCCGCAAGGGTGTTGGCGAGCCCGCGTCCGTAGGTGTCATGGAAATGCAGAGCCAACTCAGTCGCAGGAAGCTTGAGTTCTTCGGTGATGAGCCGGACGCCTTTGCGCACCTGATCCGGATAAGCCATGCCGTCTGTATCGCAGATGGCCACTCGCCACGGAGCCACGTCCCGCGCTGCCTTCACGACGTCGAACAATGCCTTGGCGGAGATTGTGCCTTCGAACGGACAATGGAAGCAGGTCGAGATGCCGGTGCGGATTGTCACGCCATCCCGCTCGGCCGCACGACTCACTTCCTGAAGTAGTGCTAGCGATTCACTCAGCGTGCGATTCAGGTTGCGGCGATTAAAACTGTCACTGGCCGACACAACGAACTCCAGATACCGGACGCCCGAGGCGACGGCCCGTTCGTATCCCTTAACATTCGGCACCAGCGCGGAAAAGCGCACACCGGGAAACTTATTGAACGAGGCCGCCAAGTCTTCGGCATCCGCCATCTGGGGAACCCAGCGGGGATGGACGAAGCTCGTAGCCTGAATATCAGTCACTCCTGCGTGAACTAGCTTTTCGATCAGCTTGAGCTTGTCTGCCGTCGAGACGAGCCGCGGCTCATTCTGCAGTCCGTCGCGCGCTGAAACGTCGAGAATATTGATTCTTTCGCTCATACTGACATCCTACCTGCTTGTCGCTTTACCTTAATCTTCCGCCTCGAAGGTCCATACCTGAGCGGGTTCGCTGCCTTTCGCCGGAACACCCACGTAGAGCCGGTCGCGTTTGGCATAGAAAAAGCCGGTGCGGATGCCAACGGCGGTTGGCACGGCGGATACCAATTCGTAGTGATCGGGATCATTTTCCTGAATCACGCTGATGAAGCCTTCGGCGCCGATCACATAAATTCGCTTACGCGACTCGTCAAAGTAGACGTCATCGCACTCTCCGGCGGCGCGGAGCCGAGCGACTTCCTTGCCCGTCGTTGTGTCGAGAACCACCATCATGGGAGTCTTGCGCGTGATCGTGTACAGACGATGGTCAGCCTCGTTGAGCGCCATGGCATAGTTGGCGCGCAGTCCTTTGAGAGGCCATTTCGTGACAGCGCCGGTCTTGCGGTCAATCGATTCAACTACGTTTCCAGCATCAGGAACATTGACATAGATATGTCCCCCGGAGGCCTCAACCTGAAACGACTCAGGGTGCCCTTCCGTCTTCAGAACCTGTCCCACCCGCTCATCGGTTGCGGGATCGATCGTGGCAATGCCGCCGTCATCCTCACCGAAGCCAACAAACACATTCTTGGAAGCGGCGTCGTAGCGGAGGTTGTCAGGATCTTTTCCGAAATCAATCGTCTTCTTCAACGCGTAGGTGGCGCCGTCGAACACGCGCACTTTGCCGTCTTCGGCATTCGCGACATACAGTTTGTCGAAACCTGGCACATAGAGAGGTCCCTGCGGCTGGCTTAATCCTGGAATGCTGTGGATCACCTTCCCCTGAAATGTGTCGATGACTTCAACCGTGTTGTTTCCGAGCGCGGAGACGAAAAGCCGTTTGCGTTTGACATCAGCGCTGAAGTGATCGAGCCGCCCGGCAACGTGGGGAACCGGAATCTGTTCTTCGAGTTGCAAGGGCTGAAAGTCGCGAGCGGGGTTCGAGCTCTGGGCGTATGCCAGAGGATTGCTGATTGCTGCCGTTAGTAATCCTGCACAGAATAAGCTTGCGTAGTTCATGATCCTCTCCCGCGGCAACAACGATCTACGGCTGCGCTTCAAAGACGAGGACATCTGCTGCCTGTCCATCGCTTGCTGGAGCTCCGACGTAAAACCGGTTCAACTCCGGCACCCAAATTGAGGTTCCGGCACCCTTCCGGGTCGGCAGTTTGTCGATCAACTCGTAATGATCGGCATCCTTTTGCTGATAGCTATAGATAAATCCAACTTCCGCATCGCGTCCGCCGGAAACATAGATACGGCGGCGCTTGGCATCGAAGGATACGCCGTCCATGCCGTCAACTGTGGGCAGAGCCGAAACCTCCTTGCCGGAATCCGCATCCACGGTTGTCATCTGCGGCGGCTTGCGGGTACCGATGAAGAGTCGATTGCTGGCAGCATCATAGGCGCCGTCGCCCGGACGCTCGCTGCTCACGGGCCACGTGGCGATCACCTTTCTCTCTTTTGTATCGATCACCTGAATTTTGCTAGAGGGAGACACGAAACAGAACAGCCGCTTTCCGGATTTGTCGAGCAGCAACTCGGCGGGGTGAGCGTCAACCTTGATGTCGCCAATCAGTTTGTTGGTCTTCGCGTCGATAATGCCCACTTCTCCGTAGTCTTTGCCGGCATCTTTTCCGCCATAGCCGACGTAAAGGACCGACTTCTGGGGGTCGTACAAGATACGATTCGGTCCCAGTTCAAGATCGATGGTCTCGAGGAGTTCGAGCGTGTCGCCGCGAAAGACGCGCACCTTCCCGTCATCCCCGCTGGCGACGAAGACTTTATTGAGCTCAGCAACGTAGGCGATGCCTTGCGGCTTCTTGAAGCCTGGAATACTGCGCAGCGATTTGCTGGTCTTCAGATCCACGACTTCCAGGGAACCGTTCTCCAGGCCTGCGACAAAGAGACGTTGCCCTTTCAAATCGACGTCCATGTGGTCAATGCGGCCCTGCACGCCGTGCAAAGGAATTGTCTGCACCAAGCGCAAGGCAGGCGTCTGTGCGTTGACATGCGGTGCCGGTACTAGCCAGAGGGCGCTTATGAATGCCCCAAACCAAAATCGCCTGCCCATAAACTCTCCTACTGAGGATGGAATTGCGCTCGTCGCGAATCGTACTCGCCGCGACACTAAGCGCCAAACTCAATGCCCCTCTTCTCTCGGCCCAGAGCGACCACAACCGCCGCCAACGTGAAGACCACAAACGCCGTCAGCGCCATCGCGTTCGCATAACTCGTGTGCTGAGCCAGGGTCGCTTCAATATAAGCCACCGATCCCGCCAGAAGCACGCCACACTGATACGCGAAGCCGGGAAGGAATCCGCGCACCGAATCGGGCGACAACTCCGAAAGGTGTGCCGGGATAATCCCCCACGCTCCCTGCACCATGAACTGAATCAGAAAGGCTCCGACGACCAGCAAGATCATCGACGGCGCGTAGGCCCACAGAGGGACCAATGCGACGGCACACAAGAGCGAAGCAACCATCGCCTTGCGGCGCCCAAGGCGGTCGGAGAGCAAGCCGACCACTAAACCTCCGAGGATCGCTCCGACCATTGAGATCGCGGTGACTACGGCGCGCTGTGTCGGGCCCAGACCCCAGTGACGCTGCAGGAAGGTGGGAAACATATCCTGCGTGCCGTGGGAGGCGAAGTTCATCATCATCATCAGTAGCGTGAGATAGAGGAACAGTTTCCAGTGGGAAATGATCTCGCGGCCTAGATTGCCCCAGCTTTCGTGACGAGTCTTCTTCCACACCTCGGACTCTTTCACTTTGAAGCGGACGAACAGACCGAGCAGGGCGGGCAGTCCACCGATGAAGAACATCGGCCGCCATCCCCAGCGTGGAAAAACAAAATAGAAACAAACGGCTGCGAGCAGATAGCCGAGAGCGTAGCCCTGCTGCAGCATCCCGGAAAGCAACCCGCGCAGTTTCGGAGGAACTTTTTCCATTGCCAGAGATGCGCCGACTCCCCACTCTCCACCCATGCCGATGCCGAACAGCGCGCGCAGCACCAGAAACGTTGTGAAGCTGTGTGCAAACCCGGTTGCTACTTCCACGATTGAGTAGAAGATGAGGTCAATCATCAAAGGGATGCGGCGTCCGTAGCGATCGGCCATCAATCCAAAGATGAAGGCGCCCACAGGGCGAAACGCGAGGGTCAGGGTGATAGAGAAAGCGATCTGCGCGTCAGAGCGGTGAAATTCCTTGGCGATGGCTGTGAGGCAGAGGACGACGAGAAAGAAGTCAAAGGCATCGAGCGTCCAGCCGAGGAAACCGGCGAACACGGCTGGACCGTGGCCGTCTTTTTTGGGGAGACTGGCCGTTGCGATGGTATCGGGTGGCGCGCTCAAGCTCTCTCCTAGTTGTTGTGCAGTCACCCTGCGTGGAAACCACCCTTGTAACCGACGTTTAGGCGACTATCCCAGCAAGCGCCAGGACGATTCGGTTCTGGCGGTAGAGTTTGATCCCCCCTGAAGCCGGTCTTTGGGAATCAAAGACTTAGCGATAATTTCTGCCAAGTCTTTGAGGAAAAATGACTTACAGTAATGTATTTCATTATCAATAACTTAGAGCGATTTCCGGAAGGCAAAGGCCGAAGTGGGGAGGGCTTCGGCCTTTGCCTTTCGGTGAAGCCTCAGAAAGTTAACTTGAGGCCCAATTGAATTTGACGCGAGGTGGTTGTGGTCGAGTCGATCTGACCGGACGATCCCTGCCCGAGCGTGTTATTGTCCACCGGCGCCTGGAAGTTGGCGTGGTTGAAAATATTGAAAAACTCAGCCCGGAACTGCGCGACAAACCGCTCGGTGATGTGGGTGTTCTTGAAAAGCGAGAAGTCCACGTTGACCAGTTTTGGACCGTACAAGGAGTTGCGTCCATTGTTGCCGAGAACAAGGCCGCCACGATTGGGAAGCGCCGGCGCCGTTACAAAGCAGGCCGTGTTGACGTAGCCTACCGCTCCCGTGGGCTTACCACCCGAGTCCCTGAGTATCGTGGGGCCGGTAATGGCATTGCATCCCGCCACCCGATTCGGGTAGTCGAACCCGGAGTCCGTGTAATTCTGGCCCAGCGGATCACCAGACAGGATCAAGGTGAAGGGTACGCCGCTGCTGGCGGTCACGATGCCACCGAGTTGCCATCCGCCTGCAATCCACTTTGCTGCGCCACCCCAATTCGGAGTGGGTAGCGTCCAGATATAGTTGCCAACCAGGTTGTGTTTAATGTCGAAGTCACAAGCGCCGTAACGATGTGCCTTGTCGAAGAACATGAGCGAAGTGAGCGAGTTCTGGAACGGATCACCCAGTTGTGCGCCAGACCCCGTGTCTTTGCAACTGCTGTACGTATAAGCCAGTTGAGCTTGCATGCTCTTGACGTTGGTCAACCGGACCTGCGACTGGAACCCCTCGTAGGAGGATGCACCGTCGAACAATATGGGGCGGATAAAGCCCACATTGGGGTTGGCGCGAGGGTTGGCTTGATAAGCAACGCAGTCAGTGGTCACTCCAGGATCGCAAGGCCACACAAACTGCCCATTGACCTTGTTCGGAACCACCTGATTGCTGTCATCCGTGGTGAACGCGTTGTGTATCGTCCGCGAGCCGACGTACCCAACCTGAAAAGCGACCTTGGAAGTCAGCTCTCGCTGCACATTGATGTTCCAGTTCGAAGCGAAAGAGCGCTTCGGGCTGCGGTCAATATAGCGGGAACCAGCACTGTTACCGAAGACCACCGAAGAAGGTATCACCGGGAACGCGCCTTGTGGCAGTGGTGCCGCGCTTGTTGCCAACGAGAACGGCAGGGTCAGAGAGTCGCCGATGGTGTAAACGTACGGCAGCGGCAGTACCGAGAAGATGCCAAAACCACCGCGAATCGCCGTCTTACCGCTACCCGTGGGATCCCAAGAAAAGCCAATGCGGGGATCGAAGTTCCGGGTGGTGGGGTTGTTGGCAAACACGTTCTTGACGCAACCAGCGGATCCGGGGCACGAGTTGACCGGGGTGCCAGTATAGAAGTTCGTAAGGAAACCAAAGCCATTATTGGCCTCAGTGGGGTTGGTGAGCATTTCGTAACGTAACCCGAGGTTCACCGTGAACCGCGGCCGGAGGCGCCAGTCGTCTTGTACATAAACACCGAATAAGCTGTCACGGCTCTGGGTTTCCTTGCGAACACTTGGGCTGAGCAACAGAACTTTGGCGGGGTTGTTAGTCAGAAAATCCTCAAGCCCAGTGGTAGGGGCCCCTGGCGCTTCTGTAAAAACGAAATTTCCGTTAGCGCGAACTTTAGAAAGAACGTTGTATTGCATGTGCTCAAAGGCGAAACCGAATTTGAGCGCATGTTTTGATTTGGTCAGGAATACGTCGTCGTTGGCCTGAAACGAATTGTAATGGTGGCCGAAATACGATTGATCACCGAGGCCTCCCGCAGCGGTCAATCCGTCCACCTGAATCAGGGCAGCGGGCAGCGCCGTCGGCGTGCACACCGTGCAGAGGCTGAGGTCGGAGCCCGCTGGGTTAACGGCCGATACTGGCGAGTTTACCAATCCAGTCACGTGACCGTACCCGAACCGGAACGTATTTCCCATGGCCGAGTTGAAAATGTGCGTTTCGGTAACAGCCAGAGTATGCCGCTGCGTGAATACCTCGTGGATCACATTGTCCAGAGCATCGGGGTTCGTCTGGGGAGCCTTGTCGTAAAAGAACGTAGCGTTGAGGCTGTCCTTATCGGAGATCTTATGGTCACCGCGCACGGTGAAGAAGTTTTCGTTCAGCGTTTTGACGCCACCGGTCAGGAATTGATCAGTATCACCGTTTCCTTGTGGGCCTAAATCGGTGCCGTGCACCGGCTGCCACAGGGGAAAGAACGGGATAACCTTGGGATCTACGGTCACGGTGTGCGTTGTGCAGCCCCCGGTCGGAATTGAACAAAGAGTGCCGGCCTTCGCGGCAGCAGAAAGGATGTTCACTTTAGAGCTTTGACTCTGACCTTGGCGGACACCTTCGTAGTCTCCAAAGATGAAGGTCCTATCCTTGACGATCGGCGCGCCAATCGAGCCGCCGAACTGGGTCCGGCGGAAGGGGGGAATCGTCGGTCCGTCGAAGAAGTTACGGGCGTCAAAAACCTTGTCACGATCGAAGAAGTAGCCGCTGCCATGAACCTGGTTCGTACCCGACTTGGTGATGGCGTTGATGACCGCGCCTGACGTTCTGCCGTATTC
>Ga0209698_10003057_pt1 | contig 18742 bp, 18 predicted proteins | sample LitLauG_LLR_2012_FD_187203 | JGI IMG/M metagenome (GOLD analysis project Ga0209698, IMG submission 187203) | Freshwater sediment microbial communities from Pennsylvania, USA - Little Laurel Run_MetaG_LLR_2012 (SPAdes) (version 2) | ecosystem: Environmental > Aquatic > Freshwater > Creek >...
CAGGCCACGCGCGATCTCGGCGTCGACGTGCTTTCCTTCGGCGGAACGAAGAACGGGATCATGGGCGGAGAGGCCGTCGTGTTCTTCAATCCTTCTTTGGCCGAAGACTTTTTGTATCTGCGCAAGCAGGGGATGCAACTGGCGTCGAAGATGCGCTTCATCGCCGTCCAATTCGAAGCATTGCTGACCAACGATCTCTGGCGGCGCAGTGCCGAACAGGCGAACCGCATGGCTCGCGTCCTCGAAGCCGAGGTACGGAAGATTCCCCAAATTCGTATCGTGTGGAAAGTTGAAGCGAACGGCGTATTCGTCCAGATTCCACGGCGGGTAGCGGAAAAGATCAAGGAGCGCTACTTCTTTTATCCCTGGATCGAGGACCAAGACATTGTGCGCTGGATGTGCTCCTTCGATACAACCGAAGACGATGTGAAGGAATTTGCGGAATTTGTGGCGGAGGCAGTGAAGTGCTAGGCAGTTACTAAACCTTCGACTCGTCTGTTTCGTTCAGCAGCTTTGCCAGCGTCGGTTTGTGTTTCTCGCGTTTCTTCTTTCTTTCAACCACGATCTGTCCCGGGGGAGGAGTTCCCACACGCTCGCGAGCCAACTCCTTCACGGCCGTGACCGCCTGAAATCGCCTCTTTTTCTTCTTCCGCGCCATGCCAAAGCACCCCCTAACCGAGTGTATTCCTCTCTGACGACGAGCGGCGTTTACGAATGATGTGCTCTAAAGTATGTAATAATTTGTACTTAGCCGAGCCTGAGAATCATAGGGCGAAGCGCGGATTATGGAAGAGCGCGATTTTTTCGACGAGCGACAGGAAAAGAAACTGGCATCGCTGAATTGCCCGCACTGCCATCAAGCGGCGGAATACGAAGTCACCTGGCTCGTTCGCACCAAGAAGCGCCAGCTTCCCGGACGCGCCGACGAACGCGATCGCGCCCGCTTTGCCAAAGCGCGATCCTACATGTTGCGGAAAGACGACCTGATGGCCTGCAAGAACGTGCGTTGCCGTAAGCGATTTGAGATTTCGGGGGTGCAGTCGGTCGTGTTCACCGATTAAATCGGACCTACTTCATTAATCCAGCCTCGCGCTCATACGCGGGGGTGAGAATCTCGGGCAATCCTTCCATTCCTACCTTCCGTCCCTCTCGCTGAGCGAATGCGATCATCTCCTGCTCGCGCTCAGGTGGAAGTGGGTGCCGTTCATACGATGAAACCAAGTCATCCACTCTCTGCCTTGCGCGTTCGAGGATGTCGGGCGCCCTGCCATCCGCGTCGGGGAGACCGCGATCGATGACAGAGGAAGGGAAGTGCTGTTCCTTCCGGAATAGGGCGCGGGTTTCCTTGAGTTTCAGGAAATCGCCGCGCAATCCCGTTTGGGCAAACATCGCAACCGCGAGAGAGTCGCTTCGCGGCTGGATGCCTTCGATCAGCCGTTGCGCCGAAGCAATCGCCTCGGCGTCGATCACCAGTTTCTCGATGCTGTGGCAAGCCAGAAAGTCGAGCATCCCTGCGCCCGAGATCATGTTGATGCCCGCCAACGCTCCCAGCATGGCTGACATTCCGCTTTCCATCTCGACTTGCGCGTCAATGACTCTCCCGTCTCCGGCCACCAGGTACGCATGAGTGGGCAGGCCAAGGTACTTTCCGACTTGGGTGCACGCCAGATCGAGCATGGCCGTTTCGATGGCTCCCATCGGCGTCTTCCCAGTTCGCATGTCGAAAATCGCAGGCGCGCCACCCCAGACGATAGGCGATCCCGGCTGCGCAAGCTGATGAATCACAATTCCGCTGATGCACTCGGCTGCATGTTGCACCACGGATCCCGCGAGCGTAACCGGCGCGGTTGCCCCTGCCAGCGGCATGCTGACAATCTCCGCCGGCACTCCGGCACGCGCGAGATCGACGAGGTTCTGTGAGGCGAATTCCGACCAGTTCAGCGGCGGAGAGGGGCAGACATCAAAGACTGCACGCGGGTGGGCACGGAGTTCCTCAGGTCCGCCCGCCTCAATGGCCATCAGATCCAACAGCGTGTGCAGGCTCTCGGCAGAAAATGCTCCGGTCACGACTGGCTTTTCCGAATACCACAGCACCAGCAGCAGCCGGTACCAGTCTCCGATTTCCGAGGGAACATCGTTGCAGACCATGGCCGTTGATTGAGCGGAGAACTGCGGCAGGTTTTCCGCAACCTGGACCAGGCGCACCAGATCGGCCGCCATGGCTGGACGAGGCTGCTGTGTCAGCGGATCGAGTATGTTCAGGCACGATGAGCCGGGATCGAAGTGAACGTCGTCTCCGCCATATCGAACCGCCGGGCGCCCGCTGCGATCGTAGAGACAGAATCCACGTGGAGCTAGATCGAGCAAGCGCCTCGCCAGGGGTTCGGGAATGTGTGCAACGCCATCTTTCACAGTGACGCCCGCCGATTGGAGAAGTTCGAAGGCGTAGGGGGCGACACGAACGCCGGGATCCTCAATCAGCTGGAAGGCTTCGTCGAGGATGCGTTCGATCAGCGGCTTGTCGAGTAGTTCGAGTTTTGGTCGCATACGGTCTGTAGTTTCTGCTGCATGAGTTCCTGCGCCAGAGCGACAGCACTCATCGCGTCTTTGGCGTAGCCATCTGCGCCAATTTCTTCGGCCCAACGGCGGGTGACGGGCGCGCCACCCACCATGATTTTCATCCGCGAACGGAGGCCGTCTTTCTCAAACGCCTCGATAACGGTTTTCTGGTTACGCATGGTTGTCGTCAGAAGGGCCGAGACGCCGACGATGTCCGCCCCAAACTCGCGCGCTTTCGCAGCGAACGTCTCGCCGGAAACATCCACTCCGAGATCATGAACGCGGAATCCATTGGCCGTGAGCAGCGTGCCAACCAGAATCTTCCCGATTTCGTGGATGTCCCCTTTTGTCGTGCCCAGCACGACGACTCCAGCCATGGGCCGCTCGGTCCCCAGGCGTTTGAGCTCTGGATCGAGTACGGCCATGGCGGCCCGCATGGCCTCGGCTGAGGCCATCATGTCAGGCAGAAACATCTGTCCGCGGGCGAACTGTTCGCCGACGTCATGCATGCCGGGAACGTAGCCGTAATTGATCGCAGCCAGCGGCGGGATGCCGGTAGCAAGAGCCTGCTGGGCAAGCGACGAAGCGGTATCGGGAGCGCCATCGATGACGCTTTGCCGCATGGCAGAGAAGTGGTCGTCGGGCATAGAAACCTCTCGGTCATGCTGACGTGGAGGAGTGGAGGCAGTCTGTGATTGAAATCACATGGCACAACTCCGTCGGTAATGGCCCACGAGAATGATCCGGTATTGTTTTTATTAACCACAAAGGCCACGAAGGCCCACGAAGGAAAACTATTCATGTTTGTCCTTCGTGATACTTCGTGGCCTTTGTGGTTCATGAATCTGGGATCACCAGTGATCCTGATCATTTTCGCCCGCGGCCCCGCTCATTTATACTTTGATGTTTTCTCATAGCCATCCAACTGTCCGGAGTAAGGAGTCCTCTCTTGAAAATCCTGGTGTGCATGAAGCAGGTGCCGCAAAAAGATGCCCCGCTCAAACTGAATGATGCGGGCACCTGGATTCGCGACGATGTTTCCTACGAGGTGAACGAGCCTGATGCCTACGCGCTGGAAGAGGCGCTGCGGCAGCGCGAAAAGCATAAGGGCGAGGTCGTGGTGATCACCAGCGGTCCGGCGCGGGCGCAGCAGGTGTTGCGCGAAGCTCTGGCCAAGGGCGCGGATCGCGCGATTCATCTGGAAGACGACAAGTTCGTTGGGCTCGATGCGTTCAATACCGCCAAGGCGTTTGCGGCTGCTATTAAAGACGAGCAGTTTGATTTGATTTTTACCGGTCTGCAATCGGACGACTACGGATATGCGCAGACGGGCGTCATCCTGGCTGAGTTGCTTGGCTGGCCGCACGCGACCATCATCATGCAGATTGAGAAGACCGACTCGGGGATTCGCGTGAAGCGCGAGCTCGAAGCGGGATATTTTCAGTTTGTCGACATGCCGACGCCTGCCGTGCTGACCATTCAGTCCGGAATCAACAAACTGCGCTACGCGACACTGATTGGCATCAAGCAGGCGAAGAACAAACCACTCCGCAAAGTTCCTTTCGCCGAAGTGCAAGCGGTGCTCGCCGACAATCTACAAAAGATAGAGAAGCTGTACATACCGCAGAAAACGAAGAAGACGGAACACATTGACGGTCCGCCGGCGGAGATCGCCAAGAAGTTGGTGGACAAACTGCGCAATGAACTGCGCGTGCTGTAGTGTGGCCGCGGACGCATTCGTCCGCGAAGGAAACATCAAACGCACAGCCGAGGTGGCTGTCTCCACATGGTTTTAATGGAAGCTAGAGGCTAGGAGCTAGCAGCTGAATATGCCTGATACGATTCTGGTCGTCGTCGAACAGCGCGAAGGAAAACTCAATCGCGCTTCCTGGGAAACCATTACCGCCGGACAAGCCATTGCCGCGGCCACCGGTTGGAGTCTGGAGGCGGCCGTCGTCGGCGGAAACGCTTCGTCGATCGCGGCAGAGGTCGCGGGAAAGAAACTGGCGAAGGTGTATGCGGTCGAGTCGCCCAAGCTCGAGCCGTACACGCCGGATTCCTTTGCAGCGGCGCTGAAACAGTTCTTGAGCTCGAAGCCGCCGAAACTTGTGTTGATGCCGCACACCTACCAGGTTCGCGATTTTGTTCCCAAACTCGCCACCGCCATGGGTCGCACGGTGATCAGCGACTGCATTGGGTTCAAGCATGAAGGCGGCAAGCTGCTTTTCACGCGGCAGATGTTCCAGGGCAAACTGGCCGCTGACGTGAGCTTCACTAGTGACGCTCCATGGTTCGCGACCTTCCAGAACGGTGCGTTCCGTGGCGATAAGGCTGAAGCTGGAGCCAGCGCCGCGCCGGTTGAGACTGTCAGCGTCGACATTGCAGACGGCGTAGTCCGCAATAAGCCGCAGGAAGTGTTCAAAGAGGCCAAACAAGCCGTCGACCTGACCCAGGCTGAGATCATCGTTGCGGTGGGACGAGGTATCAAAGAGCAGAAGAACATCGAGATGGCCAAGAACCTTGCTGACGCGCTCGGGGGAGATCTGGCCGCGTCGCGTCCGATCTGCGACTCAGGTTGGTTGCCGATGGACCGCCAGATTGGCTCATCGGGACAGACGGTTGCTCCGAAGCTTTATCTGGCGCTGGGTATCAGCGGCGCGATTCAGCACATCGTGGGCATGAAAGGTTCGCGCACGATCATCGCAGTGAATAAGGACTCTGAGGCGCCAATCTTCGAGATCGCGGATTATGCGATCGTCGGAAATCTGTTCGACATCGTGCCGCCGTTGATTGAAGAGGTGAAGAAGGCAAAAGCTGGTTGATTCTCGATATTGACCATTTTTGTGACTATAGATAAAATAATGGTCATGAAGAGCGTTTCTATCTCCGAGTTCAAGGCCAAGTGTCTTGGGCTCATTGAACAAGTCGATAAGACGCGCCAGCCGCTGCGGATCACGCGCCATGGCCGCCCGGTGGCAGAACTGATACCGGCTGGACCGGATCGAAAACGAAAGTTTCTGGGCGGTATGGTGGGAACTGGCGAGATCGTGGGCGATATTGTTTCTCCGATCATCGATCTCGATGAGTTTGAGGCATACCGCGATTGAACCTGCTTCTCGATACCCATATCTGGATCTGGAGCCAGCTCGATCCGGCCCGGATAGGAAAACATGTTGCGAGCCAACTGTCGTCCACCGGCAACGAACTTTGGCTTTCCCCAGTCAGCGTATGGGAGGCTCTAACGCTCATGCAAAAAGGCCGCGTTCGTGTGGACGATCCTCTGACATGGGTTGAGACGGCGGCAAATCAGATGCGCGAAGCGCCGCTCACGCAGGAAATTGTTCGTACGAGTTTTGCTCTGCAGTTGCCCCATGCCGATCCCGCGGACCGATTCTTGGCGGCCACCGCAAAAGTGCTGAAGCTAACGTTGATCACCGCAGATACACGACTACTGGGACTGGGCGAGATTTCCACGCTCGCCAACCGATAATGCCATGTTGATCTTTCGTAAACCCATCGAAGGTGTCGAACGCCCTCAGATGCCTGCCGATGTCGTCATCGTCGGCGGCGGCCCGGCTGGGATGGCCTGTGCTCTGCGGCTTTCGCAGTTGATTGATGCGCACAATGCGGCGCATCCGGACGCCCAACTCAGCAAGGAGAATATTTACGTGCTGGAGAAGGCGCGCGAGATTGGCCAGCATTGCTTGTCGGGCGCACTGCTTGATCCACGCGCGATGCGCGAATTGCTTCCGGAATTTGAGAAGGAAGCGCCGCTCGATGCCAAGGTCGAGAAAGAGGCCGTCTACTTCCTCACGAAGAACTCCAAGTTCAAGCTGCCGGTCACGCCTCCGCCTCTGCGCGACCACGGGAACTACGTTGTCTCGCTTAATAAGTTTGTGAAGTGGCTGGGCGGCAAGGTCGAAGAAACCGGTATTACGATCTTCACTGGCTTTGCGGGATCGGAGCTTCTTTTTGATGGTGATCGCGTCACTGGCGTTCGTACCGACGACAAAGGCGTCGACAAAGGAGGCCATCAGAAATCGAATTTCGAACCGGGGTACGACCTGCAGGCGAAAGTGGTCATCCTCGCTGAAGGCACGCGCGGTTCGCTCACCAAGCAGCTCATCCAGAAATTCGATCTTGCCAAGGACGCCAATCCGCAGACCTACGGCGTGGGGATCAAAGAGTTGTGGGAAGTTCCTTCCGGACGCATTGCTCCCGGCGAGGTCATTTACACGATGGGCTGGCCGCTCACAACGAAAGAATACGGCGGCGCGTGGGTCTACGGCGGTAAAGACAACGTTGTTTCCCTCGGGTTCGTGACCGGCCTCGACTATCCCGATCCGCGGCTGGATCCGCAGCGTGTGCTGCAGGAGTTCAAGCGGCATCCTTTTGTCACAAAGTTGCTCGAGGGCGGCAAGATGATCCGCTACGGCGCGAAGTCCATGCCCTACGGCGGATGGTGGGCGATTCCTCCCGTCGCAGGCAACGGGTGGATGATCCTCGGCGACTCAGCGGGCTTCCTGAATTCCGCTCGCCTGAAGGGAATTCATCTGGCGATCAAGAGCGGCATGCTGGCGGCTGAAACTGCGTTCGAAGCGCTGAAGAAAGACGACTCGACAGCCGCGACCCTGGGCGAGTTCCAGAAAAAAGTCGAATCGAGCTGGATTAAAGAAGAGCTCTGGAAAGTCCGCAACATGCACCAGGGATTCGAAAACGGATTCTATGCGGGCATGTTCCACACGGGGCTACAGATGATCACCGGCGGGCGCGGACTGCGCAACCGCTATCCTGCGCATGCCGGACATGAGCATATGCGCAAGCTTTCCGAACTACCGCCAAACGGCGGCGCCGAAGCCGACTTGTTAGGACCGGCGAAAGGCGACGGCAAGCTCACGTTCGATAAGCTCACCGACCTTTATCACTCCGGGACCAAGCACGAAGAAGACCAGCCGGCGCACCTCGTCATTCACGACACCAGCATTTGCAACGAGCGCTGCGTGAAGGAATTCGGCAGCCCCTGCCAGAATTTCTGTCCGGCGAATGTGTACGAAATGATGGATGACGCGAGCCAACCCAACGGCAAGCGCATCAGTCTGAACCCATCGAACTGCGTGCACTGCAAGACCTGCGACATCGCCGATCCCTACCAGATCATCACCTGGGTGCCTCCCGAGGGCGGCGGCGGGCCAAATTACGACGGGATGTGAGGGACGGTTGCGGCTTGTGTGGGGACGGGCGCCTCGCCCGTCCAGCCGAGCGCAGCGAGGCGATCTTTTGTTGACGCGGATGTGTGCCGATTTCCACGCATGGCGACCATTGCCGGATGCTTCGCCAAACAGAGGCTGCTCTCGTGGTACGATTCTGCGCGATGCTTCGCCCAGCAGCGCTCGTCCTGGTGCTTTCTTGCTGGACCTTTGCCCAGAGTCCGTCAATTTCAACCGCACCACGTGAGTTTGAGATCGGTCGTCACACTTTCTTCGACTTCGGCCCGCCGAACGATTTTTACGAGCTATTTCTGGTTCGCTCTGCGGATTCCGGGGCAACAGTCGAAAAGATCACGTTGATTCCGTCTACCGATTCTTGTTTTCACCCGGCGAAGGTCGAAGTTGCCAAAGCCTCTCTAAATCGGACGATCCCTGAATTACTCGGCAACACGAATCCTTGCAAGATTCCGGAGAAGGACTTGCGTCGCGAGAGGAAGAGATGCAAGAGATGTCTCGTATTTAGCGGAGCCAACGTTTCCATGCTGGCTCACTGCGGCACGCAGTCGCGTACAATTCGCGCGGACATCTTGGATCGTGACATGTTTGATCCCGGAGCACACACACCCGAGCACACTTCGTGGACGATGGAACTTCTTTCGCAACTCGACCAAGTGGCAGGCCCGAGTGTGATGGATCGCCCCGTTTTTCCACCTCCCAATGAAGGGAACAATGTCGGTCTACCTCCAGAGACGGACACCTTGCGCGACATTAGTTCCGGTAAATACGACGAGCTTTTCAAGGGTGCACCGGACAAACCGTCGGATCTGTATCACTCTGCCGAGAGCAAGCCAGTAGTTCCCAACGTGCGACTCGTTAGTAGCATCCCCTCCCGTCCCGAAAAGTTCGTTCAGCCCGATTTTCCGCCAATCGCCAAACTTGCACATGCGGACGGTATAGTGAGTTTCACTGTGAATGTCGGAGCGGACGGCAGTGCTACGGATTTCATTGTAGAAAGCGGCAACAAGTTGTTCTTTGGTGTGACCGAACAGGCCGCAAAGCACTGGAAATTCTCTTCGGACGCTGCAGGGCAGAAAATCCATGGAGTTCTGGAGTTTATGACCAACTGCCCCGCCAAACGGTAGAAAGGAAACATGAAGCGTTCCCGGATTGCTCATCTTCTGGCCGGATTCATTCTTGCCTCGGCCACTTTCGCCCAACAATCTACTCAGCGATTGACGCAGCAACTAGTTCCCACACCCGGCATTCCCTCCACCGGCTTCGCCGGCCTTGACGACTACCGTGCCAGGCGTATTGCCGTCTTTACGGACGACTACGGTCAGCTTGCTCGCTATCGCGACGCAAACGCGAAGCTTGCACCGCCCGCCGCAGGCGAGAAGCGCGTGGTCTTCATCGGCGACTCGATTACCGATCTCTGGCATCTCGACGAATGCTTTCCCGGGAAGCCGTACGTGAACCGCGGTATCGGCGGACAGACCACGCCGCAGATGCTAGTGCGCTTTCGCCAAGACGTGATTGACCGGCGGCCCAAGGTCGTTGTCATTCTGGCAGGAACCAACGATATTGCAGGCAATACCGGGCCTACGCGCAATGAAGATATCGAGGCGAATCTCGCGTCCATGGCGGAGTTGGCGCGCGTGCACAAAATTAACGTGGTGTTTTCGTCGGTCTTGCCGGTATACAACTACACCGACAAATCGAAAGACTTCTTCGCCCAGCGTCCGGCAGCGCGCATTTTGGAACTGAACGAATGGTTGAAGAAATACTGTGCAGAAAACAAGATTGTGTACGTCGACTATTTCTCCGCGGTGGTTGATGACAAGGGATTGATGAAGAAGGATCTTTCCGATGACGGCCTGCATCCGAATGCAGCCGGGTACAAGATCATGGTGCCGCTGGCCGAGGCAGCGATTGCGAAGGCCATGAAGTAGCCGTTTGTCGCTAGTCGGTGGTCGTCAGAAACACTCGTTTTCATTGCCACCTTCGGCATCGGCTAGCATCTATAATTGAAGTCTGAGTTTCCGACCGCCTTGGCCTTCGCGTATATACGCCTGGCTGCGGCGGCGTGGCGAGTGTTCGCGGACATGAGTGTCCGCGCCACACTCTCCGAGGGTGCTGGTGGAAACGCCGGCGCCTCCCGCGCATTAAGTGCGCATTGGAAAGGAAACGGCTGCCGGGGTTTTCCCGCCTGCTCGATCCTTTCCTGGAATCGGTCGTTAAGTCGATGGTCGTTCGTCGTTTGCCGAACTGCCGTGATCTGAGCCAGCGACTACCGACCAGCAACTGACGACTTTGCCTCTTCACGACAAATTCGGACGCCCCATCACTGATTTGCGGATCTCGATTACCGACCGTTGCAATTACAAGTGCGTCTATTGCCGAACCGGCAACGAAGGCGCCCTGTACGGCGACCTGCCTTTTTCGGATTACTTGCGCATGGCGCGGGTGCTCGTCGATCTGGGGATCACGAAGGTTCGGTTAACCGGTGGCGAGCCGTTGCTTCGCAGGGGAGTGGTCGATTTCGTGCGGGAGTTGGCGAACCTAAGACCTCAGGGGCTAAAGCCCCATATTTCGAAAGCGCCTAGCGGCACGGCTGAAGCCGTGCCCTTTCACGAAGCCAAACCCTTCCCCCAATCCAAGCCCTCCCACGAAACCAAGCCCTCCCACGACGCCAAATCCTCCCACGACGCCAAATCCTTCCACGAAGCCAAATCCTTCCACGAACCCAAGCCCTCCCACGGACCCGAGCCTCTCCACGAATCCGACGCGCTCGACATTGCTCTTACGACGAATGGCCACCTGCTCGCCGATCTCGCGCAGCCGCTCAAAGATGCCGGGCTGAGTCGCGTCACCGTTTCTATGGATGCCGTCGATCCCGATAACTTTACACGCATCACCCGCGTGCCGTGCGGATACGACCATGTTCTGGCGGGCATCCGCGCGGCCAAGCGCGCCGGCCTCGGTCCGGTGAAAGTGAATTGCGTGTTGCTGCGCGGTTTCAACGAAGAGCAGATCATCCCCTTCGGAATGTTCGCGCGCGAAGAAGGCGTAATCGTGCGCTTTATCGAATTCATGCCGTTGGAGGAAGACCGCTCCTGGTCGCCTTCGACTGTGGTCACGCTTGACGAGATCCTGGCCCGCATGTCGGAGTATCTCCCCCTCGTCGAAATCGAGCATGGCCGCTCGGAGACCGCACGGCGCTATCGCTTCGAAGACGGCATCGGCGAGATCGGGATCATTGCTCCGGTCTCGCATCCGTTCTGCGGACACTGCAGCCGCATTCGCATCACCTCCGATGGCAAAATCCGTACCTGCTTGTTCTCGGTCTGGGATCACGATCTGCACGCGCAAATGCGGCGTGGGGCCAGCGATGAAGACCTTGCAGAGTTCATTCGCGGAGTCGTGCAGAAAAAAGAGGAGCGCCACCACATCGGCGAGCCGGACTTTGTGCCCGCATCGCGGACCATGGTGCATATTGGCGGATAAACCACTGGATAAACCACGTGGCCCCGGACGCATTCGTCCGGGGCATTGGCTTTCAGACGCTCGCTTCGCTGGCTGGGCGAACGAATGCGTCCGCCCCCACGTGTGTCATTGGTTCTTGCGCCGCGCGGCAAGCATCTTGCTCTGTTCTTGCGCTGCGTTGGCTCAGAACACTTCTCCTTCCTCTCTCGGCTTCGATCGCAACGAATACCCCGGAGACGCGTCGCTCAAAACTCTGCGGCAGATTTTTTCGTTCACTGGATACTGGCTCAACAATCCGCCGGGAGCATCGTCGAATCATTGGCTCGGTCATCGCGCCGCCGTTGAAGATGCAGGATTCGGATTTCTGGTCCTGTTCAACGGACGTCTCTACGCTCAACTGAAATCCGTCGCCAACGCGCAGAAGTTAGGTCGCGCAGACGCGCAGGCCGCAATTTCGGCCGCACGACGCGAGGGGTTCAAACCCAACACGATTATCTTCCTCGATCAGGAGCAAGGCGGACGCATGCTCCCTGAGCAGAAGGCATACATCTACGCGTGGGTCGATGGTGTGATCGCCGCCGGATTCCGCGCGGGTATCTACTGCTCCGGAATGATTTCGAACGACAGCGAGAAGATCGTGACCGCGCAGGATATTCGTTCGACTGCTGCGGGACGGCAGATTACATATTGGGCCATCAACGACGGCTGTCCTCCGTCGCCCGGGTGCACGTTTTCGGTTCATCCTCCCGCGCCATTCCAGGGCGGCGTCGATTTCGCCGAAGTCTGGCAGTTTGTTCAGTCCCCGCGTCGCAAAGATGTTGCGGCCCACTGCACCAACTACAACCGCGATGGGAACTGCTATCCGCCGGGGGTCCCCGGCGTATACGTGGACCTGGACGCTGCCACTTCCCCCGATCCTTCGCACGGCAGGACCCGTTAGGCGTCTCGAGTCGTCGAGGCACTTTTCTTCCAGGTTCACATCAACGCTCCGGTTTGCATCCTGAGAAAACCAACACGGGATCCAGGGTGTTTTTCACAATCTTCAAATCAATTTTCTCTATCTTCTAATTGTTCGCAGGAATGCAAATTAAACTTTCAGGAGAATTCACGTCTATGAAGCGCTCAGTTCTTGCTCTCACGCTTTCTTTAGTGGCCCTCACGCTCACGGCGAGTGCGGCTAACACGGGGAATGACAAAAAAGACATCGTTGATACCGCAGTTGCCGCCGGCAACTTCAAAACGCTAGCCACAGCTCTGCAGGCAGCTGGTTTGATCGACACACTCAAGGGAACTGGTCCGTTCACGGTGTTTGCTCCCACCGATGAAGCCTTTGCCAAGCTTCCAGCGGGCACGGTGCAGGATCTACTCAAGCCCGAGAATCACGACAAGCTGGTTGCCATCCTGACCTATCACGTAGTGCTCGGGAAGGTGATGGCCAAGGACGTAGTGAAGTTGCACGAAGCTAAAACGGTGAACGGCAGGGACGTGAAGATCATCACGGAAGGTGGCAAGGTGATGGTCGACAATGCCAACGTAACGACGACCGACATCACTTGCTCCAACGGTGTGATACACGTGATCGATAGCGTCATCCTCCCGCAGTAGCGCTTGAGGAGAATCGCTCGTACCAGCGGCTGGGAGTTCCATGCCCAGCCGCTTTTTTGTGTCCGGCAGCGGCAAAGTAGAAGCAGTAGAATAGGCGTATGGCCGACCGAAGTTTCACTCTCGACGAAGCGCAGTCTTTGCTGCCGGTCCTGGAATCGCTCTTACGGAGTGCAATCGCGGCGAAGAAGATCATCGAGGAATTCGAAGCCGAGCAGCAGGCTTTGGCGCATCGAGTGTTTATGAACGGAGGGACTTTTCTCAATGTAGTTCCTCTGGCGCGGCGGAAGGCCGAGCGCGTCAAGGCCGAGCAGCACGCCAAGGACGCGCTCGAAGAGATTTCTGCCATCGGAGTGATGGTCAAAGATCTCGATATCGGACTGCTCGATTTTCCTTGCGAAGTCGACGGGCGCACGATCCTGCTTTGCTGGAAACTCGGCGAAAAAGCCATCACTCACTGGCATGGCATGGAAGAAGGGTTCGCAGGGCGCAAGCCGGTCGATGAACGCATTGCGCGCGCGAAGAGGGCAAATTAGCAGTCCGCTCTGAGCGGCAATGAGCCAGCGCTACTAAGACCTCTGATTGCCCATTGCTGACCGCTTGTCTTAAATCTCTTCATTCCAAATGGCTTACGGCCTCAGCAACATACTCCAAGGTTCAGGGTTTATAAGGGAGGAACGTAATCAGGCCATGCGCCCCGTTTTGGGGCACAATGACGCTGGCACTTTGCGGACTAACGAACCGCAAACGCAAACGAAAAGGGGTAACCAATGAACTGGAACCGATCCATTATCCGCTGGGCAGCGATCACGGCAGTTTTGCTGGCGCTCTCGGCGGCTTCATTCGCGCAAGTATTCATTTCGGTCCGCATCGGTCCACCTCCTCTGCCTGTCTACGCACAGCCGCTGTGCCCGGGGCCCGGCTTTTTCTGGACGCCCGGATACTGGGCCTGGAACGATGACGAGGGCTATTACTGGGTGCCCGGAACGTGGGTGCTCGCGCCCGTGGGCATGCTCTGGACGCCGGGCTACTGGGGCTGGGGCGGCGGATTGTATATGTGGCACCCCGGATATTGGGGCCCGCACATCGGCTTCTATGGCGGCATTAACTACGGGTTTGGCTACACCGGCGTGGGATTCTACGGTGGTGAGTGGAGGGGAAGAAACTTCTACTACAACCGCTCTGTCACCAACGTCAGCGTCACCAATGTGACGAACGTCTACAACAAGACCGTCATCGTCAACAACACGACTGTCAACAATGTCAGCTACAACGGCGGCAACGGTGGCGTGCGGGCACAGCCGACCCGGCAGGAATTGGCTGCTGAGCACGAACATCACGAAGCTCCGCTGTCCACGCAAATGCAGCATCAGCAGATGGCGAGCCAGAATCGCGAGAATTTCGCGAGAGTGAACCAGGGTCGACCGGCGATTGCAGCCACGGCGCGTCCGGCTGATTTCAGCAGCCGCTCGGCGATCGCGGCGCGCGCAGCGGGTGGTGAGTATCATGCACCGACCGTGTCGCCGAAGGAAGCGCGCGGACCCGCTGTTCCGGGCAACCGGCCTTTCACTCCGGCGAATTCGAACAACGCGAATCGGACCGTCGGCGGCTCGAATCCGACGCCGCAAGACCGTTCCAACGGAGGATTCCGGCCATTCACTCCCCCGAATTCGAACACTTCGCGGAACAATTCGCGGGTGACGGGCGGCAGTTCGGCCAACCCGGCGCAAGGGAAGTCGAACGAAGGCTACAAGCCGTTCACTCCACCGAACAACAATCAGCCCAATCGGAATAATCAGGTGAACGGGCCGAAGAATAATCAGCCCAGCTTCCCCAAGAACAACCAGCCGGCCCCGCAACCGCATTACTCGCAGCCGGCTCCGGAGCCCAAGCACCAGACTGCTCCCCCGCCGCAACCACGGCATGAGAGCCAGCCTCCGCATCAAAACCCGCAGCGGGAAGAGAAGCATCCCAACAAGGGCCGCTAAGAGTTGAAAGGACTCCCCACTTCTCACTGGTTTGTGAGGAGTGGGGATTTTTATGTGGTTTCCTGCAAGGCCGTTGGGGTGGGCCGTTCTAACCGGGAAGGTGCCCGTTTGGCCAGATTTGCGGCTGCGAAGTCACGGCGGAGGTAGCACAAAGGGTTGGTGTGGTGGCCCTTCAGTGCCACAGTGGCGTGGGCTGTCTCTGCTACAATTTTCGCAGTCTAGTCCCAGGCCCGAGCGGGTTCCCCTCGAGCAAGCACGCGAAGGAGTCCCAAACAGAACATGTCGACGAAGTCCAAACTCCGCTTCCTAGGTGCGTTCGCCGCGCTGGCAACATTAGCCCTTGCTATGAGCTGCCGAGGTTTCTTCCCAGCCGATACCTTCACTTCGCTGGCGATTGAGCCGTCCTCGCCGCAGGTGCCTCTGCAGGGAACCCAGTCCCTGCAACTTTGGGGCACTGACACATCTGGCAACCATTCGCAGATCACAAGCGGCGCATCTTGGAGCATTCAGACCGGGACCACGGGCAGCGCGACAATTACCAACGCGGGGGTCGCGACTGGAACGACTGTCGGCGCGATTACGGTCAACGTGTCCTACCAGGGAATTACGGCGAGCACCTCGGGTGTGGTTTACCTCGCAAATATCTCGTCGATATGTGTAAGCCTGACAAACACAAGCGGTAACTGCAGTGCGGGCACCGAGAGTATCTCCTCAAGCAATCCTGCCCCTGTCAGCCTTTACGCCATCGCTGATTACACAAATGGCAGCGGCCAGACAGTCACCCAAGACATTACGACCAGCGCGACGTGGACGGTGAGCGGTCCTTCCAGTTCCGGTGTGACCTGCGCGACCAGCACCTCACCCGCCGTGTGCACATACCAAAGCGGCGGGAATCAAGGGAATTACGTAATCACGGTCTCGTATCCGCAGACCAGTATTACGGGTACGAATACAATCCAGGTGGGGCAGTAACTGCCGATCTCATGTGCCCGCCGTGAATTTGCGATGAGAGTTTGCTTTTCGTCTACCGCCTCAACCTGAACGTGACCGGCACATTCTTCGGGCAGGTCACGTTCGTCGTGAACATGCGTGTGTATCGAGCCCTCACCGAAAGTCTTTCGGTGGCGTTGGCCTAGCGGAATATCGACTCCCGCGCCCGCACTCATCGTCTCTCTGCCGAGCAATTTCACTTTCTGCAGTGCGGCGACGGGTAATCACGATCTCTTCGTCGCGCTCCACACGGTCGAGCAGAGATCCAAGAGTGTTCTTTGCTTCAAAAGCGCCAACCTTATCCATCTAGCTTAATCTAGCTTAAATTAATAGCATGGCCTTCAGGCCGTTGCGGTCGTGATTCCAGTCACAGCCCCGCCGATGATCCAATGTGAGGATTAAGACACTTCAGCAGCCATGCCCGACTCAGTTCTAAACTCGATACCGCCTCCGCTGGCCAGTCATCGCGACCAGCAGGAACTGCGCGATGCGCGCTTTGCCATGCGCATGTCGCTCGCGATCGGCATCGTCATGCTGCTGGGCAAAAGCGTTGCCTATTACATGACTGGATCAGCGGCGATCCTTTCGGATTTCGCTGAATCTGTAGTGCACGTGATTGCCGTGGCTTTTGCGGCGTTCAGTCTGAGTTTGAGCACCAAACCTGCCGCGCCCAAGTTCCTCTACGGCTACGAACGCATTTCATTCTTTTCTGCTGGATTTGAAGGCGCCATGATCGTCGTGGCGGCGATCTGGATCCTGGTCGAGACGGTCGAGAAGTGGCTGGCCGGACTTCCACTGGAGCATCTTGGTTCGGGCACGCTGCTGCTGCTCGCTGCCGGGCTGCTCAATGCGTGGCTCGGATGGTATCTGCTGCGAGTCGGCAAGCGTACGCGATCCTTGATTCTCGAGGCCGACGGTAAACACGTCCTCACCGACAGCTTCACCAGTTTTGGCGTCGTCGCCGGCCTTGGTCTGGTGATGCTCACAGGATGGAAGCCGTTCGATCCGCTGGTGGCCATCGCCATTGCGGCGAACATCTTGTGGTCCGGCGGGCGCCTCGCCTGGCGTTCAGCGGTCGGGTTGCTCGATTACTCCGATCCGAAGACCGGCAAGCAGATCCGCGAGCACCTCGATCGAATCTGTGCTGAGTTCGGTGTGCACTATCACGGAGTGCGTTTTCGCACCACGGGATATCGCCAGCTGATTGAAGTGCATCTGCTATTCCCGCACGAAACGGCGGTCGGAGAGGCGCATCGTGTGGCAACGCTCATCGAGGAACGCCTGCCCGTGGAACTCGATCAACCGGCCGAAGTGATTACACACCTGGAGTCGCTGGAAGACCACGAAGACGTGCACTCGATGGAGCACTACACAGGCAGGCCAGAATAAGTAGCGCCGGCGTCCCGCGCCGGCCGTCGCGAAGGCGTCCCCGCCTTCGCGCCCGACGCTCGCCGCTATTCCTTCATCATCGTGTCGATGGTCGAATAAAGCTGGTTGTTGTCCTTCACTTCGACATACGGCTTGGTGGGATTCTTGCTGCTCACGATGTAAACAGTAGGCGTGTGATCCAGCTTGATCGCCTTGCCCAGATCGCGATCGGCATTTACTTCGGCAGCGAGTTTCCCCGTCGGATCGATCACGAAAGGCAAATCCACCTTGTGCGCCGACGCGAATTTTTCGGCAAATCCACGCAGGTTCTGCGGATTGATCTCGAGCTGGTTTTCGAAGATGTAGTCGCGGAATTCATTGCCCAGCGCTTTCGAGTGCGTATCGAAGTAACGCGCCATCACCGCGGCCTGATACGACCAGTTGTGCATAGGCAGAGGGAAATCGTGCCGCACCACGGGAATCTTGTAGGTCTTGGAAGCCTGCTCGACGAGGGGCGCGGTGCGCCGGCACATGGGGCACTGCAGGTCCTCGAACACGACGATCGCGACCTGCGATCCCTTGGGCGGACGGAAGACGGAATCCACGGTGTCCTGCGCCACCGCACAGAAGGCCCCGCACGCAGCCAACAGGCACAAGGTGGTGAGGTGACGCACAATCTTATTTTTCATTGGAGTAGTAATTCCCCCAAAACAGTTTCTCTCTTTAACTATTTAGACGCAAAAAGTGTTCTTCAGGCGGCCTGACCAGACACGCAAAAGCCTGATCTATGGTAACCGAATCACATCGTCCCGTGTTGCATCCCAAGTGTTCAGAGGTGCACTGGGCGTAAACTTTCGTGCCACAAAACTACTTCCCGAACGCGCTATAGTGGAAGGTACCACTCCTCACACCAGTGAATCTGTACGGGATATCGCGCGCACGTTTCCTCGCCCTGACGGCCCTGCTCGCCACATCTTTTCTAATTTCGGGCTGCAATCGCGGCCGGCACCGAGTTCTCGAAGTAGCCTACGTTTCGGCTCCGCAGGCTGTGCTTCGCGACCAGGTGGCGGCGATCTACAACCGGGTCGGCTACGTGAAGAACGGAGAGCGCGTCGATGTGATCGATCACGAGAAACGCTTCGCTCGCGTGCGCACGGCCACCGGCATCGAAGGCTGGATCGAGCAGCGCTTCCTCGTCGACCAGAAGACCTTCGACAGCGTGCAGAGACTGACCCAAGACAGCCAGGACGATCCACTGCAGGCTCCCGGCGTCTTACGTAATGACACGAACCTGCACATCACTCCCGGACGCGAAACCGAGCACTTGTATCAGCTGACTTCCGGAGCGAAGGTCTCGATCCTGAAACGAGCGACCGCGGAAAAGCAGCCGGGGGCAGCGACTCCGGCCAAACCTGTCCCAACCAAGTTTGGGGCGAAGGCCCCTGCTGGGCCTGTGCTGGAAGACTGGCTGCTCGTGCGAGACTCGAGCGGCCGCGTGGGTTGGGTACTCTCGCGCATGGTCGACGTGGATGTCCCGCTCGACAT
>Ga0209698_10003058_pt1 | contig 18738 bp, 19 predicted proteins | sample LitLauG_LLR_2012_FD_187203 | JGI IMG/M metagenome (GOLD analysis project Ga0209698, IMG submission 187203) | Freshwater sediment microbial communities from Pennsylvania, USA - Little Laurel Run_MetaG_LLR_2012 (SPAdes) (version 2) | ecosystem: Environmental > Aquatic > Freshwater > Creek >...
TACTCAGTCACTTTTTCTTGGTGACAATTCACCCTTTCGGTGATGGAAATGGCCGTATATCTCGGCTTCTAGAGGCCGGAATCCTGTTCCAGCACGGATACAACGTGCATGGCTTCTACGGACTCTCCAACTACTTCTACAAGAATGAGGCCAAGTACAAGACACTGCTTCAGGAATGCAGGGCCGAGCAGCCATTCAACGTAACCCCATTCGTGAGGTTCGGCATTGATGGTTTCGCATCGGAATTAAAGGGTATAAACAATTTCGTAAAAACCAAGCTCAACCGCGTCGTGTATCGCAATATGCTTGTTCGAGCATTTAATCAGAGAGTGGGTAGCCGCCGCAGATTGCTTAATCAGCGCGAATATCGCTTATTGCAGTTTCTCCTGACGGAAACCGAGCCATTCGATCCGTTCTCGGATAGCCCTTCGAGACAAATAAAATTCTCTGAATTGCAGCAATCGGCTTTTGTACAGGGTGCTTATAAGAATTTTACGACCCGAACCTTCTACCGCGAACTGAATCGTTTGGGACAAATGGGTTTCATCAAGATTCGCCGCGACGACAGTGCGGCCAGGGAATGGATACTGGAACTGGATTTAGATGCGATTGGAAGGTATTGAATTACTTGTCTTCGCTCGCTTCGGATTGAAGCTCGTTTGTTGAAGCTCATTTGTTGAAGCTCATTTTGACGCCCGGTTTTCCCCCTGTTAAACTGTGTGTTTGTCCAGCCATCGCCACCACTAGAAGGGAAGTACGTGCGCGCAGAAACCCGCCATCAACTCAAACAGGATGCTTTCAGCCGGGCGACGATCGACGCCGCCGAGAGAACCGCCCACTGGACCGTCGAGCATCGCTCGACCCTGATCATTTCCAGCATCATCGCCGTGGTGGTGATCGCGGCCGTGACCGGCGGCTGGTTCTATCTGAGCACGCAAGACGAAAAGGCCAGCATGGAACTCTCGCAGGCCGTGCGCACCATGGACACTCCTTTGCGTCCCTCCGGCACTCCGGCTCAGCCTGACTTCACCACCTTCACTTCCGCCAAGGAACGCAACGAAGCTGCCAGAAAGCAGTTTCAGGCCATCGTCGACAAATATCCTCATACCCAGACGGCGGACATGGCGCATTATTTGTTGGGCGTGACTGCATCGAATTTGGGCGACAACACCGCTGCCGAGAAAAACTTGAAGGAGGTAGTTTCGTCCGGCAGTCGCGACCTGTCGTCGATTGCCAAGTTTGCCTTGGCCTCGCTCTATGGCCAGACCAACCGTACGAAAGAAGCGATCGCTCTTTACCAGGAATTGATCAACAAGCCGACGACCTCGGTCACCAAAGTGACGGCGCAATTGCAGTTGGCCGACCTCTACCAGAATTCCAACCAACCCCTCGACGCCAAGCGCACCTACGAGACCATCAAGAAAGAGAACCCCACGGGCGAAGCCGGCCAGATCGCCACCCAGAAGCTGGCCGCACTCAAGTAGGCCGAGCGCGGGCCCGCCCCCATTTGCGTTTTCTCACAGGTTGAGTACCATGTTCAGTTCAGTTCAACTCCACAACTGGATCAACATGGCCGACATCACACTCCGCGTTAACGGCAGTGCAAAGAAAGTCAGCGTCTCTCCTGAAACTCCTCTCCTCTGGGTCCTCCGCGACACTCTCGAACTCACGGGAACAAAATTCGGCTGCGGCGCTGGATTGTGCGGTGCCTGCACGGTCCATCTTGACGGAACCCCGGTCCGCTCCTGCTCTACCCCGGTCTCGCAAGCCGCGGACAAAAACGTCACCACGATCGAAGGCCTCGCAGCCAGCGGACTGCACGTGCTGCAACAGGCCTGGATCGCGGAAGAAGTCCCGCAATGCGGCTACTGTCAGACAGGACAGATCATGTCAGCAGCGGCGTTGCTCGCGAAAACCCCCAACCCCACCGACGACCAGATCACGCAGGCGATGAACGGGAACCTGTGCCGCTGCGGCACCTACGAGCGGATTCGCAGAGCGATCCATCGTGCCGCCGGGAACGGAGGTGCGCGATGAGCCCTGTCTCCCGCCGTGACTTCGTCACCGCCGGAGTCGCCGCCGGCGCCGGACTCGTGATCGGCTTCTACCTGCCGCGGGGTGCCAACTCCAAGACGGAATCGTTCTCCCCCAGCGCCTACCTCCGCATCACTCCCGACAACAAAGTGACAATCGTGGTCGCGCGTTCAGAGATGGGCCAGGGCGTGCGCACAGCGCTACCGATGATTCTGGCCGAGGAACTCGAAGCCGATTGGAAGCAAATCGAAATCGAGCAGGCCGGAGCCAGCACCCTGTTCGGCGACCAAACGACGGGCGGAAGCGCCAGCATCCGTACCACGTGGGATCCCATGCGCAAAGCCGGTGCCGCCGCCCGCGAGATGCTGATTTCCGCGGCAGCCTTAACCTGGGCGGTTCCGCGGTCTGCGTGTACGGCAGAGAGTGGCCACATCAAGCACGCCGCCACCAACCGCACTCTGAGTTACGGCGAACTCGTCAGCAAGGCGGCGACGCTGCCCATCCCCACCGACGTGCCCCTCAAGCAGGGCAAGGACTACAAACTTGTCGGACAACGCCTGGCCCGCCTCGATTCGCCGGCGAAAGTGAAAGGCGAAGCCGTCTTCGGAATCGACCTCCGCCTACCGGGGATGAAGTTCGCGCTGCTCTCGCGTTGCCCCACGATCGGTGGGAAAGCTTCGGGCTTTGACGACAAAGAGTCAAAAAAGATTTCCGGCGTGAGTTATGTGGGCAAAATCGGCGACTCCGCCGTCGCCGTGGTCGCCGACAGTGTGTGGGGAGCCATGGAAGGGCGCCGCGCGTTGAACGTCACCTGGGACGACGGTCCGAACAAGGACTTGAACACCACTGCCGTGATTGCGGACATGCGCGCGTCGATGAAACAGCCGAGTAAGACGTCGATTGCGAGTCTGTACTCGGCCGGCGACCCCGCGAAAACTGGGGGACGACGCATCTCTGCCGAATACGAGTTGCCGTTCATGGCCCACGCGCCCATGGAACCCGGCAACTGCACTGCAAGTTTTCAGGGAACCAAGTGCGAACTCTGGGCGCCGACGCAAGTTCCGCAGGACTGCCGCGACTCCGTGGCGCAGGCGATCGGACTTGATCCCGATCAAGTCAAAGTCAACGTCACTCTGATGGGTGGCGGGTTTGGCCGGCGTCTCGAACACGACTACGCCGTCGAGGCCGCACAGGTATCAAAGGCCATCAACGCCCCTGTGAAAGTCATCTGGACGCGCGAAGACGACATGCGATTCTCCACCTACCGTCCCGCGAGCCTGCATCAACTCACCGCCACACTCGACGGTTCAGGGTTCCCCATAGCGCTGACCCACAGAATCATTGCGCCCTCGATCAGCGGACAGAAAGGACAGCCAACGCCCAACAACGTCGACCCCGACCTGCCCGACGAGGCTGGCCCGGTCTACGGCATCCCGAACTATTCGATTGAGTACGTCATGACCAAAACTCCGGTTCCTCTCGGCTGGATGCGGTCGGTCTATGCGCTGCAGGCGGCGTTCGCCCTCGAGAGCTTCATCGATGAACTGGCAGCCGCGTCCAGCAAAGATCCGCTGCAATACCGGCTCCACCTGCTGGCGAAGGATCAAGACCTGACCTACTTCGCCACCACGTGGCACACAGCCCGCATGCGCGGCGCGTTGCAGCTGGCCGCCGAAAAAGCCGGATGGGACAAACCTTTGCCCGCAGGCCGCTATCGCGGAATCGCGTGCTTTGGCTGCTTCGCTTCATATATGGCCGAAGTGGTCGAGATCACCATGGAAAAGGGCGAGCCACGCGTGCTCCGCGTGGTCGCAGCTGTCGATTGCGGGCAGGTCGTGAACCCGGGCATTCTCGAACAACAGATTCAAGGCGGAATCGTCTTCGGGTTGGCCAACGCCCTCCGCGCCAAAATTACGATCGACAAAGGCCGCGTCGTGCAAGGCAACTTCGACGACTACGCCCCGCTGCGCATGGATGAAACGCCCGCGGTCGAGGTCTATACGGTTGCCAGTTCGGAGGCGCCGACCGGCATCGGCGAGCCCTCGATACCGCCGCTGGCGCCCGCGTTGTGCAACGCGATTTACGCGGCGACGAAGAAGAGAATACGATCCCTGCCGATTCTGAGCTAGTGCATCTCGCTTGCGCGTATCACAGTAGCGAAGCCGTCTCGGCGGCGACTCGCCCCCGCATGCGAAGGCGAGACAGCTTCGCGCCAGCCGGCGAGACGCCGGCTCTGCTTTCAGGAGGATGCCATGTTCCGCGGCCGGTTCCCTATCATACTGCTTCTCTCTTCGCTGTCTTTGGCGCAAAGCGCACCACTGTCCTCTGTTCCCCCTTCTCGTCTGGCGCATGTTCGCCATGGCATCAATCTTAGCGAGTGGTTCGCGCAGGTTTACGATCCCAAGGGATATACGAAAGAGCACTTCCAGAACTGGACTACGGCCGCCGACATCGCCCTGATCAAGTCCGCCGGCTTCGATCACGTGCGGCTCAGCGTAAATCCCGAACCGATGATGAATGCTGCCCAACGTCACGATGGCACGGCGGAATATTTCGGCTACCTCGATGCCGCCGTCAAGATGATTCTCGACGCGGGCCTGGCCGTCGAAATCGACATGCACCCCGACTCCGACTTCAAAGCGCGCCTCAAGGAAGACGATTTTGTGGAGCGCTTCGCCGACTTCTGGCGCATGGTAGCGCAGCATTACTCCTCATGGGATCCGGACCGTGTGTTCTTCGAAATCCTGAACGAGCCCGAGATGCGCGATCCCTACCGCTGGTACGGCGTTGAGTCGAAGCTGGCGGCGGCCATCCGCCAAGGTGCACCAGCCCACACGATCCTCGCCACCGGCGCACGCTGGGACGACGATGACGACATGATCTTCCTCGAACCTCTGCGCGACCCCAACGTGATTTATGTCTTTCATTTTTATGAGCCCCATATCTTTACGCACCAGGGCGCGACTTGGGGCGAGTACTACTGGCACTGGCTGAAGGGTCTGCACTATCCGTCGTCGCCAGAGAACGCCGCGCAAGTGGCCGCCACAGTTCCCGAGGCGATCGACCGGCTTTACGTCATCCGCTACGGAAAAGATCACTGGGACGCGTCGCGCATTGAAGCCGAGATCAATCAGGCCGCTGACTGGGCCACGCACAACGGAGTGCCCCTGGTCTGCAACGAATTCGGCGTGTATCGGAGCTTTTCCGATCCGCAAGACCGCGCCGCATGGCTCAAAGACGTGCATACTTCCCTTGAGCGCCACAACATCAGCTGGGCCATGTGGGACTATTCCGGCAGCTTCGGCGTAGTCACGAAGAAGGACGGCAAGGCCACCCTGGATGAAACCACGGTGAACGCGCTGGGCCTGAAGATGCAGGCCGGGCAATAACTGTTGCGGCCCGCAGTTTACTGAGGAGCCTGCAACCGCATGTCGTCGGTGAAATTCTGGAGAGCCGCGAGATCCTCGGCCGGTCCGGAGTGCAGATCGTTCTTTCTTCTCAGCGCGTCGCGGGCGGCTGCTTCCGCCGTCCAGTATTTCAGAAAGACGCCCTCACGCAGGTACCGGATCTCTTGCAGTGTCGAGTCGGAAGCCCCGCCATACTTGTCTAGTTGCTGCACGAAATATTCGAAAAGTGGCTTGGGCAACTCGAAGCTATCGGCCACGTCGCGGCGTTTGTACTCGAAGATCGTCTTCTGATGCCAGGCATTGAATTTTTTCGTGCCGAACGAATCGTTCACTTCGAGAAATATTTGCGAGGTGGGCACAACTACACGCACCTCAGCACCGTTCGCCGGATGCAGCACCCACACGGCGACCGTGTGGTTGGGATATGGCCAGAACAATCCGACACTGCGCACTCCCGCGCGTCCCACCAGAAACGCATACAGAGCGGAAAGTTCATCGCATTCCGCAGAGGCGGTCGGGGTTAGCGGCGAGACGTTCTTCACGCCCTTCCACTGGCTCCAGACGCGGTCTGAGTTGGGCGGCATGTTGGTGATGGTCCAATGCATGTTCCAGAAGCCCGCGTCCCGGGTAGCTTCGTAGAGGAGGCGAACCACCACAAAATCCGAGTAGGTGGTGCTGCCGGGCGCGATCTTGTAAGCAGAGGTAAACGACTGGAAACTGGTGCGCATTCCGGAGGCATTCTCTAACGTCTTCGCTCGGGCGCGAACTTCGGCGACCAGACGCGCAACGGTCGTCTCCGATCTGTGAGCAGAGCGCTGCTGAGGCTCGGCTGCGATCGCCCGACTGACGGTCGTCAGAATGGCGAAGACGCAAAACAAGCGGTGGGAGCAGTGCAATCGCACACATAAATCATATCTTTCTCCGCTCGAAACTCCAGCCGAATCGAAGAGCACCGCGCATTTTCTGACGGAACTTATCTCCCCGCACCGGTGTCTATGCAAGAATCATTGGGCTTTCGCCCTTCCGCCAAAACTTCGCTCCGCGAGGTGGCCATGCTCGAAGCCGTGCACCTTACCAAGCGCTACGCATCTCTGCCTGCCGTGCAAGACCTATCGTTCTCGCTGCGTCCAGGAATGGTACTGGGCTGTCTCGGCCCGAACGGTTCCGGCAAAAGCACCACGGTGAAGATGCTCACCGGATTGCTGGAGCCCACGCGTGGCGTGGTCCAATTCGACGGCCACAACATTCAAGACAGTCTGCAGGCGTACCGAAAGCGCCTGGGCTACGTGCCGGAAGAGGCTCATCTCTATCCGTACCTGACCGGATGGGAGTATCTGGAAATGGTTGGCACCCTGCGCGGCATGGCCTCCCGCGCGCTCGAAACCAAGCTGGATTCTCTGCTGGAATTGTTCTCCCTACATCCGCACCGGCACACCAGCATTGGCACCTATTCGAAGGGAATGCGTCAGCGGATTCTGCTCATCGCCGCAATTATGGACAACCCCGACATCTTCATCTTCGATGAACCACTCTCCGGCCTCGACGTGGCCTCGGCGCTGATCTTCAAGAACCTGGTGCAAGCGCTCGGTGAGCAAGGCAAGCTCGTGTTCTATTGCTCTCACGTGCTGGAGGTCGTCGAAAAAGTCTGTTCCGATGTTTTGATCCTGCGCAAGGGTGAGGTTATCGCCCAGGATTCGGTGGCGAATATTGGCCAGATTCTCGGGCAGTCCCTGGAAAACACGTTCCTGCACCTGGTCAACGACGTCGATACCGTGCGTGTGGCGCGCGACATTGTTGAAGTGATGAAGGCCGCATGATCAGCCCGCTCACCGATCCAATCCGCCACTGGTGGGAATATTACCGCCAGCGTCCCTTCTGGCGGCTGGTGCAACTCTTCTTAGCCCGGATCTTCCGCGGCGGCGGCGACTCCGACACCGAAGGCCTCGATCTCGGCATCGGCCTCGCGCTCACCCTGCTGGCCATGCCCGGCGGGTTCGTTTCGCTCTTGTTATTGGACAAGTACGGAACATTCGCGCAGTGGCTAAGGGGAATTACCAACGTCGATGTTTTGCAGGCAGCCGTTCCCGACGAGTATTTCTTCATCGTGCTTGCCATGACCGTAACCGGCGCAGCCGCCGTCTGGCGATGGGACGCCATCTTCCCCGACCGTCGCGATTACATGAACCTCGTTCCCCTGCCCATCTCCACCCGGACTATCTTTCTCGCCAACCTCGTCGCAATCCTGTTCCTCGCCGCCCTGGTGGCAGTCGACGTCAACGCCACATCGTGCCTTCTGTTTCCCGCGGTCGTGGCCGCCACGCAGCTCAAGTTCCTGTTCTTTGTGAAGTTTGCGGCGGTCCATGCCCTCGGAGTTGTGCTGGCCAGCCTCTTTTCATTCCTCGCAGTCTTCTCGATGCTGGGGCTGTTGATGGCCCTTCTGCCTCCGCGCGCACTGCGGCGAGTCTCTGCCTATGTTCGCGGGCTGGTCGTGATCTACCTCGTCACCCTTCTCTGCACCACTTTTGCGATTCCAAACTTGTTGCGGCACGTGAAGGGACCTGCCCCCGGATGGACGTTCCTCCTACCGTCGTGCTGGTTTCTGAGTCTGTGCCAGGTCTTGCGTGGCCGCGCGAGCCCGGCTCTGATGGAGCTTGCCCGGTTGGCCCTTCCAGGAATTGCGGCCCTGACAATAGTCGGCCTGACCACGTACGCAATCGGCTACCAGCGCCATTTCATCCGCATTCCGGAGATCGCTGAGACAACCAAAACGGTCCCCGAGCCTCGAAGATCGCGCCTGGGTGCGCTGGCCCAGCGCTTTCTGTTGCGAACTCCGTTCCGAAAAGGCTGCTTCCCGTTCATCTGGAGAACGCTTTTCCGCAGCGAGACACACCGCCTTGTACTGACCGCAATCGGCGGTCTGGGATTAGTCCTGGCATCCCAAGCTCTGATGAACGCCTTTGCCGAAGCCAAATCCTTGCATCAAGCGGCCCTGTCGCCCGACGCTCTGTCGATTCCTTTTATATTTACTTTCCTCCTCATCATCGGCCTCCGGATTGTCTTCGAGATTCCGGTTGAGTTGCGCTCCAACTGGATCTTCCAGTTGATGCTGGATCGGGATCGACAGGAGTGTCAGAGCCTCGCGAAAAAGGTAATTCTCACCTCGGTGATGCCGTTGGTCTTGACCATCGCGTTTCCCGCATACGTTTACCTGGAAGGCGTGCGGGCCGCCGCCCTTCACACGCTACTGGTAGGGGTATGGTCCGTATTGCTGACAAACATTGTCCTGATTCGTTTCCGCAAGGTCCCGTTTACCTGTACTCTCCCGGTCTTCAAGCAACATTCCATCGTGATCCTTCTATCGGTGTGCTTCGGATACCTGCTCTACGCCCTTTCGACGCCGGAGTTCGAGTCGTCAGCCTTAGCGGAACCTCTGCGAATGATCGGATTCGTACCCGTCGCGGCCGTGGCGTGGTTTATTCCACATCATCTGGATAAGAACACCATCGACATCGAGAGAAAACTGATCTTCGAAGAATCCGCGACCCGGTCGATCGAGCTTCTAAGGCTGAGCGAGTAAGCGGCGGCCGGAATTGTCCAGAAGCTCTAGTCTAGCTGGCTGCTGAAAAGCTGAATTTGAACTTGGGTTTTGAAAGGGCGCGGCCTCCAGCCGCGCCGTAAGTGCAGCAAAAATGAATTACGGCTTTTAGCCGCTGAGTGCGCTCTCTTGGGCAACAGGGACTATTACGCAAAGCTATGGGATAGGACACTAGCAGCTTCTGAAAAGCTCGCGTTCTTGTGCAAGGGAAGGGCACGAGTTTTACTCGTGCCGTTAAGTCGTTGAAAATGACTCGGCGCTTTAGCGCCTGAGATGCGCTTTGGACACGCGGGCGATTCCTTCCGCAGCCCGCTAGGCTAGTATCCCGTCCCACAAGTTCGCGGAATAACTTCGGATTTGCTTTGATAAGGGCGCTTCTTCTCAGCCGCGCCGTCGAGAGGCCTCGAGTCGTCCGGCTTTAGCCGCTGAGTGCGCTCTCTTGGGCAACAGCGCACCCTTCAACTTATTCCGCAGAGCTATGGGACAGGACACTTGGCTAAAGCGCTCCCAGCCACCTCACCGGCAAGTGGGCCGCGAGAGCGTTGGCCAGGCGCTCGTCGGCGGTAATGAGTTGCTTCTTAGCCTGCACCGCAAGGGCCACGTAAAGGGAGTCGTAGACTGATCGGCTAAAATTGAAAGCGATGGGTAGGGCGTCAGGTAACAGCTTTGCCGATGGGATTGTGGGGATCGCGCGTTGCATCATCTCATGCATCGCCAATTCCGCATCCGCGCGAGAGAACCGCTGCTGGCGTACGGCCTTCCAGACAACGCTCCCACACTCCGCCCAGAAAATGTCCGGTACCAGCAGGTCCACTTCGCCAGCTCCATACGCATCCAGCAATCGAAACGCCTCGGGTCTCAAGAGCTCGCCTTTGGCTGGTAGCATCCACTTCGCGGCCACGCTGGCGTCAACCACGAACGATGTCACCGCTCCCGATCCTCACGGATCATTTCCTCGGCAGAAGGAAACGGCCCGGCGGAGAGCGGTTCGCGCGAAGAAATCTCCCTCATTTTTCGAGCGAACTCACGCCGGCGCCGTAATTCATCCGCCGTGGGAATATTCTGTTCTAAAAGTTCGATCACTTCCGCCGCAATCGACTTACGATTCTTCCGGGCACGTTCGCGCAGAGCCTTGTACACGGCCTCTGGAACGTTTTCGACATAGAGCGTTGGCATAGCCTTATCCTAGGAAAAGTCTAGCACTTCCCAAGGCCAAAACCTACCCCCTTTTCTTGACACCTCCGCCCCCCACCCTTTATCCTAAGTCTTGCTCCTTGCGGTACTTACGCCTCTTGGCGTGCTTCCGCGGGCCTGGTTCACGAAAAAGGCTGGCACCATTGCCGCGGAGGTTTCGCGATGTTCCTCGACATCAAAGAATTGGAACGCCATCCTCTCGACTTTGAGGAGGAGTTTCAGCCCGATGTCATCGACCTGGGAGGCGAAGCCCGCCAGCGTACGCCGCTGAAGACCGCAGGCCGCGCCGAACTGGTCGAGGAGCATCACGGCAAGCATAAGATAATCAAGGACATCCGCCTGCGCGGACGATTGTCCGCCGGCCTTGAGTTGCAATGCGCCCGCTGTCTGGAGCCGGTGCGCCAGGACATAGCGCGCGACTTCGAATTGCTCTATCGCCCGCTGGGCGCTGACACCGGTCGCGACGAGCTTTCCGTCACCGACGCAGAAGCCGAGATCGGCTATTATCAGGACGACGGCATCCTGCTCGAAGACGTTTTGCGCGAGCAGGTGTTACTGGCGCTGCCATTGAAGGTCACCTGCAGCGAAGACTGCAGGGGCTTATGCTTGCATTGCGGCAAGAATCTGAACCAGGAACAGTGTTCCTGCGCCGTTCCCATGGAGGATCCGCGCTGGGCGGCGTTGCGAGAGATTCGCAGCAAGCTGGAACACTGAAGCACGTAGCGCTTAGCAGTTAGCAATTGGCCGTCTACGGTTGGCGCTAACCCTCAAAGGGCTAAATGCTAATTGCCAATGGCTAACGGCTATCTTCGGGGCCAACGCTCCGCAAAAGGAAATCAACCATGCCTAATCCGAAACGACGTCACTCCCAGAAGCGCACCTCCACCCGGCGCGCCCACGATGCCCTCAAAGGCCATAGCCTTTCTGAATGCCCCAACTGCCACGAAAAGAAAATGCCCCACCGCGCCTGCCCGAAATGCGGGTACTATAAGGGACGCGAAGTGCTAGATGTCGAGGAAGCCAGCTAACTCATAACCATGCCTAGCGTGATCGCGCTGGATGCGATGGGTTCGGATCGTGCGCCCAGGCCTGAAATCGAGGGCGCCATCCTTGCCGCCCGCCAGTACGGCGTGCGCGTGCTGCTGATCGGTCCCGAATCCATAATCAAGCCCGAACTGGACCGTCACCGCGCGGCTGCGACGCTGCCCATTGAAATCGTCCACGCCAGCGAATACATCACCATGGACGACAAAGTAGACGCGATTCGCGCCAAGCGCGACTCCTCTATGCGCGTCGGTCTGCGCATGGTGCGCCAGGGGCAAGCCGCCGGTTTCGTAACCGCGGGCAATACCGGCGCCGCGATGGCGACCGCAAAGGTCGTGCTGGGCGCGGTTCCCGGTGTCGATCGTCCCGCGCTGGCAGCAATATTCCCCACTGCGCCTGGAACGGTAGCGATGCTTCTCGACGTTGGCGCCAATGTCGACTGCAAGCCGCAAAACCTCGAACAATTCGCCGTCATGGGCGACGTCTATTTTCGGGCGATGTTCGGAAAGACTTTCGGAAGGACGTTCGGAAATACCTTCGGCAGGCGATCCGGGGCGCCGGGCCCGCGCGTCGGCCTGCTCTCCATCGGCGAAGAAGAAACCAAGGGAAACGAACTCACCCGCGAAGCATTTCACCTGCTCAAACAGCTCCCCCTGAATTTCATTGGGAACGTGGAAGGCCGCGACCTGTACAACGGCCAGGTCGACGTAATTGTCGCGGACGGCTTCGTCGGAAACGTCGCGTTGAAGATTTCCGAAGGCGTGGCCAACCTCGTCCGCACCGCCCTGAAGGAATCGCTGAAGGCGACCATCACCCGGCAGGTAGGAGCGTTGCTCTCGCGCAGCGCCTTCACCGACTTCAAGAAGCGCCTCGATCACACCGAATACGGCGGCGCGCCTCTGCTGGGCGTGAAAGGCGTTTGCATAATCACGCACGGCTCGTCGAACACCAACGCCATGAAGAATGCTGTACGCGTGGCAGCCGAGTTTGCCGAGCGCCGCATCAACGACTCGATCGAGCGCGGCCTGGCCGCTTTGCGCCCCGCTCCAGTCGAAGCGGAAGTAGCACAGCCGAGCTAATCATCACCGTGCCATCTTCGTCACTCATGACCGATTCCAACACCACACTTGCTTTGCTCTTCCCTGGCCAAGGTTCGCAGTCCGTCGGCATGGGCAAAGAGTTGGCGGAGAAGTACCCTGTCGCGCGCCAAACCTTCGAGGAAGCCGACGAGGCCCTCGGCTACAAGCTCTCGCAGCTCTGTTTCGAAGGACCAGAAGACCAGCTTCGCCTGACCGAGATCACTCAGCCTGCGATCCTCACCGTATCCGTCGCCACACTGCGCATCTTACAGACGCAAGTCCCCAAGCCGAGTTACGTCGCCGGACACAGCCTCGGCGAATACTCCGCGCACGTGGCGTCCGGGACCGTCTCCTTTGCCGATGCCGTCCGCACCGTCCGCAACCGTGGCAAGTACATGCAGGAAGCAGTGCCCGTCGGCGTGGGCACAATGGCGGCGATCCTGGGCATGGAACTCGCAAAAGTCATCGCCATTTGTCAGGAGGCCGCGCAAGGCGAAGTCTGCGAACCCGCCAACATCAACTCGCCGGAGCAGATCGTCATCTCCGGCAACCTCGCCGCGGTTGAGCGTGCCGTGAAGCTGGCCTCCGAACGTGGCGCCAAAAAGGCTGTGCTACTGCCGGTGAGCGCTCCCTTCCACTGTTCGCTGATGAAGCCCGCTCAAGATCGCCTGCAAACCGATCTTCACGAAGTGAAAATGCAGAAGCCGGTCCATCCCGTCGCCTGCAACGTGGATGCAGAACTCGTGACCGACGATCTGCAGGCCCGCGACACTCTGCTCCGCCAGGTCACCGGTGCCGTCAAATGGGAGCAATGCGTGCGCCTGCTCATCGCCCACGGCGTCGACACTTTCATCGAGGTGGGACCGGGAAAAGTTCTATGGGGACTAATGCGGCAGATCGACCGCTCGAAGACCAGCCTCAACGTAAACGACGATGCCACTCTGGAAAAAACGCTGAAGTCCCTCGAAAAAGCCGCAGCCTGAAGCCCCTCTGTGCTCCCCTGTGCCCTCTGTGTTTAACTTCCCAAACACCCTGACCATCAGCGGAAGACCAATTCACAAGGCGGAAAGCTGAGGGTCTTGTCCGATTTTTCCACCCAGACCTGCGCATGCTCGGCGCGGTCGTTCACCACAACATCCACGACCACTCCGCTACCGCCTCCCGGGCACGTGCTAGCGCCATAGACTTTCTGAGTCTTGATCACTCCCCATTCGCCCCCGGGCCCCCAATCGCGATAGAAGTCGCCAAACGGATACTTCGGATGCCGTTCGGTATGCTGCTGCCACTCCGGATCGCGCATCCAGATGCCGTACGCGGTTTTATAATCCTGCCTCTGCAGCGAGTCGAAGAACCTGCCCGCGATGTGTTCCTCCGGCCAATACCGAAACCACCACCCCACAGCCAGAACAATCACCACCAGAACGATTGCGGAAATGATTCGCTTCTTCCGCTTCCGGTCTTTTTCCGGGTCGTATTCTTTCGCGTCCAGAAGGGTCATACTCCTCTAGCATAACGGACACGGCAGGCAAGTCAAAAGTTCCCGGAACCCGATTCACCGCTGAGCACGCCGGGAACGCCGAGAAAACCACCTCGTGAGTTTCTCTGCGTTCTCAGCGTCCTCGGCGGTAAATGCTCTACAGCGTTCGTTTGAACAGCGGAATCGCAATCCCCAGCGTGATCATCGCGAACAGCGTGAGAAACAACATGTCTCCCCACACCGCCGAGAGCGTCGTCTCCTTCAGCAGCAGGCACTTGAACCCATCCACTGCATAGGTAAACGGATCGACCCGGGCAATCCCTCGCAGCCACGGCGGAAACGCCTGAATGGGATAGACCGAGCCGCTGGGGAAGAACAGCAGCGTGTTGAGAATGCCGAACATGGCCCGCGGCACTAGCGGATCCTCAATGCGCACCATCAGCAGAAACATCATAGTATTGAAAGCCATCGAAGTCAGCACGATCATAATCAGCAACCCGAACATCGTGACAGGATTGAAAATCGTCCCCACCCCCGCCATCAGCGATCCGATGATCACAATGATCACCCCCGTCATCACCGCCTTGATCGCTCCCGCAAGGTTCAGCCCCAGCACGAGTTCCAGCTTGGTAATCGGCGTGACCAGATAGCCTTCATGAACTCCGCGCGCCTTGTCGTCGATATACAGCATGCCGCCGCCGATCATCACCGACACGAACATCGCCAGCACGAGCGAACCCGGCAGCAAATACTTCATGTACTCGATGTAAGGATAGAGTTCGACGATATCCAGCGCCGTCTGCTGCAGAATGCGCGGCGACACCGTGGGCTGGTTGAGCGCATTGGTGAGGTCGCTCAACTCCGCCTCGACCGCCGAACTCATGAAGTTGTCGCTGTTGTCGACGACCAGCGCGATGCGCGGGTGGTTCGCTTCATACACCCGCCGCGAGAACTGGGGCGGAATAATCACCGCCCCCTGCAGCTTGCCGTTGCGCACGTCTTCCATCGCCTGCTTATCGCTGTCGTAATCAATCGGCTGGAACGTGCGAATATTCGCCCGCACCGAGTCAAACGCCTCGCGAATCTTGACCGCCTGCGGCCCGCCATCCTGATCGACGAATGCGACCCGGGCATCATGAATTTTTCCGCCGAACGCGTTCCCCAGAATGATCAACTGCACTAAGGGAAAAATCATCGACGCCAGCATCAGCGCCGGCGAGCGAAAGAATTTCCGCATTTCACGCTCGACAATGGCCATCATCCGGTTCATGAACTTAGCTCCCAACTACCGGCGTCATCCCGAGCGTAGCCGTTCTTCAGGCGTAGCGAGGGACCTCCCGCGAATCCGAACTTTCCTAGGGCTGCAACCCTGGCCGTTGCGGCATCACAAACGCGTACGCCTTCTGCAACTCGTCGCGCAATTGCCGCCCGGTGTAGTGCACAAAAACGTCATCCAGCGTCGTGTTCTGCACCGAAAGAGACTTCACCGCCACGCCGGCAGTGACCGCCATCTCCACCAATTCTGTCGTGGTTCGCGAACCATTCCCCGTCAGCACGCGATACATTCCCGCCCCTTCATGCTGCACCGAGGTGACATCATCGAGCGCATGCAGCCGCTGCTCCCAATCCGCAGGCGGATTCTCAAACTGCGCCTCGATCACATTCGATCCCGGCACGCTAGCCTTGAGGGCCGCGGGCGCGTCCAGCGCCACCAGCTTCCCGTGATCGACGATGGCGATCCGATCGCACAGCCGGTCAGCTTCGTCCATGTAGTGGGTCGTAATCAGAATCGTCAGCTGCCGGTGTTCCTTGATGTTCCCCAACATCTCCCACACCGCGACCCGCGATACCGGGTCCAGCCCGGTGGTCGGCTCATCCAGAAAGAAAATCTTCGGATGGTGCACCAACCCACGCGCAATTTCCAGCCGCCGCCGCATGCCTCCGGAAAGAGTCTTGGTCTGTGCGTCACGCCACTTCGTAAGATCCACGAGTTCCAGAAGTTCGTCGATAGACTTCTGCCGCTCTTTCGCCGGAACGTCGTAGAGCTTGGCGTAAATGCTCATATTCTCTTCGATCGTCAAGTCGAGGTCACTGGTCAGCGCCTGCGGAATGACGCCAATCATCCTTCGCGCCGCATTCGGCTCTTTGACCACGTCGTGCCCGGCAATGCGCGCTTTCCCCGCAGTGATCGGGATGAGCGTGGTCATCATGCGGATCAGGGTCGACTTCCCCGCCCCGTTCGGCCCCAAGAGCCCGAAGATCTCGCCCTCCTTCACGTTGAAGGAGACGTCGTCAACCGCCGTGAAGTCTCCGAACTTCTTGACGATATGCTCCACCTCGATGGCAGATGGAGCCGTGGGATCGTAGACCGGCTTTCCCAGTGTGGAACCTTGCCCGTTCGCGCGCGACTCCATCGCTCCGTTTGGCTTTCCGTTCGACTCAGGCATCACCGTTGCTCCGCGGCTGCAGCGCTCGACGAACTGCTGCCTTTGATCTGCTCGGGCGACACCAGAACTTCCGCCGTCATCCCCGGCACGAACACGCCCTTGGGATTGTCCAGGCGAATCTTCATCACGATGGTTTTGATGTCGCGCTTGCGCCGGCTCACATCCCGCTGCGTCGCGAAATCACTTTCCACGCCCTTGAAGAAAACTTTGCCGCTGGCCACGCTTCCTCCCGGCAGGCGCACGCGCAGCACGTCGCCATATCCGATGTGGTCCGTGTAGGTCTCGGGGATCGCGGCTCGCACCCAGGTGTCGCTCAGGTCCACGATGGTTACGATCGGGGCGCCGATGTTGACGACTTCGCCCTGCCTCGCTGCCCGCACGGAAATGGTTCCGCTCACCGGCGCATAAACGTTGGTGTAGCCGAGCCGCACCGCCGCTTGATTTTTCTGCGCGATCGCGTTCTTCAGGTCCGCCTCCGTCGAGGCCACGGTGCTCTTGGCTGCGTTGGCCTGGTGCGTGCGCGCGATGGCAGAGTTTAAGTCGGCTTCCGCTGCTTTCACCAGTTCCTGCTGCGCCTGCACTGTTGCCTGGACCGCCTGCAAATTGGTTTCCGCCTGCACCCGCTCCTGGTCGGAGGCGACCCCCGCCTTGGCCAGTTCGACGATGCGCCGGCTGTCGCTTTCCGTGCGGTCGAGTGTGGCTTTCGCCTGCAGCAGTTGCGCCTTCGCCGATGAAACTTTCGCTTGCGCATTCGCCACATCGCTCGTGGTCGATCCCGAGGTCGACTCTTCGGTGTGCTGCATCTCCGCAACTTTATGTTGCAGGCTGGAGATGGTCGCAGTGGCGGCCGCTTCCTGCGCTTGTAACTCTGACGGATCGAGCACTGCGATCAAATCTCCGGCCTTGACCGGCGTGCCTTCGTCGACCAGCAACTTCTGGATGCGGCCTTCCACCTGCGCGCTGACAATGACCTGGTTCGAGTCAACCGTGCCGATCAGCACCAGGTCGCGCGAGTGATCGGCCGAGAAATAGTAGTACACCGCGGCAATGACAAAAATAATGCCGAGCAATATTAGGAAACGGTTACGCGCACTCATGAGCGTGCTCCTTGCGTGGCGTTCGGTTTAGGAAGAAATAACGCGGCGGACATGAAGTCCAGCACCGCTGCCCGCCGCTCGGCGATGCGCTCGGTCGTGAGCGGATTGAAGCCGACGATCTTCTGCATCATCGGCGCGCTGCTGAAATAGAAAACGATCATGGCGACGATCGAAGGTACAAAGTGCGCGGGATTGACCGGACGGAATTCGCCGTCTGCGATTCCCTTCCGCAGGAGTTCGCTGACCCGGCCAAAAATAGGCTGAATATAGTTCTTAACCACCTTGTCGATGTTCGGCGACTGCCCGTCGCGGGCCTGCATCATTTCCCGTTGCATCAGCCGCGGATACAGCTGGTTCGAAGCGACGAAATCAAAATAGGCCTCGGCATACGCCAGCATCTTCTCGCGTGGCGGCAAATCGCTGTCGAGCACCCGGAAAACCGTCGCCTTCAGCCCCGAAAAGGCATCGTCAAGAACAGCACCGTAGAGCGTTTCCTTATCCTTGAAGTAGTAGTAAAGCAGCGCCTTATTGACGCCCGCTTCCCGCGCGATGGCGTCGGTGCGGGCGCCGGCGATGCCGTGCTCGGCGAACTCGCGCGCCGCCGCCTTCAGGATCGCGGCCCGGCTCTCCTCGGGCTGGCCGCGCGATCCCATGCGGCGGTGCAGAACGTGGCGGTGATGAAAAAGCCGGGCCATGGTGGTAGGGACTTAATTAACCAGTTAGTTAGATTATACACGATACTAGTAGTCGGGTAGAGCAATGCCGACACAGGCCGTGATCCAAATCACCCAGTGGAGTTTTGAGCGTAATTGCCTGTTCTCAGCAACGATATCAGCAACGAATCGCTTTGTTGTGGACACCGAAGTCTACTCGCGCGTGGGAGCCGAAATTGTTATGAGGATCATTTCACTCACAACTTGTCGGCAACTGTTGGTTGACAGCCATACCGGACGGGAGGAACATTCCGGAGCGAGGACTGTGCATGAACACACTCAAGTTCTTAGGAAAGACATCTCTACAGGTACTGAAAACTGCCGTGAGCTTTGCTGCCGGAGTGGTGATTACGTTCTTCCTGCTCTATGTGTTGGTCTCCGAGCGATGGTTGCCCAGAATGCAAGTTGGAGCTGGGAGATTTATATTGCTCGCAGCCTTTGCGAGCGGTTTCTACCTAACCTTCAAACTGCTGGAACCGAGAATGCGAGCACGAAAGAAACTGCTCGTCGCATTGTTGGGAATCGTGCTCCCTCTGGTATCGGTTTTTTCGGTCGCCCACACACCAACCCTGGAGATTACGGAAATCTTCCGGTGGCCCAGTCCACCGAGTTCCCCGAAGCCCTACGAGGAAGCAATTTATGACGTCTACT
>Ga0209698_10003059_pt1 | contig 18728 bp, 14 predicted proteins | sample LitLauG_LLR_2012_FD_187203 | JGI IMG/M metagenome (GOLD analysis project Ga0209698, IMG submission 187203) | Freshwater sediment microbial communities from Pennsylvania, USA - Little Laurel Run_MetaG_LLR_2012 (SPAdes) (version 2) | ecosystem: Environmental > Aquatic > Freshwater > Creek >...
ACACCATCCGCTGGCCCAGATCGCCACACCCATCGGCGATTCACAGGTCATGCGCCACCGAGCTGTCGCCGTGGCGGATTCGGCGCAGCGCCTGACTCCGCTGACGGTCAATCTGCTGCCGGGCCAGGACGTGCTGACAGTCCCTAGCCTGCCGGCCAAGCTCGAGGCGCAGTTGCGCGGCCTGGGCTGCGGTTTCCTGCCCGAGCCGATGGCGCGGGCGCACATCGCCGCCGGACACCTGGTCAGGCTGCGCCTGCAAAGGGCGTCCCGGCGCGAACGGCTCTGCTACGCCTGGCGGGCGACCTCGCGGCGGGCCAGCTGCGGCCACGCGTTGCGCTGGTGGCTGGATCAGCTCAAGAGCGCGCCGACCAGGGCCGCCCTGCTGGAGCGGCACGGTACGCCCTGGGGGCGGCCCGTCGATTGAATTCAACCGGAAGGATCAGCGGCCCCCGCTCAGCGATTCGCGCGCCGACGATTCAGCGCCCAGGGCACCACACCGATGACGATGCCGCCGATCCCGAAGAGCAGCGTCACCCGGTCGAAGGTCGGAATGCTGTACAGCGCGACAAATACCAGGAACGAGGCACTGATAACGGGCCAGAGGAAAAGGAACAGTGCCTGCTCGAAGGACTTGAAGGCGTCCCGCCGGAAGTGCCAGGCGCATGCGTAACCCGACAGGCTGTAATAGAACGCGACCTGGAAACCGATTGCGCCGACCGAGTCCTTGATGAGTTCCTGCAATGTTGGATAAGTCGAAGATGCCAGCAACAAGGCCAGGCCGATCAGCGTGATCACCGCAGTCGCCACCCAAGGCGTCTTCCAGCTCTTATGCAGGATCGCGTAGCGTGGATGCAAAGCGCCGTCGCGGCCCTTTGCATACATCGTGCGAGTGAACTGAAGGATCGAGGTCTCGAGCGTGCCGACCGTGCTCAGCATGGCCGCGATCACGGCTGCATAGCTCCAGGGACGCGGCAGCAGACGGTCGGCCAGCGCAAACACGATGTTCGTGCCTGACTGGTCGATCTGCTCGTCGGTCAGCACCAGCTGGCAGGCGACCACGAATCCGATGAAAAGCAACAGCACGATGATCATCGCGACCACGGCACCCCGGCCGGGTGCATGGGCGGCGTCACGCGTTTCCTCGTTCAGGTTCAGCGTCACGTCCCAGCCCCAGAAGAAGAAGAGGGCCGTCAGCGCACCGGTCGCGAAAGTCGTCGGGGTGAAGGCGGCAGGGGAGAACAGTGCCCATGAGAACGCGTGCGTCGGATGGGAACCGTACTTCAGAATCGATGCGACAATCACCACGACCAGCACGCCCACCTCGATTGCAGTCATCACGATCTGCGTATAGCTGGTCGGCTTGATCCCCTTCACGATGACCATGCTCACCGCGATCAGCCAGCCCGCCGCCACGAACGAGACCGTGGCCGGATCGCCGGCGCGCTCCGGCGCGATCAGGATCAGCGTGGCGGTCGCGGCCGGAAGGGATCCGGACACCATGAAGACGGTCGACGCCACCAGCAGCGCCCAGCCTGCGAAGAACCCGAACACGGGACCGAAAACCCCGCCGACCCAGGCGTAGGACGCGCCGGCGTTCGTGATGACGCGGTTCAAGTGCATGAAAGCAAACGTGACGCCGAACATGATCAGACCGCAATAAAGCAGGCTGCCTGCGGAAAGCATGCCGACCGAGGCTACCAGCGTCGCGGTGGTGGCCGCAAGGCTGAACGCGGGAGCCGTACCGGCGACACCCATCACCACCGACTCGGTCAGCCCGATCGCCCCGGCCTGAAGGCTGGTATCGCTCCCACCGATGCCGGATTCTTCGACAACGCTCATCACGTTCCCCGTTCCCCTTCTTGATGCTGGCCGGATTTTCCCACGGAGCGCGATCGTGACCAGCGCAGGCACGCCACGGACTCGCATGCCGTCGCCGCCAGCGGTCCTGCCCGGATCCGGGTACGGCCCAGGAGCCGGCGCGCCAGTCAGTATTTCAAGCGGGCGTAGTAGGTCTGCTCCGACGCAGCACGGGCCTGTCCGAGCGTGTGAATGCCCTGTGCCGCCAGCAGGGCGACCAGGTTCAGGAAGACTTCGGCCGTTGTCAGCGCGTCGCCAAGCGCCGTGTGCCGACCGATCACCGCAATCCCGAGACGCCCGGCGACCGCTTCCAGCGCCTGCGAATCCGCGGCGGGATGAACAACCGCGGCCAGCAGCAACGTGTCCAGCACGGGTTGCTGGAATCTGACACCGGTCTTGGCTTCCTTCAACTGCAGGAATCGCATGTCGAAGGCCGCGTTGTGACCCACCAGCACCGTGTCCTCGGCGAACCGCCAGAAGCGGGGCAGAACCTGGCCGATCAGGGGCTGTCCGACCAACCGGTCGGGCGTGATGCCGTGCACCTCGACCGACGCCTGGGAAATGCCGCGCTGCGGGTCGACCAGGCTTTCGAAGGTCTCGGCTTGCAACAAGCGCCCATTGACGATGCGGGCTGCCCCGATCGAGATGATCTCGTCACCATTGACCGGGTCCAGCCCGGTGGTCTCGGTATCGAAAACCGTATAGGTCAGTTCGCTCAGGCGCCGGGAGTCGAAGGCGTCGGTCGTGTTCGAATGGCGAAACAGGTCGAAATCGTAGAACTCTGGGCGGTTTGGTCGCCATGCTCGCGCGCGCAGCGCCGCATGTTCGGATGCCAGGGGCAGCAGCAAACGAAAATAGTTGGTCTGCGAGGGCACGTCGCGCCGGTACCAGGCTTCGCCGCCATGACGCTCCATCACCTGGGACAAGGACAGCGGACTGTCCTCGCCGCCCAGCTTGAAGGCGTCGGTCTGCCAGGTAAATGCAGTTTCCGATGACATCGGCACGCCCTGCCAGGTCATGTCGAGTTGGGCATGCGCGCCTGCCGCCTGCAAGCGGAACCTGACCTCGCGCACTGAAAACTCCTCATGCAGCCGGCCGGCCAGGCTCGACAGCGCCTGGGCCAGCGTGAAGCTGTCGACCCTGAGCCACAGGTCGGAGTCGATCGACTCCGGGCGGGCCACCAGCCCGGCCCGCCGCTCGATGCGCCTGCTGGCAAGCGTGATCAGGTCGACGCCGCGCATTTCCTCCAGGGGCCAGCGGCGATGCAGACGATCAGAAACGTCCGAGCTGAGGCGGTCCAGGCGGTCGGACAGTCGTACGGCCTCGTCCTGGACGATCGAAGTGAAGCGGGTTCGTCGTGAGGCATCCAGGTCGGGATGCTCGATGAGCGCCTCGATCGCGGCTCGAATGCTGCCGGTCGCCGCACGTGTCGCCTCGACCAGATCCTGGAACAAGGCGACGCTATGGGCATCGCTTTCAACGGCCTCGGTGACGTCGGACAGCAACAGCACGAACCCCGTCACCGCGCGCCCGGCTCGTGCCGCCTCGCCGCCTGGCACCGGCGCCGGTCCCGCGCCCGCGAATACCGGCGCGACCTGAACGCGCAACAGGCGCCCATCGGCACTGGCGGTCACGAAATGCACGCTTTCGCGCTCGCCGCGGGCGCTTTGCGCCTCGATCGCCTCCACGGCATGAAGGACCAGGCCGCGGTCGATCAACCCGAACACGGACCGATCGAGGCCGAGCGCCTGAACCCTATCGGGCTGGTTCGTTGGAGCCAGCAAGGCGCTGACCGCGGCGTTGTACAAAAGGATCCGGCCATCCCGATTGCACACCAGCACGCTGTACTCGAGCTCGGAAATGAGCGCCGCGAAGCGGTTCTTCTCCTCTTCCACCCGGGCTTTGGCTTCCTCGATGGACGCTTCGCCGTCGACGAGCAGCCGCATACGCTTTTCGGCCAGTTCATTGGCCGACTCGGCGATCGCGCAAAGCTCCGGAGTGCCCTGTGCTGCGACCCGGTGGGCCGGATTGCCACCGGCGATCAGGTGGATCGACTCGGCGATGCGCAGGGCCGACTTGCGAGCAGCGCCAGCCGATTGATGCTGTCGAAGGCCCACCACCGCCAGCGTCGATGACACCAGGAGGCCGATCAGCGTCAGCCGCGGAACGGTCAGCAGTGCCGTCGCGGCGGCGCGCTCGGCCGGACCAAGGTCCAGCCAGGTGATCAGCGCGACCGCCACAATGACACCCAGCGCAACCAGCGGCGCCCGCAGCGCTGCATTCGCACTGGTCAGTCGCGGATTCATGGTCCCAGCAACTCGCGCACCCGGGCCACCAGCTCGCGGGTCGAAAATGGCTTGGTGATGTAGCCGTCCGCACCGAGTTCCAGTCCCTTGGCGATCTCGACGTCGCGCCCCTTGGCCGAAAGCATCAACACGCGCACGCGGCACAGCTTCGGATCGCTCTTTAGTCGCTGGCACACCTCGTAGCCGTTCAGCACCGGCATCATGACGTCCAGCAGGATCAGGTCCGGTTCGAAGGCCGCCGCGACATCGAGCGCTTCCTGGCCATTGCGCGCCACCCTGACTTCCAACCCCGCTTGCTCCATCAGGAATTCCAGCGAAGTCACGATGTTGGCTTCGTCATCCGCAATCAAGACCCGCTTTGCCATCAGGTTGCTCCTGCCTGCACGGTCTGCGCGATCGGCAGGGTGAACGAAAAGGTCGCGCCGCGCCCCCGCTCGCTATCGACCCACAGGTCACCGCCAAACTGGCGCACGATCAGCCTGGAGATCGGCAGGCCCAGGCCAAACCCACCCGGCTGACCGGTGAAGCGCTCGCCCGCCTGGCGGAATTTCTCGAAAATGGCAGCCTGCCGGTCGGGTGCGATCCCGACTCCGTTGTCACGAACCTGCACGCGGACCATCGTAGCGTCCGCGACCGCCAGTTCCACGTTGACGAGGCCCGTGACGGGTTCACAGAATTTTACTGCGTTGGTCAGCAAGTTCAGCAGAACCTGCATCAGGCGATCCCGGTCGGCCAGCACCGCAGGCATCTGCGCCGGTATTGAAATCTGCAGTCGCACGCTACGGCTGCGGAACAGGCCCTCCGTCGCCGCCGCCGCCTGGCGCACGATTTCGGCTGGATCAACCGGCTCGGTGGCCCATTCGGCCCTTCCCGACTCCATCCGGGCCAAGTCCAGGATCTGGTCGATCAGTCGGGTCAGCCTTTCCGTTTCGCGCAGGATGATGTCGACGAACTGGCTGCGCTTGCCTGGGGGAGTGTCGGGGTTGTCGTGCAGAATCTCCGCGAAGGCGCGGATCGCGGTCAGCGGCGTGCGCAGTTCATGACTGACCGTCGAGACGAAGTCATCCTTCATCCGGTCCAGTTCCTGCAAGCGCTCATTGGCCTGCCGTAGCTCGGCGGTCGCGCTTTCGAGTTCGCGCCGCTTTGCCTCCAATTCCCTTGAATAAGCCATGACCTGCGACGTTTCGTCCAGGATGTTCATGACCTCGTCAATGCCAAATCCTTCCTTCTCGATGACCGACGATACCGCTGCCCGCGCCGAGGCCGAGCCGATGACGCCGGCCAGCTGCGTTTCCACGAACTGAACCAGGGCAGCGTCCGGTCGCAGCTGCGAAACCGCCTGCCTGCCGGTCTGTCCGCCCAACCGATCGCCCGTGTGCCCGCGCGTGCCGGCGTACAAGTCCAGCGCATCGGTGGCCCGCTCGGGGCCCAGGAAGCGCACCAGCAGGCCGCGCATTTCGGCCACCGGAACCTCTGCCGGGACGCTGCCGGCCAGCGCGCCGGCATGCTGGAACACGTCGACGAAGCGCCGGGCCTGCGCTCGTTCATCCGCGCCCGCGCGGGAAAGCAGCGACGTGAACAACAGCATGGTGCAGTTGGCCAGCATGCTCCAGACCATCGCGTGCGTGATCTGGTCCATGCCGGACAGACCGAACAGCGCTTGAGGCCGGAGCAAGGTCAGTCCCCACGGTCCCTGCTCGAGGAATTTGACGGACAGCCAGCCCGAGCGCGCAAATGACGGCAACAGCAGCGTGTAGGTCCAAACGGCAAAGCCCGCCAGCAGGCCGGCCATGGCACCGGAGCGCGTGGCCCGCTTCCAGTAAAGTCCCCCGAGCATGGCGGGAGCGAACTGCGCCACTGCGGCAAACGAGATCAGCCCGATCGATACCAGGGCATAGGCTTCGCCGGCAAATCGAAAGTACGCGTAACCGAGCAGCACGATCGCCACGATCGATCCGCGCCGGATCGAAAGCAGCAGTCCCGACAGGTCCTTAGCGGAGGCTAATGGAGCGTGGCGTAACTGCAGCAGCAACGGCATCACGACGTCGTTGCAAACCATGGTTGACAGTGCGATGGTTTCGACGATCACCATGCCGGAGGCCGCGGACAGTCCGCCCAGAAAAACCAGAACGCCCAGAATCGGGTGATGCATGGAAATTGGAAGCGCCAGCACGAAGCTGTCGGCGTCGACCGACCCGTCGGCGAACTGCAGCAGGCCACCCAGCGCGATCGGCAGCACGAACAGGTTGATCGCCAGCATGTAAGCGGGAAAAAGCCAGCTCGCCGTGGCGATGTGCGACTCGTCCACGTTTTCAACGACCGCCACTTGGAACTGCCGCGGAAGGCAAAGGATCGCGAAGGCCGACAGCATCAGCAGCCAGAACCAGCTCGCATAACTGCCCGCGGCTCCATCGAAGGGAGCCAGCAGCGATGCCAGTTTGGGGATGGCTTCGGCGCGGCCGAACAGGTCGGCAAGGCCGTCGTACATGCCGAAACTGACATAGAGTCCAATCGCCACGAATGCGGCCAGCTTCACCAGCGACTCGAAGGCAATGGCCGCCACCATCCCTTCGTGGCGTTCGGAGGCGTCCAGGCGCCGTGCGCCGAACAGGATCGCGAACAACGCCAGCACCAGGGCGACGTAGAGCGCGGTGTCCGAGAGCACCGGCCCCGTCGCCTGCGGCGAACCTGCCACCTCGGGGTAGCGCGCCAGCAAGAGGAAGCTGCCCGAGACGGCCTTGAGCTGCAGCGCGATGTAGGGCACGACGCCGATCACCGCGATCATCGTGACCGTGCCCGCAAGCCATGCGCTCTTGCCGTACCGGGCGGCGATGAAATCGGCAATCGATGTGATGCGGTTCGTCTTGCTGATGCGGACGATCTTTCGCAGCACCAGCCAGAAAAGCGCCGCAACCAGCGTCGGACCGAGGTAGATCGGAAGGAAGCCGACCCCGTTGGTCGCAGCGCGCCCGACGCTGCCGTAAAACGTCCACGAGGTCGCGTACACGCCGAGAGACAGCGCATACACGGCCGGATTGGCAATCAGGCTTCGACCCGAGGCGGCCCGGCGATCCGCGTAGAAGGCGATGGCGAACAGCAGTGCCAGGTAGGCGACCGCCGCCAGCGCGATCAACGCGGCGATCGGCATCTCAGGTTGCGCGCGAGACGGCCCAGCGGATCAGGGCAATCAGGGCCGCCCAGTCGCAGAACAGATACACGTACAAGAGCGGCACGCCGAACACCGAGGCGTGCACGTTGAACAGCGCCAACAGGGGATACGAGAACAGCAGGCAACCCAGCAGCGACACCGCCACCAGGAACGAGACTCCCGCGCCGTCACGCGACCCCCTGCTTTCCTCCCGTTCCGCACCGGCCCCGTCGCCCTGCCTCGCAACCCGCGGGGAGCGAGGCAGGGAAAGAGGTTCGTTCACGTGCCCTTCTGTCCCGACTAATGCGACGCGGCGGCTGCGCGTCCGATCCCTGTATTGGAGCGCACGTACAGCTCGTCCCACATCTCCTCGGCACGTCGGTCGCGATACAGCAATGAGCCGAGCAGGACCGCCAGGAATCCGAGCGGAATCGAGATCAGGCCGGGATTCTTCAGTTCGAACAGCGGCTTTTCCAGACCGACGATCGAAGTGGTGTCGCTGCCAAGCGATTGAATCGTGGCTTGCGCGGCTGCCTTTGCCTTTTCCGCCGCGGCACGCTCCTTGCCCGCCTTTTCGATCGCCGCCGGGTCGACTGGCGTATCGGCATCGAGCTTGGCGAGCTTGTCCTGCGCCGACTTGATCGCCTTTTCCTGCGCGGCCTTGACCTGCAGCGGGTAGGTCATGTTCGGACTGACCATCACCAGTCCGATCGCGGTCACGGTACCGACCACCAGGCCTGCCACCACACCGCCGGTGTTGCAGCGCTTCCAGTGCAGGGTCAGGAGCACGACAGGCAGGTTGGCGGATGCCGCCACGGCAAATGCCAGCGCAACCAGGTGCGCCACGTTCTGGCCCTTGGCCAGGATGCCGATGGCCACCGCGACTGCGCCGACGATCAGCGAACAGATGCGCGCCGCCCGCAGTTCCTGTTCCGAAGTGGCCTTCTCACCCTTGATGACGCCGACCCAGATGTCGTGCGACATGGCGGAAGCGGCTGCCAGAACCAGTCCTGCAACCACCGCCACGATCGTGGCGAACGCGACCGCGGCCACGAACGCGAGCAGCAGGTTGCCCAGCACCGAATCCTTGCCACCGCCCAGGAACTGGGCCAGCAGCGGACCGGCCATGTTGCCGCCCTTGTCGATCGCAATGATGGCGGGCGCCCCGACCTTCATGGCGGCGCCGGTGCCGAGGAAGAGCGTCAGCACGTAGAAGCCCCCGATGATCGCCATGGCCCAGATCACGCTCTTGCGCGCCTGCTGTGCCGTCGGCACCGTGAAGAACCGCATCAGGATGTGCGGCATTCCCGCAGTGCCGAGCACAAGCGCCATGCCGAGCGATATCTGATCGATCGGATTCTTGAACAGCAGGCCGGGCTCCAGGAATCGCTGACCCAGTTGATCCGGCGTCATGTTGGTCGCCGCGTCGCCGAGCAGCTTGGCCACCTGCCCCTGGACGTTCGGGTCGGCCGTGACTGCCGCCAGGTAGCCAGGAAGGCTGAAGCCGTACTGTCCCCAAACCAGCGCAACCATGATGATCGATGCGACCACCAGCAGCGCCGCCTTGATGATCTGAACCCAGGTCGTCGCGACCATGCCTCCGAAGATCACATAGGCCAGCATCAGCACACCGACTACAGCAACCGACACCTCATAGTCGATTCCAATCAGGGTCTTGATCAGCACGCCGCCCCCGACCATCTGTGCGGTCAGGTAGAAAGTCGAAACAGTGATGGTGGACAGCGCCATGAAGGCCTTGGATACCTTCGGGTTGTTGCGATATGCAAGGATGTCGCCCATCGTGTACTTGCCGATGTTGCGGCAGGGCTCCGCAATCACCAGCAGCACCGTGATGTAGGCGACCAGCCAGCCAACGGAATACATGAAGCCGTCATAGCCGTACAGCGAGATCAGCCCGGCGATCCCGAGGAAAGAAGCTGCCGAAAGGTAATCCCCAGCGATGGCCCAGCCGTTTTGCAGGCCGGATACGCCGCCGGCAGCGGCGTAGAAGTCGGCGGTCGTCTTGGTGCGCTTGGCGGCCAGGAACGTGATGTACATCGTCACTCCGATGATCACCGCGAACACGGCCAGGGTCATCGTGGTGTATTCCTTGGAGACCGCCTGCGCCCACGCCGGCGAGGCCGCCGCCGCCAGCGCACAGGCCAGCAGGCAGGTCTGTTTCGTCTTGGTTTTCATCGTGCTCCCCCTCTATTTGGACGTGCGCCCGATAAGATGGACGTCGCGGGCAAGCTCGTCGGCCATCGCATCGAATTGGCTTGCGCGGCGCGCGTAGATCCAGGCGATGGCCCAGGCCACGATGAACTGAGACAGTGCAAACAGCAGTCCGAAATTGATCACACCCCAGATGCGGGTCTTGTACAGTTCCGTGAAATATCCCGCACCGATCGGCAGCAGGAAGTAGTAGATCACCGCAAAGATCATCAGGCCCCACAAAAACCTGGACTTGCGGGCGTGCAGAGCTTGAAATCTCGGGTCCGCATCGATCGCGGACCAGTCGATTGAAGGACTCGTCATTGTCTCCCCTTGGTGTTTCCGAGCGGATGAATCTTGTTACCGCCGGCACCCACGGCCATTGACACAGATCAGATCCAGCGGCGTGATCCGGACAATTCGGAAGATCTGGCGCCGCAGCAATTGATCCGTGCGCGCCTCACTTTGCGCCGTCCCTTACACGGATCTGACACTGACGGGCCAGCCGGTCGCGAATGCGGGATCGTCGAGCCTAGGGACGAACGGTACTGGTCAGGGAGAACTCGCGTGCCAGGCGCGCCTGCAGGCCGCGCGCCTGGCGCAGGGCCTCCTTGAGCAGCTTTCGATCCAGATCGTTCAGGCTGTCCGGATCAAGATGATTGTGGGCCGGGGCACCCCGTGACTGCTGCTCGATGTTCAGACCCAGTCGCAAGCGCTGGATGGCAAGGAACGCATCGCACCAGGCTGAGGTCTCCTGCGACGGCATGCCACGCGCATGACCGGCCGCCGCGAGGCGCTCGGGAGTATTGGTCGCCTCTACTCCGTGGCAAAGGGCGAGAATGCGCGCGGCTTCGACGAATGGCTGAACGCCATTGATCTTCAGGTCCAGCGTGTGCGGATGATCGCCACCCCGACTGAGCACGAAATCGCGCAGCAGCCCGAGCGGAGGCTGGTTGTTCAGCGCATTGAACACCATCAGCAGCAGGAAGCGGTCATTGTCGATGGCATAGGCGGAAAGCCAGCTTCGCAGCTGCCCGACCAGGGCATGCGCCGAACCAACCGGGCGAAAGTCGAAGAAGATCGCGGCGTTCAGCAGCGCCTGCGGCTCAGGCCGATCGATCCACGATGAAAAGCGCGTTTTCCATTCCGAAAGCGACAGACACCAGTTCGGATTGCTGGCCATGATGTCGCCCCTGCACAGTGCGAAGCCGCATCGATCCAGCGCCCGGTTCACTTGCAATGCGAGTGGCAGCAGCGTGCGCCTGCGCTGTTCGGGTTCGGCCTCGTCATCGAAAAGTATCGCATTGTCCTGGTCGGTCGCCAGGGTCTGCTCGTTTCGGCCCTGGCTGCCCAGCGCAAGCCAGCATCCGTTCATTTCGCGCAAGGCCGATGCCATTCCAGTCAGCTCGACCAGGCGCTCGACCAGCAGGTCGTTCAGCGAAGCCAGCAGCGAGGTGATCGAATCTGCCGTCCGACCCTGCGCGAGCAGCTTGGCCGGCAGACCCCGCATTTGCCGGGACGCTTCGACCATCGCATCGGCGTCGCGAGCCTCGACGATGGCCGCGCGCACGGCACCGATGCTGCGTCTCCATAGTGCGAACAGGCGGGATTCGGACACCACCCCGGCCAGGCGCCCCTGCTCGATCAGCAGCACGTGCCGGATACCCTCCCTGGCCATCAACAGCGCCGCCTCGAACGCGGGTGCGTGCAAAGGCAGCGTGAAGAGGCGGGTGGACATCACGTCGGCCACCGGTGTGTCCAGTGGGGTCTGGGGCAGCGCCACGCGCGCGAGCACGTCGCCCAGGGTGAACACCCCAACCGGGCGATCCGAGCCATCGACCATGACCACGGATCCCACGCGCTCCCGTTGCATCGCTTCCAGCACGGCCCGCAGCGTTGCGTCGGGTCGGCAGAAAACCGGCCTCCGATGGACGAATTCGGCCAGCGGACGGTCAAGGCCACGATCGCCGAAATCGTGCGGCGATCCCCCGACCTCCTCCGTCGGCACTGCCTGGCCTGCATGGCGCTGCGGCATCAACCGGCTTTCCCGTCCCGCTTCATCGAGCAATCCAAAGTTGACTCCTCTGGTCCGATTTTCCCATGCCTGGCCAATTCGGATGGTCTTGCCGTCGCAGCCTGCGCTCAGCCGGATGCGGGTGCCGCAGGCCTCGCGCATCGCTGACGTCCTGTAGCACCCTGCGATGCTCGGCGATGCGGCTGCATCACGACGTTGGGCGGCCTTGCCAAACTCAAGGGGTGTCGACAAATCCGCCATTCGGCACTTCTTCGCGACCAGCGCCATCGAGAGTGAGGTCAAGGGAAAGGTCCAGGGTCCGGCACGCGAGTACGATCAACCTTAACGTGGTTGCGATGGGCATCGGACGCCGGGATCAACGCGCCCCTGGCTATCGAACGCTGAAACTGATTTCTCACGCTCAAACCAAGGAGACGATTATGAGCAAGCAGAGGGTGGTCCTCGTGACCGGCGGCATGGGTGGGCTGGGCGAGACGATTTCAACCAAGATGGCCGATGCCGGCTACAAAGTGGCGGTGACGTATTCGCCCGGCAACAGCAAACACGGCGAGTGGCTTGGCGAGATGAAGAAGCGTGGCTACGACTTCATGGCCGTGCCCTGCGACGTGGCCGACATCGACTCGTGCGGCAAGGCGGTGGCCGAGGTGCAGCGCAAGCTCGGGCCGGTCGACGTACTCGTGAACAATGCCGGCATCACGCGCGACATGACCTTCAAGAAGATGGACAAGGTCAATTGGGATGCGGTGATCCGCACCAACCTCGACAGTTTGTTCAACATGACCAAGCAGGTCGCCGACCCCATGGCCGAGCGCGGCTGGGGTCGCATCATCAACGTGTCGTCGGTCAACGGCTCCAAGGGCGCGTTCGGCCAGACCAACTACTCCGCCGCCAAGGCTGGCGTGCACGGCTTCACCAAGGCCCTGGCGCTCGAAGTGGCGCGCAAGGGAGTGACCGTCAACACCATCTCGCCGGGCTACATCGGCACCAAGATGGTCACGGCCATACCCAAGGACGTTCTGGAGAGCAAGATCCTTCCGCAGATCCCGATGGGCCGGCTCGGCAAACCCGAGGAGGTTGCCGGCCTGATCATTTACCTCGCCTCGGAGGAAGCGGCGTTCGTGACCGGCGCCAACATCGCCATCAACGGCGGCCAGCACATGCAGTGACATAGCGCCGCAGAGGCAGAAGATACGTCTTCCAGGAGGTAGTCATGTTCAAGGCAGGCATCGACCAGGACGCCATCATTCACATGTTCTCGCAAGCCAGCGCGCGCCAGGGTGATGCGTTGCGCAGGGCAGTGAGCGACGCCACGCTCAAGGCGCTGCAGGGGCGCGAGCTGACGCTGACGAATATCCGCAAGGTGCTCGAAACGGTAACCCAGGCCGCGTCCACCGGAATGGGACAGAACACGCTGCCCGCGGTTGACGTGGGAGAGCTGCTCGGCAAGGCTTTCGCCGGCATGGACGCGGCCTTGCTGCAGGCCGTTCAGGCCCACCGCATGGCCCTGCAGCAGTTCGTCGACCAGGGCCTGGCGCTGCAGGAAAAGAACATGAAGGAGGCGCTGGCCAATATCGAGAAGATGGAAGACGTCTTCTTCGCTTCGGTCGGCAAGGCCGCGCAGCAGGCAACCGGACCCTTGCAACCGGCCTGGGAGCAAGTGCTCTCGGCGATGAGACTCAAGGGCACCGATACGGGCGCTCAAGCCGCGACGAGCGTCGAGCTGCTGATGGCACAGGCGCAGTCGGCAATGCGCGATGGCCGCGCAGCCGGTCTGCGAAGCGCGCAGGCCATGATGGAAAGTTACGCCACGCTGGTCAGCGGCGTGCTGATCGGAATGTCCGACGGTCTGCAGGCGTCGACGCCGGAGACGAAGACGCACAACACCTAAGAGCCCTGACGATAACGCCGGGCTTGACCGCAGGGCGGAGCGAACAGCGCGGAACCCGGCGCCAGGCGCAGGCCCCGCGCTTCAAATCCGCTCGAATACGGCGGCGATGCCTTGACCGCCGCCGATGCACATCGTCACCAGCGCGTAGCGGCCGCCGGTCCGGTGCAATTCATACACGGCCTTGACGGCGAGGATGGCGCCCGACGCGCCGATCGGATGTCCCAGGGCGATCGCGCCACCATTCGGGTTGGTCTTCTTCATGTCCAGTTCGAGGCCGCGTGCAACCGCGATGGCCTGGGCCGCGAAGGCTTCGTTACTCTCGATCACATCCATCTTGTCCAGCGTCAGACCGCCCTTCTTCAACGCCAGCCTCGTCGCCGGGATCGGGCCCTCTCCCATGACTTCGTTCGGCACACCGGCCACCGCGTACGACACCAATCGCGCCATCGGCTTGTGACCCGCCGCCGCCGCCACTGAGGCGTCGGCCAGCACGAAAAAGGACGCGGCATCGTTGATGCCCGAGGCGTTGCCCGCAGTCACCGAACCGTCCTTCTTGAAGGCCGGCTTCATCTTGGCCAGCGTCTCCATGGTCGTGCTCGGTTTTACGTGCTCGTCGGTGTCGAATACGACATCGCCTTTCTTCGTCTGCTTGACGATGGGTGCGATCTGCGACTTGAAGCGCCCCTCGGCGACCGCAGCAGCCGCGCGGCGATGCGATTCGACCGCAAGGGCGTCCTGCTCCTCGCGCGTGATGCCCCATTTGGCGACCAGATTCTCCGCGGTGATGCCCATGTGGCCGACACCGAACGGATCGGTCAGCGTGGCAACCATCATGTCGACCAGCTTGGTGTCGCCCATGCGGGCGCCGGCACGCATGGCAGGCGACAGGTAGCCGCCGCGGCTCATCACCTCCACACCGCCGCCCACGCCATAGTCGCAATCGCCCAGCAGAATGTTCTGCGCCGTCGTCACAATGGCCTGCAGGCCGGAAGAGCACAGGCGATTCACCGCCATCGCCACCGAATCCATCGGCAGCCCGGCCTGGATCGATGCCACGCGCGCCACGTAAGCAAAGCGGCTTTCGGTGGGGATCGTGTTGCCAACGGTCACATAGTTGATCGCCTTCGGATCGACACCGGAGCGCTTGACCGCTTCTTTCATGACGGTCCCCGCCAATTCCGCCGGCTCCACGTCGGCCAGTGCCCCGCTGAAGGTGCCAATTGCCGACCTGACCGCGCCCAGAACCACGACATCCCGCTTGTTCATGTCTGTCCCCTTGTGCCACGTTTGGCGAGAGCGCCGCCTGGCGCCTTCGAGCTAGCGCCCATTTTATACCGGGCGCCGATGTGCGGTGAGTGCGTCCTTCCAACGCAAATCCCCCGGACGTTGCAACCACGGATCGTGCAAAAGGCAAGCTGAACGATTGCGGCAGTCATCATTTGCCAATCGAGGTCGAACGGCCTTCAATGAGCTTGACCATCGTATGCATGGCGCGATTGACAGGCGTACCGACGCCGAACGCCTCGCCTTTGCGGGCGATGTAGCCATTCAGATGATCGATCTCGGTGCACTTGTGTCGAGCCAGGTCGTGGGCGGTGGACGACAATTGCGCTGGCATCGTGCGCGCGATGCGTTGCACCTCTTCCCACATGTTTCCTGGCAGGGTCACTGCCTCGCATTCGGCGACGGCGAGACACTCCTGCATCAAGGTGCGCATGAGTTCTTCCACGCCCTCTTCCCTCACAAGGCGACCGTAGGGCATCTGGGTTATCGCGGACAGCGCGTTGTAAACGCAATTGACAATCAGCTTGGCCCAAAGCGCACCTGTCACGTTCTCGGAGATCCGCACCGGCACTCCGGCATCGGAAAACAACGGCGCCAGTTCCGCACTGGCGCTCGATGGCCCGATGACAAGCTCTCCCCGACCATGGTGCCTGACATGGCCCGGTCCCACCATTTCGGCGGCAACATAGACGACAGCCGGTGCGATCTCGCACGGCAGGACGGCTTGCAGCCGCGCGGCGTTGTCAACACCGTTCTGCAGGCTCAGCACGAATGCGTCGGCCTCGAGGTGCGGGGCCATGTCCGCCGCGGTGCTCTCGGTATCCATTGACTTGACGCAGCACAGCACCAGCTTCGCGCCCTGTATGCCACTGGCGTCGGTGCTGGCCTGCATCGGCAAGTGCAACTGGAACGATTGCGTTTCCAGGTGCAGGCCATCACGAAGCACCGCGTCCACATGCCGCGAGCGCCCGATCAACACGACGGCATGACCTGCTCGGGCCAGCATTCCACCGTAGTAGCAGCCCACCGCGCCAGCGCCCATCACGGCAATCTTCATACTGACGCTTGGGTGCAGGTGCTGGCGTCAACGCGGGTGCGATCGGCCGCTCCCAGTCCAGGCTCGCGGCGCTTGGGGCTGTTCGGTGCCGTACAGCAGAAGACCCGGGAGGCGCTCGTTGCCTTGACGCGAAGGATCAATTCGTCGCCACCAGCTTGTCGCCCATGCGCGCCAACTGCAATTGACGCGCGCATATCAGGCACTTGCGCGTTTGCGTTCCGTTGCGCCGTTCGTTCCGCCATTTGCCGTTGAGTCGACCTGCATTCTGGGGAATTTGGTTGCGCTCGCCGGACTTCGGAAAAGTCCGATTTGTCCTGCGGTTTCAAGTGCTTAGCACTCCCACACGACACCCAGTGCAACCACGGACCGGTGCATTCTGGCGGAGAGAGTGGGATTCGAACCCACGATAGGTTATTCACCTATACACGCGTTCCAGGCGTGCGCCTTCAACCGCTCGGCCATCTCTCCACTGATTGCGGCCGGCAAGTTTAACGTGGGTCGCGGAGGTTTTTCGCCGCCTACTCAGGTTTCGCGCGAAGCGGTGGCCTTCAGGTTCGGATAACGCAGGAAATCGACCATACGGCTGGTTTCCGGGTCCGGCGGCCCGCCGAACAGGCTGATGACGATCAGCACCAGGAAACCGACCGGGACACCGAACACGCCCGACGAGATCGGCTGTATGCCGAACCAAAGCGGCCAGTCGGCCGCGTTCAATCCGAACAGGCCCTGGAAGAACGGGAACCGGGTGCCGATGTAGTACACGCACGTCAGGAAACCGGCGAGCATGCCGGACACCGCACCGGCACGATTGGCTCGCTTCCAGAACACACCCAGCACCAGCGCGGGGAAGAACGACGAGGCCGCCAGCGAAAACGCCAGAGCCACCATCTGCAGGATGTCGCCCGGCTTGAGCGAGGTCACGTAGGCTGCCACCAGTGCTACCAGCAGCAGCAGGAATTTCGAAATCGTCACGCGCCGTTGCGTCGACGCCGAACTGTTGATCATCTTGTAGTAGAGGTCATGCGACAGCGCATTCGAGATGGTGAGCAGCAATCCGTCGGCCGTCGACAGCGCCGCCGCCAGACCTCCGGCCGCGACCAGCCCGGTGATCACGTACGGCAGCCCGGCAATTTCCGGCGTAGCCAGCACCACGATATCGGGGCCAAGCTTGATCTCGGACAGTTGAACGATGCCATCGTGGTTGATGTCGACCACGCTCAGCAGCGATGGATCCACATGGGCCCAGGCCGAAATCCACGCCGGCAGGTCGCTGAAATGCCTGCCTACGATGCTGGTGTAAATGTCGTACTTCACCATGACCGCCAGAGCGGGGGCCGAACAGTAGACCAGGAGGATGAAGGCAAGCGACCAGAAGACCGACTGGCGCGCCTGATTCACGGTCGGCGTGGTGTAGTAGCGCATCAGGATGTGCGGCAGCGCAGCCGTGCCCATCATCAGGCTGAACACGAGTGCCAGGAAATTGGCCCGCTTGCCGTTGCGCTCGGCCTCGGCCTTGACGGGGTCCGGGTTGCCGCTCCAGAAAGGCTCCCCGTGCGGCATCAATGGCGCGGCCCGGGCCGCGTTGGTCGCCGCTTCGGCCGCCCATGCCTTGCGCGCCGCATCCGGGGACGCCGGGTAGCTGTCGCGAACGCGCTCGGCGGCCCGCACCTCCGGAATCGGGGCGCGCGCCTCGTTCAGGTCATCGACCGCCTTGCGAGCCGAGACCAGCCCATCGTCGTACGACTGGGGCAGCGCATCGATGCGCGCCCGCGCCGCCGCGGCGCGCTTCGCGAAGATGTCACGGACCTCGATTTCCTTCGGGTCGTTCATCAACTGCTGCTCGCGCTGCGCCAGTCGCTCCATGACGAAGCCGTAGCTGAACTGCGGCAACGGTGAGTTCGTGTACTTCAGGCCGAGCCAGGCGACCGGAACAAGGTAGGCGATGACGAGAATGATGCACTGTGCCACCTGGGTCCAGGTCACCGCGCGCATGCCGCCCAGAAAGGAGCAGACCAGGATCCCGGCCAGGCCAAGGAAGACGCCGTACCCGAAATCGACGCTCGTGAAGCGCGTGGTGATCAAGCCCACGCCGTAGATCTGTGCCACGACATAGACGAACGAACAGATGATCGCCGCCATGATGCCGATGCCGCGAGCCACATTGCCGCCGAAACGGGCCCCGAGGAAATCGGGGATCGTGAACTGCCCGAACTTCCGAAGGTAAGGAGCGATCATGAAGGCCACCAGGCAGTAGCCGCCGGTCCAGCCGAGCACGTACGCAAGGCCGTCGAACCCCTGCAGGTACAGCGTTCCGGCCATGCCGATGAAAGTGGCGGCGGACATCCAGTCCGCTGCCGTTGCCATTCCGTTGAAGAACGCCGGAACCCGGCGCCCCGCCACGTAATACTCCGCTACGTCGGCAGTACGGCTCATGATCCCGATGCCGGCATAAAGGCCGATCGTCGTGAACATGAAGGTGTATCCGATCCAGATTCGCGGCAGCCCGAACCGCTCCATCGCCCATAGCATCGCGACGAACAGCAGCAGGCCCCACGTGTACCAGCGGTAGTAGCGCTTGAGCTGATCGAAGAAGGCCCGGTTCGACTGGCCCAGCGCGCTCATTCGTCCTCGGCCTCGTCGACGCCGTACTCCCGATCCAGCTTACGCAGGCGATTGGCGTACAGATAGATCAGCAGCAGGTAAATCACGAGGCAGCCCTGGGCCGCCATGTAGAACGAAAACGGCCAGCCGAGCACCGTGAAGGTCACGCTGCGCGCGAAGAACGGAACGCTGAACGTCACGCCAAACCAGGTCAACAGCAGTGCGATGGTCAGGCCGCGGTTTCGATTCCAGTAAATGCGATGCCGTTCGCTGAGCTCCATGCGGATTCGATGCGATGGTCAGACAGCGATTCTGCATCAAGCCGGGGCGCCCCGCACCGC
>Ga0209698_10003060_pt1 | contig 18728 bp, 21 predicted proteins | sample LitLauG_LLR_2012_FD_187203 | JGI IMG/M metagenome (GOLD analysis project Ga0209698, IMG submission 187203) | Freshwater sediment microbial communities from Pennsylvania, USA - Little Laurel Run_MetaG_LLR_2012 (SPAdes) (version 2) | ecosystem: Environmental > Aquatic > Freshwater > Creek >...
GCAGTTTCACCGTAACTCAGCCCGAGGGGCTTCTCGCAAAGAACATGCTTGCCTGCCTCGAGCGACTTCGTCACCCATTCAATATGCTGAGCGTTCGACAAGCTGATGTAGACGGCATCGACACGTTCGTCGGCCACCAGGTCGTCGTAGGTGGCATGAACTCGTTCAGGTTCAAGAGTCGCGGACCGTTGCTCATCGCGACTGGCGACGGCGTACAAGGTCGCTCCGCGCGACGCGTGAACGGCGGGGGCCATGCCACGACTGGCCACATAGCCTGCGCCAAGGAAGCCCCAGTTGACGCTCACTGGCTAGGACCGACGAAGCACTGGCGTCACGGGCACCGCATTCTGCCTGGCGGACTCTTCGGCGGCTTGCATGATCGCCACGACGTTGCGAGATTGCAGTGAATCAACTTCCATCGGGGATCCATTGTTGATGTGCTCGACAATGGAACGATGGAATTCGTGTGGTTCGAGGGGTTGCAATGGGGCAATTCGCGAAGTTCCGTCAACGTGATGAACGGTCAATATTGCAGGTAGGTCCGCCACCGCCGGTTCCGCCGCAGGATCCCAATTGCCGACGATTGCGCCTTCGGTACCCAGCACATAGAACTTGGGCTTGCGAGCAGCGGCCAGATCGGAATGAACGAACGTCGCTTGCTTGCCGGTCGAAAACGTCACGGTGACATGTGCATGGTCGGCATTCGTCGCATGGGTCCAGACGCGCTTGTGGTTCTGTCCACTGACGTGTGCAACATCATCGGGGATGATGTTCAGAATCTGATCAATGAGATGACTTCCCCAGTCGAAAATTGCGCCACCCGACACCTCGGCATTCGAGTGCCAATAATCGCACGGTCGTGAATACCCGCCGATGAAACTGTCGTAGTGGTAGACGTCGCCGATCTCACCCGAACGGATGATCTGGCGCATCGTGACAAAGTCGTCATCAAATCTGCGATTCTGATACACCACGAGCATGCGGTCGTTGTCAGATGCGAGTGCGATCAATTCATCGCATTGATCAGTAGTGAGCGCCATCGGCTTCTCGAGGACTACGTGAATACCTCGCCGCAGTGATTCTTTGGCCCAATGAAAGTGGCTATTTGGTGGAGTGGAGATGACGACAAGGTCAAGAAGGCCGGAATCCAGCATTTCATTCGCATCGCCAAAGGCGGTCGCCCCCGGAGCAAGTTGCAGAGCCGCTTCGACACGTTGCGGATTGGTGTCACACACAGCCACAAGTTCGAGACCGACGGTGTTTTGGACTGCTTGATTGTGCTCATGTCCAATTGCGCCATACGCAAGGAGACCGACGCGAATAGTGCTGTTCTTCACAAGTGGCGAGTTTATTTGTATTTGCGGATTTGGCGACACCTGCGCGATGGTGGGTGCGACGAATTATGGAATCACGCCTCGATAGGGTGAGATGAGCCCTCAAAGCCCAGGCGGCGTCGTTGATCGTGCGCTATCGACGTGGTTCACGACACCGCCGGTGCCGCGTCGCACATCGGCCAGGCCGCGTCGTGTAGTCGAACTGGCGCAGAACCGCGTTGCGGTACATCGGACCGGCATTCGCCGGACACTCTCGGACTCGAATACCCGACCGATCATGGTCACGTACTCGCGTGTCACTGCGGCCTTGTGAAGGTTCTGCGTCGGGCCGGCAGCGAAGATCCGTCCCACGATGTCAGAAGGTGATGGTGTTCGCTGGTGCGAGTGAAGAGGGGAGGAATCCATTGGCGCGGGGGAATGTGGATCACTCACGTCTGCTCTCGACGCCGGCTCGTGGCCTCGCAATCTGAGTCTCGTGTCCACGACGACGTGCCACGAACTGGGCGACGTCCACCTCGAACATTGACGGCACCTCGTCGAGTACGGCGAATCGCTTGGCCGGTGTCACGACCACCATTCGAGCAACGACGACGAAGCGAACAGAATCGCTAGCCCACTGCACGACGGGCTCATGACGTGGGCGTCGACTGCACGGGGCCTAGGCTGTAGGTCGATTGTGACGCGAAGCCTCTTGTGGAACGTCACGTAGAAGTCCCGCCCTCGTAGCTCAGGGGATAGAGCATCGGTTTCCTAATCCGAAGTTACACGTGGCAAAAACTAGGAAACACCGAAAAATAGGGCTGTTCACTGGCTCGCGGTGGCTGAAAACGCATCTAAATCGCAAAACTTTGGACCAAGATTGGACCATTAATTGTGTACTCGGGACTGCTGAAGGTTCGCCTGATCACCAGAGGGTGACGTTGAAGGCGACCCAACAGACAAATTTCGATTGTGTCGGGAGATTCTTCGCTGCGAGTGCCTCGCGGCATCAGCTTGACGCGTTGCCGCCGATTCCGTAGAGCGTAAGTTCGACCCAACGCTTAAGCACCGCCGGCGATTCGTCGACGGGGGCGTTGCTCACCAGCAGGTAGAAATCACTGATCGTGAGATCATCTCGAACGGCGTGCTCGGCCTGCGAATCAGCAATGAGCAACTGAAGTGCGCTGCGCGCCCGCCCCACGTCCTTGGAGTTATCGACATCGGCGTTCAGGGCGATGGCCGCGGCCTTTACGGCGTGGTTGCTCGCAGCTGCTTGGACGATATCCCCCAGCAATTCGGCAAGCTCGGAGAATGCTGGATTGCCGTGCGCGACGCGACCTACAGCTGCCTCAGCCCGATCGGCCACTTCGCCGACGAAATCGTCGATGACCGCGGCGACCAAGTCACTCTTAGTAGGAAAGTGACGGTAGAGCGTGCCGACGGCAACGCCGGCAGCATTGGCGATCTGGTCCATGCCAACGTTCGGTCCGTGCTCAGTGATCTGTTGTCTCGCCGCGGCAAGAATTCTGGACCGGTTGCGGACAGCGTCGGCTCGAACCGACCGAATCTCAGACTCTGACATGCGACCTCCCTGTCGACGTTCGTCGGTACTTGACAAAAAGTGAACTTTGGTTCATAATAAATATGAACCTTTATTCACCTTACAGCGAGGACGTAACTATGGCAGCGAATCAGAAGAAGGGGGTGATTGGCACCCGGGAGTCCGCCGGTTGTGGCGGACTCCCAGCATCCACGTGCATGGTACCGGGGTCGATCGTCGCGCCCATAGTCGAAGGTTGCTGGAGCGCGCCAGCAACGCCTTTCCCCCTGGGTTCGGCGGCATTCGCAGAACTAGCAGTGCCACACCCTCCATTCCAGATTTACAACGACAACGAAGGAGTAAACGCATGACGCTAGGAAATGACGAGAGTTCAATCACTTCGATTGCCGAGACCGATCCCAACTACGAGCGCCGTTGGTGGATTTTGGCGGTGCTCGGGATTGCTCAGCTCATGGTAATCCTCGATGCCTCAGTGGTGAATATCGCCCTCCCCTCCGCACAACGTGCGTTGCACTTCTCCAACGACAATCGACAGTGGGTGATCTCTGGCTACGCCTTGGCCTTCGGTAGTCTTCTTCTTGCTGGCGGTCGCATCGGCGACCTCTTTGGGCGCAAGCGCATCTTCATCACTGGGGCCGTTGGCTTCGCCATCGCGTCAATCGTTGGCGGATCAGCCCACAACTTCCTCGTGCTGGTCACGGCGCGCGTAGTTCAGGGAATATTCGCCGCGCTTCTGGCTCCGGCGGCCCTCTCCATCCTCTCAACCACCTTCACTGACGCGAAAGAACGGGGGCGTGCCTTCGGCATCTGGGGAACGATTGCCGGAGCCGGTGGCGCGGTCGGGCTGCTCATTGGCGGTTTTCTCACCCAGGAGCTTTCGTGGCGATGGACCATGTACATCAATGCACCGCTAGCCGTCCTCGCCGCCATCGGCGCAGTTGCATTTCTCCACACCCACGTCCACTCGGTCCGTCCGAGAATCGACTGGCCCGGCACAGTGACTGCGTCGAGTGGACTATTTGCGCTGGTCTTCGGCTTCTCCCGGGCGGAGACCCGTGGGTGGAGCTCGTCTACGACGCTGGCGTTCATAGCGGCGGGTGTGATCTTATTGATCACCTTCGTAATTGTCCAACGTCGAAGCACCCATCCACTTCTACAACTGCGGGTTGTTCTCGATCGAAATCGAGGCGGTGCGTTTCTCTCACTCGCGGTGGTGGGTTCGGCAATCTTTGCGGTCTTCCTCTTTTTGGTGTACTACTTGCAGCAGATCCTGGGATATTCGCCGATCAAATGCGGCTTGGCGACGATGCCCATGGCCTTCGGCCTCATTGCTGCGGCGGGCATCACAACGTCTCTGTTGCTCCCTCGAGTGGGACCACGTCCTCTAGTCGTCCCCGGGATGCTCATCTCAGCCGTCGGTATGGCGCTGTTGACTCGATTGGGCGTGCACTCAAGCTACGCCGGTGGCGTACTTCCGGGCTTGGTGATCGCGGGATTCGGCCTTGGCACCGTGTTGGCTCCGACCTTGAACATCGCGACCGCCGGCATAGAGACAGGCGACTCGGGCGTGGCGTCGGCTCTCGCCAATACCATGCAGCAGGTGGGTGGTTCGCTGGGAATTGCCCTTCTTGGGACGTTGGGCGCGAGTGCGGCGACCAGCTACCTTCTGGGAAAAGAAGCAACTCCGCACAACCTGGCCGAGGCTTCAGTGAAGAGCTACACCACCGGATTCGCGTGGGGCGCCGGCATCCTTGCCGCCGGGGCGGTAGCCACCTTCTTCTTGATGCGAGGGGAAGCTCCCCACCTTCAGCCAGGCTTCGAAGCTGAAGAGACTTTCATTCCATTGCTGTGATCTGAAAGTGACCCGTCGTTTTCCGAAATCAAGATGTTATTCGGCGAAAGTGAGAAGCAGGTGTGTAACGGAGCAATACCCGTTCGCCAATTGTCGTCCGGAATAGTTACCCTTCGTCAGAGTTAAAGTCCGAAAGCGGCCGAGGATACCGCGTCAATTGACAAATCGGTGAGGAAGGTGACTGGCAGTTGAAAGATTTCGGCGAGATGGACCCAATAGGGTCAGCCTGTAACATTGAATCGTCCTAGCGCAAGATCTCGAACGTTCCAAAGATTGGACCAAGATTGGTCCGATGGGCAATGCCCTCGTAGCTCAGGGGATAGAGCATCGGTTTCCTAAACCGTGAGCGCAGGTTCGAATCCTGCCGGGGGCACCAACGAGGATCATCCTCAAATGTGGTTGTCACGAGCGGACACCCTCGGCGTGGCCGACTCCACGTCAAGGAGAAAGGTCCGCAGACACTCCAAGTACGCCGCGGGCTGTTCTGCAATGCTGAGGTGAGAGGCGTCCGGGATCACGGTGTATCGAACATCTGGGATCGTCGAGATGAAGGGTTCCTGACACTCCACGGTCGCTTCGTCGAACTCGCCCGCGATAACCAGGGTCGGCACCGCAATCGCGTCCAATCGTTCGACGATGCTCCATTCTTTGAGTGAACCGACGGCGGCGAACTCGTTGGGGCCCCACATGGCGACGTAGACCGTCGGGTCCTCCGCCACTTGATCGAAGGACGCCTTGACGTAATCGGGCAACGGGATACGACACACGTGGCGGGAGTAGTACTCCTCGACGGCCGCCAGATACTCAGGATCGTCGATGGTGCCGCACTCCTCGTGGTGGCGCAGTGCTTCCTCGGTGCGCGAAGGGAGTTGGGATCGAAGTCGGCTCGCGCCTTGGGCCCATCGCGACGCCGACGCCAGCGAGTTGGACAGTGTCAATGAACGCAGCCCCTCGGGTGCCGTCACGGCGTGCTCCGCCGCCAGCATGCCGCCCCAGGACTGGCCTAGGAGGTGGTAACCCGACGCGATTCCGAGAAGGTTCAACAGCGCGTCGAGTTCATCGAGAAAGAGCTCCACGCTCCAGAAGTCGTGAGGGGCGTCACGCAGGTGGGTAGAGAGGCCACATCCCAATTGGTCGTAGAAGATGACGGGTCGACCGTCGTGAGCGAGTTGCCCCAACGGCTCGAGATAGTTGTGCGCCATCCCGGGTCCACCGTGCAACGTCACGAGTGGTATTCGACCATTGCCCAGGTCGCCGCGTACCTCGAACCAGGTGCGATGGCCGCGAAAGGGCAGAAGGCCATCAATGGATCTCGGAATGCTCATCCGTCGATGGTATCGAGGGCGCCACCCATCGAGATCACCGGACGTGATTGCCACCCGCCGTCCACGGCGAGTTGACGACGGGTCCTCACCTCACGACGCCGGAATTCGCCGTCAGGGTGACATCGCCGGACAGCCCACGTTTCCGACGTCGATAGTGAGGATGGTCGAGGACGACACGGGACCTCGTGGACCGTCACGACCGACGAACCCGTCGATGCGACCAGTGGACGTCGCGACGATCCAGCCTCCGCCGTTGGCGTCCGTCGTGGTCAATCGAGCGGCGTATAGCTGTCGTGCTCGGCGCAGCGTGTCACCGAGTCTGAGTCCCGCCGCGGTCTGTACCGACGGTTGGTGACCGGGGCCGACTTGTATCCCGACCAGTCGACCGTGATCGAAATAGGCGCTCAGTGCGTTCCACGTTCCCCAGGCGTCCACGCCACAGTTCTTCATCGACGGCGTCGCGACGACTTTGGTGGTGGAGTTCCCGATGAGTCGGTCCAGGACCACGACCGCGCGCGATTCACTGGTGCCGAGGGGCACCAGTCGTAGGCCGTTGCCCTGGATGGTGAGGGCGCCCGATGTGGCGCTCGCGGCCACCGCACCGCTCGATGCGACCAGCGTTGCCACGGCCGTCAACGTCGTCACTAGTCGGTGTCGCATCCACGTCCTCCCATCGTTGCCGCCCCGAAAGGGAGCGTACTGATTGAATGTCGCCGGGTGATCGTTTCATACTGGACGCCGACCCTGCGGCTGTGTCCACAACAGATCCGTCGAACTAGCGAGCCGGACAGAAGAACTCGACCGGGATGTTGTCGGGATCGCGCGCGGTCACCGCCCAGCCGTAGGGGGCCTCCTCGACTGGTCCGTGGTCGATTCCCAGGCGCGTCATGGCAGCGGCCCACTCACGAACCTCCATCTCGGTGGCGCACGCGAGGCCCAGGTGATCGAGGCCGGCCGTCAAGTGCGTGAAGGGTGCCAAGGACGCGGCGTCGTCGAAGTGAGTGACGCCGATCACGAGACCGTCGGGCCACGCCATGCGAATTCGGCGCCAGCCCGGCATCGTTCTCTCCACCACCTGGGCGTCGCCCAGGAGTCGCTGGTACCAGTGCGCCGATCGCTCGACGTCGCTCACAGTGAGCGTGATGTGGTGGATGAGAGGGGACATGGACCGAGTGTAGGACTCCTCATCCTCGTCCCCCTCCTCGTTCCTGGTGGCCGGTGACGGGGGCGACGTAGCCTGACTCCATGAACTCGAGTGTGGCGTGGCATGACGCCATCGCCATCGCGTGCGCCCTGCTCACCGCCCTCGCCAATGGGCTCGGGGTGACGGCTCAGCACATCGCCAGCACCTCGTCGATCCATCATGAACGCGGATGGCGTTTCGTCGCGTTCCTCCTTCGCCACCCTCTGTGGCTCGTCGGTTGGGTCGCGATGGGTGGATCACTGCTCTTTCAGTCCCTGGCCCTGCACTTCGCCGCGATGTCCCTCGTCCAGCCGGTGCTCGTCCTCGAGTTGGTCCTGGCGCTCGTGCTGCGACGTCTGTGGCTGCGCCAATCGGTCTCGACACGCGCCTGGTCGGCGTCGGTGGCCACCGCGGCGTCACTCGGAGTCTTCCTCCTGGCCACAACGCGCTCGAGTGGTCCGCCGACCCACGACCTTCGTTGGTTCGCGCCCGGGGTCGGATGCGCCCTCGCCGTCACGGTGCTGGTGGTCGCCGGGCTGCGCGGCACGCCCGGTCGCCGCGCCGCCATGTGGGGCACGGCGACCGCGGTGCTCTGGGCCCTCGAAGCGGCCTTTATCAAGCAGTGCACCGACGTCATCTCACACTTCGGATATGGGGGACTGGTGACGCGCTGGCCGTTCTACGCGTTCATCGTCTGTGGGGTCACCGGACTCGTGGTCGAACAGACGGCCCTCCACGTGGGCCCCTTGCGTTCGTCACAGACGGCAATCGTCATCGTGGACCCGATCGTGAGTGTGTTCTTGGGCGCCCTCATCTTCGGCGAACGACTGGGCACGACGTGGGCCTGGCGCGCGGTCGCAGTGGCCTCCCTCGCCGCCACGCTCGCGAGCGCGTGGGTTCTGATCGCCGCCACGCCGGCCACCATGGAGAGTTCGCTCGGGCCTTCCTCGTCTCCTACCTGACTCACCACGCTTCGCGTGTCCGTCCGCGGCGTCGGCCAGCCGTTAACGTTGACCCAAGAGGTGTCATGAATTCCGCCGTCAGCCATTCTCGGCCATCGCCCAGTTCGAATCGCCCGCGGTCGCGACGCGGACGCGTGGTCGCGGTCCTCGCGGTCCTCGCGGCCTTCGCGGCGGCGGGCGCAGCGCTGACCCTGGGCGCACCCTCGAGTCTGGCCAGCACCCCACGGTTCTCGAGCAGCCACGCGATCTCAACTCCCCAACCGGTCTGTCAAACCCCCAAGGGGACCTCGTCGGCGACCTCGCGAACCGCGTGCGTCGCGTGGTCGGTCCGCGACACCTGGGCCGGCCATGGTCCGGTCGTGGCCGTCATCAACGTCCATCCCGTGGGCCAGCCGGCGGGGACCGTGGCCTACGCCGGATGGATCCGCACGGCCGCCACGGTGCTCGGTCTCTACCCGGGATACGAGGGCCCCGGTGTCACGAGCCTGCCGCGCGGACCCGAGGCGGTGCCGTCGACGGGGATCTCGAGGCTGCTCGCCACCTTCAACTCGGGCTTCTACGAGAAGGACGGCGCGGCGGGCTTCTTCACGAACCACACCTTGTACTTCCCGATGATCAAGGGTCTCGCCACCGTGGTGCGCTACACCGACGGAACGGTGGGTATCACGCAGTGGGCTGGCGGCCCCAACCCCGGACCGACCGTGCTGATGGCTAGGCAGAACCTTCCGTTGCTGGTCAACGACTCAGCGCCCACGCCCGCGACGGCCAACGACTACGCCTGGGGACTGACGCTGCACGGCCTGGCCGCCGTGTGGCGCTCGGCACTAGGCATCGACAAGGACGGCAACCTGATCTACGCCGCCGCGCCGGCCCAGACCGCCGCGTCGATGGCCGCTCTCATGGTCCAGTTGCACAGTGTGCGCGCCATGGAACTCGACATCAATCCTGAGTGGCCGATCTTCGTCACCTACGCCGGACCGGGCGCGGCCAGCCCGACTCTCGACGTTCCCAATCCGAACCAGATCGCGGGCAGATTCCTGTATTCGAGTACCAAGGACTTCTTCGCGGTCTTCTTGTCGCGGGGACCCGGTGAGGCTCAGCCGTGGTAGCGCGCCACGCGCGACCCCCCGCGCGGTCGCCGCGGCGATGGTGGACGGGGTCAATGCTCCTGATCGTCCTCGTCGGCGGGGGAGCCGGGACCTACGTCGTCACCCGGCCCACGACCACCACGACGACGACCACCACCACGGTGCGCGCGACCACCACCACGACGCAGCCTCCAAGTCCGAGCTTCACCATGACCGCCGTCGGTGACACCGACCTCGGCGACACGCCGCAGCTACCTGGCGACCCCGTCGCATATTTCGCTCCGGTGAAGTCCGCTCTGGCCGCCGACATCGTGTTCGGCAATCTCGAGGGGACGATGACGACCGCCACCACGTCAAAGTGTGGTGCCCACTCGAGCGAGTGCTACGCCTTTCGGGTGCCCCCGTCGTTCGCGCAGGCCTACCGCGCCACCGGTTTCACGGTCCTCAACAGTGCCAACAACCACTCCTACGACTTCGGAGCCCAGGGCGAGGCCGACACGTCCGCCGCCTTGAAATCGGTGGGCATCGTGCAGGCGGGCCTGCCCGGCCAGATCGGTGTCGTGAGGACCCGAGGCGTGTCAGTGGCGTTCGTCGACTTCGCGCCGTACTCCCTGACCAACAACTTGCTCGACTTCACGCAGGCCGCCCAGTTGATCGCCCAGGCCAAGCGCGAGGCCCGCGTGGTGGTCGTCTACATGCACGCGGGGGCCGAGGGCACGTCGGCCGACCACGTCACGCGCGCGAGCGAGTACTACTACGGCGAGAACCGAGGGAATCCCTACGTGTTCGCCCACGCCGCCATCGACGACGGTGCCGACCTGGTGATCGCCAGCGGGCCGCACGTGCTGCGAGGGATGCAGTGGTACAAGGGGCACCTGATCGCCTACAGCCTGGGAGACTTCACCAATTACGACGCCTTCGCCACGGTGGGCGACCTCTCGATCTCAGCGATCTTGCATGTGACGATGACCTCTCGCGGCGTGCTGACGGCCGCGTCGGTCACGCCCGTCGCCCTGCGCCCCGGCGGTCAGGCCGTGCTGGACCCCACCCACGCGGCGTGGGGATTCATGAACCAACTCTCGACCCAGGACTTCGCGGGATCGGCCGCGCTCATCGGAGCGGGCGGACAGGTGTCCGTGCCCAAAGGGGCCTAGGACTCAACAGCCGCCCGCCGGGCCAGGGAGTCCGCGACCGAGTGACGGCGCGTCCACCGTGCCGACGTTGCGCGGACGCGGATTGGGACCCAGGTGCACCACGTACCAGACGCCGTGCCAGGAGATCAACGAGGCCACCGCGACCGAACGCACAGTGGAGCCTTGGCGGTAGACCAGGCGAACGCCGGGCAGGTGCCAGTAGCCGACGGAGTTCTCACACCACCCCGGGTGGATCCAAAGAGCGTCGGCGGGGTTGACGTTGATCCCCACGAAGGCGACGGGGCCGTGGGTGAAGAGGTAGTCGTGGTAGGCCGCGACATCGAGTCGGAAGAATCCGATCAATCGATCGACGTAGTCCGACACCGGGTAGGGGATGCGACCCGTCTTCATCAAGACGTAGGCGGACTCCGGGAAGAAGAGCCGCTCGCCCATCGATGGCGAATCGATCGCGAGGTCGTGCCACAACGTGGACATGCGCGCAGTCAGCGACGCGCCGAACGCTGGTTCGCGCGACTGGGGGGCGAGCGTCGTGGACGAGGCGGGACTCGTACCGAGCAGGAGCGTCGCGAGGAACAGGGCCGCCACACCCCGCACGGCCGGCCCACGGGCCCTGACGTGGAGTCGACTCATAGAACCAGACTATGACCGCTCATCGTCCGTGACGGAGGGAGCGGAGCGCGATTCTTAGCGAACCTTGAAGTTGGCGTCAGCGAAACGGCGTGTTTCGCGTCGACGGCCAGAAGGGGCGACGAGGCCGTTTCGCTAGGGTGGAGGCAACGAGGAGTCCTTCACCATGTCCCATTCCCTACGGCGTTTCACGGCCCTGAGCGGCCTCGTGGCCGCATCGGTCGTCCCCCTGATCTCGGCGCCGAGCGCCGATGCGGCCAGCGCGCCGCCGATCGTGTCGAGCATCCTGGCGAACACGGATAATTACTTGACCACCGTGCGCACGTACTTCTTGTGCTCCACCGCCACGTGCAAGAAGGACCGCAGCACCCTTCTCAAGAGCGCCCAAACGGCGATGGGAAAGTTGGCGGCCCAGCAGGTCAGCGCGTCCTCGTCGAGCGTGGCCTCGAAGTACCGCGCCAGCATCAGCCTCTTCGTGACCGACATGAAGAATCTCGAGGCCTCGTACCACGAATACTTCATCACCACCTCGACGGTCACCCTCTCGGGTCTAGTGGGCAACATCTTCTACCTCACGTCGGACGTCGGGTCTGACGTGAACGTGCTGCGCGCGGCCTCCACGAATACCACCGTCACCTTCAACCTCTGGGCCGAGGGCGAGGCTGCGACGCTGGTGGCCATGCAGACCGACGCATCGGCCCTGCAGTCCAGCACCGCGACGTCATCGATCGGCATCTACGCCAACCAGTTGCTCGAAGCCGAGGCGACCGAGATGATCCTGCACGCCACCGGACCCAATCCGTCGTTCAATACCCAGTTGACGACGTTCGCCCATAACCAGCTTCGTATCTCCCAGAGTGAGATCCTCTACCTTCAAGGAAAGAAGGCCCCGATGACCGAGACACAGGTGGCGAACCTCAACGTGTCGGTGGCCGCCGAGTTCGCCTCGTTGATCAAGACCGAGACGGCGCTCGTCAAGAAGAAGTAGCGCGCGGTGGCGCAAGGGAGGCCCTCGTGACCCAGGCCCTCGTGGTGATGGACATGCAAAACGGCATCGTCGCACGTCTAGGGGAACGCGCTGATGAGCTGCTCGATACGGTCGAACGCGCGATCGCCGCGGCGCGCGATCGCGCGATGAACGTCATCTTCGTACGAGTGGCCTTTCGTCCGGGTGCGCCCGAGGTCAGTGGCCGCAACCAGAGCTTCTCCGCGCTGAAGAACGCGATGGTGATGGACGAGACGTCCGACGCGACCCAGATCCATCCGCGCCTCGCGCTGCACGATGGCGATGTGCTGGTCACCAAGCGTCGCGTGAGTGCGTTCGCGGGCTCCGACCTCGACGTGGTCCTGCGGTCACTGGAGGTCGACCACCTGGTCCTGGCGGGTATCGCCACCAGTGGCGTCGTGTTGTCGACGACGCGACACGCCGCGGACATGGATTATGGACTCACCATCCTCAAGGACGCCTGCGCCGACACTGACCCCGAGGTCCACCGGGTCCTTTTGGAGAAGGTCTTCCCTCGCCAGGCGGCGGTGCGCACGGTCGACGAGTGGATCGCGGCTCCGTAGGTGGGCGACGTTCGCGCCAGGGCGGTGTGCCTGGATACCGTGATGATCGACTTCGCGCTGATCGTCGAGGCCCTGCCGGTTCGCGGTGGCGACTCGCTCGCCTCGCGGCGACTCGTCACCGCCGGCGGTGGCTTCAACATGATGAGTGCCGTGCGTCGCCAGGGGGCCAACGCGCTCTACGTCGGTCAACTGGGGAAGGGACGCTTCGCCGACATCGCCCGGGGGATCCTCGTGAACGAGGGCATCCAGATCGCCGTCGCGGCGCGCGGTGAGACGGACCTCGGGGTGTGCGTCGTGTTGGTGGACCAAGCGGGCGAGCGCACGTTCGTCACCTCGCCGGGGGCGGAGCTGACGCTGGGCCACGACGACCTCGCGGCGGTCGACCTCGCCACGGGTGACGTCGTCTACGTCTCGGGGTACAACGTCGTCTATCCCGAGGTGGCGGGCACCGTCGGTCGCTGGCTGGGCGAACTGCCCGGTGACGTCGTGGTCGCGTTCGACCCGGGACCGCGCGCGGCCGACATCGACCCCGCGATCATGGCCGCGGTGTTAGGGCGAACGGACTGGCTGTTGTGCAACGCCGCCGAAGCGCGACTGGTCAGCGGGCTCGAGGACGTCGACGACTGTGCGCGGGCACTGCGTGAGCACTGGAGCTTCGAGCGCGTCGTGGTGCGCGACGGCGCGCAGGGCTGCGTCGGGGTCACCTCCGCGGGGGGCGTTCGCGCGCCCGGATTCGACACGGAGGTCGTCGACACCAATGGCGCCGGCGACGTCCACAACGGCGTGGTGATCGCCGAACTCTTGAACGCGACGCCCTTCGACGAGGCCTTGCTGCGCGCGAACGCGGCCGCGTCGATCGCTATCGCGTCCTTCGGCCCGGCCACGTGTCCGACGCGCGACCGCGTCGACACCGTGATGGCTGCTCAGACACGTCGCGTGACGGCGCTCACTCAGAAGTAGTTTTCGCCGAGCTCCTCGCTCCAGCGCGGCGCGCGCACGTCGCCGCGCGGCACGCTCCAGTTGAACACCGGCTTGATGTCGAGCACCGGCGTACCGTCAATGCCGTCGAGGCCGCGCACGCGCAAGAGCCTGTCGCCGACTTCGGCCAATTCAACGGTGGTGAGCAAAATACGGTTGGGTCGGTCCTTGTTGCGCTGGGCGAAGACGCCCACGTCGGGCCAGTCCTGGTTGCCGCGCGGGTGGCGGTGCCACGGGGCGGGCGGCACGTCCTCGGCCCAGTCGGCGAAGAAGACGATCTCGGCGTGGGAAAACGAGTCGAGCCCGTTGAGGGCCTCGCTCGGAACGTCGGCCGCCAACTCGATGGTGCTCTCGACATCGTCCCAGTTGTCGTCGAGCGCTTCGCTGCGATCATTGCGGATGTAGGCCACGGCGCGCACGGTGAGGTTCATGGCACCAATCTAGTGAACGCGCGCCGGGCCTCGACGAGGCGACCGGTGTAGGGTGGTGCGCGCATGACGAGCAGGGACGAGATGGGCGAACTCACATTTACCTACGGCACGATGGCGGCGGGGAAGTCCACGTTGGCGCTGCAACTGTGCTGGCAATTGCGCGAGACGCGCTCGGACGTCGCGCTGTGGACCTTCGGGGACCGCAGTGCCGAGGGGATGGTGACGAGTCGCATCGGCATCGAGGCGCACGCCGACGCCATCGAACCCGGCGACGACCTCAGCGCCCACGTCGTGCGGCTCCTCGACGAGGGGGCGAACATCCTGGTGATTGACGAGGCCCAATTCGCCAGCGTCGGCCAAGTCGACCAGTTGGCCGAATTGGTCGATGACCACGGTCTCGACGTGCACGCCTTCGGGCTCTCCGCCGACTTCTTGTTGAACGTCTTTCCCGGTTCGGCCCGGCTCTTCGCCATCGCCGACCGGGCCCAGGAGCTCCCGCTCACCTCGACGTGCTGGTGCGGCGAGAAGGGTCGGTGCAACGCACGCGTCATCAACGGCGCCATCACCCGTGAAGGCTCGCAGTTCCTGACGGGCGATGTCCACCAAGGGGTCATCCACTATCAGGTGTTGTGCCGCAAGCACTACCGCACGGGCCAGTTGGGCCCGGAGACCGCGCGCGCCTAGAAGAAGGCCGAGCAGAGGTCGTAGATCTCGCGCGGCACCTGACGCTGTCCGTGGGCGACCGTCGTGAGAGGCGCGAGGACGACCTCATTGCCCCGGACCACCGGAATCACGCCGAAGGTCCCGGCCGCCACCGCCTCGTAGGCCGCCGCGCCCACGCGCGTGGCCCAGATGCGGTCGTAGGCGCTGGGACTGCCACCTCGCTGGAGATGTCCAAGGACGGTGGTGCGCACCTCGAAACCGCCGTGGGCGTCGATCTGGGAGGCCACGAATTGACCCACGCCCCGGGTCGCCAAGCGCACGCCGCCGATGCCCTCGGTCGGAACGCCGTTAAGTTCGGTCCCGCCGAGGGTCTCCAGGTTGATACCTTCGGCCACGACCACGATGGAAAAGCCGTACCCCTTGGAACGCCGGGTCACGAGGTGGTCGACGATCTGGTCCATGGTCAGGGGGAACTCGGGGATGACGATGAGATCGGCCCCTCCAGCGAGGCCCCCCATGGCCGCGACCCAACCCGTGGCCCGTCCCATGGTCTCGACGACCATGACGCGGTGGTGCGAGGCGGCGGTCGTGTAGAGACGGTCCAGGGACTCGCACACGATCGACACTGCGGTGTCGAAGCCGATGCAGTAGTCCGTGCCGATCAAGTCATTGTCGAGGGTCTTGGGCACGCCCACGACGGCCGCACCATGATCGGCGAGCCAGTTCGAGATGCGCTGTGTGCCATCGCCGCCGATCGCCACGAGGGCGTCGAGGTGGGTGTCCATGGCGGCGAGGACGCGTTCGCGACCGCCAGCCGGGTCATCCAGGTTGTACCGCGCGGTGCCGAGCAACGTGCCGCCCTGGCTCAAGATCCCGCCAAAATCGCCAACTTCGAGGCGCCGACCAGCGTATTCGTCGGCCAAACCCGCCCAGCCGTTGGCGATGCCGACGACTTCGTGGTCGTCACGCGTGGCCATCTGGCCTATGGCCCGAATAGCTGCGTTGAGTCCGGGCGCGTCGCCACCAGCGGTCAGAACACCAATACGCATCTACATCCACCTCGCCGTTGTTTCCCCCACCGAACACCTTAGGACACATCGACTTTCGCCCTCCTGCGAGGTTGAACACGGTTCAAGATGGTGTCCATCTGCGAGTTGCGTGGCGCGAACGTTCCGTGACAAAGACGACACGAAAAATTCATCTGGAGTTCGCTTTGCCGACGCGCCACGGTCGTTTTTCCCCCAAGCCGTCACGGACCCCCTCCCTAGACTTTTGGATGAGCACGAGATGTTCCAGGGTGCGCCGTGATGAATGTGATGGAGAACGACATGTTGGAGAACGTGACCGCCGGGACAATCGTCGAGACGGTGGCCGCTCCGGCGACCCCGACACTCACTGCGCTACCGGTGGCGATGAGCCTGCGCGACGTGGCCGTGGCCTTCAACGACCGCGTCGCCGTGCGCGACTGCACCTTCGACATCGCCAAGAACCGCGTGACCAGCCTGATCGGTCCGTCGGGTTCGGGAAAGACCACACTGCTACGCGCACTCAACCGCCTGCACGACCGCACCGCCTCGGCGAAGGTCACCGGCGAGATCCTCCTCGAGGGCACCGACGTCTACCGCGGTGACATGACCCTGATCGAACTGCGCAGCCGCATCGGCATGGTCTTTCAGCGCCCGAACCCGTTTCCCACGATGTCGATCCACGACAACGTGATCTCGGGACTGAAGTTCGGGGGCGTCACCAAGAAGTCCGTCCTGGACGAAGCCCTCGAGGCCTCGTTGCGCGCGGCGGCGCTGTGGGACGAGGTCGACAATCGCTTGAAGGCGAGCGCCTCGAGCCTCTCGGGTGGTCAACAGCAGCGCCTGTGCATCGCGCGCGCTCTAGCGATGAATCCCGAGGTCCTCTTGATGGACGAGCCCACCTCCGCACTCGACCCGGTCGCCACGCTGCGCATCGAGGAGTTGATGGCCGAGTTGAAGAAGAAGGTCACGATCGTGATCGTCACCCACAACATGCAACAGGCCGCGCGCATCTCTGACGACTGCGCCTTCTTGCTGATGGGCGAGGACCGCGCCGGCGAGCTCATCGAGTTCTCGACGACCGAGAAGATATTCAACGACCCCGCCGATTCGCGCACCCTCGATTACATCTCCGGCCGCTTCGGCTGAGACCCCTCGGCGCGGTAGCGTCACCAACGTGGATCTGGTGATACGGGGCATCGAACGTCACGAAGTGGCCGCGGCCGTGGCCCTTATCGACGAGGGCACCCTGACACCCGGGGTCGAGGACCCGACCAGGCTCGACGACTACTGGCACGCGGTCCTCGAGGTCCGCGAGCGTGGCGGCGAATTGCTCGTGGCGACGCGAGACGGCGAGGTCGTCGCGATGTGCCAGGTCCTGGTGTTTCGACACTTCCAGCACACCGCTGGACGGTGCGCGGAACTCGAGAGCGTCTACGTGCGCGCCGACTCACGCGGCGATGGGGTGGGGGCGGCGCTGCTGGGCCACGCCGAGGAGTTCGCCCGAGCCCGAGGTTGTTACCGCGTCCAGTTGACGAGTCGCCACGAGCGAGTCGACGCCCATCGCTTCTACACCCGGCTGGGCTATCTGGCGACGTCCCAGGGCTTCAAGAAATCACTGATCGACTAGGACCTCGCGCAGGTCACCGTCGTCGACGTTGAAGACGAACCCGCGCACCTCGGTGGTCTCGACGAAGGGGCTCTGGCGCAGCGTGGCCACCGTGGCGCGAACGTCGGCGTCCGCGTCATGGTAGGCCCCCAGGCGAAAGGGCGCTCGCACGCCGAACGCGGCTTCGAGCTCGTCCTGGAGCTCCTCCTCGTCGAAGGTCTCGAGTCCGCAGCGCGAGTGGTGGATCACCATGATCGCGCGCGTCCCGAGAAGTCGCTGGCTCAGGAGCAACGACCGCACCGCGTCGTCAGTGGCGATGCCGCCGGCGTTGCGGATCAGGTGCGCTTCGCCCAGATCCAGGCCCAGGGCGCCAAAGAGGTCCAACCGCGAGTCCATACAGGTCAGGACCGCCAGGTGCAGGGCGGGTGACGTGGGCAATTCGCGGTGTCCGTGACCCGCCACGTAGGCGCGGTTGTTCTCCACCAGTTCATCGATGACACTCATGGACCTATCCTAAGGAATGAGGTGCCAATGACCGTCCTGGAGGTGCATTGATGCAACATTCCCACGAGGTTCGCCAAGAACTCAGCCCCTCGACCATCGCGCTACGGACGATGATCCCCGAGGTGATGCGCGGCTACGGTGAGTTGTCGCGCGCCGCGATGGCGCCGGGCGAGTTGAGTAGTGCCACCAAGGAGCTCCTGGCGATCGCGATCGCGATCACCCGCGAGTGTGACGGGTGCATCGTCGCGCACACCCGTTCGGCGGTGCGCGCGGGCGTGACCCGCCAGGGTGTCGCCGAGGCCATCGGCGTGGCGATCGCGATGAACGGTGGGCCGGGCACGGTCTGGGGTCCGCGGGCACTGCGCAGCTACGACGAAGCGGTCGCGGACATCATGAAGGACGCCCCGCCGAGTTGAGGTAGGAGGGCCGTGGGTCACGGCGCGAGTTTTTTCCGGCAGACTGTGGGGGTGAGTGACATCAACGACCTCGAACGCGCGTCGCGCCTGACGGCGCTGCGGAGCCTGCTTGACCTGATGCGACCGGCCGTCCAGGCCGACGGGGGAGACCTCGTGCTGGTGCGCGCCGACGTCGAGAGCGGCGTCGTCGAGGTGCAGCTCCAGGGAGCGTGCTCGAGCTGCGCCATCTCCTCCGACACCCTCCAAGGTGGCGTGACCCGCATCCTCAAGGACCGCCTGTCGTGGGTCACCGAGGTGCTCGGCGGAGTGGACGACACCATGGATTTCGAGGAATCCGCGTCACTCGGCGTCGGCGGCTACGTGCCGCGCTATCGCTCGATCTGACCGTCCGTCACAGGACCACGCGTGTTCTTGGTCGCATCTCTCGACGTGACGCGCCCCAGCGTCTAAGTTCTTGCACCATGAGTG
>Ga0209698_10003062_pt1 | contig 18721 bp, 13 predicted proteins | sample LitLauG_LLR_2012_FD_187203 | JGI IMG/M metagenome (GOLD analysis project Ga0209698, IMG submission 187203) | Freshwater sediment microbial communities from Pennsylvania, USA - Little Laurel Run_MetaG_LLR_2012 (SPAdes) (version 2) | ecosystem: Environmental > Aquatic > Freshwater > Creek >...
CGCCTACCTCGTGCTCTCGCAGTGGCTGCCGCGCCACTCGGTCTCCTTCGCCTGGTGCCGGCTCTTCTACCTCTACGGCCCGGGGGAGGAATCGCGCCGTCTAGTGCCCTACCTGCGATCGCACCTCTCCGCCGGGCAGCCCGTGGACCTCAATTCGGGCACCCAGGTCCGCGATTATCTCGACGTGCGGGTCGCCGCCGAGCGCATCGTCGACATCGCCTCGGGATCGCAGCATGGCCCGGTGAACGTCTGTTCGGGGGTCGGCCAGAGCGTGCGCGAGTTCGCCGAGCGGATCGCCGACGAATACGGCCGGCGCGACCTACTTCGCTTTGGCGCCCGTCGCGACAACGAGATCGACCCGCCCTACGTGGTCGGAGTCAACGGGTCGCGATGATCGTGTCTCCCGGAACCCGTTCGATGAATTCCCCCAAGAAGGAACCATGCTCATGCGTTTTTTTCTACTCGCAATCTTCCTCGCCTTGCTTGCGACGACCGCCGCGGCCGATTCCTCCGTCCCAGACCCCGAACCTGCGGCCGTCCCGGGTTCGAGCGCGGGCCGCAACTCCCTCCTGGGATACTGGGGCCGGCTCTCGACCACCGACATGGCGAGCTCGATGCTCTACAACCTCAACTACACGCCCACGCAGGGAAAACCTCCCTTTGACAACGACACCTTCGGCGTCGTTTTCCAGCACGACCTGGGCCAGGTTGCGAGCAACCTGCGGGGGCTCCTCGACATGGGCGTTGCCGAGCGCTACGGCCATTATCTCGTCTGCTGCCTGCAGGTCCCCGACCAGGTACCCCACCCCGACACGACGGTCCGCTTCGATTCGCGCATCTTCTCCACCGAGGTCTGGATCGGCGGCACCCTGCGCCGGGAACGCTACCGGCTGGGGTCCTACACCCACGTGGAGTTTGCCGTGACCTTGGGCTTCAGTGGCGAGACGAGAACGATCGGGCGGGAGCGCCAGCGCGAGATGGACAAGGGCGGCAATGCGCACTTCCTGACCTACGTGGCGCCCGAGCTCGGATTCAGCTTCGATTCCCTGCCGCGCTGGGAATTCGTCCTGCGGGACCCGCACCGGTCGGGTTTCTTCGGAACCTTCGGCAATATGCGTGAGGGATACAACGCGGATACGATCGGCGCGCGGTATTTCTTTTAGGGAAGGTTTCATCTCGCATTTTTACTTTAAGAAAAGCCTGACCCATTGCTAAATCCCAAAGCGGCGATCTTGTAGGTTCACGGCATGCCTAGCTGAGATCGAAATTAAACCCTTTCATGAAATTACTAGTCGCTCTCAGACTAAATCGCTGCTCGAACTGGCATTTTCGTGGCGCAAGACCAAGGTGGAACATCTGCGCGATATCTGGTTGTACATCCGAGTCAATAAGCCGTTAAATCTGGAAGTGAATCGGCCAATTCAAAGGCCGCCAGCGGCGTGGTCGATATAGTTGATTCTGTTCCCGGAAAATGAAATTCGCAACTACCCGAAAACTAAGATAGAGTCAATCAGGCTTCCTTAATTCATTTCACAAAACTTCAACTCGACGCACAAGGACCAAGGTCAACGTCGAATAAATGCGATTTCCCAACGGAGGCGCCATGATTGCAGAATCCGACTACTCTACTCGTGGCTGGACTATCGTTCCAGCGTTTATCGGTGCGAATGGGTTAGCTGAAGTCTTCGTGCGCGAAATGAGCGAGCACCCAGAGTGCCCGGGAGAATCTTCTTGGGGAACGCGCAATTTGCTTTACTCAATGATCCTTTCAATGCGACCAAAATTAGTGCTTGAAATTGGTTCGCATATTGGCTCCGGAAGTGTGGTAATTGGCGCCGCATTGAGGGCAAACAAATTTGGAACGCTCTATTGCCTTGAGCCAGCAGATCACTATTTCGCGATACTTTCAAATTTCGTGGAAAAAGCCAAACTCACAGAGTATGTCAAACCGCTAAAAATGTTCAGCACTGATTCGAATCTAAAAAACATCCTATCGGAACCGCTTGACATGATATTTTTGGATGCAAATCACTCATACTCACACGCGCTTTCAGATATACGCTTTTCGCACGACATGCTAGCGGAAAATGGTCTAATTTTTCTTGATGATGTCGGTCAAACAATTTCAGCGGAGCTTTGCAAAGAAGGCAAAGGTGGTGTGCGACAAGCCCTAATCGATTACCTTAGCGATAACTCTGATTTACGCGCGATTTTTTTTGAACCACCTTTCTGGTTGAATCCTTGTGGCTTGGCGATTGTTTGCAAGCAAAACGTTTTGATTTGAAATTCTGGCAACTTATTTTGCAATTGGTAAACAAGAGGCTTACATTGAAGCCAAGACTATTCTTGGTAGGTAACAAAGCTGATAAGGAGGCAGTTCAAGGAAATCCGTCGGATTGCCTTTGAACTGCTCGAAGGTACGTTGAATCGATAATTCTTCCTTGCTCGCTACAGCCCCGAATGAGCTCACATCCAATCACGGCGCAGTGAAGACGGTTTTCACCGGAGGGTTGCGATCCAAAACATGTCGATAGACCCCCACGGTCTCCCTTGCGCAGCGACCCCAGGAAAATTGCCTAGCTCTGACGATGCCCAATGCGGAGAGTCTTCGGCATTCGAGCTCGTCTTCAAGTAGTCTCAACATCACATCTGTAAGTCCGACTATGTCATGCGAATCTATTCTAATGGCGGCGTCTCCGGCGACTTCCGACAAGCTAGGTTCGTTCGACACTACCGCGGGAGTGCCGCTTGCCATAGCTTCCAGCGGTGGTAATCCAAATCCCTCGTAGATCGAGGGGTAAATCAACATTCGTGCCGATGAGTAGAGAATGTTCAATTCTTGATGGCTTACGTATCCAAGCTGATACGCACCCACCAGTTTTGAATCTGGATCATCGCCAGATGCCCGTCCCGATGATTTCCATCCTCGGCCGCCTACCACCACCAAAGGAAATCTGGTTCTCATTTCCGCCGGCAGACGGGCGTACGCGGCTGCGAGTACCTTAAGGTTTTTTCGAGGTTCGAGCGTCCCAACACTTAAAATGAAATTCCTCCATTTAAGATTTCGACGAGCAAGAATCTCCGAGCATTCAAACTCTTGGCGCGGGCACATACCAGAGGACGCCGCTAGTGGTATCGCCCAGATTTTCTCTGGCGAAACGGAGAATGCCTCAATGATTTCCTTCCGTACAAACTCCGAATCCGTAATGAGCGCATCAGCGCGTTCGATCGCTCGGGGAAATTCGCGATTGAGCATTTTGACCCGGAGATCCGGGTGAGTTTCGGGGTGCCGAATCCACGCCAGGTCGTGAGTAGTGACTACTGTTGGCCCATTGAACCGAAAGGGAAGAAATGCTGGTTCGTGGTAAAGCTGAACTCCCGATCGGCGCAATCCCGAATCAAATGCAAGTTGCTGTGCGGCGCGCGCTACGGAGTATGGCGCCGGGACAATCGCCTTAAACACCCGCTTCCAGTGTGAAATGCCGATTATGGAGCGTGGTGGCACTTCTTCTTGCCAGCGGAGTCCCGTGAAGCACCGCGTCTCAACTTCACCGTCCACGCCGAGATGTTCCAACAGATTGCGCGTGTACTGGCCAATTCCCGTGACCGGTGAAGCGAGGGATATGGCGTTAATGCCGACGCGCAGCATGGATATCCCACCGTCGAAGTAGGCTTCTCGCGAATCGCACTGGCAGTGTCGCCACTTTCCCTACTCTGCGCCATCCAGCGAACAATCGGCGGGGAGGAATGCTGGGTAGTACCGCGTTCCACTCATTTGTGTATTGCTGCAGAAGTTGCGTCAAGATCAGCAATCTGGAATCATCAATTCGATGGAAGTACCTTGTCAGCTGGTCCGGCCGCCGGGGATCAAATCCACTAAGGTGGAGAACAATCAGCGGTTCGCCGTTGAGGAAGATTTCGGCGCCTCGAGCTTCCAACGTTCCACCGCCCAAATTCCAATATCCCGCGTTGAATTGCGGCCTTCGTGCTGTCGATACTCTGTTGAACAGATAGGGAACAGGGTCCAACCAGCGCTGGTCACCGCAGAGTCCCAGACTTGTATCGTTATATCCCCAGCGCTCGCAGCGTTGGGTCCACCAATTCAGGAATCGCACCGCCTCCGAATCCGCAGAGACGCCGACGTAACCGGCATTGAACGTCCCTGCACGCAAGAGGTCAAGCTCCTCGACGCCAGCTTCCCCCTCGTAAGCGTTCGTCCAATGTGGCACGAGCAGGATCGCTGCCGCCTCGAGCGCAGCATCGATCGGTGAAGGCGATGCCGTCACAAACATGTCCGAATCAAGGTAGTGCGCCTTTTTGTATCCGGCCTGAAGCATCGCACGCAACAGTCGTGGCTTTGAGGCGAAACAAATTTCCGCGGGCGTGTATCGCCTTCGCATGCGTTGCAGCTCTTCGAGATCCATGATCTCGCCTGGACCGATGACAAGGATGCCTTCGTCGCCTTCCATGTCTCGTCTGGCGGCATCGTCCATAGCTAGAATCACCCGGTCTGCCGTCGGAGCATGGCGCGCGACAGACTTCATTAGAGTCCTGGCGAACCGAGTGTGGCTTGCCGTCGCAATGGTCGCAAATACAGTCGTAGACCGCATTTTTAAACTACTTTTGAAGGTCTCTCGAATCAATGCGATCTATCCGAAAGACGACCAAGTCTTCCGCGAAGCCCATCGACAATTCCACGAAGTAGGAGACTGAGGCGCAGCCACTTCGCGTCGGGTGCCTGAATGGATGCCATGAAAATTCCGAGAACTAACTTCATGCCTGAAATTCGCCAGGGCCAACTACCTTCTAGTACCCATACTCTGAATATGTTCCGCGCAAGATAGTAGATCCGATCGGGATGTTGGACTGACTCGTGGCGCCAACCGAACATCCAGTATCGTCTCGTCGCAAGTCCAACCTGGTGCTCCATTTTTGCGAGACCGATTCCGAAGTGCCGATATCCGAGGCTTCCTGCGCGGCGGCACCACTCCACATCGATTTGATCGATGAATAGTTCCTCGCGCATGCGACCGACGTTACGAAGGCACTCCGCCGAGATCAAAGATCCGGAAGACGCAAGGTAGCTGCACTCCTCGAAAGTGTTACCAACAGCCTGGAATGCGCGGGTTCTGTTCCCCAAATTTCGAATTTGCACGAATGAGCCGCAAGGTTTTCCATTGCCGTCGACCCAAATCGGTCCGACCGCTCCCGGGCAAATTCCTCTCGCCGTGAGATCTTTATGAGCCCGGAGGAGGTTGCCCGCCATCCCCGGAAGCGGAAAGCTGTCCTGATCCAGTAGCAGGATATACGGGAACCCCGCTCCCGTCGCATGAGCGATTCCAAGATTCTGACCACAGCCAAGCCCCGTATTCCGCCCGAGTCGGACGAAGTCACATTGGAGCCGCTTGAGTGGCAAATTGTCGATCGACCCGACACTTTCACCATTCTCAACAAGTACGGCCAGCTTGACCTGATCGTCGAGCGCGGTTAGTAGGCGGCCGAGATCAGCTTGCAATGCGTTGTAGGTAACGATGACGGCCGCGACATCGTCGGACGATGGATTCACGATGAAGTACTAACGCTGTACGGGCCTCATCGATGGCGTCATCCAGTCGGCTGCAGCATGCCGCAGAGGCTTTGCATAACGACATGCCCGAAGACAGCATGGAGATCTTCGCAGATCTGCATGTCGTGCGCCTCGATCCAGATCGCGTGCTGCACGATTCCCATGAGCTTGCCGCCATCGTAGCCGCAGAGTCCGAGGGTGACGGCTCCATGCTCGTTGGCGTATTCCACAGCCCGAAGTACGTTTTTCGAATTTCCACTACCGGAAAGCGCGACGACCAGATCTCCGGACACCAGACACGACTTCAACTGTTCCTCGAAGACAGACTCAAAGGAAATGTCGTTCGCATAGGCAAATACGAGTCCCATGTTGTCGATCAATGTCCTTCCCCGAAATGGGCGCTTACCTCGCAGGAAGATGCTTTTGTTCCAGTCGGTTATGTAGTGCAGAGCCGTCATCGAACTTCCGCCATTTCCAAGCGTGATGATCTGGGCGTCACGCTGCCAGGCGTCGGAGACCATCGAGACTCCTCGATCGAAGGCTTCGCGATCGACGTGCGTAATGGCTTTGCTCAGCTTTTCAAAATAGCGGTCGCTGGATCCCGCGAGATTTCCTGCCATATTCCTTTCCCCCGGATATTCACTAACGCACTGCAGATAACAGCCTACTCTGTGGGGCCATAGAAAATGATCTGACTCCCGGATCGTTCCAACGCGATTCCCACTCGACGAAGCTGGGGGAGTGCGTGTTGAATTGCTTCATGTCGCTCGGGCGGAGCGTCAAAAAGCAGAAATCCACCACCCCCAGCCCCAAGCAGTTTTCCGCCAGCCGCTCCAGCCCGGCAACCTGCCGCGTACCAGTTGTCGATTTCGTCCGAAGATATCCCCTTGGCGAGCGACCGCTTCAAATTCCAATTTTCATGGAGGATCGCACCGAGCGCATCGACATTCCCCTTCTGCAATTCGTCTCGCAACTGATACGTGAGTTCCACCATGCGACGCAGCGCCCCGCGAACACTTTCCTGGTCGCGAATATTCTCCGATTGTCCCTCCAGTACGCTAGAGGCTTTGCGAGTCATACCCGTATACAGGAGCAACATTCTTTCCTGCAGGCGCTTGAAGGTCTCCCGCGAACTGACCAGCGGGGAAACCGCGACGGTGTCGTCTTCGTGGAATTCGATCAAGTTCAATCCACCGTAGGCAACGGCGTATTGATCCTGCTTTCCGATCGGCTCCCCGCATATGCTGATCTCGACATGGCAGCATTCCTCAGCAAGATAGGAATTGGTAGAATGCTTGCCAAGAAATGTGCGAAGGCCATTGATCAATGCAACTGTAAACGCGCTCGAAGAACCCAGACCAGTTCCTCGAGCGGGAATGTCAGCGACCGTAGTGATCTCTACACCGCCAGAAAGTTGAAGACGGTTCAAGACCGCGCGTACCAGGCGATGTTCGACTTTGTCCGCCGTCGAGACTTCTTCCGTCTGGGAGTATGCAATTCGGATGGAATCGTCGAATTTCTTGTTTACAGTCACATAGACGTATTTGTTGATCGCCGTGCTGATGACGGCGCCTCCGTTTCGCCGGTAGTAGTCGGGCAGATCGCTACCACCACCAACGAAGCTGACACGCAGCGGGCTTCGGCTAATGATCAACTTTTTCTTTCCGGCACTTCCATCGGTTGATAGGCAGGATCCAGGGACAACTGGATCGAGGCAAGAGCGCCGACCCGATCCAGAAATTCGAGTTCTTCGGTATCTCGAACTTCGAGGACCTGTCTTATCTCGTCGGAGTCCGCGCCCCGCCGCAGGTATTCTCGACGAATCCGCGTCTTCCGCCCAGATTCTGCCGTTCGGAGATTGATCGTTTGACCGAGGCGCTTCATCCGCCTGGCGACTTCGATGGCAATGACCCCCTCAACGATCAATAGGTCGTCGAAGAACACCTCGACGACCCTCCTTCCCGTTCCGCGCCTCCGCCGGAGCCGGTCGTAGGCGGGAATTTCAATCACCCCTCCGTCTTGTTTGCCAAGTACTCCGCACAGGGCTTCGAGAATTTCGTCAACTCGAAACCGTTCCACCACCCCGGAGCCGCGTTCATCGCCATCTTGCAGCCACCGATCGAGGGAGAAAATGTGAGCGCGGCGCCCTCCCAATCGGGACTCCCGAGCAATTACGCCAGCCAAGGTCGACTTGCCCGACCGGGATGCGCCACCCAGGAAAATAGAAGCGCCAGAAGCCATCTCCATTGCGGGTCGCGCGATTTCCCGAATGCGCGGGTAAATGTCGAGCATCAGCTGGACAGCATCCGAAAAATCGCGTGCGCTGAAATCGGGATCGAAGTCAAAGAGTCCGTCCAGCCCGCGTTTTCCTGTTTCCACGATGATGGACGCCGCTCCGGCAACCTTTGCTGCTCCAAGGTCCGCTGTCGAATCGCCGATAAACCAGCTCGCCCTGAGGTCAATGTTCAAATCCTGCTGCGCCTTTAGCAAGAGTCCGGCTCCGGGTTTTCGACAGTCGCACTTCACCTTTAGCTCCGGTATCTCTCCCTCGAATCCACGCTCGGGGTGGTGAGGACAGAAGTAAATCCTGTCGACATATGCTCCCTCCCGCGCGAGCAGCCACTCCATGCGGGAGTGCACTTTTTCCACTTCGGAGATCTTCAGAATTCCCTTCGCTATGCCTGGCTGATTTGTTACGACAACGGTGCGATACCCGGCTTCATTCAATCGCTCGATTCCGGCGCCGACGCCCTCAAACAGGTGCAGATCAGGCTCCCCTGTCGCATGGCCCAAATCCTCGATAAGTGTTCCGTCGCGATCAAGAAACACTGCCGGCTGAGGAGCAACAAGGGACATTCGCCCAACGAGGCCACTCGCCAGTGCCCTTTCGACCTTTAAAAGTCGGGCAGGAGTTCCCGCATCCTTGATGAATTCCGGCGACCGGTACCCTCCGATCTTTGCGCCTTCCAAGATCAGCGATGGAAGCAGATGCTTGGCCACGTCGACCGGGTCACCTTCAAAGTGCACGGCCTCCAATGCCTCCCGCTCCATGACATAAAGCGCCGCATTGACCAGGTTGGGCCAGCACGCCCCGGGAGGATGAGGGTAGGGATGCACTTTCTTTACCCAACCGAACTCGTCAATCTCAACGAGGTCCGAATCTTCGGGATGGTCGTTGGGATGAACCAGAAGAGTCATGCGTGCACCCGTGCGCCCTTCGTGATGGGCCCAGAATCGTTCCAGATCCACTTCAAGCAGAGTGTCCCCGTATAAGACCAGGAATCGATCGGCAAGGCGATCCATTGCATGGTGGAGCGCGCCAGCCGTTCCACGAGGAACGCCATCGTCGAGAAAGTCGATATCCAGTCCGAAGTTGTTCTTGCTACGACAAAATTCTTCGATTTCCTGTGCGCGGTAATTAACGAGCAGAAGAACCTTCCCGAACTGGAAACGTCGAAGCAATTCCAGTTGAATCTCCAGTAGGGGCCGACCTCCGATCTCCACCAATGGCTTCGGGCGGCCACGAAGAATCGTCGCCAGCCTGGTGCCCTTGCCTCCTGCCAGGATTACTGCCTGCCTCATCGGTGGACGCCGTCCGCCTCCTCGGCGATCTCCTGGACGGCCCTCCGAACCGCATCACGCGATGATGGACTTCGGGACCAGCCCGCTGCCTTTAGCTTGTCGATCGAATACCGGAATCGAGGAACGTCGCCGATCCAACCCCGGTCGCCGTGACCAAATCGAATCTCAGCCCCCGGCGAGACCTGCGCGACGACCAATTCCGCGATTTCCTTCACAGTTATCCCGTCATCTTCGGGTCCAACGTTGAAGATTTCAATTCCGTCGTCGTGTTGCTCGTTCAAATAGAACATAGCGTCGACCAGATCATCCACGTGCAGATAGGCCTTTTGCTGCGTTCCATTGCCCAACACCTCCAGTAGAGAAGGTGATCGCTGGAGTTTTTTCACGAAATCATGGATAACTCCATGGGTCGCGGGTGTACCGACAACGTTGGGGAACCGGATGATCAGTGCCGCTTCCAGAAACGATTCGGCGCTTGCCGAAACCTGGGCTTCGCTGGCGAGCTTCATGGCACCATAGTTGGAAAGCGGGAGCAGGGGACCCGAATCCTCTCGAATCCTTACGTCGCCGAAGTCTCCGTATACCGCGGAACTGGACGCGAACACGAAACGGGGAATTTCAAATCGCTTGGCAACCAACAGCGCATTGAATGTCGTGAGAAAAGTATCTCGAAGGTCGATTCTCGGGTCGGCGGCACCGGCCGGGATGTCCGAATTTGCAGCAAGATGCCAGATCGCATCGATCTTGCCTGATCCCGCAAATCGTGCCACCGCAGCCTGGAAAGACGACTCGTCTTCCAGGGCAATCTCCTCGATCGGAACGTCGCGCAGAGCACCGCAGGAGTGAAGAAAACGCGCCGACCCTCGAGAAAAATTGTCCAGGACAAGCACTTCCCATCCGTCGGAGTGAAGTTTCGACACGACGGAAAATCCAACGAATCCCGCTCCTCCGGTAACGATCGCTTTCATGACGCACCCTTTGCGGTCTCCACCCCACGAGCCGCCGATTCCGACCCGTGCAGCCGGCGCAGTATCAACTCCTCGATTCTTCGCGCCATCTGCTCCTCGGTCGGAAAACCTTCGACAAATCGGATCCCCTCGTGGGACCTTCTCTCCAGTTCACGCGGATCGTCCAGGAGCGCGATCACCTGTGATGCCATGATCTCTGGGAGAGGGTTCGCGAGAAGCGCGATATCACGTCGATCGCCATAATTCACCTCGTTTCCGCTTCGATCGAGATCGACAACCGGCAGGCCACAGGCCATCATCTCGTACGGGACAAGGCTCGGGTTGGTCGTCGAAAACGCGATTCCCATTGTCGAGCAAGAGTAGAGGTCGGCGAGCGAATCCAGTGTCGGAAGGATGTCCATCGTCGTCGCTTCAAATCCCAGTCTTGCCTTCTCGACATTCTTCGACCCGAACATCACGATCTCTACGCTGGGGCGCAGCTTTTTTATTTCGCGAAGCGCCATCAAGCCCAGTTCGTAGCATCGCCGGGGCATCTCTGGCTTCGCAAAGAAGACGATTCGCGAATTTCCGCGGTTTGCCGGTCTTGGGTAGTAAACGGATCGGTCGACTGGGAACTGGAAGTGGTCTGCGTCAGCGGAGAACTGCTCCCGCAAGATGCGTTCGCACCACGGTCCGGAAGTGACATGGTAAAGGCCGAGTCGGTACGTGTTTTCGGCAAGGACGTATTCCGTTCCCATCGGCGCGAACGCCGGTTCGAAATCCTGGACGAAGTACATCACCTCTCGGGCTGCGGATCTCGCTCGCACGGCGGCATCCACCGTGGTCCAGTGGGTTGCGAATACGACGTCTGTTTCCGCGATTGCGCCGTCATATCGACGAACCGTACCTTCAAACGGGTAAAAGTGACGGCGGACAGTCTCCCGGAGTTCCGCGGCGGGCGAGTCGGTCTGCGCAATATGCAAGGTGACGCGATGTCCAAATCGCTCCAGAAAATATGCGGCACGAAAGATGTTCCTATGCCCCCCCCCACCGATGATGATCCCTGGAACAATCCAGTCAATACGCAGGGGGGTTTCCATGTTCCCGCGCCGCAGCATCGAGGCGTTCTTCAGGGGCGATTGGATCCCCAGCGACGACATGGTCTGCGACGCAAGATTGGCTGGCCCGTATGCGCCCAGGACGTGTGCACGCGCCGAAGCCCCGATCCTACGTCGCAATTCGCTTCTTTCCAGCAGAGTTTCGAGCGCGCTTCGCCATTCATCGGGATTCGACGCCAGGAAGCCGGTCACCCCGTCGGTAATGGCATCTCGAAATACCTCCGTACGAGAGGCGACGGTGGGAACCTCGACGAGCGCGGCCTCGAAGTACTTTAGCTCGCTCTTCGCCTCGCAAAACGGATTGCCGATCTCAAGAGGAGCGAGGTTGATGTCGCAGGTCGCCATGAGTTCCATCATCATGCTCGCGGAGACAAAGGGCTTGCGCTCCACCTGGTCCTTCAATTCGTCCCACTGTGGGCCGAGTTCGAGGAATCCCACTAAAAGGAAGCGTGCCTCCTTTCTGGTCTTCAGTACGCGGAACAGGGCGTCACTTGCCTGATCGAAGTCCCTTTGATGCGTTCGGCTTCCACTAAAGTATCCGATCACTAGACTCCGGACCTGGGGCCCACCCTCCAACCCTTTCCGCGCGAGAAGTTGCTCAGCAATCGTCAGTTGCTCCTTGTTCAGTGAATTTCGGACAACGCAGGTCGGCTTACCGAGCTTGCCGACTTCAGCGGCCAGGAATGGCGTTGTCACGCTGACGGAATCGCACTCCAGAAGAAGACGGCGATACCCTTCGACTCCCTCAAGGTATTGCTTCCGATCGACCTGCGAAAGGAGTCGGAAACCGTCAATCAAGGAAACCAGGTCCGGGTCAAATACTAGGTCGTCAATATCGAAGACAAGCCGTATTCCTTCGCTTCTCGCATATTGAATAACGCGCTCAATTCCAAATTCCACGTGGAACGGAGCACGGAAGATGATTACAGCCTCGGGACGCCGCCTTTCTTCGACGAGGAGTCGAATGTCCCGGAAATCGAATGTTCGAGCCTTGATGCCGACGGATTCCAGCGCTTCGGCGACATTCGTTGCGCGATACCGCTTGGACTCTCCCTCCCAGCAGCCAATGAAGATCTCAACTCTCGCCGCGTCGGGAGCTTCTGCCGCTCGTCCCTTACCAGCCGCAGGGCGGTCCGTCGATGTGAGGGTTGTTATCGAGGCCGACGCGCTTGCCTGATCCCTGCTGGGTTCAATCCCCGACAGTTCCCTAAAAACCTCCGAGGTCGCCGGGCGCGGCACGCGATGTATTCTGCTAAGGGCTGCAGTAAGAAGCGATGCAATGCCGAATCTGCGATAGTGGCTCCAGGCACGGCTCCCGATACTCCAGGCAGGCTTTGTGAACTGCTTCAATTCACGCAGGGGCGCTGTAAGTCGCCAGCTTGCCGTCGAGCGAATGTCGCGAACCTCCTCACTCAGGATCCGCAGATCGCCCTCAGCCCGTCGGCGCGAGGACGCCTCCAGTACGAATCGAGCCTCCAACTCCAAGAACTTTTCTCTTTCCTCCAGAATTCGTTGTTGCAAAGCCTCCGCTTGGGCATTTGCTACTTCCCTGGCGACGCCGGCAGTCGCAATGGCGTTCCTGGACTCCCGAGCCAGTTCCTCTCGCTCTACTGCCCACCCCTTTTCTGCGAGTTCTCGGTCGTGCAGCGCATCTTCCCGCTGCGACGCCGCATCACGAGCCTGCGCTTCGGCCCGAATGCGGGAATGCTCGGATTCGTCCAGCTTGGCCTGCAACGCGTCTTCACGAAATCGGAACTCCTGCCCAAGCTGCGCCTGCGCCCGCTCGGCGGCCGCGCAGGCCGCCGACAATGATTCCCTCCACCGCTCTGCATCTTGCAGACGCTCCAACAGCGAATTCCGGGATTCGGAGATCGCGATGTTCGCCCGATGAAGCGACTCCAATTCAGCACGCAATGATAAAATCTCTCCGCGCAGGATTTGTCGCTCTTCCGAATTCGACTTTAAATCACCACGCAACGATAAGACTTCGCCTCGTAGGTTTTCTCGCTCTTTCGAATGCGACTCCAAATCACCACGCAACGATAGGACCTCTCCTTGTAAGGTTTCTCGATCTTCCGAAAGCGACCTCTCGACGTGATGCAGGATTGAGACATCTCGCTCAAGGTTCAACACATACTTGTCGTCGTTCAAGACGACAATTTCTCGCAAACCAAGCTTATCGACGTCTCGCCGAATCGAGGCAACGGCAATGAAGTAGTCGGCGCGGGAAATTTGAAACTGCTCTTCGTTCAGTCGGGCAACAGATCTGATTGATTCCGGCCCGCGGTCCGCGATGAGGGAGCTGAAATGATTGTTTTGGAAAAAGAATCGAACGTGCGAAAAGCGGTCACTGAGCTCACGCTCGAATTCCTCCGGCGAAAATTCCTTGGTGTGAAAGTCCGATCTCTTTTGCTCCAGGGCTCGCGGAGTGGAGACAAATAGCAGACCCGACGGCTTTAGCGCCTGGACAATGCGATCGAATACCTTTCGATAGTCCACGACATGCTCGATCACCTCGAAGCACGTAATGACATCGAATCGCTCGCCGCTACTCCAATCTTCAGCGGATCCAGCCGTGAATTCGAGGTTTTTTGCGGCGTAGTGCCGCCGCGCATGCGCAATCGCATCTTCCGAAACGTCGAGCGCGACGATACGATTTGCGCCGGATTCCATCATGAAACGGGACCCGTAGCCGACTCCACACCCTATGTCCAGTACGTTGCGGCCACGGACAACCTGAGCGGCGAATCGGTACCGGGCGATGTGCTCCTGGTACATTTTTTTCGCGAATGTCGGTTCACAGTTATCTGCCTCAGGGACGATCCGTTCGCCGGTGAATCGAAGGTCATTCATGTTGTTGACCTTCCCGCGAGAGATGTCGCCAGGAAACATCCGCCGCGAGCATCGCAATCCCGCCGTCTTCAACTAATCTCGTAGGCAGTATGCGGAAGTGAAAGGCTTCGTACATGATGTCCACCAGTTTTGGGGCCGTTGCCATCTCGCATTGGCAGTCGAAAATCGCAACATATGACCCTGGAGCCAGGGCCAACCTCATTTGGAAGCGGCTTTCGAACGTCTCTCCTGCGTGTGCATGGGCGATCGTCTCTCCTCTGCAAAGCGTGTTCGTGTGATAGCAATCGACTCCCGTGGGAGTCGCAATCATCATTCCCAGGATTAGGTCTGTCGTGGATCGAAGAAACTCCACTTGCGCAAGAAAGGTCACGGATTCGTCTTGATGGAATTCGAGCGTCTGGCTTCGACCTGCATTAGTGATTCCAGCGCGTTTGATTGTTCCGATTTGCAGCGGGGACGGTACGTTTGGATTTTCAAACCAGTACATGCTCGGCTGCTGAAATGGTGCCGACGTCTCGGGCGAAACAGTTGGCTCAACTTCAGGCATGCCAAAGAGCAATCGGTTGTAGCGCTCCGTTGCGCTTCGCGCCGCTCCCTCAAATATGGCTTCGCCGTTTTCCAGTAGAAGCGCCCTGTCGCAGATTTGGTTCACCGCGTGCATGGAGTGGGACACGAAGAGAACTGTTGCACCACCCTCTTTGATTCGTTGGATCCGTCGGAGACATTTGGACTGGAACAGCTCGTCTCCAACCGCAAGGGCCTCGTCGATCACGAGAATGTCGGGGTCGAAGTTGATCGCCGCCGAGAATGCGAGCCGCATCACCATACCGCTCGAGTAGAGCTTGACTGGGCGTCGAATGAAATCCCCCAACTGTGCAAACTCAATGATTTGCGGAAGTTTTTCCTCGAGCTCGTCCGAGGACAGACCAAGGATGGCGGCGGTCATTCGAATGTTCTCGACTCCGTCGAACTCCAGGTTCAGCCCTGCGCCGAGTTCGAGCAGCGCCGTGATGCGCCCGGTGACACTTACATTGCCGCTGGAGGGGGCAAGTACGCCGCAGATCACCTGTAGAAGCGTGGATTTTCCGGCCCCGTTGCGACCCACTACCCCGTAGGTTTCGCCTCGTTGAACCTCCATCGAGACGTTTCGAAGGGCCCAGAAATCCTTCCCACCGTTCCACCGGCCGTGGGAGGCGATGGCCCAAAATCTGTCCCTCGGATTCTCAAAAATTTCGTAGGTCTTCGATAGCTGCGAAGCCTTGATCGCCGCGCCGGTGGTCGACGCGGTCTTCTGCGGACTTGTGACTTCATAGGACATCGGCGAATCCCGGTCGGAGTCTCTTGAAAAGCGCAGATCCCAGCATGAAAACGGTCACGGCGATCAGCAAGGAGGTCGCGTAATGCACGGCGTTCGGGATGACGCCCTCGATGAGCAGGGACCGGATCGACTCGACATAGAACGTAAGTGGATTCAGGCGTATGGCAGCTTGGAAATTCTCCGGGACCGCACTGGTTGGATAGAAGATGGGAGTCAGGAAGAGCAGCGCAGATACGCAGAAGCCGACGAAGTTGTTCAAATCGCGGAAGTACGCTCCGAGACCTGCAAGAACCCAGGCACAACCTGCAACGAAAAGGATGAGCGGAGCGAGGTAGAGGGGCAGCAACAGCGAGGTCCAGGGAAGGTTGCCGTTGACCCAAAGAACACCCGCTATCAGCACGAAGAGACTCGCCAGGCTTGCGACTCCAGCGGAGGCGATAGCGACCCAGGGCAGACATTCGACAGGAAAGGCGATCTTTTTTACGTAAGTGGGATTTTCCAGAATCAGCCGAGGCGACCGCGCAACGACGTCGCCGAAAAAGGAAAAGACCGCAAGTCCCGAAAATATGCGGATTGCGAAGTCCCCCTGGGTGTCCCCGGATCCCGGCCATTTCGATTTGAAGACAAGCCCGAACACGAAGGCATAGATCGCCAACATGAGGAGTGGCATCAAAACGATCCAAAATGGACCGAGGAGCGATCCTTGGAATCGAGCGCGAATTTCTCGGCTTGCTAGCTGCCGAATGAGCACTCGATTTCGAGTCAAGCTGGTTATTGCCTCCACGGATGACAACATTCGTGAATACGTCCAGAGGGAGAGTTGGCGTTTGTCAAGATCGATCGTAGAGTCGGCATTCATCATTCATCCCTCAGCACGGAAGTGCCTTCCATTTCCCTGCTCTGGCCAATCCACTGAGGCGATGGATGAAGTGGGTCCCTCCGATCGGGGTCGCCCATATCATACGTGCGGCAATCCCTGTTCAAATCGAGGGACGCGCGGGTCCTGTGCAAGCACCCGCGGGCGAACTTGAGGGTTTAGTTGTAGAACGGGACGCGCAGAGCATTTCGCTCGACCGCATCAATCGACTGATAAAGATTGAAATAGCGGTGCCCCATTCGATCGGAAGTGAACAGTTCCAGGAATCTGGCTCGCGCATTGGCCCCGAGTTGATTTCGCAACTCCTCGCTGGCAGCCAACCGCAACATGGCGCTGCGCAATTCCGCGGGGTTGCCAGGACGAACGACAATTCCTGTCTTCTCATGGAGATTGATAAAACTGGTTCCAGTGCCAATTTCGCTGGAGATCAGGGGCCTGGAATGCATGGCTCCTTCGAGGAGCGTCAGCCCAAATGCTTCGGAACGCAAGTGCGAAGGAAAGACTACGGCCCCGGAAAGTTCCAGCAATGCGACTTTGTCCTCTTCCGGAACGGGGCCGAGAAATCGGACATTGTTCAGCTTCATGCGACTCGCCTTGATCCGAAGTTCCTGCTCGATCGGGCCGGCTCCAACAATGACGACTGGAAGATTGGTTCCTGCCACTGCGTCGAGAAGAATGTGCAGTCCCTTGTAGTACCGAATCACGCCGATGAAAAGGAAAAACCCCTCCCCGAGGGCTGCTTTCCAACGTGTGCGTACAGAGACTCTTGGCGATGGATAGAACTTTTCATCCAATCCCAGAGGAATAACCTCGGTCTTTTCCGCAAACTGCTGAAGCACGTCGCTCGTCTTCAGGTAGTTTGGAGAAGTCGCGACGATCCGAGTCACCGAGCCCAGGAAACTTCGCATCAAAGGCTGATACAGCCTCATCCAGTTGCGCTGTCTCACGATGTCAGAGTGGTACGTCACCACGGTCGGCTTTTTTACGCGCCAAGCGTAATGAAGCATGTCTCCAAATGGCCACGGAAAGTGGAAGTGGACTATGTCGGCCCACGTTACATGCGGCCCGAAGTTCATCATGAGCTCGATCGACATCGCATTGGATGCAAGATCGATCGTGCGGCGGAAACGATAGTGTTCCGCACCATGCCAAATGCGGAACCTCGGATTCGGGTCGCGCGAGAGACTCAGGATCCGATTCGAAACGCCAAGCGCCTGGGTCGTCTGCACGAGATGCGAGATCGACTGCTCCAGGCCACCGATGGAATCCGGAAGAAAGGTCTTGTAGACGTGGAGAACTTTGAGTCCCCGCCCGGATGAGGAAGGAACGGAACCTGTGGAATGCGTTGTTGAACGGGAAGGCGCTGTTGGCCGAATCTCTTCGGTAACCGGCTCTACCAGTTCAACGGTTGACTCGCTAATGGCCATTGCACTTCAATGGTAGAGAGAGTTGATGTCCTACGGGAAAATCATCGTTGCCTGATTGACGAATCGTAACGAACATTAAATGTCCGGTTTTCGGCTCGAAATACGTCTTGGGGGTCCGCGTCTTGACGGAATCTGAATGAGCCTTATGACCGATTTGCGACCTGCAGCGCGCCGCGGAAGTACTCGATTGTCTTCTTGAGACCCTCTTCCAGTTGGATTCCAGGCTCCCAGCCAAGCGTCTCCCGGGCGAGCCGGATGTCCGGCTTGCGCTGCCTGGGGTCATCCGAGGGCAGTGGCTCGGAGCGGAGCCGGCTCTTTGATCCGATGAGACGCAATACGGCTTCTGCCAGTTGGCGGATGGTGAATTCCTGCGGGTTGCCGATATTGACCGGACCCGTGAACTCGTCCCCCGTGTTCATGGTCCGGATCATTGCTTCGACGAGATCGTCGACGTAGCAAAAGCTCCGGGTTTGCTGTCCGTCCCCATAAATGGTGATGTCGTCCCCGCGCAACGCCTGGACGATGAAGTTCGATACAACCCGGCCGTCATTGGGGTGCATTCTCGGGCCGTAGGTGTTGAAGATGCGAACGACTTTTATTTGTAGCTTGTGCTGGCGCCAGTAGTCGAAGAAGAGCGTCTCGGCGCAGCGCTTGCCTTCGTCGTAACAGCTGCGGATGCCGATCGGGTTCACCGAGCCCCAGTAGCTCTCCGGCTGGGGGTGCACCTGGGGATCGCCGTAGACCTCCGAGGTGGAGGCCTGCAGGATCTTTGCCTTCACCCGCTTGGCGAGGCCCAGCATGTTGATTGCCCCGTGCACGCTCGTCTTGGTGGTCTGGACGGGATCAAACTGGTAATGGACTGGTGATGCCGGGCAGGCGAGGTTGTAGATCTCGTCCACCTCGACGTAGAGGGGGAAGCAGACGTCGTGCCGCAGGAGCTCGAAGGAGGGGTTGCCCAGCAGGCTTGCCACATTGCGCTTGTTGCCGGTGTAGAAATTGTCGACGCAGAGCACATCGTGGCCCTGGGCGACGA
>Ga0209698_10003063_pt1 | contig 18718 bp, 15 predicted proteins | sample LitLauG_LLR_2012_FD_187203 | JGI IMG/M metagenome (GOLD analysis project Ga0209698, IMG submission 187203) | Freshwater sediment microbial communities from Pennsylvania, USA - Little Laurel Run_MetaG_LLR_2012 (SPAdes) (version 2) | ecosystem: Environmental > Aquatic > Freshwater > Creek >...
GGGCATCTCCCATCAGCTATGCAGTCGCCGGAAAGCAGTACATGGCTATCGCTGCCGGCAGCGACATTTTTAGTTTCGCGCTTCCGTAGTCACGCGGTGTGTTCGGTGTGACCTCAAATGCGACGCACCTGCCCTTCTTCGGTAGCCCGGTTATTGCGAACGAGCAGCAATACCAGGATCATCCCCACAAACGGGACCAGTCCGGCGATCACGATAATCGGATCAAAGGCGTGAGTGGCGGTTGCCTGGCGTGCGTCGGAGAAATATCCAACCAACTTGAAAGCAATGATCGTTCCAATTCCCGCACCCGTTCCGCTCAATCCGCTGACGGTTGCCACTGAATTGCTGTGGTAGAGGTCGGACGGCAGGACATTCGCGATCGTTGTGAAGGATGCATAGGAAAAGGTGGCAATGACAAACAGGGTTGTGATGGCGAAAAGGTTGGTCGTGAGTATTGTAGGGATCAGCAACGTGACTCCGATCCCGCCAAACACAACGATCGCTTTCCGCGCCGCTCCCACGGGCCAGCCGCGCTTGATGAGATAGCCGGACGCAGCCCCGCCGACAAAATTCCCCACGTCAGCTGCGATGAACGGGATCCATACGGCGATCAATCCGCTCCGGAGTTCGATTCCCTTGGCAACCAGGTAGATGGGCAACCAGTCCGTGATAAAAAACCAGACCGGGTCGGTGAAACTTCGGGCGATGATCGTTCCCCAGGTCTGCGGAAAACGCAACAAATCGAGCCATCTTGCGGGTGTGTTGTCACCCTGCACGTCGTTTTCTGTTCTGTCCGCAGTGATCAGGCGCAGTTCTGCAGGCGATATGCGAGGGTGTTGCGCAGGCGGATAGTAGATCCAGCGCCAGGCGATTAACCAGAGGAATCCCAGAACGCCGGGAATCATGAAAGCCGGCCGCCATCCCCACCGGAAGAAGATTGGAAGGACCACGAAAGGCGCGACCGCCCCACCGATCGAGGAGCCGCTGTCAAATAGAGCGGTGGCAAGGCCACGCTCCTGGTTCGGAAACCACTCCGATACTGCCTTCGTGGCGCCAGGCCAGTTCGCTGATTCTCCGGCACCCAGCAAGAAGCGAAATCCCGCGAGCCCAAACAATCCATTGGCGAGTGACGTGAGCATGGAGACGGTCGAATACCAAGCCACGCTCAAGCTGAGCCCCCGGCGGGTGCCGATGCGGTCCATCAGGCGCCCAAACACGGTCTAGCCGATGGAGTAAGCAACGCGGAACGCAATCACAATGTTGGCATAGTCACTGTTGGAAAAGTGGTACTGCACCTTTAAATAAGGAGCGAGCAGTGACAACGTCTGGCGGTCGATGTAGTTGATGGCGGTGGAAGCAAAAAGAACCGCGCCGATCCACCACCGCAACGATGGAATCGGTCGGGTGGCGCGGGAAACGGGCTCCTCAGCCATGAGCATGGGGCAGGGAACTCGACCTCAAGGGCTCACCGTCGCCTGCGATTCGCGAAGAAGTTGATTCCGCAAGGCCGGACCCAGCATAGAAGCCGAGTCTTCGTCGAGGTAGATCGTTACGTTGGGGTGCGTGCGCAAGATCGAGGCCGGTGCCATAGAACTGACCGGGCCCTCGAAGCAGGCTTTTATCGCCTGGGCTTTGCGCCGGTCAGGGACCACGGCCAGAATTTCCCTTGCCTTGAGAATCTGCCGGGCGGACATCGAAATTGCCTGCCGCGGTACCTGCGATATATCCGCGAACCACGCTTCGCCCACCTGCTGCCGTCGGCAAGCCTCGTCGAGTTCGACGACGATATAAGGCTCTTCTGTCTGAAAGTCCGCTGGTGGATCGTTGAACGCGATATGACCGTTCTCGCCGATTCCGAGGAACGCGATGTCGACGGGACGCGACGCCAACTCTTCACCTACCCTCCGCGTGACCTCGACCGGATCGCTGGCATCACCCTCGAGCAAGTGGTAGCGAGTAATTCCGGTTTTGCGAAGCAATTGCTCAAGCAGCATTTTGCGAAAGCTGCCCGGATGCGTCACTGCCAATCCGATGTACTCGTCCAGATGGAAGGCGTCCACCTTCGCCCAGTCGATACCCGGTTCCCGGGTGAGCGCGTCCAGGAACTCCAACTGCGACGCCGCCGTTGCTGCAATGATGCGGGCCTCACCCCGGGCCGCAATCGCGTTTCGGATCGCCCGCGCCGCCTGTTCTGCAGCCGCCTTGCCGAGAGATATCTTGTCTGAGAAGACCTTCAGAAGCATAGGTTGCTCCTAACGCATTTTGCAGGGGGGCTCGACGAGGGCTGAATTATACAGAAAAGCGGCTTACAAGCGCTTTCAAACGTTTGAATCACTATCCCGCTCACACGGTCACAAAGTCTTGTGTTCCACCTTGTCGAGATGTGTGTCCGGCACCGGGCGGCTCAGATAGAAGCTGACGTCCTCCACGTTCCTCAGGACAAAGCCCGGCGCGTCCCCGGAACGTTGGGTTTGCACGTGAATGAAGTCCGCACCTGTCACGTCGTCGAGGACGAAGCCGGGACGCAGATCCTCCTTCACGTAGCGAACTTCCACGTCGCGGACCTCAATCCCTTTCACGTGACGGATGAAGAAGCCGTGGGCCGGCATGCCCCCGAACCGGTTGGGCTCTGGGTAGGCATTTTCAATCTCAGGCGGTTGTGCCGCTGCGTCTTCCCGGGTGCCCCCGCCCTCGTGGAGAATGAAAATATTGCTGAGCTTCACGTCCTGGATGGAATGCCCAGGGATGCCGGTGATGATACAAGCCTGGTGCGAAGCGCAATGTGAAACGACGACGTCGCTGATGTTCACGCGCCGCAATTCGCCAATCGGGATTCCTTCAGGGCCCCGCATGCGGCTGCCTAGGCGGAGAAACAGAGGAACATCCGTGATATCGCGCATCGTGATATTGCTGATGGAAATGTCTTCCAGCAGAGCGCCGTCTACTGTCTCCAACGCGATTCCGCGGCAAGCGTCAATGACACAGTTGGAAATCGTGATATTTCGGAATCCTCCGTTGGACTCCGTGCCCAGCTTGATCCTACCGTTGCGGGATGCTTTGTAGTCGGGTCCAATGCGCTTGAAGGTCGCGTCGAGCAACGTGCCCTCCTCATAGCCGCCAGTCACGTAACAGTTCGTAATGGTCACGTGGTCGGTGGATCGTGCGAAGCCAAGCCCGTAGCAGCTCTTCAGACAAATGCCATCGTCCCACGGTGAGTTCACGCTGCAATTCGAGACGCGGACGTTACGGCAACAATCGATGTCCATACCGTCGCGGTTCGTGTCGATCTTGAGATTGTCGATCGTGAGATTGTCAACGCCGGTTGCCAGAATCGCGAAATGCCCGCCGTGCAGGATCGACACGTCGCGAAGGATGACGTTGCGACAATTCTTCAGGCTGATCGACTTGTTCCCAACTCCAGCCGGAAGAGCCTTATCGCCCCCGCCGCGGCTCAGGCCTTTTCCCCAAATGCGCCCCGGCCCGACGATGCCAACGTTCTCGATGCCTTCGCCCCAGATGAGGCTGTTGTGCCAGTGACTGTGGCCGAAATCCTGATACTTGTCCCAGGCGTTCGGTTCGGGAGGATCGTAACCGCCGTCCGTGCCCTCAGACGGCGCCTCAGCGGCCACGATGGTCGAGCCCGGCCCCAGATAGAGCTCAACGTTGCTCTTCAGATGAATCGAGTAGCAAAGGTAGTTTCCGGCAGGGAAGCGTACCGTTCCGCCGTCAGCTGCGGCGGCCGCTGCAATGGCCTTGTTGATGGCGGGCGTATCGAGCGTCTTGCCGTCGCCTGTGGCTCCGAACGCCCTCACGTCGAACGCACTCGTGATTTGATTTGGAACCTCTGCTGCGGCAGGCACTGCCACGGCGGCGCCGATCGCGGCGCCCGCAATCCCTCTACTGGTCTTTTTCAGGAAATTGCGTCGCGCCGTAGTTTCTTCTGACATGATTCGCTTTCTCCCGGACTAGGAATCACTTCGCGGCGCTCAACAACACAACCCCATGCTTAGGGACATCCGCTGTGTACGAACCTTGCACTTCGCCGAGATCTTTGTGCTCCCAAAGATCGCGTAGTTTGAGGGAAGATGCGGTGCCCAGCATTTTGAAGTCGAGAGTGATCTTGAGGCTGGATTCGCCGCGATTGAACAGTCCCACCGCGTGGCTCCCGTTCGCGAGCGGCTTGATCCAAATCTCCAGCGGACCCTCATCCCACACGCGGTGGCCTTGCACGCCCTTTGCGTCCTGATCGACCGCCAGCACTTCGGCATTGGTGAGCATTTCTTTCGTCTCGGGCGTCATGCTGCGCAGATCGTTACCCGCTAACAGGGGCGCGGCCAGCAAAACCCAGAGCGCCATGTGGGTGCGATACTCATCGCGCTTCATGCCACCGTTCCCCACCTCGAGCATGTCTGGGTCGTTCCAGTGCCCCGGACCCGCAAATTTCTCCAGCCCGTTCTGCGAGAACCCGATGACAGACATCCGGTCGTACGTGTCATTAATGTCACCCGTGGTGCGCCAGAGATTGCCAGTGGCTGGCCCCCATGCCCACGGCGCTTTCACTCCCCAGTTGCAAATACTGAACACAATGGGCCGGCCCGATTGTGCCAGCGCGTCACGAAATTTTGCGTACTGCACCTCCGGGTCCAGCCCTTCCGCATGACACCAGTCGATCTTGACGTAATCAACTCCCCACGACGCGTATGTCTTCGCATCCTGCACTTCATGTTCGTAGCTGCCGGGTCGCTTCTGGCACGTGAGCCGGCCCGCGTCAGTGTAGACGCCAAGCTTCAGTCCCTGACCATGGACATAATCCGCCAGCGCCTTGATTCCGGAGGGAAACCGTTTCGGATCTGCAACGATCGTTCCCTGGGCATCGCGGCTGACCTGCCAGCAATCGTCGATATTCACGTACTGGTAGCCCGCGGTCTGCATACCGGTGCTCACCATGGCATCCGCAGTTTCGCGAATCAGTTGCTCACTCACGTTGCACGCGAACTTGTTCCAGCTGTTCCATCCCATGGGTGGCGTCTGCGCCAACTGGGAAGAAGATTCGGTTTGACCCGAGGTTTGTGCCCCCGCGGCGGTCCATGTCACAAGCACCAGCATCATCAGGAAACCCACCACCAGCGCGCATCGACAGACTCTCATTGCATCCTCCCTAATATCCCTCTGGCAAAAGCACCGAGAAGAACCGCGGGACCCACCTTGCGAAACCGTTTTGCGGCAGCCTTCACAAAGAGACTCCCCGTTTCCACGGGATGAAATCATCTTGCCCCAGCAATTCTGCTTTCGTTCGTACCTCGCCGCTCGCCACCTGGAGGGCAAATTCCAGAATCGACTCGCCCGTTTGCTTGATCGTCGTCTCCCCTGAGATGATCGGCCCAGCGTCGACGTCGATGATGTCCGGCACGCGTTGGGCGAGTTCAGTATTCGTGGAGATTTTGACCACCGGCGCGACGGGATTGCCGGTCGGCGTGCCCAGTCCCGTGGTGAAGAGAACGATGTTCGACCCAGCGGCCACTTGTGCCGTGACACACTCGACGTCATTGCCGGGCGTGCACAAGAGATTGAGTCCTGGTTCTGTCGAGTACTCGGGATAATCGAGTACCGCGGCGACCGGAGAGGATCCGCCCTTCCGGGCTGCGCCAGCCGATTTCATCGCGTCCGTCAGCAGCCCATCCTTGATGTTCCCGAAAGAAGGATTCATTTCGAAGCCGGCGTGGACCGCCTTGGCACGCGCGGCATAATCGCGCATGAGGTGAATGAAGCGGTCACCGACCTCTTTCCGGGCGCTGCGGTCGATCAACGATTGTTCGACCCCGCACAACTCGGGAAACTCGGAAAGGATGGTCCTGCCTCCAAGCGCCACGATCATGTCGGATACGTGACCGATGGCGGGATTCGCCGAGATTCCCGAAAACCCGTCCGAACCCCCGCATTTCAAACCCACGCAGAGCCGGGAAAGTGGCGCAATTGCGCGCTCGTTTTTATCAGCTTCCACCACCCCTAGAAACGTCGCGCGGACCGCTTCCGACAGCATATTCAACTCTGAGCCGCTTTGTTGCTGCTCGAATACCAACAGAGGTTTGCTGAAGCTACGATCGCGTCGCGCGATTTGTTCGCGCAGCATGGCCGCCTGCGAGTGCTGGCAGCCGAGACTGAGGACGGTGGCGCCGGCCACGTTAGGATGGTGGAGATAACCCGCAATCAGGCCGCAGAGATTGCTGGCGTCTTCCCGAGTGCCGCCACAGCCAGCTTGATGTATCAGAAACTTGATGCCGTCGATGTTCTTGAAAATCCGACGCCGCGCCTGCCGACTCGAACCTTCTTCCTCCCGCCGCTCGTCGATCTCGTGGAGTCGGCCTTCCTCGTATAGCCTTACCAGGTCCGAAACCTGTTGCCGGTAGATCTTCGGCGGAGCGAAGCCGAGTTCCTCTTCGAAAGCTTGTTTCAGAACCTCGATGTTCCGGTTTTCACAGAACACCAGCGGAACCACCAGCCAGTAGTTTCGGGTGCCCACTTGTCCGTCGGAACGGTGATACCCCAGAAAAGTCCGACTGCGCCATCGGGATACATCGGGTGCAGTCCAGGTATACTCCGCGAACTTTTCTCGAAACGGCAGTGCATCGTGACGCAGGTTGCGAGTGGTGAGCACCGATCCTTTCGGGATGGCCTGCGTAACCTTCCCAACCAGCACCCCATACATGAACACGTCGGCGTTCGGGGAGAGTTCCTCAGTTGCGAACTTGTGTTTGGCGGGAACGTCCGACGTGAGGACAAGAGAGTGGCCATGTGCCTCGATGCGCTCGCCTTTCCGCAGGTCTCGCAGGGCGATTAGAACGTTGTCGCCGGGGTGCAGCTGCAAAACGGCGTGTTGCATCACAGTTTTGTCCATGCAAGTCTTATACTCGTTTTGCGGGTGCCGCGGGGCGAGTTCCCTCCTCGACCCCGGTACTGCGGTATAACAATCGCAGAAGGCAAATTCAACACAAAAACCTTTGAGCTTGGCTGAATGTCGTCTTTAGTTTTTGTTGTTTGACACAGGGACGAGGCGGTTCTTATGCTGCAACTTTTCTTCAGCAATTCCCCACGAACCCAAGTGTGAGTTCGTGACCCGGGGCGGCGCGATTCAGTCCGGGGATCTCATCGATAGCGCTGCGATGATGACGCCGAAAGGCTCGGTAAGGTAAAAGCATGGAACTAACCGTTCGATCCAAGAAAGAGTGCCGCTGGGACCTGGTCAGCTTAGGAGAGGTCATGCTCCGACTCGACCCCGGCGACCGGCGGATTGCCACCACGCGCAGCTTTGAGGTGTGCGAGGGCGGTGGAGAGTACAACGTTGCCCGCGGACTGAAACGCTGCTTCGGTCTCGACACGGCGATTGTCACGGCATTTGCAGATGACCCGCCGGGTCGACTGTTGCAGGATCTTCTCTTCCAGGGCGGCGTGGACCAGTCGCTCGTGCGCTGGGTCGCTCACGACGGTGTTGGTCGCACCGTGCGCAACGGCCTCAATTTTACGGAGCGCGGCTTTGGCGTGCGGGCCGCGCTCGGCTCCTACGATCGCGGCCACACAGCGGTCTCGCAACTCAAACCGGGCGATTTCAATTGGGATGAAATCTTCGGAAAGCAGGGTGCCCGTTGGTTGCACACCGGAGGCATCTACTGCGCGCTTTCCGAGACCAGCCCCGAGGTCGCCATCGAAGCCATGGAGGCTGCCAAGCAGCACGGCACGATCGTTTCCTACGACCTCAACTACCGCCCCTCGTTGTGGAAGTCGATCGGCGGCAAGAAGCGCGCGCAGGAGGTCAACCGCCGCATCGCACCTTATGTCAACGTGATGCTTGGCAATGAAGAAGATTTTTCGGCAGCCTTGGGTTACGAAATCTCCGGCGTGGACGAGAGCCTGTCCAATTTCGAAGTCGATAGCTTCAAGCAAATGATCGCAAAGGTCGTGCAAGACTTCCCGTTCCAGGTAGTCGCGACAACCTTGCGAAAGGCAAAGACCGCCACTCGCAACGATTGGAGCGCGATCTGCTACTGCGGCGGGAATTTCCATCAGGCACGCGAAAGAGAAGACCTCGAGATCTTTGATCGAGTTGGAGGCGGCGACTCGTTTGCCTCCGGCCTCATCTACGGTTTTCTGTCGGGCAAGGATCCACAATGGGCGGTGGAATGTGGTGCCGCGCACGGTGCCCTGGCCATGACCACGCCCGGCGACACCAGCATGGTGACCTTGCAGGAAGTCGTGCGGGTGATGGAAGGCGGCGGGGCCCGCATCGCTCGCTGAATCATTTTCACGGGGCAGGGAACGATCAATGAATAAGCAGCAAGTCCGAGACAAAATCGTGGAAATCGGAGTTGTGCCCGTGGTCCGCGCATCGTCGCCGGCCGAGGCTCTGCTGGCAGCCCAGGCCGTCTGTGACGGCGGGATCCCCATCGTAGAAATCACCATGACCGTCCCCGGTGCTGTCGAGGTGATTCGCGAGCTGCGAAAGAGCGCTCTTTCCGGCGTGCTTGTAGGAGCCGGCACGGTGCTCGACGTGGAGACAGCCCGCCGTTGCCTGGACGCTGGCGCGGAATTTCTGGTAAGCCCCGGATTGAACGTTCCCACAGTGGAGTTTGCCGTCCGGGAAGGCAAGTTGATCATGGCCGGGGCGCTTACGCCGACTGAGGTCATCACGGCGTGGAATGCGGGCGCCGACTTCGTTAAGGTTTTTCCCTGCGGCCAGGTGGGCGGTGCGAAATATATCAAAGCCTTGAAGGGCCCGCTTCCGCAGATCCCGCTGGTGCCGACCGGCGGCGTCAATCTGAACACCGCGGCTGAGTTCATCGAGGCCGGATCCGCCGCGTTGGGCATTGGCGGAGAGCTTGTACAGAGCGACGCTTTGAAGTCAGGGAAGCTCGAGGTGATTGTGGAAAGTGCGCGCAGGTTTCTGGCGATCGTGAAGGAAGCGCGCGCCTGCCTGGCGCCGCCCGGTATTCCCGCGGCCAGCGTCCGCTAAGCTGCGCTGAACGTCACTGGTTGACGCCGCTAGCCATGATCCCGCCATCGACCACTAGCAGATGCCCGGTGACAAAACTGGCGGCATCCGAGGCCAGGAACACGGTTGCGCCCGCCAGTTCATCCGCTTTTCCGAACCGCGCCATGGGAGTGCGCATCAGGAATTCCCGCCCGCGATCGGTTCCATCGAGCAACGCGGCATTCATGTCCGTGCGCAAAACACCCGGTACCAGCGCGTTCACGCATACGCCGAACTTTGCCCACTCGACTGCCAGAGCCTTCGTGAGGGAAGCAACCGCCCCTTTGCTGGCACAGTAAGCGGCGACTTCGTAAAGTCCGACAAACGATGAAAGAGAGCCGATGTTGATGATCCGTCCGTAATTCCGTTCAATCATGTGCCGGCCAAACACTCGGCACGCCCGTAGCGTGCCATTCAGGTTAGTTTCCATGATTGCATCCCAGTCTGACTCAGGGACCTGCAGCGTAGGCATCCGCTTGGTACGTCCGGCACAGTTGACGAGGATCTCGACGCTCCCGAATTCGGCACGGACGGTCTGCAGCAGTTGTTCCAGGCTCGCGTTGTCAGTAACGTCGCAGGTGGGCGTGAGGGAGCGGCGCCCCAGTTCCTCCACAGCGGAAGCCGCCGCTCGCACTTGTTCTGCGCGTCGGCCCGTAGGAACTACGTTCGCGCCGGCTTGTGCCAAGCCCTTGCTCAGAGCCAGCCCAATGCCGCTGGTTCCCCCGATCACCACCGCCGTTTTGTCTTTGAGCTCAAGAAGAGGGTGACCCATGCCATAAGTCCTCAAAAAAGTGTTTTTCGAAGGCGAACCGACTCTACGACGATCCCTCCTTGTTGCCAACGCGGGAAGCGATCGCTTCTCCCATCGCCCTTGTCGTCGAACTGCCACCAATGTCTGGCGTGCGCACCTGAGAATTCGCGAGGACTTCCCGTATCGCGTTCTCAACCGCATCGCCCGCGGCCAACTTGCCCAGATGGCGCAACATCATGGCACCCGACCAGATCTGTCCGATCGGATTTGCAATGCCCCTACCGGCAATGTCGGGCGCAGAGCCGTGCACCGGCTCGAACATCGAGGGGAACTCTCGTTCCGGATTCAAATTGGCAGACGGAGCAATCCCGATCGACCCGACCACTGCGGGCCCCAGGTCCGAGAGAATGTCCCCAAACAGATTGGAACCCACGACCACGTCGAACCAGTCCGGATGCCGCACAAAATGCGCGGTGAGAATGTCGATGTGGTATTGATCGGTGTGAATGTCGGGGTATTCTCCCGCAACTTCCCGGAAGCATTCATCCCAGAAGGGCATGGTGTGAATGATGCCGTTCGACTTGGTCGCAGAAGTGAGGTGCTTCTTCCTGGTTCGGGCGAGTTCAAACGCAAAGCGCAGCACACGATGTACGCCCCGCCGCGTAAAGATCGTTTCCTGGATGGCCATCTCGTCATCTGTCCCTTCGTAAAGACGGCCCCCGATCTTGGAGTATTCACCTTCGTTGTTCTCCCGCACGATGCAGAAATCCACGTCGCCCGGCTGCTTCAACGGGCTCTCGATACCTTTGAAAAGGACTACAGGACGAAGGTTGATGTACTGGCGAAAGCCTCGGCGAATAGGGATCAGCAATCCCCAGAGCGAAACATGGTCAGGTACGCTGGGATGCCCCACGGCTCCCAGAAAAATCGCGTCGAACGGCTGAAGTTGCTGAAGACCATTGGACGGCATCATCTGCCCGGTTCGGGCGTAGGTTTCGCAACTCCAGTCGAATTCCTGCCAGTCGAATCGGAACCCGAAGTGCTGACCCGCGGCTTCCAGAACTCGAATGCCCTCGGGCACCACTTCTTTGCCGATCCCGTCGCCGGGTATGACTGCAACCTTGAAAGTTTCCATGAAGGGTATTGAAAGCACCACAGTGTCGTTTTGCCCGATCGAGTTAGGGATGAATCCTTGCCGCCCAGCCCCCACCAGGCGCTAGCTTAAGTTTGAGCTTTGTGCTCTTGGTCACCCGGCTCTTCACCTGCCTGTAGTCGCTGCCGTAGCGATCCGCGTTCACCCCATCCTGGTAGGCTTCCATGGAGAAGTTGCCGCCGGGTAGAAACGAGAGATCGATTTCAAGTTCGCGCGGCGTCCAGTTCGTCATTGCCCCTACGTACCAGTCGCGGCCGTTTCGTCGAGCGACCACAACATACTCTCCGATACGGCCATCGAGGGCTTTCGTATCGTCCCATTCGCTGCGCACGGGAGCCAGAAACTCCATCATTTGCTGTTCACGCAGATAGTTCGAAGGACTGTCCGAGAGCATCTGCAACGGGCTTTCGTAAACCACGTACATCGCGAGTTGATGACAGCGCGTTCCCAAGCTCATGGGCCGATCGTGAATCGGCCGGAAACTGTCCTTCTGTGCGTTGAGCATTGCCCCCGGTGTGAAGTCCATCGGGCCCAGGAACATCCGGGTGAACGGAAGCGTAACAGTGTGCGGAGGATCGGTCTCTGCGCTCCACTTGCTCCACTCCAGTCCGCGGACTCCCTCGGTGCTGATCAGGTTGGGCCAGGTCCGCGTCATCACGGCGGGTTTCTGATCGCCGTGGAAATCGACCAGCATCTTGCGCTTGGCAGTCTCGCGGCTGACCTTGTGATAGTAGTTGATCAGCAACTGGTCGCTGCGCTGCATGAAGTCCACTTTGATTCCTTTTACACCCCACTTCGCAAACTGATTCAACGCCGGTTCCAGTTGATCGTCGAGCGTCTTCCACACCACCCAGAGAATGATTCCGACGTTCTTCTGCTTGGCATACGCGCTTAATTCCTCCATATTGATTTCTGGCACGACTTCGAGCACGTTGCCCAGTTTGTACCAGCCTTCGTCAAGGATGATGTAAGGAATCCCATACTTCGCGGCGAAGTCGATGTAGTACTTGTAGGTCTCGGTGTTCACACCCGACTTGAAGTCGACACCATAAACATTATTTGCGTTCCACCAGTCCCACGCCACTTTGCCGGGCTTGATCCAGGAAGTGTCCTGCACTTGTGACGGCCTCTCCAGCAGCCAGACCAATTGGTTCGTGAGCAGGTCTCCGTCGCGTTCCGCGATGCCCAGCACGCGCCAGGGAAAAGTGCGTGTGCCGTTGGTGACGGCGATGTAGTCCGCACTTTCCACGACCTTGAAGTCTCGATCTCGTTCGAGCTGCTCTTTCAGAGGATATGGCGGGAACGTGGCGGAGAGCCCGTTGCCACTCGTGCCGCGCAGCCACAGGCCGGGATATTCCTCCAGGTCCGATTCTGCGATCGCGACTTTCACACCGTCACCCACGTCCACGATCGCTGGCAGGGAAGCGATGGCCGCAGGGGCGATCTGGCTCATTGGCTGGGGAAGGTATTTCCGTTCGTTGTGCGAAAAGAAGCTCTCCTCCTGAGGGTAGTACACGGTGCCATCCCCGGCGAAGTTGAAGTCGGCTTCTTCGCTGTAAACATGCACCTCGTGTTGGGGCAGCGACGTTTCGATGCGGTAGGCAGCGCCTTCATTGTAGGCACGGAAAACAACCGCATACTGACCTTCCAACTCCAGGCGTAGCTCGTTGTAGTTCTCGCGAATCTTCGCGAACTTCTGTCGGACAACAGGCTCTAGAACCTGATTTGCGCTCCGCTGTTTGCTGCTGACTACCTTGGGATTAAGGCCAAGCTGGTTGTGGTCGATGTCGATCGAGATCCGGGAGTCTCGCAAAAGGGGTTTGCCCTTGAAAAGAACGTCGTAGCCGATCCGGTCGGTGGCATGCACTCTGATCTCAATTCGCTTGTCGGGAGACTCCACAGTGTAACTGGATTGAGATACGGCCCTACTGGCAAACAACAGCATGCACGTCGGGCACAGCAGAACCTTCCAGAAAGCGCCGCAAGTCATGAGAATTCCCCTTCGGAGTTGCTCAGTGAATTTCTGGTTCGGGGATCGGTGCGGTCCCCTCCAGAAAATCAAAGTCGCATCCTTCGTTCGCCTGCTTGATGTGCTGCATGAAGAGTTTGCCGTACCCGCGAGGATAGATTCCTTCTCTCGGTTTCCACGCAGATCGCCTGCGTCCCAATTCCTCCGCGGACACTTGCATGTTTAGCATACGGGCGGGTACGTCGAGTTCAACCAGGTCACCTTCCTTCAACAGGGCGAGGGGGCCGCCCACAAAAGATTCGGGTGCGACATGAAGAACACAAGCTCCGTAATTGGTTCCGCTCATTCTCGCGTCCGAAATGCGGACCATATCGCGTACTCCTGCCTTCAGTAGTTTTTGAGGAATCGGCAGGTTGCCCCATTCCGGCATGCCGGGCGCTCCTTTCGGTCCCGCGTTGCGCAACACCAGAACACTGTTGGCATCGACATTGAGCGTGGGGTCGTCGATCCGCGCATTCATCTCGTCGTAACTGTCGAAAATGATAGCGGGCCCAGTGTGCCTTAGCAGGGCCGATTCGGCGGCCGCCGGTTTGATTACGGCTCCATCGGGTGCCAGGTTGCCGCGCAAAATCGCCAGCCCTCCCGACTCGAGCACCGGATTGTCAAGGCTGCGAATAACATCCGCGTTGTAGATCTCCGCGCCTGCGATATTTTCCGCCAGCGTTTTTCCCGTCACCGTGCGGCACGTCAGGGCCAGATGAGGCTTCAGTGCGGCCAGCAGAGCGGCCAGCCCGCCGGCGTAATAGAAATCTTCCATCACGTACTTGCCGCTGGGACGCAGATTCGCCAGAAGAGGCGTCTTTCTGGAAAGCTCGTCGAAACGATCGATGGTGAGCGGAATCCCCGCGCGCCCCGCAATCGCCAGCAGGTGGATCACCGCGTTGGTGGAACCACCCAGCGCAAGTACCGCTGCAACCGCATTGTCGAAAGAACGACCGGTCAGAAAGTCGCGTGGCTTCAAATCCTCCCACACCATTTCGACTATGCGCCGCCCGGAAAGATTCGCCATCTTGGGATGGTTCGAGTCGACCGCAGGAATCGAACTCGCCCCCGGCAGACAGAACCCCAGCACCTCCGCCGCGCTTGTCATGGTCGACGCCGTACCCATCGTCATACAAGTTCCGGCTGAGCGCGCAATGCCGTCCTCGATCTGTATCCATGCTTGCCGATCAATATTGCCGGCCCGTCGCTCCGCCCAGTACTTCATAACGTCGGAGCCGCTTCCCAGCACTTGCCCGTGCCAGTTTCCCCGCAACATCGGCCCCGCGGGAACGAAAATTGCCGGCAGGTTCATGCTGATGGCGCCCATAAGCAGCGCCGGCGTGTTCTTGTCGCATCCTCCCAGCAAGACGCATCCGTCCGCGGGGTACGAACGCAACAGTTCTTCCGTCTCCATCGCCAGCAGGTTGCGATACATCATTGTGCTGGGTTTTTGAAACGTCTCCCCGAGCGAGATTGCGGGGATCTCCATCGGGAATCCGCCCGCCTGCCAGACGCCCCGCTTTACATCGTTTGCCCGCTCCCGAAGATGGCTGTGACAGGGATTGGCGTCGCTCCAGGTGTTGATAATTGCGATGACTGGCTTGCCGGCGTAATCCGCGGGCGTACACCCCACGGAGGCCGCTCGCGAACGGTGCCCGAACGAACGGAGATCGTCCGGACCGTACCAGCGATAGCTCCTGAGCGACTTGGCGGTTTTCGGTGACATTCGACTCTTTCAGCAAGGTGACCCGGCAAGACCCACAGAATCTGGGCCACTGGTGCCGTCCACGAAGCCCTGTATTTTAGGTGCCTCCAGTTTATGGGGTCAATGGTTCAACTGCTATCGCTATCTCGGGACACGACCGCAGCGTTCCGACCGCACGCCGTCGCTGCTGTACTATGCTGCTCTCTATGAGAACACCGGTCCTGGTCTTGTCTGATCCCGGCGAGCCCCAACTCGCGATGCTGAACGAATTGCGGCCGAATGCTGACATCGCCATTGGAAACTCGGTCCACGCCTTTGGCAACGCCGTTGCCGAAGCTACCGTCGTTTTCAACTGGTCCGGCTCCCTCGACCTGCTCAGAGATGTAGTGGGCCAATGCCCGAACCTGCGATGGGTGCATTCGCGCTCCGTGGGCCTGGAAAGAACCTTGTTCCGCGAATTGATCGAAAGTCCCGTAGCCCTGACCAACGGGCGCGGTGTGTTCAGTTCCTCGTTGGGTGAGTTCGCTCTGGCGGCGATTCTGTATTTCGCCAAAGACCTGCGCCGCATGATCCGCAACCAAGTGGCCGGCAAGTGGGAGCCCTTCGATATCGTGCCCATCTCTGGACAAACCGTCGGCATCATCGGATATGGCGACATCGGCCGCGCGGTTGCCGCCAGAGTTCGACCCATGGGGATGAAGGTGTTGGCCGTGAAGCGGCACGCTCCGCCGTCACCCGGACCAGATTCCCCCGTCGACCAGTTCTACACATCCGAGCGTCGCCTCGATATGCTTCCGCGTTGCGACTACGTCGTTGTGTCTACACCGCTGACCGCAGAAACACAGGCCATGATCGGCGAGCGTGAATTTAGCGCAATGAAGCCGAACGCAGTGGTTATCAACCTCGGCCGCGGGCCCGTGATCGAAGAGCGCGCCCTCATCCAGGCCCTTGCGAATGGCCGCATCAAAGGCGCTGGGCTCGACGTTTTCGATCAGGAACCGTTGCCCATCGGCCACCCCTTCTACAAGCTGGAGAACGTCCTGCTTTCACCCCACTGCGCCGACCACACCCCCGACTGGCTTGATCAAGCGATGCAGTTTTTCATCGAGCAATTCAAGCGGTTCCGGGACGGCCAGCCACTGATGCACGTCGTCGACAAAAAATTGGGCTACTGAGGGTCGAGACACGCCGCAGCCGTGGGATAGGTATACCAAGAACCAACCTGGCAAACGAGCGATGTTTCTTGAACATGCTCTTAAGGAAAGCTAAAGCACCTTCGCAGGGCCGCTAACTCGACTTCCCCGGTCGGCTAGAGGGGACCGCGGGTTGCCCCAGTGCCCGCGTCGCACCGGTTGAAATGCCACCGTCCACTAACAACGTCTGCCCGGTCACGTAGCGACTGGACTCCGCCGCCAGGAACACAACCGCCGCATCCAAATCTTCCGGTCGCCCCGGTCGCTTCACCGGGATGCGATCACACAGGTAATCAACCCACTCCTTGTTCTCGTAGAGGGTCTTGTTCTGCTCGGTGCGGAACCAGCCCGGCGCCAGACAATTGACCGTTATCCCGTGACGGCCCCAGTCGTCGGCCAGGCTCATCGTCAATTGCCGGGTGCCGCCGCGGCTGGCTCCGTAAGGAGCCAACCCGGCGTATCCGAAAACGCTGGTCACAGACCCGATATTGATGATCCTCCCGTATTGACGCGCGATCATGCCAGCCGCGATCGCCTGAGAAACAAAGAAGCTCCCCCGCAGATTTGTGTCAAGAATCAGATTCCAGTCTTCCCAGGTCACGTCGAGCGCGGGCTTGCGGACGTTGCACCCCGCGTTGTTTACCAGAATGTCGATGTGGCCAAACGACTCCTCGGCCGCTTTGGCCATCGCCTGAATGGTCTCCAGGTTCCGCACATCGAGTTCCAGTGAAACTGCCCGTCGGCCCAACGCCTGAATCTCTTTCTCAAACGGCAGCAGGCGGTCGCGGTCCCGGCTGGTAAGCACCAGGTCAGCCCCAGCTCGGGCGAGCGCCCGCGCCATGTACTGGCCCAGACCACGGCTGGTGCCGGTCACGACGGCAACCCGGCCGCCAAGATCAAACAGTCCGTTGTTCACGAGGAAGTCCCGGGGGTGAGTACCACCTTCATGAGATTCGGCTCGCGCGCGTACAAACGCTCGAACCACTGTGGACCTTCATCGAGTGGCGCAACTGCGGTGATGAGCGGCTTCACCTGGATCGCCCCTTGTGCCATCAACTCAATGGCTCGCGGGTACTCTCCTGCGGAGGCGCAGGATCCCTGCAGCCGGATCTGTCGGGTGACGACCTTCTGCAGCGGCAGGGTCACTTCCGGAGCTATGTTCCCGACCAATATGACGCTGCCGCCTTTCCTCACACTGCTGATAGCGGCGCCGACGGTTTCGTTGCGTCCGACAGCCTCAACCGCCACGTCTACGCCGGTTCCGCCGGTGAGGTCCAGTACGCGGGCCACTGGATCGCCTTCGGCGGAAAAGACATCGGTCGCTCCCAGCGTCACTGCCAGTTTCAGCCGGGAGGAATCAATGTCGGCGACCAATACGCGCGAACAGCCGGCCACTCGCAGCGCTTGCAGAACAAGAAGGCCGATGGTTCCCGCTCCGAGCACGAGCGCCGTGCTACCGGACGGAATCTCGACCAGCGACACCGCGTGGATCGCCACCGCGACTGCTTCCAGCATCGCCGCTTCCGCAAACGAAACGCTTTCCGGCAGCGGGTAGATAATTCGAGCAGGAACCGCCACATACTCAGCGAATGCTCCGGCACGCCTGTAGTCCCCGCAGGATACGCCGAGGACCTGCCGCTGATCGCAAAGGTTGACCTCGCCACGGCGACAATGCTTGCAGACGCCGCAATAGACTGTGGAATCGAAGGTGACCGGGTCTCCGACGGACAAGCCCGTCACGCCCTCGCCGACAGCGGCAATCTTTCCGGCCGCCTCGTGCCCCATGACGATGGGCGGAATGCGGCGTCCGGAAGAACCGTCGTAGCCGTGGACGTCGCTACCGCAGATGCCACAAGCGGCCACGCGGATCAACACCTCACCCGGGTTCACGTCGGGCGCCGCAACCTCGGCGATCTCGAGATGCCGGTACTTCGAAAGCAGAAGAGCCTTCATATTCGTGTTTCTTGCGTGATGCCGGAGTGAATCGCTGATACTACAACGCCGATCCCCAGTTAGGGAAACAGATCGCGTGCTAACGCGGGTTTTGACGGTACTCCCACGGCGCGTGTTTGGCGCTTGCGGCCTCAGACCCGTCGTCAGCGCTGCTATGAAGAGCATTGACCCGCTGCACCATCTCCTCGACTCCGTTGTGTGCGGGTGCCAGGGAACACACGGGGTCGGTCGCGTTGGAGTCGCCCGTGAGCAAAAACGCCTGGCACCGGCATCCTCCGAAGTCGAGTGTTCGGCGATCGCAGCTCCGGCACGGCTCCGGCATCCACGCTTCCCCGCGAAACCGTCGAAATGAATCCGACTCCTGCCATATCCACTGCAACTTCCCTTCCTTCACATTCTCGAATCGCAACTCGGGGACGATTTTAGCGGCATGGCACGGCAAGGCTTCGCCCGATGGAGTAATCAGCATGGTTTTCCGCCCCCATCCTCCCATGCAGGCTTTCGGAAACTTGGCGTAGTAGTCCGGGACGACATAGTCAATTCGCGTACGTCCCTCCAGTCGGGCCTGCGCACCTCGAATCACTTCGAGTGACGAATCCAGCTGCTCCCGGGTCGGCAAAAGATTCTCGCGGTTACGGAATGCCCACCCGTAGTACTGCACATGGGCAATCTCGACTTTGTGCGCACCCAGTTCCTCCGCGAGTGCGATCATCTGCGGTAGCCGCTGCAGGTTGCGACGGTGAACCACGATGTTCACCGTGAATCCCATCCGGTATCGCTGGATCTCTCGAGCGATCTCCAGCTTTTTCGCGTGAACAGTGGCTCCAGCGATTTCGTCGGCGGGTCCGGAGTCAGCGTCCTGAAAGCTCAATTGCACATGGTCAAGGCGTGCGCGCGCAAGTTGCTCAAGCTTTTCCTCAGACAATCCAA
>Ga0209698_10003064_pt1 | contig 18714 bp, 19 predicted proteins | sample LitLauG_LLR_2012_FD_187203 | JGI IMG/M metagenome (GOLD analysis project Ga0209698, IMG submission 187203) | Freshwater sediment microbial communities from Pennsylvania, USA - Little Laurel Run_MetaG_LLR_2012 (SPAdes) (version 2) | ecosystem: Environmental > Aquatic > Freshwater > Creek >...
AACCTGATCGTGGTGCTGGTGCCGTTCCTGCTGTCGACCGCGGTTTTCTCCCGCATGGCGGTGCTGCAGCTGACGCTGCCGGCGCAGACCTCGGGAGTCGAGACGCTCAAGGGCGACCTCAAGCTCGAGGTGGTGGTGCGCCCGGACGCGCTCGAAGTCGGCGACAAGAACGGCGGCTTGATCCAGCGCATCGCCTCCACGCCGGCCGGCTACGACTACCGCGCGCTGTCGCAACTCATGGAACAGATCAAGCTGCGTTTTCCCGACAAGACCGACGCCACGGTGCTGGCCGAGTCCGACACGCCCTATGACGTGCTGGTGCACGTGATGGACGCGGTGCGCGTCGGCCACACGGTGCAGGGCGCCAAGGTGGTTCCCGCGGACCTGTTCCCCGACATCTCGATCGGCGATGCCCCGGTGCGGGCGCGTCCGGCCGGATCCTGAGGCACGCCATGGCCGAACTCACCCCGCTGCAACGGCGCCAGGTGCGGCGCTCCCGCAACGCCCCGCTGGTCGACATGAACCTGGTGTCGTTGATCGACATCTTCACGATCCTGATCTTCTTCCTGCTGTCCAACTCGACCGAGGTGCAGGTCCTGAGCAGTTCCAAGGCGGTGCGGCTGCCCGAATCGGTGGCCGAAAGGAGTCCGAAGGAAACCGTGGTGGTGGTGGTCAACAACGAGGACATCCTCGTACAGGGGCACAAGGTGGCCAGCGTCGCCGAGGCCATGGCCAGCGACGGTGACCTGATCCCGCCGCTCAAGGCCGAGCTCGACCTCCAGGCCAGCCACGCGCTGGTGCGCAAGGAGAACACGCCGGAAAACCAGCCCATCACGATCCTGGGCGACAAGGCGATCCCCTACCGGCTGCTGCGCAAGGTGATGTACACCTGCGCGCGCGCGAACTACAGCGAAGTGTCCTTCGCCGTGACCACCGCGCCCCCCAAGAGCGATTCGTGACATGGCGATGAGCACTTCGTATCACAGCGCCGTGCTGCCCTGGACGGCTTCAGCCGAGGACGAGCGCCGCTTCCGGCGCATTTTGGCCATCGTGCTGCTGCTGGCCCTCGCTTTCGGGCTGGTCATGCCCTGGCTGCCGCGGCCGGCGCCCAATGCCGAACAGGCCGAGGAGTTGCCCCAGCGCTACGCCAAGATGCTGCTCGAGCGCCAGCCCATCGAGCTGCCGCCCCCGGTCGTCAAGCATGACGCCACCGAGCAGCCCAAGGTCACGCCCAAGGCCGACAAGAAGCTGCCCGAGATCAAGAAGCCGATACCCGAGGCGCGCGTCCCCGAGCCGGACAAGGCGCCGGGCGAGAAGCTCGAGGCGGCGCGCAAGAAGGCTTCCGGCGTGGGATTGCTGGCCATGAAGGACGAACTGGCCGACCTGCGCGGGGCCCCGATGGCCGTGCAGCTCAACCCGAACATCAAGCAGGGACCCGGCGTGGGCGCCGGTGTCGGCCCCGGCGTGGGCAGCGGCGTGGGCCCCGGGATTCCGGTGCGCTCGCTGATCACGTCCAACGCCACGCGCGGCAGCGGCGGCATCAACACGGCGGGCTATAGCCGCGATACCGGCGGCGGCGGGCTGGCCGGGCGCGCCACGACACTGGTCGAGGGGGTTGCCGGCGGCGGCGGCGGCGGCGGCGCCGGTGGCCATAGCGGCGGCGGCGACGGCACGGTGCGCGGCAAGCACGGCAAGGCGCTGCGCTCGCAGGAGGAGATCAAGCTCGTTTTCGAGCGCAACAAGGCGGCCATCTATTCGATCTACATCCGCGCCTTGCGCGAGGAGCCGGCACTCGAGGGCAAGGTGGTGCTGAACCTGGTCATCGCGCCCTCGGGCGAAGTGCTCGATTGCCAGATCGCCTCGAGCGAGCTGCACGCCCCGGACCTCGAACGCAAGCTGCTGGCGCGCATCCGGCAGTTCGATTTCGGCGCCAAGGATGTCGAGCAGATGTCGATCAGCTGGCCGCTTGATTTCCTGCCGTCCTGATCTAGCATAGGCGCCAGCGCCGCCCGGCGCCCGGCCTGCCCGGGTGCGGGCGGACCGCCGGAGCGCCGGCGGGCGCTGCCAGCGCCCCGGGCCCGGCTGGGAGGCGGCGATGATCTTGGGCTTGCGCACCGTGATCTACCCGGCACCGGACCTCGCGGCGGCCAAGCGTTGGTATTCGACGCTGCTGGGCATAGAGCCGTATTTCGACCAGCCTTTTTATGTGGGTTTCGTGGTTGGCGGCTTCGAACTGGGACTGGTGCCCGACGCCACGCCGGCCAGCGTGGGACCGCAGGCGCTGTGGGGCGTGGTCAACGCCGCCGACAGCTATTCGCGCCTGTTGAGCCTGGGGGCCACGGCCCTGGAACCCGTGACCGAGGTGGGTGAGGACATCAAAGTGGCGGCCGTGCTCGACCCCTTCGGCAACCGCTTCGGCATCATCGAAAACCCCAATTTCGTACCGGGTGCGGTGCGCTAAAAATCCAGCCCGAGCTACTGCTTGGTCAATTGCGCACACGGTTCGACTTTTTGCGCCGGGGCGGCGGTCGGCGATTGCCCCGCCTTGTGATCGCTCAAACCTGGATGAAGATTGATGAATCGAACGCGCGTGACGGTATGCCGGGCGATCGTCCTCGCGGCCAAGCAAAGCCAGGTGGATGCATGAACTCCGTGGCGCTATCGCTCGGCGCGTTCATACCGATGGCCGCATTGCTGGCGATAACACCGGGCCTGGACACCGCACTGGTGCTCAGAAGTGCGGTCACGGGGGGAGCGCGCCAAGGGGCGCGTGCGGCGCTGGGCATCGCTACCGGTTGCCTGCTGTGGGCCGCACTGGTTGCCCTGGGCCTGGGCATGCTGCTGGCGGCGTCGCAACGTGCCTATGACGTCCTGCGTTGGATCGGCGCCGCCTATCTGTTCTGGATCGGCCTGGGGCTGATGCGCCATCCGCGCGCGCAATTCCTGGCGCAGGCGCCGCAGGATCCGAGCCCGCGGGCCGCATTCGCCAGCGGCGTGCTGACGAATCTGCTCAATCCCAAGGTCGGAATCTTTTACGTTTCGTTCTTGCCGCAATTCGTTCCGGATGCCGTGCCGGTGGGCCCCTATATCCTGCTGCTGGGGGCGATCCACGCCTTGCTTGGACTGTTATGGTTCGCGGGTTTGATTGCCGCCACCCGTCCGGTCGCCGGGTTCCTGCGCACGCCCACGGTCGTTCGTGCCTGCGACCGCCTTACCGGCGCCGTCTTCATCGCCTTCGGCGCGGCCCTGGCCGTGAGCTCGCGCCGATCCTGAGCGGCGCACGGATCGGTGGGAAGCCTGAACCTGGTGCGTCTGCGCCCTGAAATGGGCAGGCGCAGGTCTACGGCTCTGGGCAGATTCCACACCTCTGTTGCCCGCAGCGAGGCGAACGCGGCCGATTGGCTGCGTTCACGCCGGTACCGGTATGCCAACTATGGGGCCGGAACTCGGGCCGGCACAAGCTGCGCGCAGTCGACGCGATTTCGACCATTGCGCTTCGCAAGATATACCCCTTCGTCGGCAGCGCGAATCAGATCTTCCGGCGCTGCCATCGTGTCCGTTCGTGCCGCGACGCCGACGCTGATGCTGCCGCGCCAATCTCCGGAACCAGCGACCGGCACCTGGAGCTGGGCGACGACCGTGCGCAGGAATTCGGCGACGTTCATGGCGCCCTTCAGGGCCGTGTTCGGACAGATAACCAGGAATTCGTCGCCGCCCAGGCGACACACGAAATCGTCCGAGCGCGTTGCATCGCGCAGCGCCTGCGCCAGCCTGCGCAGGACTTCATCCCCGGCATCATGTCCGTAGCTATCGTTGATGGATTTGAAGCCATCGGCATCCACCATGAGACACGCCAAGGGCTCAGACCGCTCGGTTGACGAGGTCCATAGCCTGCCAAAGTGAGCCATTGCATGGCGTCGATTTGGCAAGCCCGTCAGCACGTCCGTGCGGGACGCCGCCTCGAGTTGGCAATTGGCCTCATGCAGCGAGCGCGTGCGCTCCGCCACCTTCTGTTCCAGCGTGCGGTTTAGCTCCATCAGATCGCGGTTGCGCTCCGAAACCAGGGCAAACAAGCCATTGAGCGCCGCCAGCAGCGGCTCGGTCGCTCCTTCCTTGCGCCTGAGTTCCGCGGTGAACGCGTTGGCTGCCGTCTGTCCCGCGGCAATTGCCCGGACCTGGCGTGCCACGCCCTGGTCTATTCCAAGAATGTGAAAGGCAAGCCAATGGGTGAGAAATTTGAACAACTGCTCGGCGGCCTTCAATCGATCGGACGCCACTTCGTGCATCTGCACCACCTCGTGCACGAATTCGCGGTGCAGTTGTACATGGGATTCGATGTACTTCGCGTCCAGGCCAAACTGGCGCATCAAGGCTTCTTCCTCTTGGAAGTGGAATTGGGCGTATCCCGTCAATTCCTCGAACAGCAGTTCAATCTGGGCGCCGGACACCGGGCCTGGTCCGGTCAGCGCTTCGCCGAAACCATTGATCAAGTCGACCAGGGCATGATGCTGCTGATCGACCTTTTCAAGGCCGGTCTCGAAATGCTTATCCCAGCGAAAGGATTCCATTGTCCCGACAATACGGCCGGCATCCCTTGTGCGGCCGCGCCCACGGTGAGTTCAGCACTGCGCAATGCCCACGGGGCCGATTCTGCGCCATCTTGGCCGTCGCGCAGCGGTAAAGGCTGAACAAAGTCGCTGTCGTTGGTGGGGCGATATCGTGCGCGCGCCGCGCTGCTGGCGAGCGGATGACGACGATTTAGGGTAGGCGTGCCCCATTGTGCGATGCAATAGGAGACAATGCCGAGCGCCTTGGCCTCCAGTGCCGGCGTGGCAAACGGTCAACTCCCTTAAGCAACGCACGGGTCTCATGAGTTCCGCAGCAACGAAACATCCTATCGTCAATCTTGCCCTGCAGGGCGGCGGTGCCCACGGCGCCTTTACCTGGGGGGTGCTCGACGGCCTGCTCGAAGACGGGCGCTTGCAGTTCGAGGGCCTGAGCGGCACCAGCGCTGGCGCCATGAATGCCGTGGTCATGGCCCATGGCCTGCTGCAGGGTGGGCGCGACGGCGCACGCGCGGCCTTGGAAAAGTTCTGGACCGCAGTGGCCGGCAGCATGCCGGCTTCGGCAACCGTGACAGCAGCCGACGGCCACGGTGTCAGCCTGGCCCCGGCATTCAAGCGCGCTTTGCTTTGGGCCAATTATTTTTCACCCGATACGCTCAATCCCTACGACCTCAATCCGCTGCGCGAGATCGTCGGCGCGCAGATCGACTTCGCCCAATTGCGCGAGCGCAGCCCGCTCAAGCTGTTCGTGGCGGCGACCAATGCCAATTCGGGCAAGCTGCGCCTGTTCCGGCGCGAGGAGCTGAGCGTCGACACCATCCTGGCCTCGTCCTGCCTGCCCACCGTGAACCGCGCCGTCGAGATCGACGGCGAGCCGTACTGGGATGGTGGCTATGCGGCCAACCCGGCGGTGTTTCCGCTGTTCTACGAATGCCGCTCGCACGACATCCTGCTGGTGCTGCTGTCGCCGCTGCACCACAAGGAGACGCCCAACTCGGCCCAGGACATCCGCGACCGCGTGCTCGAGTTCGCCTTTACGGCCACGTTCCTGCGCGAGATGCGCACCTTCGCGCATTTTCGCGACCACGTCAGCAAGGCCCGCTTTCCGGTCGGGCGTTTCGAGCGGCGCATCCTGCGCACCTGCTTTCACGTCATCGACGCGCAGGAGTTCATGAGCGATTTCACCGCCGAGACGCGCCTGGCCGTGAACCTGCAGTTCTTCATGACGCTGCGCGACCTTGGGCGCCGCCACGCGCAGGCGTGGCTGGAGCAAAATCTGGAGTGCGTGGGGCGGCGCTCCAGCGTGGAGATTGCCGATCTTTTTTACTAGCGCGAGTCTGTATGTCGGGGGGTAAGGTGGCTTCGCATTCCCAGTTGTCGGGCACCCTCAAATCCTTGTTCGCGCACAAGTCCTGGGCCAACGAGGAACTGTTCGCCGTGCTGGCGTCGCAGCCGCCGGACTATTCGCGGCAACACGAGGCTTGCCTGCGCACCCTGCATCATGTCTACATCGTCGATCGGATCTTCCGCGCGCATCTTTGCGGCGAACCCAGGCCCTACGACGCAAGCGACGCGACGCACGTGCCCGGCCTTGAATGGCTGCGACAACACGTCGCGCAGACCGACGCGTGGTATGAGAAATACGTGGACCGTACCGATGCGAAGATGCTTGCCGAGCTTGTCAAATTCCAGTTTACCGATGGCAACCCCGGGTGCATGAGTCGAGAGGAAATACTTCTGCATATTGCGACGCACGGCATTTACCACCGAGGCGGCGTTGCCCAGTTGCTCAAAGCCGAATCCATCGCGCCGCCCGATGATCCTTACACGGTGTTCCTGCATCGGATGCAGCCGCATCGCAGAATTTCCTGAGCTGGAGTCCGTTGCGGGCAGGGTTGGTCGAACCAAAAATAAGCTCGGCGCAAGGGTCTGCGGGCCCTTGTCCCGTGCCAACGTACGGAGGCATTTCGTGGCCAATTGGAGGATAGGAAATTGCTCGTCGTAAGGCGCTTGACTGCAGAGGAATTGCCGTGGGCAAACGAGCGATACGCGGAGATCCATTTCGTGCCTTCGGCGATGGAAGACTTCATCGTTGTCGCAACCCTTGAAGGCGTGAAGGTCGGAATTGGGCGGCTCGTGGCTGTGGACGCCAACTCGGCGGAGCTGGGCGGCATATACGTTTTGCCGCCGTATCGCGGACAGCAGGTGGCAAGGGCGCTGGTGAATTTCCTGCTCGGCGCGTCGCATTATCGCCGCTTATATTGCGTTCCGTTTGCGCATCTGGATGGCTTTTACCGAGGATTTGGATTCGAGCCGGTCCCCAACGACCATGCCATTCCCGACTCGATCGCGCGCAAGTTGCAGTGGTGCCAGTGTAAATATGCTTCAGCCGTCACTTTGCTGGTCCGCAATGTCGAATAGCTTTTGCCTAGTCCCGTCATGAAAATTCGGCCGACGCGAATGGTGAAGAAGCATCACCTTTACCTCGTCGCGCAGCCTGCGGGCGCATCCGCATGGATCACTGCGGGGCGAGATCACCGTAGGAATAGACGGCCGATGCTGCCGGTGGCGCCCGCCCGCAGAACGCGGATCGGGCGGGTCATGCGGCTTTCCTTTCGGCCGTGATGTAGGTTTCTATGAGCTCCGGGTCGGTGACCGCGAGGCTCGAGACATGGCCGGGGAAGAGTTCGTCATGGTTGCGGCGGGCAATTTCATTGGCGTGCATTTTTGTTCTCATTCTTGGCGGCGGTACTGGTCGTCACTGAGCGGTTCCATCCAGTCGACGACCTTGCCGTCCAGCGATTCGGCAATAGCGATATGGCTCATGGCCGTGCGCGCAGAGGCGCCGTGCCAGTGCTTGGCCCCCGGCGGGATCCAGACGGTGTCCCCCGGGTGGATTTGCTGAATCGGCCCGTCCCACTGCTGAACCAGCCCGGATCCGGCGGTAACAATCAGGGTTTGCCCCAGCGGATGGCTATGCCAGGCGGTGCGCGCGCCAGGCTCGAAAGTGACGGTAGCGCCGCCGATGCGGGCCATGCCGCTTCCGGTGAAAGGGGAATCGATGCGCACGGCACCGGTGAAGCAGTCGGCTGGACCAATCGCCGAGCATTGCGTGCCCACCCGCGTCACGCGAACGGATGGCGCGCTGTCGGCCAAGACGCCACGGGTCGTCAGGCCGTTCGCCGATATGGGTGCGGGGTTGGTATTCATGATCGGGTTCCTTTCACTCTTTATGAGCGGACATGGAGTCTTTCCCTTAGCGCTAGCGGCCGACGCGTGCCGCGAGCTTGGCGGGGTAGCGGGCGCCCTCGATGCGGATGTCCTCGAGCGCAGCTTGAATCCGGCGCAAATCCTCGGGGCTCAGTTCGACGGACGCCGCGCCGATGTTTTCTTCGAGGCGCTGCAGCTCGGTGGTGCCAGGAATGGGCACGATCCAGGGCTTGCGCGAAAGCAGCCAGGCCAGGGCGATCTGCGCCGGTGTGACCTTGCGGGCACTGGCAATGGCGCTCAGCGCGACGACCAGTGCCTGGTTGGCCTGGCGCGCCTGCTCGCTGAACCTGGGCACGATGTTGCGAAAATCGTCCTTGGCAAAGACCGTGTCCTTGTCGATGGCACCGGTCAGGAAGCCCTTGCCCAGCGGGCTGAAGGGCACAAAGCCGATGCCCAGTTCCTCCAAGGTCGGCAGGATCTCCCTTTCGGGTTCGCGCCACCACAGCGAATACTCGCTTTGCAGGGCGGCCACCGCTTGCACGGCATGAGCGCGGCGGATCGAATCGATGCCGGCTTCGGACAGGCCGAAGTACCTGACCTTGCCCTCACGGATGAGATCCCCGACCGTTCCGGCAACCTCTTCGATGGGCACAGCAGGATCCACCCGGTGTTGATAGAAAAGATCGATGCGGTCGGTCTTCAGGCGCCTCAATGACGCCTCGGCCACGGCGCGGATGCGCGCCGGGCGGCTGTCCATGCCCTTGGTCGAATCGCCGTCCTGGAACCCAAACTTGGTGGCGATGACGACCTGGTCGCGCACCGGCGCCAAGGCTGCGCCGACCACGCTTTCATTGACGAAGGGCCCGTAGGCTTCGGCCGTGTCGAAAAAGGTGATTCCGCGGTCGACGGCCGCACGGATGAGTTTGACCGCCGCGGCGGTGTCGGTTGCGGGTCCATAGCCGTAGCTCAGGCCCATGCAGCCCAATCCCAGCTCGGAAACGGTAAGGCCGCTGCGGCCCAATTGACGTGTCTGCATGGCGGTGTCTGCCTGTCGTGGATCGATGCGGGAACTCTAGGCAGCAGCAGCGGAAATGACTAGACTGCTTTATCGACATGCAGTCATAAGCTGAGCTAATCAATGAACCAACTCAATGACCTCGCGGCCTTTGCCGCTGTCGTGAAGGTACGCAGCTTTACGCGGGCCGCCGCCCAGCTGGGCGTTTCACAATCGGCGCTGAGCCAGACGGTCAGGGCCCTGGAACGCCGGCTCGACCTGAAGCTCCTGAATCGCACGACACGCAGCGTGTCGCCCACCGAAGTGGGCGAGAGACTCTATCGGACCGTGGGGCCGCGCCTTGCGGACATCGAGGCGGAACTGGCGGTGCTGGGTGAATTGCGCGGCAAACCCGCCGGCACGGTTCGGATCACGGCATCCGAGCATGCTGTCCGTACGCTGATCTGGCCCAGGCTGGCCCCGTGGCTGCCGAAGTATCCGGATATCAAGATCGAGATCAGCTCCGATAACCGCTTCACCGACATCGTCGCCGAACGCTTCGACATCGGGGTGCGCTTGGGCGCGGATGTGGCAAAGGACATGATCGCGACTCGCATCGCGCCCGATATGCGCTTGGCCGTAGTGGGCAACGCGGACTACTTCGCGCGACACCCGGCGCCGCGTACACCAAAGGACTTGACGGACCACGACTGCATCGGCATGCGTCTGCCGACCTACGGCGGATTGTTGCCCTGGGAGTTCAAGCGCCGCGGTAAAGTGGTCAACGTGCATGTCAATGGCAGGCTGGTTTTCAACTCCACCGAAATGGTCCTGGCAGCCGCGCTTGCCGGACTAGGCCTTGCCTGGGTGCCGGACGACGTGGTCCAGGACTGGATCAGCGCCGGCCAGTTGCAATCGACCCTCGACGACTGGGCGGCAAGCTTTCCCGGCTACCACCTGTATTACGCCAACCGCAGGGCGTCTCCGGCTGTGAGCTTGGTCGCCGACGCGCTGCGGCAAAGATAGCCTTGACATCTCCGGCGTTCGAATCGTGCGTATTGTCTTAGGCGTGCCCGATCCAGCGCACGCATAGGATGGGACGCTTCAAGTTCGATGATCGATCGATGCTCGTTGCAGCAAATGTCGAGGTCATACGGGTCGATAGAATGTTGCCGACGAAAATTCAAGATTATCGTGCGGCGATTCCCGCAGCGCGCAGGACTATTGCAAGGATCGGCTTCATGACCCCTCAGCAATTGGTCGGACTCGGCGTAAGATTGCTGGCGGCCTGGATAGCCGTGCGCGATATCGGGATATTCTTCGTGAATGCATCGGCTTTTCGCGCCCATGACATTGACGACAAGATGTTGGGCACATTGCTGCTCTGCAATTCGCAGTTTCCCACCGGACGAGCAATTTCATTTCGTGGTGGTATCCGTTCAACTGGCACGGATGTCGCGTCGAAGAAGGTGACGGGCCAGTCGCCCGCTTTACGTACTGCCGACGCCGGGCGGCCGGCCGCCTATCCGCCGCATGTTTATTTTTCCTAGAGAACCATGAGCGCAAACATCGATTCCGAACTGATCGGGCTTTTTGGCCGCTGGACTTTCGCCGCGGCGCAGGTCAGGCGCCTGGACGAGCTCAAAGTCGACCCCGCAGCCGTGCAAGCGGCCGCAAAGCTCGTCATTGAACAGCGCGACAATCCGGAGCGCCAGCGGGCGCTGGTCGACGCCATGGACGAAGACACCGCCGTTGCGCTGTGCCTTTGGCTGCGCGATCCGGCCAATGCATCCGGTCTTTTGGAGCAGGCCAGGGGCAAACGCGGCAAGCGCGGATGAGAAGCGGTTTCGGAACTGCGGCTTGCGCTGCGGGGCGTGGCTTATGAAGTGGCTGGCATTGCGCCGCCAGCCGGCTCGGCACCCAACAGGTTGAGCAGAAGTTCCCGCACGCTGCGGATCTGACTGCCGAAGGGCAGCGCGCCGCTGCCGCGAAAAAACAGGCCGCCTTTGACGTCGCCGCGCAGTGCCGCGGCCAGGCGCTGGTCGATGCAGAACTGACCCCATTTGGCGTTGCCGTCCTGCAGGCCGCACTGCGCCAGGCAACGCAACACGTTGACGCAGCGCGTGCGCGCGTGCGCCACGGCCTGCAGCTTGCCCTCGGCCTTGAGGTAGCCCTTGAGCCAGGGCGTGGCCACGGCGCGCGCAGGCAGGCCGGCGACGCTGGTGAATTCGACCATGTCTTCGTCGCGCGCCTCGGCCAGCACGCGTTTGAACTCGGGGTGCGCATCGCTCTCGAGCGTCACGGCAAAGGGCGTACCCAGTTGCACCGCCGCGGCCCCCAGGCCCTGCAGCCGGCGGATGTCGGCCAGCGTGCGAATGCCGCCGGCGGCGATAACCGGCGTGCCATCCAGGCCGGCGGCGCGCAGCACGGCGATGGTCTCGGGCACCGAGCGTTCAAAGTCGAATCGCGCATCGCGCACGTCGTCGATGCGTGCCGCGCCCAGGTGGCCGCCGGCATAGGCGGGATGTTCGAGGATGATGGCGTCGGGCTTGCGCTGCTTGCGCTCCCATTTGCGCACCACCAGATTGACCCCCCGCGCATCGGACAGGATGGGAATCAGCGCTGCCTGCGGGTGGTCGGCGGCAAGTTCGGGCAGGTCCAGCGGCAGGCCCGCACCGACCACTACCGCGTCTATGCCGTTTTCCAGGGCACAGCGCACGTAGGGCGCATATTCGCTGACGGCGCGCATCACGTTGACGGCCAGCAGGCCGTGCGGCCCGGCCAGGTGGCGCGCAGCGCGCACTTCCCGCGCCAGCGCCTCGATGTTGGCCTGGTCGATCAGCGCCTTGCCGGCGGCGTCCACGCCGGCTCCGCGCGTGCGTGCCAGCAGATCGGGATGATGATGACGCAGGTCGACGGCGCTGATCGTACCCACGCCGCCGCCCGCGGCCACGTGGCCGGCCAGTCGGTGCGCCGATACCCCGATGCCCATGCCGCCTTGCACGATCGGCAGCAGTTCCTGGCCGCCCAGGCGCAGCGGCTGCAGGCCGCTGTGTTGCAGGGCTTCGATCATGTCGGGCGGAATGCGAATCATGGCGGCGGGGCGGGCACGGCGGACGCCGCCCCTGCAAGGTGGGCAAGGGGCGAGGTTACGGTGCCGGGGCCCAAGGCCCTTGATCCGCATCAAGCCTTGCCGGATCGTCAGCGCAAGGATGCTATGCCAGAAGCTCTGTTCTTGGGGCGCAGCCGGCCGGGGTTGCGGCGCGGGCGCCGCGGGCGTTCGCAGCGCAGGTCGCGCGCTTGCGGCTCACTGGTTGCAGATCTGCGCGTAAATCTTCTGCCACGCCTCGGTCCAGTAATGCCGCGAGCCCGCAGTGAACACCTCGTTCCAGCTGACGCTGGCGGGAGCTTCCTCGGTCTTGTAGCTGCGCACGACTTGGCGGCTGGCGGTCCATTGCTGCAACAAGCTGTCCTCGCGTGGTACGAAGGACGAGGCGTAGAAGACCACCGAGGCCAGCACCGAGGCCACCGGCGGCGAACAGGAAAAGATATAGCTGACCGCCGCGCTGCGAGCGGGCGCCTCGTCGGCGCCGCCCGGAAGATGCACGGGCGTCTTCCAGGTAACGACGAAGTCGGCATGACCGTTTTTCAGGCGCTCGTAGGGCGTGTTGCCATGCCAGATATCCAGGCTGTTTTTCTTGAAATATAGGGTCCACCCGTCGTGCGTGGCGATCTTGCGAAAGCCAGCCGGGTCCTGCATCGCCACGCTGTCGGCGCCTGAGGCCTCCTGCGCAAGGCCGGGCGGCGCGAGGCTCAGCAAGGCCGCGATCCATAGCGCGGCCATGCCACAGGCCTTGGGGGTCGCATTCGTCGGGGAGGGCATCGCGGCGCAGGCTTTGGGCATCAGGAAGAAGCCCCCAAGGCTACGACGGCGGCGGCGCCGGCGGTCGATGGAAATGTGACCGCTTCCCGCCGCGTGCCACGGCATAAGCGCCGCAAGGCACGAGCCTAGCGCATTGCGGTGCCTGCTGTGGCCTTGCCGGTGGCGGTCGCGGTATCGACGCTTGGCGCCATGCCCTCCCAGCCGCCGCCGAGTGCTTTTACCAGGAACACCGCCGCCACCATCTGCTGCCCCGCAATTTGCACCTGCTGGCGCTGGTTTGCCAGCAAGGCCTGCTGGGCCGTGACCACATCGAGATAGGTGGCCAGTCCGCCGGTGTAGCGGTCGTTGGCGATCTCGACCACCCGTTGCGCACTGCCCACCGCAGAGCCGGCTTCGCCGGCCGCGCGCTGCAAGTTGGCCAGGCTGCTGAGGCCGTCTTGCACCTCCTGCATCGCCGTGAGCACCGTCTGGCGATACTGCGCCAGGGCGCCCTGGTAGCCGGCGCGGGCGAAATCGACGCCCGCGCCTATGCGTCCGGCATCGAAAAGCGGCTGGGTTGCCGACACGCCCAGCGACCAGAGCTTGGCCGGCGCATCGAACAGCGTCGTCAGCACCGCGCTTTCGCGGCCATAGCCGGCCACCAGCGGCACGCTGGGGAAATACGCAGCCGTGGCGACGCCGATCTGGGCATTGGCGACGGCCAGCGCCCTTTCGGCCGAGGCAACGTCGGGGCGGCGCTGCAGCAGGTCGGAGGGAACGCCCACGGGGATGTCGGGAATGCGCATCGCTCCGGCTTGCGGCGCCAGCGTGAAGGCCGGTGCCGGCGTGGCCGTAAGGGTCGCAAGCGCGTGCTCGAACTGCGCCCGCTGCACGCGCAGCAGGTCGATCTGCGTGATGGTCGTGTCCAGCTGCGACTGCTGCTGCGCCAGGTCCAAGCCAGAGGCCACACCCATGTCGTGGCGCGCGCTGACGAAATCCAGGGCGCGCCGTTCCTGGTCGATGTTCTGGCGCACCACGTCGATCTCGGCATCGAGGGCGCGCAGCGTGAAATAGTCCGCGGCCAGCTCGGCGGTGAGCACCAGGCGGGCGTTGGCCAGGTCGGCCGCCGCCTGTTCGGAAGCGGCGCGCGCCGCCTCGACCTGGCGGCGCACGCCGCCGAAAAGGTCCAGTTCGTAGTGCACGCTGAAACCGGCCGTGAAGTCGTTTTGCACCGTGCTCGAATTGGGCACCGCGTAGTTGGCCTGGGGTCGGCTGGCCGAGATGCGGTCGCGCAGCGCGCCGGCACCGGCATTGAGCGTGGGGAAATAGGCCGCCGCGCTGGCGCGCACCAGGGCGCGCGCCTGCGTGTAATGTTCGCCGGCCTGTTCCAGCGTGGCGTTGTGCTCGAGCAAGCTGGCCTCGAGCGCGTCCAGGCGCGCGTCGTCGAACCGGCGCCACCAGCTGCCGCGCTCGATGCCGTCCTGCGGTGCCGCGGCGCGCCAAGGCGCTTCGGTGGCCCAGGCCGCGGGCAGCGTCGAGGCCGGTGCTCGATAGTCGGGTCCGACGGCGCAGGCGCCCAGCAACAAGGCGGCCAGGGCCAAGGCAGGGCGCGCCCGCGGCGCTGCGCCGCCTCTGCCCAGTGTCACGATTTTTCCTTGGCGACCACCGGTGGGCGTACCGCCACCACATCGCCCTCGGCCAGGGCGTCCGGCGGGTTGAGTACGATCTGGTCGCCGGCCTTCACGCCGCTGAGCAGTTCTATCGATTGGCCCAGGTCGCGGCCCAGCGTCACCGGCTGCAGATGCACGTGGCCGCTGCCGTCCAGGACGGCAACCATGGAACCGCTGTCGCGAAAGATCAGCGAATTCGAGGGTGCCAGCAGCGCGGTGCTCGCGCCGACCGGCAAGCGCACCTCGACGTAGGCGCCCGGCAGCAGGCGCCCATCATGGTTGGGCAGGCTCACTTCGACCTGCAAGGTGCGCGTGGCCGTGTCGATGGCACCGGCCGTGTGGCTGACGGTTCCGACAAAGCGGGTTGCGGCCAATTCGGATTGGGTCACGGTCACCGCTTGGCCCACATGCACCAGGCCCGCATAGGTCTGCGGCACATACACGTAGAGGCGCAAGGGATCGGTCTGGGCCAGGGTGAAAAGCGCGCGCGCAGCGCCGCCGTTGCCGGCATCGACCAGATCGCCCACGTCGATGTTGCGACGCGTGACCACGCCGGCAAAGGGCGCCACGATGCGCTTGAAATCCTCCAGGTTCTTCAGGCGCTCTTCGTTGGCAAGAGCCGCCGCATGATTGGCCTGGGCCTGGCGAAAGGCACTGCGGCGCTCGTCGAGCTCCTGCTGCGACACCGCGTCGCGCTGGCGCAGGCTCTCCCAGCGCTCGGCCGAGGAGCGGGCCAATTCCAGGCTGGAAGCGGCCTGTTCGCGCGCCGCGCGGGCCTGGGCCAGTTGCTGATCGACTTCCGGGGTGTCGAGTTCGGCCAGCAGCTCGCCTTTTTCAACGCGTGCGCCGATGTCGCGCTTCCAGTGCAGCACGTAGCCGGTCGTGCGTGCATAGATCGGCGACTCGATGAAGCCCTGCAGGGTTCCGGGCAGCACCAGCGCCTCGCCGTCCTTGCCTGCCTGGGCCGTCGCCGTGGTCACGTACGTGATGGCCTGGTTGCGCGTTGCGGCGCGCAGGTCGCGGGCATGCAGGTAGCGGGCGATGACCGTGCCGGCCGCGCCCAGCGCGAGCAGGACCAGGATCACAAGGGCAGAGCGTCGCGCGATGCGCAGCATGGGCCCACGGGGCGCGGGACCGGTGTTCGCCCCGGCCGGGCCGGAACCGTGCATGCCAATGGCGGCGTGGCTTTTTTCAGACATGGACAGTGCTTCCTGGCAAGCCGGCGGCCGGCTGGCCCCCGGTGGGACGGCGCGCCGCTCGGCGGGCGAGGCGCTGGTGGATGCTGGCGAACACCACCGGCACGAAGAAAAGCGTCGAGACCGTTGCAAACAGCAGGCCCCCGATCGTGGCGCGGCCCAAGGGCGCGTTCTGCTCGGCGCCTTCGCCCCAGCCCAGCGCCATCGGGATCATGCCCACCACCATGGCCAGCGCCGTCATCAGCACCGGCCGCAGTCGCGTGGCCCCGGCTTCCAGGGCGGCCGACAGCGGCGGGCGGCCTTCTTGCAGCCGCTGGCGCGCAAACGACACCATCAGGATGCTGTTGGCGGTGGCCACGCCCATGGTCATGATGGCGCCGGTCAGCGCCGGCACGCTCAGCGTGGTGCCGGTGATGAGCAGCATCCAGGCTATGCCCGCCAGCGCCGCGGGCAGCGCCGTGATGATGATGAAGGGATCGACCCAGGACTGGAAATTGACCACGATGAGCAGGTAGACCAGCACGATGGCCATCACCAGCCCGATGGCCAGGCCCACGAAGGAGCGCTGCATGGTGCTCACCTGGCCGCGTACGTTGATCTGCGCGCCGCGTGGCAGGTCGGCGCGGGCCTCGTCCACCAGCCGTTGCACGTCGGCCGCCACGCCGCCCAAGTCGCGCCCGTCGACGCTGACATACAAATCGACGACCGGGGATATGTCGTAGTGGGAGACCAGGGCGAGCTGGCGTTCGGGTTCAATCTTTACGAGGTTGCCCAGCAATTGCGCCGGCGTGTCCTTGCCGCTGGCGTTGACCGGCGTGCGCAGCAGGGCGTCGACCGAGTCGATGCGGTACTGCGGGCTTTGCACGGCAATGTTGTAGACGACGCCGTTGGCGGGGTTGAGCCAGAAGGCCGGCTGCGTTTGCGAACTGCCCGACAGGCTCAACAGCACGTTCTGGGCGACGTCGGCCGCGCTCAGCCCGATCTGCTGCACCTTGGTGCGGTCGATGGATAGCGCCATCGCGGGTTCGTCCATGCGCTGCAGGATGTGCACGTCGACCGCACCCGGAATCTGGCGGATGCGCGCCTGCAGCCGGCTGGCGATGGCGAAGTTGGCCGCCAGCTTGTTGCCGGAGAGCTGCACGTCGATGGCCGCCGGCAAGCCGAAGTTGAGGATCTGCGTGACGATATCGGCGGGCTGGAAGAAGAACTCCACCCCCGGAAAACGCCGCGGCAACTCGGCGCGCAGGCGCTCGACATAGTCGTTGGTCGGGGCATGGCCGGGCTTGAGGGCCACCTGGACGTCGCTGTCGAGCGTGCCGATCGTGCCGGCATTGCTGTACGACAGGTTGATGCCGCTGTAGGGCAGGCCGATGTTGTCCAGGATGCTGTCGAGGTCCGCGGGCGCAATGGTCTCGCGGATGGCAACGTCTACCTCGTTGGCGAGGCGTGCGGTCTCCTCGATGCGCGTGCCGGTGGGCGCGCGCACATGCAGCCGGATCAGCCCGGCGTCGACGCTGGGAAAGAAATCGCGTCCCAGGAAGGGGTAAATGCCGCACGACAAGGCGCAAAACGCCAGGAAACCGCCGGCAAAGCCCGCGCGGCGCGTGAGCAGCTGGCTCAGGATGAGCACGTAGCCTCCGCGCATGCGCTCGAAGCCGGCATCGAAGCGCCGGTATACGCGTTGCAGCAGGCTGGGCGCTGCGCTGGCATCGGCGGGCGCGTGGTCCATGAGCAGCATGACCAAGGTGGGTACGAGCGTGCGCGACAGCACGTAGGAGGCCAGCATCGCGAACACCACCGACTCGGCCAGCGGCACGAAAAGAAAGTGCGCCACGCCGGTTAGGAAGAACATCGGCACAAACACGATGCAGATGCACAGCGTCGATACCAGGGCGGGCACGGCGATCTCGCCCGCACCCGTGAGGATGGCCTCGTGCATGTCCACCCCCTGGTGCAGGTGGCGCTCGATGTTCTCGATGGTCACCGTGGCGTCATCGACCAGGATGCCCACGGCCAGCGCCAGGCCGCCCAGGGTCATGATGTTGATGGTCTCGCCCATGGCCCACAGGGCCAGGATCGAGGACAGGATCGACAGGGGAATGGACACGGCGATGATGCAGGTGCTGCGCCAGTTTCCCAGGAACAGCAGGATCAGCGCGGCGGTGAGGCAGGCGGCGATCAGCGCCTCGCGCACCACGCCCGAGATGGCGGATTTGACGAACACCGACTGGTCGAACAGCGCCGCCACCTTGAAGGTCTCGGGCAGGCTTTGCAGGGCCGCCGGCAGCATGGCGCGCAGGTCGTTGACGATCTGCAGCGTGGACGAGCCGCCGTTCTTGAGCACCGACAGCAGCACGCCGCGCTGGCCGTCCTGGCGCACGATATTGGTCTGCGGCGCGAAGCCGTCGCGCACGTGCGCCACCTCGCGCAGGTAGGTGGTGGCGCCATTGGCCGAGCGCACCGGCAGCTCGTTGAGGCCGGCCACCGTGTCCGGCGATCCTTTGAGGTCGATGGCAAATTCGGTGCCGCCGATCTTGGCGGTGCCCGAGGGCAGCATGAGGTTCTGCGCATTGACGGCGTTGACCACATCGATCGGGGTCATGCCCTTGGCCAGCAGCGCGTCGGTGTCCAGGTCGACCGAGATCTGGCGCGACTTGCCGCCGTACGGAAAGGGTACCGCCGCACCGGGAATGGTCACGAGCTTGGGGCGCAGGAAATTTATTGCGGTATCGAACAAGGCCTGTTCGGACATGGTCGGGTCGGACAGACCCAGTTGAATCACCGGAATGCTGGAGGCGGAGTACTTGATGATCAGCGGCGGCGTGATGCCCGGCGGCAGCTGGCGCAATTGCGCCTGCGATATCGACACGACCTGGGCGATGGCCGTCTGGATGTTGGCGCTGGGCTGGAAGTAGATCTTGACCACGGCAACGCCGGCCAGCGACTGCGACTCGATGTGCTCGATGTCGCTGACCGTGGTGGTGAGCGCGCGCTCGGTCACCGAGGTGATGCGCAGGCCGACGTCCTGCGCCGACAGCCCGTCGTACTTCCAGATCACGCTGATGACCGGGATGTTGATGTCGGGGAAGATGTCCGTGGCCATGTTGAACAGGGCCAAGGGCGTCGCCAGCAAGATGAGCAGGGCCATCACGAGAAACGTGTAGGGCCGGCGCAGGGCGATCTGGACGATCCACATCGGGCGGAGTCTCCGGTACGG
>Ga0209698_10003065_pt1 | contig 18713 bp, 16 predicted proteins | sample LitLauG_LLR_2012_FD_187203 | JGI IMG/M metagenome (GOLD analysis project Ga0209698, IMG submission 187203) | Freshwater sediment microbial communities from Pennsylvania, USA - Little Laurel Run_MetaG_LLR_2012 (SPAdes) (version 2) | ecosystem: Environmental > Aquatic > Freshwater > Creek >...
AGCCCGACTCTGGTGCGCGTGGGCATGGATGATTTCGCCTCCAAGCTGACCGGCAAGATCGAGCGCATCGCGCTGCCGCAACGCGGCCAGTGGATCCGCCAGGGGCAGAAGATGTGCACGATCGTCCGCGACGGCGTTTCGGTTGATATGGTTTCGCCGATCGAAGGCAGCGTATCTGACATCAACCAGACTCTGGTCGAGAATCCGAAGCTGGCACTGAACGATCCCTACGGCGAAGGCTGGCTGGTGACCGTGCAGGCTCCCGATGCGAAGACGAGCTTCCGCAACCTGCTCGGTGGCGCACTGGCTCGCTGGTGGACAGAAGAGTCCGCGAACCGTCTGCGCGTTCGGATGCCGGCAGCGATGTCGTTCGCAGGTGCGCTGGCCCAGGACGGCGGCGAAGCGATCAACGACGTGGCCAGCCAGATTCCCGATCAGGAATGGCTGCCCGTAGCGAAAGAGTTCTTCCTGTCATAGTCACTCAGTTGGCCCGCGAGGCCAACCCTCCTCGCCACCACTGAGGACCGTCGAAACACCGGCCGCCCGGTTGAAAACCGGGCGGCTGGTGTTTTTGTGGAGGAAGATGGTGTGCGCCGACGATCAAACATAACGGAGCCGTTCTGAAGCAGAACTGCTCAGAAGAACGACCGCAGCGACAACTTCGGCGCAGGTGGCAATGCGGTTTGGCAGGCGCCGCACAGCGTACTTTCCTTCAGGTCAATCCACTCCACCGCGTGTGAAGGAGCCATGGCGCAGCGATAGTCATCGCAGTGGGTCAAGTTGATGGTGTGACCGAGTTCGTGGACCGCTTCTTTCATGGCTCGCTGCCGGAATATTGCCACGTCCGCCGGAAGCCCGTAGAATTCCTGGTGCAACCGGTGCAGGGAAACCACTGCGCACGGACCTCCCATTTGGGCTTCGCCGAAAACAAAAGTCAAAATCGGAATGTATAGATCGACGGCTGCAACTCCCAACAACCGCCAGGAATCGGACTGCAGGTGACTCTGCATGCGGTGAAGAATCTCGGACGAATGATACTGCTGGCGCTCTCCGTGGTAGGCAAACTCGGGATCGAGTCGGTCCGGAAGCACCTTGCAGGAGACACGGAAAGTGTCTTCGATGGCAGGGCGCAAGTCTCTCAGTAGCCCAATCTCGACATTTCCAATCGGCAGCAGGTGAAGCTTCATGAGGCAGCTCTCAGCTCTCAGCTCTCAGTAAAAAACCATATCCAAAACTGACAACTGAGAACTTGTTACCGCGATTCCACCGGAGTGCGCGTCCAACCGTATTTCTTGAGCTTGTGATAGAGAGTGACGCGATCAATGTCGAGGATCTCAGCGGCACGGCTCTGATTGCCGCCGCAGTCTTCGACCACTTTCAGGATGTGTGCGCGCTCCATCTCCTCCAGTTTCTTGCCCGTTCCATTAGACACGGCCTGTGGCTTGAAGATGAAGTCCTGTTCGTTCAACTCGGGCTCTTGCCCCACGACCATTGCGCGTTCCACCGCGTTTTCCAGTTCGCGAACATTGCCCACCCACGGTTGCTGCTGCAGCTGGTTCATCGCCGCCGGCGAGACGCGGGTGATGCGCTTGTTCATCTGCTGGGAAAACTTCTGCACGAAATGGTTGACCAGAGCCGGAATGTCGTCCCGGCGCTCACGCAGTGGCGGCAGTTCGATGTGAAACACGTTAAGCCGGTAATAAAGGTCCGGACGGAACTTGCCCTCCTCGATCAGTTTCTCGAGGTTCTTGTTGGTCGCAGCGACGCAGCGGAAGTCTACCTTGACGACTTGATTGCCGCCGACCCGTGTAATCTCTCGTTCCTGCAGCACGCGCAGCAGATCGGTTTGCGTTTTCAGGCTAATGTCGCCAATTTCGTCCAGAAACACCGTCCCGCCTTCGGCAATTTCGAACTTGCCTTTCTTACGATACTGCGCGCCGGTGAAGGCACCTTTCTCGTGCCCAAAGAGCTCGCTTTCGAGTAGCGTTTCTGTCAAAGCACCGCAATGAATCGCTACCAGAGGATGGAATCGCCGTGGGCTGGCGTGGTGAATCGCGCGCGCCACCAGTTCCTTGCCGGTTCCGCTTTCGCCGGTAATGAGCACAGTGGCATCGGTCGGACCAACCGTCTCGACGGCATCAAACACCTTCCGCATCGATCCGCTCTGGCCAACGATATCGCCAGGATGAGTCGCTTCTGCAACGGTCTCGCGCAGCTGGACGTTCTCCTGTGCAACTCGCTTGTGCGCCAGCGCATTCTTTACCAGATGCGCGATCTCATCCGGATCGAGCGGCTTGGTTACATAGTCATAAGCTCCATTTTTCAGCGCCGCCACGGCCGTCTCCACCGACGCATAGCCGGTCATGATGATCACGATCAGCTCGGGGTCGATCTCATGCATTCGCCGTTGCAGTTCGATTCCGTCGGTCCCGTGCATCTTGATATCGACCAGAGCCGCGTCCCAGCGTTGCTCCGCCAGTTGCGTCAGAGCATCGTTGGCGCTTTCCACCGTCGTTACGTCATAGCCCTCTTCGCGGAACCACTTGCCGAGCGAGTCCCGCACGCTCAGTTCGTCGTCCACGATCAACAGCCTTCCATGTGTGGTCACTGCACTCACCTCAACTTTGCCGGATTTTTCTCGGCGATCGATCCCGATACGGACGCGGTGGAAACCTGATTCGGCAGGGCAATCACGAAGGTCGTTCCCTTGCCGAGTTCGGAATCAACCGCGATGCGCCCGTTGTGGCGTTCTACGATGCCGCGAGCGATCGCCAGGCCCAACCCGACTCCATGTTCACTTTCTTTCGTGGTCAGAAACGGTTCGAAGATGTGCGGCAACAAATCGGGCGCGATGCCCGTTCCGTCGTCACGTACCTTGATCTCAATATCGCGCTCATCGCTGCTCAACCGTGTTTCAAGCCAGAGGTTCCCGCCTCTCGGCATGGCATCCTTGGCATTGATGGTCAGCGCGATAAGAACCTGTTCAATCTGCGCCGCGTCGCACTGCACCATCGGCAGATCTTTGGCGAGGTTCAGTTGCAGTTCTATCCCTACTGACTCCAGTTGCGGGCGAACCAGCATTAGAGCTCTCTGGACCACGCTGTTCAGATCCGTCGCCTGCAGGTTCATGGGAGCCGATCGCGAGAGAGTCAGCAGATTCTTGATCAGGTCGCCGCAGCGGCGGCTCTCCGACGCAATCAATTCCAGGCATTGCATGGCCTCGTCATGTTTTTCACGTTCGGTTTGGCCGGAAGCGATCCACTTCCGCAGCAGTTTTGCGTAGGTCAGAATTCCCGACAGCGGATTGTTTACTTCATGCGCGACGACGGCGGCCATCTTCCCGATCGACGCCATCTTTTCTACGTGTAGAACGTGATCATGCGCGCGCTGGAGCTCTGTAGTCTTTTGCTCCACGCGGTCTTCGAGTGTCATAGCCCACTGGACGATTTCTTCATTCGCAGCCCGCAATTGCAGGCTCATGCCATTGAAGGAGTGGGCCAAGTCACCGAGTTCGTCGTGGGACCCCACGTCGATCTGATGGCCGAGTTCCCCGCGTGCCAGATAGTCTGTGCCCGACTTGAGCCCTTTGATCGGTTGCCCCAACTCGCGCCAGACGAACAGCCAGCTCAGCACAGAGATCAGCAGCATCGCGCCGGCGGTGTAATACAACAAGTAAGCGCTGCTGGCGGCCAGTTGTGCGTCTGCCTTTTCCAGCGAGATGTCTGTGTCGAGCACTCCCAGAACCTGCTGTTCCGCCGGATGCGCGTGGCAGGCAGCGTTGGAGCAGTCGGGCTTGTTCTCGATCGGTGTAATGATCCCAAGCACGCGGTGTCCGCCACCATTGCGGTAAATGCGGAAGCGATCGGGGCGGTTCAAGCGTGCCAGAGGCTGCGACTGTGTATGGCAGCCATAGCAGGCCTCGGCTGTCTTATCGAGGACATGGTTCACCTCGGTTGAGTCCGTCGAATAAGTAATCTGGCCTTGTTGATCCAGAATTCGAACCTTGGCCATGCCCGGTTCATTGGCCATGGTCTTGATCGCGTGGTAGAGACCTTCGCGGTCGTTACGCATCATGTAGTAGTCGGTGCTACGGCTGATGACATCGCTGACACGTTCGGCACTGGTGAGTGTTGCCGCCTCCAGATCTTTCCGGTGCAATCGAATGCTGGAGTATCCCAGCAAAGCAAAGATGACGGCCATTGCCGCAAGAAGGGAACCGACCAACTTCGCACTGATGCTGTGAGTCAGTCCCTTCCACGTCAGGCCTTCACGAGTTGGCTCAATCTCCCGCATGTCCTAGTACCGGCGTCGAAACGGCGGGCCCGGTCGCGGCGCGCCGTCGCCGTTTTGCTTCGTGTTTCACTTCGGGAAAGATCGGCAGGTACCTCGCCGCTAAGCCGAAGAGAGCGAACCCCATCGCGATGATCATCAGAGTGATCGAAAACTCCGTCCACTTCGGCATGTAGTGATGCCCGACGTAGGTTTCAAATCCGATCAAGGCGATGTTGAGACGGTTGGTGATGAATCCGAGCACGGCGCAGACCGATGCCAGATACAGGCCGTTCGGCGATAACCTGACCTTCTTGAAGCTGAGCAGCGTGATTGGAATGACAAAGGTCAGCGCCAATTCGAGCCAGAGAAAGTACGCCTCGTAGCTTGGCTTGACGACTTCTCCCAGAATGCCGCGATGATAGAAATCCTCGAAGCGCAGCAGAGCATTGACCCACAAAGCGACCAGCAAGGCGCCACCGAGTGTCACGAGAACCGGAAGTTCCAGTTGCCGTCCGAATGCTTTGGCGCTCTGTGTGGACTCGAAGATCGTCATGGCTAGGCCTACCGCCACCGCCGATCCGAAGAAAAAGAACGGCAGAGCCGGCGTGTACCAGAATGGATGCAGTTTGCTCGGCATGATCAAGTAAAGCGATCCGAGCGAACTCTGGTGCAGGGTAGAGAGCAGGATGCCGCCGACGATCAGTACCGGATAGATCTTGTGGATCCACTGAATCGGAGTCGGCCAATGGAGCGCTTCGAATACGTTGGGAAGAAATTCGAAGAAGAGAACCGTGGTGTAGAACATCACGCACATTCCCACTTCGAACATTACCGAGTTCGGGTTTCTGTAGATGATCTGGTGCCAGATGAACCATGGACGGCCCAAGTCAAACATGAGCCCAACGATGAACAGCAGGTAGCCCAGGAACGCTGTCAACACGGCTGGGCGCACAACGGCGTGGAGGCGCTCCACGTTGAACAAATACACGGCGCCGACCATGCAGAACCCACCTGCCGCCAGCATAACGCCGCACAGACAGTCAAAGCCGATCCACAACCCCCACGGGAACTGGTCGGTCATGTTGGAGACCGCGCCCAGTCCACGGAAATAGCGAATGTAGGTTGAATAAAGGCCGAGGACCATAATTACAAGGAAGACTGCTCTCCAGAAAGTCAGCTTGAATTTCATTGCGCGCCCCCGTTCTTTTCTTCCGCTTCCGCTTCCGCTACTTCTTCGCGGCGGTGCGAGACCCAATAGATCCCGCCGAGTACGAGGGTCCAGACGGGGATGAAGTCGGGAATTCTCTCCATTACTCGTCCGGTGTACTCGGGCATGGGGGTTTCGCCAATCTTGGCTGAGGCGGGGTAGCCGTACTCCTCCACATTCTTGCTGGAAAGGATGAGCACGGAGGTGCCGCCAACTTCCTTCAGCCCGTAGATCCGGTTGACGTAGTTGGAAGGATTCTGGCGGATCCGTTCCTGTGCTTCATGAATCAGATCATCACGATCGCCATATTTCGTGGCGCCCGTCGGACAGATCTCGGCGCAGGCCGTCTGCTTGCCGGCCACGACACGGTCGGGACACATAATGCACTTGCGCACTCGGGGGTTCAGAGATTGCCATTCATACTTCGGCTGCGCGAACGCGCAGGCCACCATGCAATAGCGGCAGCCAATGCACTTCCAGACGTCGTAGACGACGGGACCTTCCGCGGTTTTGTGGAAGGCGCCCACCGGGCACACCGAGGCGCACGCGGGACTTTCGCAATGCATACAGAGCCGGCGCATGAATTTGTCGTCTTTGGTGAGAACAACCGTGTATTTATGTGCGGATTGGATCGATTCGGCGGCTACTGTGTCGTCGTACGGCAGTTTGTTTTGTTGCGCGCATGCACCTTCGCATTGCTTGCAGCCGATGCACATCGTCGCGTCGTACAGCAAAGCCTTGCTCATGAAAAATCGCTCCTTGCTGCTCCTAAGCGGGACTTCCGTTCCTGAGGGATGAGGTATGAAGTTAAAAAATGCGGCGCGGGGACGGACTTAGGAACCGTGCAATGTATATTGCGTGGGACGTCAAGAAAAGAACCGAGTCCGGATACGCGTGAGTCCGGACTCGGCGGAACTGTTCGCTCCGTCAAAGCGAGTGGGGAGGAGGTGCGCCGGTTTACTACATTCCGGCTGAAACCGGACGGGCCAGGATTCCGTTTCGTCCGCCGGATTGGGCCGGACACACCCATACTCACCTTGCCGCCTTCCTCAGTCGCTGCCCGCAGATTTCCTGACAGCGGCGATGCGCAAAGAGGAACAGTTACTGATGACCGCGATGACTATTTCTGCAACGTGCGGAGGTAGGTAACGATCGCCTTCGCGTCATCGGCTGCCAGACCCTTTACGGGTGCCGGGTGCTTCGCGGTTTCCGCAACGGCCTTGGTCAGGTCGGCGTCGGACTTCGCTTTTGCTTCCGGGCTGATCAGGCTGGGGATCTTGGCTGCGGGCTTTCCGGCAGCATCTGCCCCATGGCACATCGCACACTTTGCTTTGTAAATTGCGGCTCCGTCTTCGGCCCAGGACAGGCTCGGGATCAGAATGAACAGGGCGACCGCGATTGTCATTACCAGAACCACCAGCTTCGTCGTCTTCATGATTTCGATTTTCTCCTTGTATAGTTTTGCAATGTAATAAAAGTTGGCGGATCGTCTCGCACTGACCTGACTGTTGCGAAAGTAGCCACCCATAAAGCTCCTGCAAAAGGCTCGATGTAACAGAACTCAGCGACTCACTCGCCGCCTATGGAGAGTTTCAACGCCCGTGGCCAAAGGCCGCAGTGACGCAGATCACCCTAAATCGTGACACGGGACGAACTTAGCGGTGGTTCTGACGCATGTTTCGCGTCCACTCCTCACGTTACTAGGTGACCGCAGTCACGGCGTGTGGGGCACATCTGCGGGAGAATCCTCTTGCAGCGAGGTGTCGCTATGCCGATCCTCTTGATTGGTCTGCTCGCATTCCTGGTTTTTGGCATTATTGGAATCCTGCTGTCAGCCGCGGTTTTTCTGGAACAGTCCAAACGCAAACATTCACATCCAGGTGCCGCCGAATCTTCTGTGCCTTCCGGCGCTGCACCCGCACTTCATCCAAAACTTCACTAGACGGCGTAGCGGCGGGCGCCGCCAACTGCCAATCCCGCCTGCAAAAGGAGAAGACTGCATGAGCACGTTGGTGCTGGATAAGAAAGCCGACCTGGCCGGCCCAGGAATCGGCGACTATAACGAACTCGAGAAAAGTCTGCCGCGCGGATATCGTTCTCTCCTCACTCCGAAGGAGACTCAGCGCGCTATTTATCAGGTGAAGCGTTACATCGCCGACAACCTCTGCAAGGAACTCAATCTGATGATGGTCGAAGTGCCGCTGATCGTGGATGTCGAAAGCGGCGTCAATGACATGCTCGATCGTGACGGATCACGTACTCCGGTGCAGTTCCACATCGCCAACGACCGGAACCTGCATCCGATCGATGCTCAGGTCGTGCAGGCGGCCACCAAGTGGAAACGCGTCGCGCTAAAACAATTTGATTGCAACGTGGGAGAAGGCATCTGTACCGACATGCGCGCTGTGCGCAAGGACTACTTCCTCGATCACGATCATTCCGCCTACGTCGACCAGTGGGACTGGGAGCGCGTGATGACGCGCGAGCAGCGCAATCTTGAATTTCTCAAGGCAATCGTCAGCAAAATCTGGAGAGTCATCGTCGGCGCGGAACGGTTTGCGCAGTCGTTATTCCCACAGTTGAAAGACCCGCGCTATCCGAATCTGCCGGAGAAGCTGACCTTCCTGCATGCCGAGGAAATTCTCGACATGTATCCCGACCTGCCGCGCAAGCAGCGCGAGACGGCGGTCCTGCAGAAGTATCCCGCGGTGTTTATCGTCGGGATTGGCTGGCCGTTGAAGGACGGTTATCCCCACGAGATGCGCGCCGCCGACTACGACGATTGGGTCACCGATACCAAAAATCAGACGGGCAAAGATACACACGGACTGAACGGTGACATTCTGGTGTGGAACCCGGTGACGCAACGGCGGCACGAATTGACGTCGATGGGCATCCGCGTGACGGCCGAAACGTTAATGCAGCAGCTCACCATGTCCCAACAACTGGACTTCACGAAACTGCCCTATCACCAGGCGATCCTGAACAATCAGATTCCGCTGTCGATCGGCGGAGGAATCGGCCAATCGCGCACACTGATGCTGTTACTCCGAAAAGCTCATCTCGGAGAAGTCAGCGTCACCGTGTGGCCGAAGGTGTTGAAGGAAATGTGCGCGACGAAAAATATTGTTGTGCTGGAGTAAAAGGCCTCTGGCGGACGCAGGAGGGGGTAGCCGAAAACGGCTACCCCTCTTTTTGCCGATAGTTACTCAACTGGCGTTTGTTTCCAGAACCTCAACAACTGAGCGTAGAACTCCCTGTTGGTGAGGTTCTTACACTCCCAGCGGTATCTCGGTCCGCATCGCGAGGTGATACTTCACCGCCGTCGCCAGTCGGCAGATTCCTTCCCGTATCTGTTCGGGTTGGGCATTGGAGAAATTCAGACGCATGTGACGGCTGCCTTCTTGCGGATCATTCGCGAAGAAGGAGTCGCCCTGCACAAACGCGACGTTCTGTTCGATCGCCGATTGAAAGATGGCGGGCATGTCGAGGCCTTTGGGAAGAGTGACCCACAGGAACAAGCCGCCTTGCGGATGCGTCCAGGTGACGGAGGGCGGGAAGAATTCCTGCAACGCTTGCAGCATCACATCGCGCCGTTCGCTATAGACCTTGCGAATCAATTTGACGTGCTTGTCGAGGAAGCCGTCGCGCGCGACTTCGTACGCAACAAACTGATTGAAGGTCGAGGTATGCAGATCGGCCCCCTGCTTCAGTTGCGCCAGCTTGGCGATCACGTCGGGCGGAGCCACGATCCATCCAAGCCGCAGCCCGGGCGCTAGCGTCTTTGAAAATGTGCTCAGGTAAATGACATTGCCGATCGAGTATCCGTTGTCGCGACACAGGTTCTCACGGTCCAGAACAACCAGCGGCGGAAGGTGCTCGCCCTCGTAACGTAACTGGCCGTATGGATCGTCTTCGACAATCGGAATGCCGTAGCGGTCGGCCAGCAAAACCAGTTCATGGCGCCGGCCTTCGGACAACGTAACTCCGGCGGGATTCTGGAAGTTGGGCAGCACGTACATGAACTTCGGGCCCGAACGCAGAGGTTTTTCCAATAAATCTGTCCGAAACCCGTTGTCGTCGACCGGCACCGAGACATAGTCCGCGCCATAGACATTGAAGGCCTGGAGGGCGCCTAGATAGGTGGGCGCCTCCACCAGCACGCGATCTCCGCGATTGATAAACAGCTTGCCGATCAAGTCGAGCGCCTGCTGCGATCCGGAAGTGATCAATACGTTCTCAATCCTGGCCTTGATCCCGTAGCGCGCCATGTTGTTGGCGATGAGTTCGCGTAGCGGCTCGTAACCCTCGGTGGCGCCATATTGCAGGGCCAGTGCTGCTTTCTCGGCGAGCACCTTGTGGCAGGCTTCTTCGAAGCGTTGAATGGGAAAAACTTCGGGGGCAGGGAGGCCCCCGGCGAATGAGATCATTCCCGGCCTCTGTGCGACCTTCAACAACTCTCGAATTGCGGAACTGGTGACACCTTTCGTACGCAGAGCGTAACGCGACGTCCAAGCCGTAGACATGGCAAGTTCTCCGTTTCTTGCAGATCTTTCGGGTTATGCGAAGCCGTCCGGTTGACTCACTGCACCGACGTGCGCCTGCTCATCAACGAACAATCGGCCCGCGGTAAGAGCCTTGCGGTCGATTTCCAGCAGATCGAGTTTCTTTACCTTGTCTTCGAGCACGCTCATGGCAGTTCCGGGTGCGAGACACTCGGTTTCTTCAAGCAGGGCGCCCATCAATACGATGTTGGTGACCTTGGTCGAGCCAAGTTTGTCGGCTATCTCCGCCGCCGGAACCGCGAGCACCTGTACTTCTGGGGCATAAAAATCGGCAGGTAGCGTCGTGCCGTTGTAGAGAATGATTCCGCCGCTCACCACTTCGTGGGCAAACTTCTTTAGAGAAAACTCATTCATCGCAACCAGCACATCGGGGTGCGAGATCAGAGGAGAGCCGATTCGCTCCTTCGACAGGCAAACATGGCAGTGCGCGCTGCCCGAACGCATCTCCGGACCATACGACGGCAGCCAGCTCACTTCCAGACCTTCGCGCATTCCCATTTCGATGAGCAGTTGCCCCAGAAGCAGCACGCCTTGTCCGCCAAAGCCCGCGATCTTGATCTTCACGTCGCGGAAGTGGTGCGCGTGTTTCGCGCTTGAAGTGTCGCCTGCCCCAGCTTTAGGGGTGATGCCAAGCACATCCGCCACCGGACGCTGCGGCGGTTCGTTTTCCTTCACTGCCAATGCTTCTGGTTTGTGGTCGCGGAAGACGTTGAGCGGAAATGCCGGAATCATTTTCTCAGCAATCCAGCGCCGCGCCTCCACCGGATCTTTGCCCCAGATCGTTGGGCAGGGAGAAAGAATCTCAACAAAAGTGAAGCCGGCGCCATCGCGCTGCAGTTCGAGCGCCTTCTTGACCGCCCGCCGCGCTTTCATGACGTTCTTATTGTCGGAAAGCGCCACGCGTTCGACATAAACCGGAGCCTCCAGAGTCGACAGTAACTCGGCCATGTGAAGAGGGTAGCCTTCGTTCGAAGGCCGCCGTCCCCAGGGCGAAGTCGTACTCTTTTGCCCAACCATGGTCGTGGGCGCCATCTGCCCGCCCGTCATTCCATAGATTCCGTTGTTGACGAAGAAAACGCTGATCTTCTCGCCACGATTGGCGGCGTGAACAATCTCGGCCGTGCCGATCGCCGCGAGGTCTCCGTCACCCTGATACGAGATTACAATCTTGCCGGGGCACGATCGTTTGATCGCCGTCGCCGATGCCGGCGCGCGTCCATGCGCGACCTGAACGTTGCCCACGTCGAAATAGTAATAGGCAAATACCGAGCATCCGACCGGACTCACGAAGATCGTCTGGTCCTGAAGCCCGAGTTCCTGCAGCGCTTCGGCAATCAGTTTGTGGACGACGCCGTGTCCGCATCCAGGGCAATAGTGGGTCTGATTCTTGAGTTCCGACTTGCGCTCGTAGAGGTCATAGAATAGCGGCGACTTCGAGTGAATGGACTCGTACTCATTCTCATTGCCGTTCGCGCCAGCGGTTCCAGTGGGCGCGGAATCAACCTTAACCTCTACTTTACGTTCTGCTTCTGTAGAACTGATCACGCTATCGTTTGCCATTTTCGTTCACCTTTCAGCCAGTTCGACGGGGAACCGGCCTCAGACCGCCACGGCCATGCGTGACACAACTTGTTCTTGCAACTCCCGGATCGACGGCACGTTGCCGCCAACCCGGCCATAGAATTCGACGGGCACCGTGCCGTTGAGAGCGAGGCGTACGTCTTCCACCATCTGTCCGTTGCTCAATTCGACGACCAGCACTTTTTGCACTTTCGCCGCCGCCTTCACCAACTCCTTCGTGGGATAAGGCCACAACGTAATCGGCCGGAACAGCCCAGCCTTCACGCCGTCCTTGCGCAGCACTTCGACGGTCGACAGCAACACTCTCGAGACGATGCCATAGCCGACCAGCAGAATTTCCGCATCGTCGGTATAGCAGAGTTCGCAGCGCTGCTCGGCTTCCCGGGCACGGATGTACTTCGCTTCCATTCTCCGCTGGTGCTCCTCCAGTTCATTGGTTTCGAGATAAATGGAGCTGACGAGATTGGCTCGCGTCTCGGGCGTGCCCTTCACCGCCCACGGCTTTTCAGGAGCCTGGATTTCAACATATTCGAGTTCGAGCGGCTCCATCATCTGGCCCACAAATCCGTCGGTCAGAATGACAGCCGGATTGCGATATTTGTCGGCGAGTTCGAACGCAAGCATGGTGAGATCAGCCATCTCCTGCACCGAAGCCGGCGCCAGCACGAGATTGCGATAGTTGCCGTGGCCTCCGCCTTTGACCATCGCAAAGTAATCACTTTGCTCCGGAGCGATGTTGCCAAGGCCAGGACCGCCGCGCATGACGTCCACGATCACGCAGGGAAGTTCTGCGCCCGCAAGATACGACATGCCTTCCTGCATCAAGCTCAGGCCTGGCCCGGAGGATCCGCTCATGGCACGAACGCCCGCGGCCGCCGCTCCATAGACCATGTTGATGGCAGCGGTTTCGCTTTCTGCTTGTAAGAATGTGCCGCCGACTTGCGGGAAGTAGAGCGCTGCCGCTTCGGCGATTTCGCTAGCTGGAGTGATGGGGTAACCGTAGTATCCGCGGCAACCGGCAAGGATTGCGCCCTTGATGACCGCGACGTTGCCTTTACAGAGCTGGCGCATATTTGCCTCCTGGCACAGGCGCTACGGCCTTGGGTTTCGCCTTGATCCGGTAGACGGTAATCGCGCCCGGTTCCGGACAACAATAAAAGCAGATTCCGCAGCCCGTACAGTTCTCCCCGGTGTAGTGCGCCGGGTGCGCCCCGTAGGTATTCAATTCCATCCCGAGTTCCAGGCACTTCGGCGGGCAGGATTCCACACACAGCCCGCACCCTTTACATTCTTCTGCATCGACCGTGACTTTGCCGCGTGCTTGTCCAGCCATGCTTCACCTCACCGACGTTTCGCTTGTAGCTGCTTGTTACCCCGCACTTCGATTACAACTGATTACAACGCCTACCCGCCTCCCGTGGCGGTGACGTTGGGCACGAGCGTAAGTGAGGCAGGTCACATCGGGGATGTTGCCGCTAAGGCATTACCAGTCAATCTCTTACTCTCGGCAGTAGTGCGGCGGCCGGGTCCGTGAGTGAAATGGGGATATTTCCAACACCCGTCTGATTCCGGTTACTTTGGGCGAACGTAACCTAGACGACAAAGGCCATTCCTTCTAGCCTTTATCAAGAAGAGTATGGTAACCGTCCTCGGAATTGTCGCTCGCCTCGCAATAGGAGTGGCAATAGCCTTCATCCTCAGCAGGACCGTGCCACGCATGGCGAACAAGATATGGCGTTTTGTCTTTTTGTTCGTACTGTTTTTGCCGCTGAATTTCGGTGTCAATTACGTCAATGTTCAGCTTCTTGGCTACCACAAGATGGGCTGGACGGGAGCATCCGTAATTGCTCTGCTTCTTGCTGTCTCGGGAACTTTTCTATATTCGCCGCAACTGCACAATTCAAACACGCCTTGACCTGAACTGTTTGTGACAACGTTAGCGCCTACCACTGTTCCGGATTGGCCAGATACTCATGGATCGCCTTCGCCGCCCGGCGTCCAGCGCCCATCGCCAAGATCACAGTTGCACCGCCAGTTACGATGTCGCCACCGGCGAAAACTCCCTTGCGCGAGGTCTTCTGCGTCGTATCGTCCGCTTGGATATAACCCCTTTTTGTGGTTGCCAGACCCGGCGTTGTTGTTTGAATGATCGGGTTCGCGGTCGTTCCGATGGCAATCACAGCCACCGCCAGCGGAATCTCGTATTCGGAACCTTCGATCGGAACCGGCCGCCGTCTTCCCGAAGCATCCGGTTCGCCGAGTTCCATCTTCTGGCAGCGTGCGCCCTTCAGCCAGCCCTTGCCGTCGTCGAGAAACTCAAGCGGAGCGGCCAGCACCTGGAACTCGATGCCTTCTTCTTTCGCGTGTTTGACTTCTTCAAGACGCGCCGGCATCTCAGCTTCACTGCGGCGATAGAGAATAAACGCGTTGCCCGCGCCCAGACGTTTTGACGAACGGATCGCGTCGAGCGCCGTGTTGCCTCCGCCGATCACCGCCACGTTCTTTCCGCGGAAGTCGACCATCGGTTCGTCATACTTGGGGAACTCGTATGCGTGCATCAGGTTGATGCGGGTCAGGAATTCGTTGGCGGAATACACCCCGTTGAGATGTTCTCCGGGAATGCCCATGAATTGCGGCAACCCAGCGCCGGTTCCGATGAAGACTGCGTCGTATCCTTCTTCTTCGAGCAGTTCGTTAATCGTGACCGTACGGCCGACGACGACATCGGTCTCGAACTCCACGCCCATGGCGCGCATGTAGTCGACCTGCTGACGGATGATCTTTTTAGGCAGGCGAAATTCAGGAATGCCATAGACAAGCACGCCGCCCACTTCATGCAGCGCCTCGAATACGTGTACCTGGTGCCCCTTCTGCACGAGATCGCCCGCAGCGGTGAGTCCGGACGGGCCGCTACCCACGATGGCGATCTTCTTTCCGGTCGGTATCGCCTTTGGGACGTTCTTCAAATCCATATTCCGCTGCTCGTAGTCGGCAACGAAGCGCTCCAGGTATCCAATCCCCAGCGGCTCAACCTTCTTGCCCATCAGGCAGCCGCCTTCACAGTGATCTTCCTGCGGACACACTCGCCCCGTGATCGCCGGGAGCACGTTGTCCTCGCGGATCTTGGCTGCCGCACCCAGATAATCGCCCGCGACGATCAACTGCACAAACTCCTTCACCTTCACTCCCACCGGACAGTCGCGCGTGCATTCCGCCTTGGCGCATTCCAGACAGCGCATCGCCTCTTGCCGTGCTAGCTCCTCGGAGTAGCCAAGATTCACTTCCGTGAAGTTCGTGGCCCGCGTTACCGGGGACTGTTCCAGCATGTGCTGCCGGGGAACCTTCATGCGTTCCTTCAGCGGCAGCACGTTCAACGATTTTGTTTTCGTAGGCTGCGTCACCGGCCGACTCCTTCCACCGCGCAAACGCCGGAGTGTCCGGCACGAACGGCTGCAACCTGCGATTTGGGATCCTGCTGAAATTCTTTCATCGACCTCTGTTCGGCCTCGCGATAGGTTGAATTGCGCTGCACCAGAATGGAGAAGTCGACGCGATGCGCGTCGAATTCCGGGCCATCCACGCAGGCGAACTCGCTCTTTCCGTCAATCAGTACGCGGCAACCACCGCACATGCCCGTGCCGTCGATCATGATCGGGTTCAGGCTCACGATGGTGCGGATGTGCTCTTTGCGGGTCATGTCGGCCACGGCCCTCATCATGGGAATGGGGCCTACCGCCAGTACCAGATCAATTCGAGTTCCGTTCTCGATCAATTGCCGCAGTTTGTCAGTAACAAAGCCCTTGTCCGCGTAAGTGCCGTCGTCGGTCGTGATCATCAGCACATCGCTGGCTTCGCGCATTTCTTTTTCCAGGATAACCAGCTCTTTGTTGCGTGCTCCAACGATGGAGATGACTCGATTGCCAGCTTGTTTCAGCGCTGCGGTCGTCGGATAGGCCATCGCCGTCCCGACGCCGCCCCCCATGACGACGACTGTGCCGAACTTCTCGATGTCCGAGGGCTTTCCCAGCGGCCCGACCACATTCAGAATGGTGTCGCCGGTTTCGAGCGAATTGAGCAGGTTGGTCGTCTTGCCGATCGACTGCACCACGAGGCGGATCGTGCCGCGCTCGGGGTCGGCCTTCTCGATAGTGAGCGGGATCCGTTCACCCTGCTCGTGTAGCCGCAGGATTATGAATTGTCCTGGCTTGTATTTGTGTGCAATGCGCGGCGCCTCGATGACAAACCGCTTGATGCCGGGTGCCAGAAACTCAGCGTGCAGGATTTTGAACATGTGTACGCGTGGCTTTCCTCACAGGCCATTTTCTGGCAGCTGAAAGCCCACAGGCTGTGACACGCGTCACGTGTAAATGAGAGCAAGATCACGCGGCTTGAGGGGAGCGCCGCCGTCGCGGCCCGTTTGTGTCACAGCTAGTGGCGTGTCCCGCAAATTTCTGCCATAAGTTAAACTTGTCATCCTGAGCAACGCGAAGGACCTATGCATTTTGTTTGCAGCGTCCAACGCTTACGGCCCGCATAAGATATGCCGGTGCTACCCTAGTTCTTCGGGTACCACTCCAGCAGCCGCACTTCGATCCCGCTTCCTTCCAGCCCCTTCGTGAAGACGGCAAGGTCCGAACCGCGATAGTGATAGGGAATCACGATCTTCGGGTGAAAGGCCTTCACGGCGTCCGCCGCCTCATCAGGAGGCATGGTGTACGGCAGATTCATACAGACGAAAGCCACATCGATGTTCTTCAGAGCGCGCATTTCCGGGACGCCTTCCGTATCGCCAGAGAAGTAGAATCGTTTGCCGCCGTATGTGAGCACGTAGCCGTTGCCGCGACCCTTGTCATGGAAAAGTTTGCCCGGCGCCGGGCCGCGCTTCAGGTTGTAGGCCGGGATGGCCTCGATCGTCCAGCCACCCCACGTTTTCGTTTCTCCGTTGGCGATCGGCTTGGCCGCTGTGACCGTCGCTACCACAGCCGGAGGCGCCAGGATTTCCGTCCCCGTATTGGTGATCTCGGCGAGCGCCGACGGATCCATGTGGTCGGGGTGAATGTCAGTAATCAGGATCAGGTCGGCCTTCGCCAAGCCCGCAAACTTCACCGGCTTTGCCGGATCGAGGTAGATGGTCTTTCCTCCGGCCTCGATTAGCGTGCTCGCGTGATTGAGCGGTGTGATCTTGACGTCTCCCGCCGACGTGGAAAATGTCTGAGTCGCAGTAGAGGCGTAACTCAGAGCGGATAAAGCAACAAAGCAGGCAGCAAGAATCACGAGATATTTCATATCGACCTCACATTTGGATCTGAAAACCCAGACCAGAAATACAACCCATCCCCAACAGAAGTCTACAACGTGTTTGTCGCCGAGGCGAAATCCTGGCTCATACACCCTGTACAAACGACTTTGCGGACCCGAAATAAAGCTGAATCCGGCTGCGACCTGGCCAAGCTACCGGACATCTAACCCAATCACGTGTGGGATCGGCCTTCTTCGAAGGCCTCAAATCGTGACCAGGGTGGGCGGATGGCAAATCGAGAAAGAGCCGTCGCGGTTCCTGATGCGCTGGGCGAACTCCTAGAGCGCGTGCTTGAGGCCCGACGGCGGAGTGACGCTCTCTTCGATCTAGTGCGCCCGGATTCACTTTACGAGCGGCCAATTCCCGAGCGGCATCGCATCATCTTCTACCTTGGCCACCTCGAAGCCTTCGACTGGAATCTGCTCTCCGGGAATTTCTTTGGACTGAAAAGCTCTCATCTTGAATTGGACCGGCTGTTCGCCTTCGGCATTGATCCGGTCGGCGGTGGATTACCCACGGATCAGCCCTCCGATTGGCCGCGCGTGGAGACCGTTCGCGACTACGTCAACCAGGTTCGGAGTGCGCTCAACAGAGCACTCGAACGCGTAAGCGGCGACCCAAACATTTCGACGGGCGGGGGGTTTTCTTTGCGCACCTTGCTCAACGTCGCGGTCGAGCATCGCCTGATGCATGTCGAGACACTGTCATACATGCTGCACCAATTGCCGCTCAGCATGAAGATGCGGCAACCGGGTAGGGTCAGCCACCCTGGTTTGCCAGTTGTTCATCAAATGGTGCCTGTTCCAGCAGGTGCGGTAACGCTCGGCCTGTCACGACACGCCAACGCCTTTGGCTGGGACAACGAATACGAGACTCACGCCGTAGAGGTCCCCGCCTTCGAGATTGATCGCTATAAGGTGACGAACCTCCAGTACCTGGAATTCATCGCGGACGGCGGGTATGAAACCCGCACTTTCTGGAAAGACGATGACTGGGCATGGAGGGTCGAGCGCGGAATTTCCCATCCCCTGTTTTGGAAACGAAATGGCGATCAGTGGCTGTGGCAAACGATGTTTGACGAAGTGCCGTTGCCGCTCGACTGGCCCGTCTATGTGAGTCACGCCGAGGCTTCCGCCTATGCGCGGTGGGCAGGGAAGTCCCTTCCAACAGAAGCGCAGTGGCAACGCGCCGCCTATAGCAGCCAAACCGGAGAGTCCAGAGATTATCTATTGGGCAACTCGCCTCCGAATCCAAGTAAAGGCAATTTTGACTTCAACCGCTGGGACCCGCGGCCGGTGAATTCGTTTCCTGACGGTGCGAGCGCTTTCGGCGTCCAAGACATGTTGGGCAACGGGTGGGAGTGGACATCCTCTGCGTTCGGTCCGTTCTCTGGTTTTGAACCATTTCCGTTCTACCGCGGATACTCCGCTGATTTCTTCGATGGCAAGCACTTCGTGATGAAGGGCGGCTCGGCACGAACCGCCGCGTGCATGCTTCGCCCAACGTTTCGTAACTGGTTTCAACCGCATTATCAATACGTGTATGCGGGTTTCCGCTGTGTAAGTCAGTGACGCAGTCGCGGATGTTCCAAAGAGAAGATCGGGAAGGATTGGATTCGTACCATGCTAGTTCAAGCGATCGATAACACTGCTTTTGAGTTTGCCTACGACGTGCGCGCGGGACTGGTGCGACCGGGACAGAAGGAATTGCCGTCAAAGTACCTCTATGACGAGGTCGGATCGGCGCTGTTTGAAGTCATCAGCCACTTGCCGGAATATGGCCTCACGCG
>Ga0209698_10003066_pt1 | contig 18711 bp, 12 predicted proteins | sample LitLauG_LLR_2012_FD_187203 | JGI IMG/M metagenome (GOLD analysis project Ga0209698, IMG submission 187203) | Freshwater sediment microbial communities from Pennsylvania, USA - Little Laurel Run_MetaG_LLR_2012 (SPAdes) (version 2) | ecosystem: Environmental > Aquatic > Freshwater > Creek >...
TTCATGTTTCATTCTCCTTAAGAAATTCATTTCTTCCTGATCTCGGGTCGGGGTTATTCGCTGGCTCAGTCACTGGCGATCAATCAGCCTCAACGAAACACCTCGTCCTCTACTGTTATAGTTAACTATAACACTACTGCAGATGTCAAGCGATTTCTTGTCTTCCTTGCCCGCCGCAATCCGCATAGGACAAGAGGGTTCTCGTGGTCGTTGGCTCAAGCGGCCAATTTGACTCAATGGGAGTTCAGCCTACTCGCCTGGCGAAGGACCTAATCCCGGCTTGTAGGAAGCGATCTCCGCGCTTGGCATCGATCCTGGACGGATTACGGGCTACGCGGAAACAACGCTGCTCTTTAGTTGGAAGCTGCCAACATGCGCGGTGTCATGTAGGCGTCATGCGAATGGTGAGAATGGTGGCAAATGGTAACAAAAACTGAAAAGAGAAGGTGCATCTGAGTTAGCCCCATTTCGTCAGAACTTGCTGATTCCCCTCGAGATTCTTGGAACAACATCGACGCATTTGAGAGAGAAGAAAAGGTTAGGCGATCTGGAGTTCCTGTTAAGGGGCTTCCTTCTTGCGGGAAAGCCGAATTGCCTACTAGGATTCTAATGGTGGTGCACAGCGGTTAACGCGACGAATACTCGCTACCAGGTCGGCACTCAGCAGACCGCAATCGGCTGCCTCAAGATGGCGCACGGCACCTAGTCGTAGATTGACTGTGCCAGGCCCGAGTTAACGAGATTCGAGATGAGATCGGTAGCGCAGAGCGACTATTCTATTGAAAGCCAACCGCGGTTCTGAACACTACCAATCGACGAATTCATCGATCGCGTGACGATATCCCCGCTGCGCGTCCTGGGAAGTGAGGCTGTTCAAGACTGCGGTTTGGAGTGTTCGAGATCAAGCAGGCGCAAGACGGACCTGGTGCTGCTGCGTCTTCTTCTGGAAGTTGGTCTGTGCTTCATGAGATCGGTGGCCTCCAAGCCATCGATCAATGATTAGAGTGGTTTCATAGGGGGTAAGATCAGGTTTGCCCGTGATCCGAACACAATCACCGAGGTAACAAAGCGGAGCGCATCTCCGGTTTAGGTGACTTCTCAAGTCGGACCAGGCTCACTGGATTGGACGCAATTGGTCTTGCCTCGGCGAAGGGCATTTGGCACCATCAACTCGGTTTCATCAATGCCTAGCGAATCGAGGTGAACATCTGAAAGGAGGCGACTGATGCATGCCGCCGTGCTGCATGCTCTCGGAAAACCGCCGCGCTTTGAGGAATTTCCCGATCCAACTCCGGGCGAAGGTGAGGTGCTCATAAATGTCTCCGCAGCTGCGCTGAAGCCTGTGGACAAACAGATGGCGGCCGGAACGCACTACGCCAGCCCGCGCGAATTTCCTGTCGTTTGCGGCATGGATGGCGTCGGGTGGCTCGAAGACGGCGCGCGAGTGTTCTTCGGCGGAGCGCGGCGGCCGTACGGCGCGATGGCCGAGCGCACTGTGCTTCGGCGAGTGCAATGTTTTTCGATCCCTGAAGAACTGGACGATGTCACTGCCGCGGCCATTCCTAATCCCGGTGTGTCGGCCTGGCTGTCTCTCAAGCACAGTGCGAAGCTGGCCCCTGGCGAAACCGTCCTGATCCTCGGCGCCACCGGAGTCACGGGCAAGCTAGCGGTACAGATCGCCAAGATCTTGGGCGCGGGACGCGTCGTTGCGGCAGGGCGCAACGAACAGGTGTTGAGCACACTCCACGAGCTTGGCGCCGACTCGACAATTCGCCTCGACAAACCCGATGAAGAACTGATCGCAGCCTTCCGCCGCGAGACCGGCGAAAAGCATTTCGACGTGATCATCGACTATCTATGGGGCCGCCCGACCGAAGCTGTGCTGAAAGCAATCACTGGAAAAGAATTTGCGATTGGGGAGTCGGAAACTAGATTGGTGGAAGTGGGCGAGAGCGCCGGTTCGACAATCACTCTGCCCGCGGCAGTCCTGCGAAGCACGGCGCTGACGATTCTAGGAACCGGAGGCATGCCGTCTTGGGACCGACTCACCGAGGCGTTCCAACAAGTGATGAACAGCGCAGCCCGCGGCACATTGCGCATTGAGACAGAGCGCGTTCCGCTCGCCAAGATCGAGGATGCCTGGGAACGCGAAGCACACGCCCACAGGCTCGTCGTGATCCCGTAGCCTGACAAGAGTGCCGTTCGCGGCGGCTATGAACCCGGGCGTATGGGCGGCAAACCGGAAGTCGCTAACTTCCGAGTTGTTCGTCATCCATTCCGAATCTGACTTGCGCCAAAACCAGTGAAGTACAATTGACTTCGTGCCTCAAGAGTCCGGCCACGAGGGCGCGGTTTTAAACGCGGTAACGATAACGTAGAATTTGAGCCAATTCCACGGAGAGCGAAAAACAATGCGCCGGTACCATCACATCGGAATTCCCACTACCGAAGCGAAGCCTGGGGAGACCCACTTGAAACACCTGAAAGTCTTTGTCGTAAGCCACGAGAAAAGCGAATTCGGCGTGGAGTGGATGCGTTTCGAAGCGGACGCAGCGGTCCCTGATCTCGTCCGGCACGTTCCGCACGTCGCGTTTGAAGTGGCTGATCTCGCCTCCGAGCTTGCTGGCCGCGAAATCCTGATTCCTCCTAACAGTCCATCCGACGGCGTCCGCGTCGCGTTCATAGTCGAAAACGGCGCGCCCATCGAACTGCTCGAATTCACCGACCCCAACCACCCTGGCCGCCGCCAGCAGAGCAAGATGCTGATACAAACGCCCTCCATCCAAAGTACCTCTTAGAGCGAAGGCGAGCACTCGTCACACTTTCAAAAATAGACCGCTAACGAGCTGAGTTCCATCAATGCCTTTCCCAACCCTCCCTCCAAGCCAACCTGACTCCCTGTTTGTCGGCCGTAGGTAACGGTGCGAATCGGGTTTCGGGAATAACTTCCGTATCGCCCGTCATCCGCCCAGAAACCTCGACAGCATTCTATAGGAACTGCCTGTGAAGTCGGTCCGGAGGCCGATCAGCGCGAGGACGTGTTCCTGGTATGCCGTGTTGAACCACTCGAAGGCATGTTCCTTGTCGCACAAGTCGGCGTACAACTGCGCGATTCCGTATCTCTGCAAGCCACTCGGGACAGTCGCAGATCCGTATCGCTGGGTTCTCGAACCGGTGCGGGTCAGATAGATGCCATGGCATATGTTTCTAGATAATAGATGCTAAGACATATCAATAGTGACAGCCATGATATGCTATAGTAGCTTCACAGGGAGTCTCAGATGCTTAAGCAGATTGGAAAGAGCCTGCAACAAACGCGGACCGCCCGGGGTTTGACGCAGGCGGAACTGGGGGCTTTGGTCGGCCTGCCACAATCGCATATTTCGAAAATCGAGCGCGGGGAAACTGATTTTCAATGGACGACGCTAGAACAGATTGCCAACGCTGTTGGGCTCTCCCCTATTCTTGTCCCCACCGGGCTGGTTCCCCTGGTGGAAAGCTTCATGAACGGACGCGAGGGAAAAAGTGAAGATGAGCCGGTACCGCTCGTCGGAAGCCTGACGGAAACGGAAGAGTAGAACGAAATTTGAGATGCCTACGCTCAGAATCAAACTTGGGAACCGTCTCGTCGGCGCGATCACGAATGTTGTAACCGACAAGAATATCTTTGTATTTGATCCGGGATATGTCGAAGACGAGCGCCGCCCGGTACTCAGCCTGAGCTATTACGATATCGAGCGAAAGCTCATCACGAGGCCGAGAGAGGTTCAGCGGCGCCTGCCTCCTTTTTTCTCGAATCTCCTGCCCGAGCGCGACGGAATGTTGCGCGACTTTCTCGCGCAGCGCGCCGGAATTAGTCCGGAGCGAGAATTTCCGTTGTTGTGGCTCGTTGGGGCCGATTTGCCGGGCGCCGTTATCGCCGAAGACAGTGAAGGACAACCGTTGCCGCCGCCGGTAGAGAAATCGGAAACGCGCGAAGCGAATAAGGAAGAAGCGCTGCGTTTCTCTCTCGCCGGCGTTCAACTAAAATTCTCCGCGATAGGCCGGGACGGAAAACAACTTCGCATTCCAGCCCAGGGGCGGGACGGCCAGTGGATCGTAAAACTGCCGTCGCCAAGATTCCCTAAGGTGCCGGAAAACGAATTCGCGATGATGACGCTGGCCAAGGAAGTGGGAATCGACGTGCCGGAATTCGGGCTCATGCCGGTCGGCTCGATCGAGAACCTTCCGCCTGAATTCGCGGAAAACAAAGCGAACGCGTACTTCATCAGGCGTTTTGATCGCGGACCGGACGGAGAGCGGATTCATGGGGAGGATTTCAATCAGATCTACGGACAGTATCCGGAAAAGAAATACGAGGAGCACGGATACACCGGAATGGCCAAAGACATCTGGGCGCTTCTCGGCGAGAAAGGGCTGACGGAATTCATTCGGCGTATTGTTTTCAATGCGGCGATCGGGAACGCCGATATGCATCTAAAAAACTGGTCTCTGCTTTACCGCGACGGCCGGACGCCGACGCTTGCGCCCGGTTACGATTACGTTTCCACAATCCGGTATCTGCCGGACCGAGGCTTGGGCCTGCCGCTCGCCCGAACGAAGGATGTATCTCGCCTGGACGATGAACTCTTGGAAAAAGCATCAGTGCAAGCGGGTGTTCCTCGAGGCTTGGTGAAAGACGTAGCGCACGAAACTGCGCGCTTGTTCACTCATTCGTGGTCGCAGCACAACGCAGGATTGCCAATCGACGATTTCGGACGCCGCAAGATCGACGAGCAACTCCGGCTCGTCCCACTTTTCAAAGAGCATGTCGTCAGGGGAAAACCAAAGCGAAAGAAAAACTAGACTGTGAGTACCGAGTCTAAAGGCGGCTTGCTAGCCCGGGTAGCCAAATCTTTGAATCAGTTAGGCTAAATCGCGCATTGCTATCAATCGGCACTGTAGCGGGAACTGTAGCGGGTAGGCGTCGTTCGGGGCATATGCGCTCGGGTCCTGCCCCTGTGAGGTTGGCCAGTCGCGCCAGCTTATCTCTCTTCGTTGACTTACTTCAGGCGGCTCTAACAGTTCATCGGCAATTTGCGTACCGCCAGCTAGCAATCCGGTTCGGCGCTCGCAACTTAACGCTTGTAATCATAAGGCTTTCCTTATTTTGGATTATCACCGAATCAGATCGCCCCGTGACACCCTCTTGTCGCCCGAAGAGTATTAAGCTGAATTATTTTCAATACGATCACAATGCCGATTCATCCCTCAGACTAACTTCGTCACCTAGTAGGATATCGGGCGGCGAGCAGTGGCGGTATGGTTGGCGGAGGGCGGCGGTGCTTGGTCGCTTGTTCGTAACCGTAGCCAATCTCGACCAATAGCTTTTCGGACCATGGTCTGCCGAGGAATTCGATGCCCACCGGGACGCCGAGCGTGGCCGTCGGAGTTGGGGATGAAATTCGCCTGGTACGACGATGGAAGGAAAGCCGGTCACTGATCCAAGAGCGCCGTTGCGCTCCACCTGGGTCTCCCCTATGGGCACTACGAGCCGCTTCTGATGCGGGAACATTATCGCATCGAGTCGCTCGTCAGCCATGATCTTTATGACCCGCTGCTGCAACTCGGAGCGCTTCTGAAGACGCAGGCGATAGCTGTCGTCCATCTCGAGGCCTTGTGCTTTCGTGATGTTGTCCCCGATGTTCGGATGAAACTTGCCGGAAGAGATGATCTCCTCGAGCGATCTAACGGGCGTGTTGCCCGCGGCAAGATAAGCGTTAATTGCCGGCTTAAATTCGTACAGATGAACGCTGATATCAGAGAAAATCTTTCCGCTATCGAGATCTGGGGTGTTCAGCTCGACTACCGTTGCGCCAGACCTCTTCAGATCCTCGACCGCTTGGCTCGCGATACCTTTGACTTCGTCGTGGATGGGTGCAATGCCGAAGAAACTGCGTAATACGCCGATGCGCTTGCCCTGCACACCATTGGCCTTCAGGAATTTCGTGTAGTCCTCCTCGGTATTCCCGACGCTCCATGCCGTCGCCGAATCGTTAGGGTCATAGCCGACGAACACGTTTAACATCTTCGCCGCATCAGTAACGGTGCGGGCGAGCGGACCAGCGGCATCCTGGGTGAATGAGTAGGGGATAATACCGGCTCGGCTGACCAGACCGAGCGTCGGGCGAATACCCACGATGCTGTTCGCCGACGCTGGTGATCGGATGGAGTTGACGGTGTCGGTGCCAATGCCCGCAATCGCGAAATTGGCGGCCACACCCGCGCCGGTACCACCACTCGACCCGCCAGGCGTGCGGGTTAGGTCATAGGGATTGCGGGTCTGCCCTTGGATCGAGCTAACCGTTTCACCCCAGATCGCAAACTCGTGCAGGTTGACCTTAGCGAGGATGATTGCGCCCGCGCTGCGTAATTTCTGAGTAATTGCCGCATCGGTTACGGGAGTGTATCCCGCCAGGCTGAGCGAGCCGCCGGTGGTCGGCATGTCCTTCGTGTTGACATTGTCTTTGACCAGCACTGGGATTCCATGGAGCGGGCCGACGAACTTCCCGGTCCTGCGGAAATGTTCATCTAGTGCGGCCGCCTCTTCCAAGGCCCGAGGATTGAGAAAGATCACCACATTGAGCTTCGGGCCCGCCTGGTCGCAAGCCCGGATGCGCTCCAGATAAGCCTGCACCAACCTTACGGAGGTGAGAGCGCCGGACTTGTACGCCGCGTGCACATCGCTGATCGTGGCCTCATCGAGATGAAATGGTTTGACTGAATTTTGCGCACCAGCGCCGTTCGCCATCAACATGACCGTCCCAAACATCAAAAGGCGCATGAATTTCATATGAACTCCCATCGCGGGTAATTTTTGATCCAACCGAGCTGGATACGCTTTCATGTATATTATCAATGTTGCTGTCTCATTCTAAGGACCGCTGATGAAAGCGATGACCTCAGCCGAAGCCCGGAAATGGTTTTCGCCTCCCGCCATGACTGCACGAACGAACCCGCTCTCTCGCTATTCAGCGCTGTTCTGCGCCATCGCATCCCTACATTTCTGCGCTTCTCTTTTCGCGCAAGTCCGGAGTGCCGCACCTCCTCGCGCCGCCACCGTGCTTGACTCCATGCCGCACGCCAAGAGGATCGGTCAGGTTGCGCTCTCTCCCGACGGAACTCAAGTCGCTTATATTGTGGATCGAAAACTCGCAGTAACTCCTACCAGTGGCGGACCTGCTCAAGCGATCTCTGTAATAGGCAACCTTCCTCTCCGAGATGTGGCTTGGTCTGTGGACAGTAAGCGCATCGCGTTCATCGCCGATTTACCTGGTGACGTTCCGGCCGCCGAAGTCTGGACTGCGGCGGCCGACGGTAGTGCTCCGGCAAAGCATGTGGAATTGAAAGGTTATGTCCAGACTCCGCAGTTCTCTCCCGATGGGTCGAAGCTCGCTCTCCTTTTCATTGAAGGCATGCCACGCGTCGCGGGCCCGCTGGAACCTATGACGCCATTTTCGGGAGTCATCGACCAGAAGATTTACGAGCAACGTATTGCAACTCTCGATTTGGGAACGGACCATCTGGTGCAAGTCACGCCTGTGGACGTGTATGTCTACGAGTACGACTGGACCCCGGATGGGCAAGCCTGGGCAGCCACTGCGGCGCATGGTTCCGGTGACGCGAACTGGTACGTCGCGCGTCTTTATCTAGTGCATGCTAAGACTGGCGAGATGCGGGAGATTTACAAGCCGAGACTGCAAATCGCGAGCCCGCGCGTCTCCTCCGATGGAAAGAATGTGGCGTTCATCGAAGGGTTGATGAGCGATGAGGGTTCCACGGGCGGCGACATCCACATCGTCCCGATCGCGGGAGGGGCGGCGCGAAATCTCACTTCCAGTCTCAAGGCCTCCCCCTCTGCACTCGTGTGGACTGCGCCTGACCGCATCATCTTTGCCGAAAACGTGGATGGAAGTTCCGGTTTCGGCAGCGTGAGCGCAACGGGTGGCGCGGTCCGGACACTCTGGACAGGCGAAGAGGTGGCGGCCCCGGCGGGCGCTGCCTGGGCTCCGGTTAGCACTTCAACCGGCGGTCAATTAATCACTGCCATCGTGCGTCAATCGGCGCGCATTGCACCGGAGGTCTGGGCGGGCCCGATTGGTAGTTGGCAGCAACTCACCAACTTGAACTCTGAAGTTAGGCCGGTGTGGGGAGAAATGCGCAAGGTGCATTGGATGAATGGCCCGACGCGGGCGCAAGGATGGTTGATGCTCCCCAAGGACTTTGTCTCCGGGCAGACTTATCCGCTCATTGTAAATGTGCATGGCGGCCCGTCCAGTGCATGCATGTCACGCTGGGACGAGCGCGTCATGGGCCCGGAATCGGCGATGGGTTACTTTGCTCTTTGCCCTAACCCTCGCGGCAGCTATGGACAGGGAGAAGTGTTCACACAGGGAAACGTAAAGGACTTCGGCGGCGGCGACTACCGCGACATCATGGCCGGGGTGGACGTGCTTTCCAGGAAGTACCCTATCGACAGCAGGCGCATCGGCATTCGCGGACACAGCTACGGCGGATATATGACCATGTGGGCCGAGACCCGCACGCAGCGTTTCGCGGCCGCAGTGGCGGGCGCCGGCCTCTCCGACTGGCTGAGCTACTACGGTCTTAACGACATCGACGGATGGATGATTCCGTTCTTCGGGGCCTCGGTGTACGACGATCCTGCGGTGTACGCCAAGAGCGATCCCATGCATTTTGTTAAGGCGGTGAAGACCCCGACGCTGATCCTCGTTGGTGACCGGGACGGCGAAGTGCCGATGGAACAATCAGTCGAATGGTGGCACGCGCTCACAACTCTGGGCGTGCCAACAAAGCTTGTGGTCTATCCGAACGAAGGACATGCGATAGCCAAACCCGCTGACGCACGGGACTACGCCTTGCGCACTCTCGAGTGGTTCGAGGAATGGTTCGCCAAAGCAGCCCAGGGGTCCTTACCTTCTGGGTCCACGTCGCGCAGCTTGATGCCGACGCAGCAGACTAGCCCGTGAATGCCACGTCGCAGCTATTGCAAAGTCGCATACTCCGCATTGCGCTTCCGCCACCACTTACCGTTCTTTGCTATCCTCAATCCCGGGAACGATCACGCAATTAAATCTCTCTTTCATCGACAGCCTGAAGGAGCCCCATGCAATCCCTGCGACTCAATCCCGTCCTCAACACGGACTCCTACAAGCTCACGCACTGGTGGCAATATCCCCCTGACACACGTCACATCTATTCCTACCTCGAATCTCGCGGAGGCATGTTTGATGAAACCATGGTGGCCATGCTGCAATACATCATCAAATCCAACTTCGCCGGCCAGGTCTTCACGCTCGACGACATTGAGGAAGCCGGCCGCGTTGCCTACGCCCACTTCTCCGGCCATCCCAAATCCTTCAACTACGACGGCTTCAAGTCTCTGTACGCCAAACACGGTGGCCGCCTCCCGCTGCGGGTACGTGCCGTCAAGGAAGGCACCGTCGTCAAAACTCACAACGCCCTCATTACCATCGAAAACACCGACCCCGAGTTCTATTGGCTCACCAACTGGGCCGAAACGCTTCTCGTCCAGGTTTGGTATCCCATCACGGTTGCTACACTCTCGCGCGCCATCAAGCAAATCATTGGCAAAGCCCTCGTGCGCACCGGTGATCCGTCGCTCCTCCCTTTCAAGTTGCATGATTTCGGCTTTCGCGGCGTCTCTTCCAGGGAATCCGCCGCCATCGGTGGCGCTGCGCATCTCATCAATTTCTTGGGCACGGACACGCTCGCCGCACTCCAACTTCTCAATCAGTTTTACTCCGCCGATCTGACGGGAAAAAATCTTCTCGACTGCGCCGGCTACAGCATCCCCGCGTCCGAGCATTCCACCATTACCGCATGGGGAGAAGCCAACGAGCTGGATGCCTATGCGAACATGCTCGAAAACTGCCCCGAAGGTATCGTCGCCTGCGTCAGCGACTCCTACGATGTCTTCCATGCCGTGCGCAATCTCTGGGGCGGCGCGCTGCGTGACAAAATTCTACAGCGCAAAGGCACTCTGATGATCCGTCCCGATTCCGGAGACGCCGTCACTATCCTCGAAGAACTCTTCAAAATCGTCAGCGAAAAATTCGGATACGCAGTAAATCGCAAAGGCTGGAAGACCACCGTCCCGTGTGTTCGCTTCATTCAAGGCGACGGCGTCAACTTTTACACCATCCAGCACATCACCGCACAGCTCACGCGCAAAGGCTGGTCGCAGGACATCTGGAGTTACGGAATGGGCGGCGCGCTCCTGCAGCAAGTGAATCGCGACACGCTCAAATTCGCTTTGAAGTGTTCCGCCATCGATCGCAACGGCCAATGGCACAACGTCTATAAAAATCCCAAGCAAGATCCATCCAAAGCCAGCAAGGGTGGCCGCTTCGAGCTTTTGCAAGACGGCAAAAATTTTGCCACGGTTGAAATGGGCGAAGGTGATGCCAATCCCCCGAACAACGCCCTCGAAACCGTCCTCGAGGACGGCAAACTACTCCGCGATCAAACGCTCACCGAAGTCCGCGCGATTGCCTCTTCCTATGATTCCTACAAAGAAGCATTATGAAGATCGATTGGAGACGCGGGAAAGCACTTACAATTGTGGGGAAACTTGAGTATCAAGCGTGCGACAAGAGTATCTGCTTCGTGCCGACCTCCGTTTCCGTGAAATGTACTCTTTACGTATTTCCTCTGGATCGAACCCGCGCTCCAGTGAATATTCGCCACAATGCCAAGAAGCGCGCCTAAGGTGCAGCAATCATTGGGCAAAGTTTAGCGCATCACTTTTTTCGAGCGTCCGGCCTCTCGCCTTTGGGTCGAACGGATTTTCCACCGATTCGAGCACCCGAGTCTCTAGATCGAACTATCCCAGATCGTAATCCATAAAGCTGGCAAGCCAGATATCGCCGTGAACTCCTTTGATACCGGCGGCCTGGCAGGCGAGCACAGTGCTGAAGTTAATTTTTCCCGGCCGCCGCAGATGCGCCCGCAACGGGTGACCACGACGGCCTACTGGTTCAACGGTTATATTGTCCAACGGAGGCTACCATTGTCGTTGACTTTATAAACTCTGAAGTGGTAAATCCACTCATAGTTATTCGCCTCGTCCCATCGACCGGCATCTAAACGAGGAAACAGTGAATAACAAGAAGACCTTCGCCTGCCCAATCCTGCCTGCGGATGCTAAGAGCAAACGTGATCCGCGCATCCAGCACCTCATCGTTTTGATGCTGGAGAACCGCTCGTTCGACCACATGTTGGGACACTCGGGGATCACGGGCATTGACGGTCCTACCGCCACGGATACCAACAAAGATAAGAAAGGCAAGACTTGCCCGACCACTCCCGACGCAGCTTCATCGGGCCTGACCGACCCTGGCCACGACTTCGACGATGTCTGCACGCAGTTGTATCGCTCCTACGACGACACCCGCCCGTGCACTCTTGATGACATGAAGAACCACCTTCCAGGGATGCAAGGCTTCATCCGTTCTTATGAGGGTTATGAAGATGGCGCTCCAGAAACCATCATGAAGTGCTTCAGCCCCGCCACTGTTCCGGTGCTGACGACGTTGGCATGCGAATATGCCTTCTGCAATCGGTGGTTTTCCTCAATCCCCGGCCCGACTCTTCCGAATCGGCTTTTTGCTCATGCCGGGACCTCAAAAGGTCGCTTGGATATCTCCGCCGAGGAATTGAACATTTCTCCAACGATCTTTGAAGTTCTCGATTGCGACGACGTGCCGTCCACGATCTACGCCGATGGTTGGACCGCCGCCGCAACATTCTGGGAGCTGATGAAGCATCAGGACCAATACTTTGGCGCCCTCGACGATTTCTACCAGGATTGCTATGACGACAACCTTCCCGGTTACTGTTTTCTTGAGCCGCGTTACAGTCCTGGGGTTATCGATGGCACGTTTCGGCCACAAAATGATCAGCACCCCGACAGTGACATCGCCGAAGGCGAGCACCTGATTTTCAGTGTTTATCAGGCCATTCGCAGCAACATAAAAGTGTGGAAGTCCTCGATGCTCGTGATTGTCTACGACGAACACGGGGGCACCTACGACCATGTGCCGCCGCCGCCCGCGATTACACCCCGGCCGGAAGATGTTTCCACGGATCCTTGTTTTAATTTCGACCGGTATGGTGTCCGCGTCCCCGCCGTCATCGTTTCGGCGTATACGAAGCGGACCTTTTGTAACGACGTATTCGACCACACTTCGCTAATCTCCACCGCGCGCAAGATGTTGACCGGCTTCTATCAGGATGATTGTCTGGGAGCCCGTGCGAAGTGCGCAAATACGCTCGACACTAAAACGATTCTCAACTGCGACACGGCGCGGACTGATCATGTCCCCATCAACCCTCCCGCGCGACAGGCAAATCCGGCTATACCGTATTGCCTGAACCATCTGCAAATCAGTCATTTGAAACAGGCCATGTTGCTCGACGACAAGACTTTGCCTCAAAGCCTGAAGGTGCGCCCGGCAATCAAGAAATTCCGCGATCTCAAACAGGATGGTCCTGATTCCGACTACTGCAACCTCAATCCTGTCGAAGCGGAGCACTACATTCAAAGCGTGTTGACAACCGCGCGCGCCATGGGCACGAAGTTGCAACTCCAGAAATTGGAGTAACCGTGATTCGCAGAGTTTGCCAACTTATCCTGATTCTCCTGCTCGCTGCCTCCGCTGTCCGAGCCGACAGCCTCAGCGACATCCGACGCGCCTGTATCGAGCGCGGTAACTTTCACAAAGGCATCCACTGGCTGGAAGAGTGCGTCCAGGAAATGTTTACCGCCGAACCTGTGCACGTGACGTTGACCAGCGTCGCACCGGGCGCCGGCCTCGCAGGGTTTGGCCCGGCTTTTGGAAGGGACATCCGAATCAATCACTTCGATCTCCTGCTTGCCAGCTCTGGGGCCGTGTCTACCGACGGCTCTTATGTCGAGACCGCGCAGATTACGTTTGCTCTCCCCACACGCAGCTTCTTTCAGCTCAATGAAGACAGCACGCGCTCGGCTCGGCAAAAGTACGGCCTCCATGCGGTTGAGCATCGGGCAGGGCAGGAACCTCTCGATGCAAAAATCTCCGTGACTTTAGGTTACCGTCGCTTTGATGCTCGCGAACAGGATTTTTACGGACTCGGTCCGTCCACTACTTTGCCTTCTCAAGCTAGTTACGGGCTCATTCTCTCCGATACCTACGCCAAAATCGACAATCCCGTCTCCGCTTGGAACTCCATCGGCATCGATTTTTCGTTCCTCCAGCCCCGCGTCACTTCTTCCATCTACGGGGCGGTGCCTCAAATCCGTACCGCTTATAGCGCGAAGACTGCTCCCGGTCTCAATTCGCGCGACGACTTCTTGCGCTACGAGCCTTATGTGCTCTTTCGTATTCCTGCTCATCGCTCTTTCTTTACCACCGTTCGCGTGGGATACGCTTTTTACCAGGACGTAGGCGACCGTAGCTTTTCTTTTCAGCGCCTTTCCGCAGCCAGCAGCACATCTCTCCCGCTCTGGGTCCCTTCCCACGACACACCCAGCCACCGGAATTGGTTCTTAAATTTCGTCTGCCCGAGTCTCCGAAGTGCCACCCGCTGCTCTATTGGAGACCTCACATTGAAGGGCAATGTTGCCGCTGCCTATAAAGGAGCTGCGAGTGAAGTCCCCTTTTTTTTCGACCAGACCCTTGGTGGCACCAACATCGACGGGAACGATACCTTGCGTGGCTTCAATGACTATCGCTTCCGGGGGCCCAGCAGCCTCCTGTTCCAAGTAGAATACCGCCACAGTCTTTGGGGCCCTTTTGGGCTGCTTGCGTTCTATGATTTGGGAAAAGTCGCCATTCTCCCATCGGACATTTCTCTCAATCATCTTCGCCACGACATCGGCCTCGGCATGTTTGTGCGCGCCGGTAACCACGAACTGATGCGCATTTACATTGGCTTTGGCAGTGGCGAAGGCTCAAGGGTAAAGCCCAAATTTCCCGTTTCATTCTGACGATATACGCGTCAGGGTCTCTTCTGCGGGTCTATGTTGGGTAGTCCGAGTCAAGCACCGAGCAGCCAGTTGAGTAGGACAAGCCCAAATAACAACTGGCCAAAGCCTAGAATTATAGGCTTTAATTGGCAAATGTGCTTTAAAGCCTTCAAATATAGGCTTTAACATGTACATGATAGACTATGATAAAGCCTGCATTTACAGGCTTTATTGCCTTCCCCCCAGTTTAAGGCCTATAATTGTAGGCTATGAGCGATCTTCAGTTTAAGTCCCCGACGGAATTACAGGTTGAATTGGGAAGACGATTACGCCAGTTACGTTTATCCCGCAATGTCGACCAAAGGGCTACAGCCGAAAAGGCTGGCATAACCAGAGCTGCGTTACAAAACTTGGAGGCAGGGAACGGCTCGTCGCTACAGACGCTCCTTCGTACTCTAAAGGCGCTGAACTACTTGGAGGGCATTGAGGCCCTGGCCCCTGAGCCAACTGTCAATCCACTGGCTTTGCTGAAAACAAAGAAGGCTCCACGACGTGCAAGTCGTCGCAGGGCGCCTCGATCGAGGAAACCAAATTCTTGAATATCCCAGTCATCGAAGTTCGGGCGTGGGGAAAGCGCGTAGGTGCATTGGCACCGGATCCGAAGCTCGGTTACTGCGCATTCGCGTACGAACCTTCCTGGCGTCGATCAGGAATTGAATTGGCTCCGCTGACGATGCCTCTTGATGATCGCCGGGAAGCATTCGTCTTCTCAAATTTGCCGGAAGCCACATTTCGACGGTTGCCCGCGATGCTCGCTGATGCCCTGCCCGATAATTTCGGCAATGCTCTAATCGACGCATGGATGGCAGAGCATGGGACTACGAGGGCCGAAATCACAACTCTTGATCGTTTGGCATACATGGGGAAGCGCGGGATGGGTGCTCTAGAATTCAAGCCCGGGTTGGGTTCACACCGAGAAAGTGCCGTTCCACTTCAGATGAAGGCGCTTGTAGAGGAAGCAAGACAGTTGATCGAAGGTGATGTGTCTGTAGACGCGCACGCGAAAGCGGCCTTGGCTAACATCATAAGGGTTGGCACGTCCGCGGGAGGTGCCCGCGCGAAAGCAGTTATTGCCTGGAATCCCGCGACAAATCAAATCCGAAGCGGTCAGTTCGAGATGGCTTCTGGGTTCGAACCCTGGATTCTTAAGTTTGACGGTATGGGCAAAGATTTTGAATTGGGTACTGGCGGAGACTACGGCCGCACCGAATATGCCTACAACAAAATGGCGACTCAAGCTGGCATCGTCATGTCTGAGTGCCGTTTGCTAGAGGAGAATAGCCGTGCCCATTTCATGACACGCCGTTTTGATCGAGACGTTGTGAAGGGCAAGACGATCAAACACCACGTACAAACGCTTTGCGCGTTGAATCATTTGGACTACAAGCAGCGAAGCACGCACGCTTATTCTCAACTCTTTATAACAGCTGCGGAGATCGGACTGGAGAATGAAGCAGTTCGTCAGATGTTTCTGCGCATGGCGTTCAATGTGATGTCTCGAAATTATGACGACCATACAAAGAATTTCAGTTTCATACTCAAAGAGGGAGGGAGCTGGGAATTGGCTCCTGCATACGACGTAACACACGCGCACAACCCGAGAGGGGAATGGACCTGTCAGCATCTGATGAGTGTCAATGGAAAGTTCGATGATATTACGCGCGCAGACCTCCTTGCAGAAGCCGATCGCTTCGGAGTGCCCCGGCCAGTGGAATTGCTCTCCGGCGTTCGCTCGGCCCTCGCAAATTGGACAGAGCACGCTAAACAAGCCGGTCTTAGCCCAAGCAAATCAGATGAACTTGCCAGAGACTTCCTGCTTCTGTGAGTTTTGGGAGATGTTATTAAACAGTGTCGTGGGCAGACGGCTTTGTTCCACTGTCGATCTGAAAGCTTCGGTGCGCTATTGGGTGCAGCTAGAGATGGAAGAATGGCTCCCAATTTCAGGTAAGCGACACCAGACGCGGCACTTAGATTCTTGGCCTCCTCCTCTGTTAACCGAAGGGCTGGTAGTTTGAATCTAGCTGGCCCGGAGAGCCAAATTTCCAATTTAAGAAGATATGATTTTTACGCGAGTCTGCGTGTAATTGCCACACTGCACGGAAACTTCCTCGCCAGCGCATAAACGTCGAATGCGCGCCGCTCTTAACAATCCGCTATCTCTAGGAGCTTCGGACAAAAATTTGAAACCTGCTTGAACGCGAGGGGTGCCGCAGTTTTCGCAGCGCTTTTGCTTCGATCTGTCGGATGCGTTCGCGGGTGACGTTGAAAATCTCGCCTACTTCCTCGAGCGTGTGCTGGTTTCCGTCATCCAAGCCGAAACGCATGCGGATAATCCGCTCTTCGCGAGGCGTCAGCGTCTTCAGCATGGAGCCAATTTGATCACGCAGATTCAGGTCGATGACGGCATCAGATGGCGAAAGAACGCCCTTGTCTTCGATGAAGTCCCCCAGGTGGGAGTCACCCTCATCACCGATAGGGGTCTCAAAGGACATCGGCACTTGCGCAATCTTTTTTGTCTTGCGCACGGTGTCAACTGGAATGTCCATGCGCCGGGCAATTTCTTCGGTGGTCGGCTCCCGGCCGAGTTCTTGCACCAACTGGTGAGTGGTTCGAGACTGTTTGTTGATGGTCTCGATCATGTGGACCGGCACGCGAATGGTGCGCGCTTGGTCTGCAATCGCTCGAGTGATCGCCTGGCGGATCCACCACGTGGCATACGTGGAGAACTTATAGCCGCGCCGCCATTCAAACTTGTCGGTCCCTCTCATCAGGCCGATATTGCCCTCCTGAATCAGGTCGAGAAACTGCAACCCGCGATTGGCGTATTTCTTGGCGATGGACACGACGAGGCGTAGGTTTGCTTCTGTCAATTCCCTCTTGGCTTGCTGGGCCTCAGCTTCACCGCGGTGAATCAAAGTGAGTGCTCGCTTCAGATTACTTGCCCCTGTCTCGCTCGAATCTTGAATTTCCCGGAGGCGTGCGCGGCTCAGGCGCAGCTCCTTGCGCGCTTCGGAGGAAACATCGCCGCGGCCAGTTCTCACGCGGCGTTCAAGCCTGGCGATCTCTCGTTCCAAGGATTGCAGTCGCTCCACCTTGTGCCGAAGCAGATCAATCAGGCGCTTTTTCTCTCGCTCCCTGAAATCCAGGGAACGCACGTGAAGCGACATCGCGACTTGCGTCCGGGCCAATCTTCGCCTTGCCCGAACATGCGCGCGCTTATTCGAGGCCGCTGTGCTTTGAAGCTTGGCAACCTGCTTGATTCCCAAATCGTGCAGCTTCTCAATTTTGTCGATAATTTTCAGAGTGCGCCGCGTCTTGCTCTCAATCTTTTCTTCGGTCAGCTCTTCATCGTCAAATTGAATAATCTCTTTGATTGACCGGGTAGAGTTTCGGAGCTCAGCCCCGGTCTTGATCAATTCCTTAAGAACCACGGGCGAGCGGGTAATTGTTTTGAGCACGCGGAGGTTTCCCCGTTCCAGCCGCTTGGAAATGGCTACTTCGTTCTCGCGCGTGAGCAGCGGAACAATTCCCATCTCGCGCAAATACACACGGACGGGATCGCTGGTTTTTTCGGGGCCTGATGCAAAATGGTCCGGTTCGGCTTCGTGGGCTCGAACTGTCTCGAGCGGCAGCGCGATTTCAGGGGACTCCGCAACGTCAGAAGCAATCCGCGAGGCCTTCGCGTCGGATGCATCCTCGTAAATACTAATTCCTTCGCTCTCGAAAGCGGTGAAGACGCTGTCAATCTCTTCTGTCGAGTGTTCCTCGGCAGCCAGGAAATCATTCACCTGATCAGAAAGCAAGTATCCTTGCTCCTTACCTAACTTGATGAGGAGCTGGGCTTGATCTTGTTTTTCCAGCACGTCTTGCGACAATGGTTTCTCCCCTCATCCACCCCGTGAAATGAGCAAAAAACCTCTGAAAACAAATTACCGTCCGCCAGTCACATCCTTGGATGCCAATGCTAGGCCTTTAGACTATCCCTTCGCTGGCTCCATACGGGTAACTATTAATTCTGCATCTGCACTTGCAGGACTTCGCCTGGGAGCCGAACCATTCCTGGGCGAGGTGTCAATTGTTTCCGAGGAACCACGTCTTGAATCGGCACATTCTTTCCTGACAGAATTCCATTTAACTGGAGTCTCTCCATCCGAAGTCCAAGCGAACGCTCGAGTTGGAAGAGCTCCGACCGCTGTTCCTTAATGAAAAATGTGGAAGCTACTCCGTGCTTTCCGGCGCGACCAGTACGCCCAACCCGGTGGATGAAATTCTCCGCAATCTCAGGCAAGTCATAGTTGATGACGTGGGCGATTTCCTGGACGTGAATCCCGCGCGAAGCAAGGTCGGTTGCCACTAGCACGCGGATACGTCCCTGCTGGAAGCCAGTCAGCGCGGCGGTCCGTTGTGATTGTGAACGATCGCCGTGAATGGTCGCCGCTGCAATGCCTTCGCGATTCAACCCCTTGGCAATGCGCTCAGTGCCACGCTTGGTGCGTGAGAAGACCAAACACCTGCCGGTCTCCTTGTTCAGGAGTTGCCGTAGCAGCTCGAGTTTTCCGTCCGCAGAAACTTCAAAAGCCTGGAGCCTCACATTTTCCGCTGGTTTTAATGTTGAACCAAGA
>Ga0209698_10003067_pt1 | contig 18711 bp, 16 predicted proteins | sample LitLauG_LLR_2012_FD_187203 | JGI IMG/M metagenome (GOLD analysis project Ga0209698, IMG submission 187203) | Freshwater sediment microbial communities from Pennsylvania, USA - Little Laurel Run_MetaG_LLR_2012 (SPAdes) (version 2) | ecosystem: Environmental > Aquatic > Freshwater > Creek >...
TCAAGCCTACTTGCCTAAAGTATCGCCCTAAGCCGCGTTAGTTCATTGGGTATGGATTCCCAATGTCTAACGTCCCCGGAGCAATTCGTTCCCTGTCCCCTCCCGCCAACTTGTAATCCCCGCAGCGGCACTCATCGCTCAACGAGAACACGACGTTCCTCCCGATCCCTTTGATGTAGGCGTAATGCCAGACTTCGGTCGGGGGCGAAAGGGTGGGATGAGAGTCGATGGAATCAGGCTTTCCGAAGGTGATATAGAGATGGCCTCGGTCCGATTTATAGCCAGGCATGCCCGCGGCAAAGTGCGTGTTGGAATAGGCCAGCCGCCTGTAATGCTCTTCCTTGAATGTATTCTCCGCTGCGCCCGGCTTGGGGTTGCGGCGCTCCCAGAATTCACGAACAAAGTCATCACGGTGTTGATCCGTCGCGAGCTTATTGAAGTCGGCGCGCTCCTGGTCGGTGATGATCCAGTGCACATCTTCGTCGAGCCACTTCTTGTAAGGATCGCCGGCGTGCGAGGGAGAAGTTTGCGCGATGGGTACTGACACGGCCAGTGAGAGGAAGCAGAAACTGAGGAGCAGGCATCGTCCCTGACGTATGACGTTCATGGGATCCTCCGGTGGAGGGATGCACAATCATATGGGCCGGATGCTTGGCAGGGGAAATGCTTTTGTGAAACGCGCCGGAGGCCATGATGGCCTCGCGACAGCCGGCGGGACGCCGGCGCCACTTTTTCCAGCGGCTACTTTTTTCTGTTACCCTACGTTTTCTTCCGTTCCACCATCTCTTGGGAAGGAATTGCTTATGCTTCGCCGCACGTGCGTGTTTTTCCTCTTCTCCGCGACCTTCGCCTTCGCCCAGAAAACGCCCATTCAGATCACCGCCGATCTCACTGAGGCGCCGCGCAAGATCTACCATGCCGAGATCGACATTCCGGTCACGCCCGGTCCCGTGGCCCTGATCACGCCCAAGTGGATTCCCGGGCATCACAGTCCGGGCAACACGCTGGCTGACATCACCGGCGTGGTTTTTACGGCGAATGGCAAGACCCTCCCGTGGCGTCGCGACGACGTGGATCTCTACGAATATCACCTGAGCGTGCCCGCCGGCGTTAACTCCGTTCACGTGCATCTGGATTGCATCACCACCAATGTCACGCCCAATGTCGCGGTGCTGGAGTGGGAGCGCCTCATAATGTATCCCGCCGGCACACCGGTGCGCGAGATTCCGATTCAGGCCTCCGTGACTGTCCCCGCAGGTTGGGGAATCGGCACTTCGCTCACACCAACCTCGTCTTACGATCCGCAGCATCCCGCGGGCGGCACGGTTCACTACGCGGCAACCACCGTTGAGATGCTGGAAGACTCGCCGATCATGACCGGCGCTTACTTTCACGAATACCCGCTGGCTCCGGAGCTCTCGACGAAGCACTACATCGACGTGATCGGAGATTCCGCCGAAGTGGTCGAGATCCGGCCGACCGTGCTCGAACACTGGAACCGGCTGATTCATGAAGCCTGGGCGATGTACGGCCAGCCTCACTATCGCAGCTATCACTTTCTGCTGGCATTGCGTGGAGCGCAGGGTGGAGGCGGTCTTGAGCATCACGAGTCCTCCGACAACAGTTTGCCCGAGCGAGCGCTTACCACCGATGAGGGCGAGATGCTCGGTGCCGGCCTGCTTCCTCACGAATTCACGCACTCGTGGAATGGCAAGTATCGGCGCCCGGCCGGGCTGGCTACTCCAGACTACGCAACTCCAATGAAGGGAGAATTGCTGTGGGTCTATGAAGGGCTGACCGATTATCTCGGCGAGGTACTGGCCGCGCGCTGTGGTGCGATTTCGGCTGAGCATTATCGCGAGGCTCTCGCGCTCGACGCCGCCAACATGGACGCCACGACTGGCCGCCAATGGCGCAGTACCGGCGACACCGCTATCTCGATTTCGGGTCTGGCCACCGCGGCATTTGGTGGCCGCGGTGCCGGTGCCTGGGCTAACTGGCGTCGCAGCGCAGATTATTATCCTGAGGGGAATCTGCTTTGGCTTGACGTGGACACGACCATTCGCAAGCTGACCAACAACAGCAAGAACCTTCACGACTTCATGACGGTTTATCTCAACAAGGGAGGCGGGCAGACTCCGTCGGTGGTTCCGTATGACTTCAACGAAATCGTGGCGGATCTGAATCAGGTGGTGAAGAACGACTGGGCGGGGTTTTTGAATGATCGGGTGAACGGAATCAATCCGCATGTGAACACCGAGGGCTTCGAACAGGGCGGATACAGGTTGGTCTACACCGAAAAACCGAATGACTATCTGAAGGCGAGCCTGGCGCGCAGCGCGGGACGGGAGTTCTGGTTTTCGCTGGGACTGGCGTTCGACAGCGACGGGGTGACGATTTCAGATGTGCGAGTGGGCAGCGCCGCCGACAAAGCGAAGCTGATTCCGGGCCAGAAGGTTATGGCCGTGAATGGCCGGGTTTACTCCAGGGAAGCGATGCACGCGGCGATCCGGCAGGGGAAGACCTCATCGACGCCGATTCACTTCATCCTGCAAAACGAATCTCTGGTGACTGAAGCGGATGTGGACTATCGCGATGGAGACCGCTATCCGACACTACAGCGGATCGAGGGCGCTCCGGACGTACTCGATGAGATTGCCAAGCCGCTGGCGCAGGCGGCGGGAAAGAGTCAGTAACAGTGGAACAGGTAGAGCAAAAGCGGAACACAAGGTCCCTCGACTACGCAGAATTGCCGGAAATCGGCAATTCTGCTCCGCTCGGGATGACAGATGCGCTCGGGATGACAGATAGATCAGAGCTTCGTTAGTTTTGCCGGTTGCGATAAGTGCCGGTAATGGGCTGGCGCTTGATGAGATCGTAGAAGCCGCGAATCGACTGTCCGTCTTTTAATTCCCAAACCAGGCCGTTGGGCAGGAAGGCGGCGGCGCCTCCGTCCGGAAAGTCTCCGAACTGGTCCTGGGCTCCGTGCATGACCCGCGGTTGATCGAGGCGGCGATTCACGCTGATGCGCGCCTTTTCCACGTCCGGGCTGATGAGATTCTTCATCTCAATGCCATTGGAAGAGACGAGAACGAGATTGCGTCCAGGGGAAGCCGGATCGATCACTCCCATCAGGTCGTAGTCGCCAACCAGCGCCTTTCGCTGAACGGGATCGATGACTTGCCCAGCTTCGTGCATGTCCGCAGTGCCGAACGCAAACCGCTGCTGCAGTGCTTCGTTTGGCTTGCGGCGTGCCACGCCGTCGCTGTCAATCACGTAGAATCCGGCCGCGCGGCAGTCGGCGATCTCCTTGGCTGTTGTGGCCGTCACTTTCCCAGTTTTCTTGCTGGTGTGGCATTTGATGGTCACCGGCTTCGGCGGAAAGCCTCGCTCGATCCACTGTGTGGAGCGCGGATTCGTGTTGCGAACCACGACGATGAATCCTAGCTCTTTCGCCACGGCTTGAAAGGTGGCGAAGTGACCGGGCGGCATTCCTGTCGATGGCAGGTACATACGTGGCAATGCTACGACTGGCCGGGGGGCCTGTCTAGGACGAATACAGAGCCTCGACTGACCCTTATTCGGTAATGATGTGATCGGCCCATTCCACCAGCGACACGAAGATGGCTGGCGTACCGAACTTCGCTCCCCAGGTTTGCAAGTCGGTTTCCGTGACCCCACGGGCCCGGGAACAGGCTCCTCAAGAGAACACGGGAATGTGCTTGGCCACGACCTTGTCGCGCATATCGCTGAGCGGAGGCCAGCCGACGGGAAATACAGCAGCGGTTGTGGCATTGCGCATGAGCACGGTGGCTTCCCCGGTGAGGAAAATCTGTACTTCGTGCCCCGAATCGGCCAAGGCAAGGCCATGCGCGAAAGGGAACGACGCGCGCGTGGGGTCGTCTGATCCCCAAGCGCTCTTGATCATGATTTTCAGGGTTTTCCGCGGGGGAGCGGTCTGCACCTTGGCCGACCGTAATCCGAGCAGCCCGAATCCGAGCGCCTGCGGAATCTTCGAGAGAAGCTGACGTCGAAGCATGGTTTTCTCCGGTGGGGCCCCAAAAAAGGTGACTCACTGTACATCGGGTTGGTGATGCTGTAAATAGCTACCGGGACCGCGGATAACTCCTATGAATTAGATCGCATCCTAGCGGTCATAGCCGTGGTAATCTCGCTTTTGGTTGGGGAGGGAATCTCTGGTTGAGAGGTGTACGATGCGCGGAATTTTGACACTTCTTCTGGTTTCCGGAATAGCTTGGGGACAGGCATCCGACGCTCCGAAAGCGCCGACGACCCAAGAACAGAAGCCTGGCGCGGCACAGGCGAAGGCAGAACAAGACGCGCGGACCAATCCAAGCGCCCAGCCTCAAGATCCAGACGCGTGGTTCATCCCGGCGGGATCGAGAATTCCTCTCACCCTCGCCCAGGCCATCTCCACCAAGAATGCGCGCGAAGGCGATCCTGTCTACGCCACCACGGCGTTCCCGTTCGTGGTCAACGAAAAGATGATCGTCCCGGCAGGAACTTACATTCAAGGCAAGATCTCGCGTGTGGAGCGCGCTGGACGCGTGCACGGACGCGCCGAGATTCTGATGCACTTCACTACCATGATCTATCCCAGCGGCTACACGATTATGCTGCCGGCGTCGATCGAGAACATGCCCGGCTCGGATCACACGACGGTGAAGGATAAAGAAGGCACCGTGCAGCAGGACAAGACCACGGGCAAGAAGATTGAAGATGCGGCCAAGGGCGGCGTCTACGGCACCATGGGCGGGGCGACGGCCGGAGGACTTGCAACCGGCAGTCTGAATGGAGCGCGAGTTGGGGCGGGAATTGGTGCGGCCGCAGGTGTGGCCTGGGCGCTGCTCAAGCGCGGTCCCGACGTGAAGCTTGATGTCGGAACGTCGATCGAAATGGAGATTCAGCGCGACATCAGTGTGGACGCCAGCCGGATTCATATGGCGCGCGTGATGCAGTAGCTTTCTGAATTTTCGTCATGTTGTCATCCAGAGGCGCGGGTTTTGCGCCGAAGGATCTATGGAGTCGCAGGCAGCATTGGCGCTCCCAACGAGGGCAGGGATCCTTCGCCTCACTCAGGATGACAATTTAGCAATGAGGGAAATTCAGCAGTAAGGGCTGCAATATTTCCCGCGCGCATCAAGCCAAGCAATGCTTTCCCTTCGATTTGCGCACTCTCTGGTTCCCGCTGCTATACAATCCGCGGTAGGGGCGCTGTTGCGCCCCGCATGTGGAGGTGGCAGTGGAACAATTCAGTTTTGGTTTCGGCACCATCATCGTAGTCATCGTCGTTATTTACCTTCTCAGTTCCATCAAGATTCTGGCGGAGTACGAGCGCGGCGTGATCTTCCGGCTGGGCCGCTTGCTGCCGGCGGCCAAGGGGCCGGGCGTGATCCTGGTGTTTTCCCCGATTGACCGCATGGTGCGCGTATCGCTGCGGCAGGAGGCGTTGGAAGTTCCTTCGCAGGACATCATCACACGCGATAACGTCACATTGAAAGTGAACGCGGTCATCTTTCTGCGCGTCATCGAGCCGCGGAAGGCTGTAGTCGAAGTATCGAACTACGTCTACCAGACCTCGCAGTTCGCGCAGACCACGTTACGTTCGGTGCTGGGCGAGCAGGAGCTTGACGAACTACTGGCCCACCGCGACAAAATTAACTTACGGCTGCAGAGCATTCTCGATACGCATACGTCCCCTTGGGGTGTGAAGGTCACGAATGTGGAAGTGAAGCAGGTGGACATGCCGGAGTCGATGCTGCGCGCCATGGCCAAGCAGGCCGAGGCGGAGCGCGAGAAGCGGTCGAAGATCATTCACGCGGAAGGCGAATTCTCGGCGGCGCAGCGCCTGGTGGACGCGGCGAAGCTGCTCTCCGGCGAGCCCGTCAGCGTGCAGTTGCGTTATCTGCAGACGCTGACCGAGATTGGCGTGGAGAAGAATACGACCGTCGTGTTCCCGGTACCGGTGGACTTCTTCTCGGGCCTGCAGAAGATGTTGAACAAAGCTGGGGAAAGCGCGCCGGGGAAAACGGCGTAGTGCATTGACCGTCCGGGGGGAAATCCCCACTTCTCCCAAAACCGGGGAGAAATGGGGCACCCGAATTGGAGTGAATTATGGCTTCGTCACAAGATACGGAAATTACCCTGGGCACAGGAAAGCTGCTGTTCCTGTTCTTCAGCCTGGTGGGCATCTGCGCCCTGTTCTTCGGGCTCGGGTATTCTCTGGGGCGCAAGTCGGAGCCGGCCCTCACCACCGCCGCGGTGTCGCCCGTACCGCAACCGAGCACGACCTCGTCCAAGGCAGTCGGCAGCACCGCGGCGTCACAGCCGATGACTTTCTACAAAGCGGTCGAACAGAAAGATGCGAACCCGGAATTGACACCAGCGACCGAGACCAAGACCGATACAACGAATCAACCAGCTTCAAACAGCGCAAATCCGACCCAACCTGCCACCAATACTCCCGCAACTCCTCCCGCAACTCCTCCCGACACGACTACGACGTTGCCATCTCCTGGATACTTCGTGCAGGTGGCTGCGGTCAGCAAGCAGGAAGATGCGGATGCGCTGGTGGACGCACTGAAGAAGAAGCAGTATCCGGCGTTTGTCGCCGCCCAATCCACCGACAAGCTGTTTCGCGTGCAGTTAGGGCCGTTTGCTGATGTAAAGGACGCCGAGGCCATGCGGACGAAGTTGATGGGCGATGGATATAGTCCGATCCTGAAAAAGTAACCGCTGCCGAGCGGTCATTCGGGTCTTTACTGAACTCTCTCCAGAACAAGGTGCACCTCAACCTTGTGCCGCGGCGACTCAATCATCCGATCCACCAGTTGCTGACCATCCGGCGTGAGCGTGCGGGTATCAGTTCCATGCATGACTTCCTGCCCATTCATTTTCAGTTTCCATTCGGTTACGAGCTTGTGATCGCTCCAGTGCGTGCTGGCATTGCGAAGGCTGCCCGGAGCGTCCGGGATGGGATCGGAAACCTGCCTGCCGCTGGGATCGATCGTGTACACGGCGGTCGTTCCGGCTTCTCCTCCTGAAATCTTCAGGACACTTCCGTCGACACGTATTTTCTCGGCTGTGTATTTGTGCTCGGCGGGAGGCGGAGGCGGTATATCCGGTGCACCATTTGGAGGAGTTCCGACCAAAGTTGCCTTCTCTTGCGACTTCTCAGGATTGACGCGCCATTCGCCCGTGAAATCCTGCAGTTTCTGGGCGCTGAGATTAGTGGTGAGCAGCAAAGACGCAATCAGGAGAGCTGTCCGCATATTTGTTTTTCTCCTTGGGCAAAGGTTTCACAATCCGCGGGGTACCAGCACAAAATGATCAATCGCGATTCGGGCGCCGACATCGGCGCGGGCGCGATCCAGTCGAAACACAATTTTCATTTCGTCGAATCGTCGCAGGGACCTGCGCGCGGGCACCAGGAAATTCAACGTCTCGGTGACCGGCTTGGGCTGTTCGAAGATCTTCCAGGGGCGCGTGGAGCGCACCATCATGCTGCCCAGCGATTGCGAAGGCCGCTGCCGCAAACTTGTATTGACGACGGTGAGTTCCAGGGACACGGTTTCGGGATAGCGATCGCTGTTGCGAATCGCGATCTGAATTTTGCTGCAGCAATCGAGATCGATGAGCGTGCCGAGATGATCGTAGGCTTCGATCGAGAGCGGGCGCCGGTCGGAGGAGCGAATCTCGACCGCGTCGGGACTGGCGTGGGCCTGCCGAGAGGTTTTGGGAGGGCGCAGATCCGGCGCCCGGTAGAACCAATACACTCCGTTGAAGGGCACGATGAGTGGATTCGCTTTGCTGAAATTCTCGAGCGACAGCGATTCGTGCATGGGAGGCGGCGCGACCAGCTTGGTGACAATTTCTTTCTCCGGCCAGAGGACGATGCCCGTGTTTCCCTCGTTGGTTCCCATGCTCGGCTGGTTCTCCGCCTTCGTACGCATTGAACCTGTGGTTCGATTGCCAGAAGATCCGTGCCAGGGGTATTTTCCAGGGGAACTCCCCCAACCATGCCGCGTTTGCAAATAGGGCATCAGCCCTACAACCGTGAGAAGCACGGCCAGGGCTGTGGCGGCCAACTCTCGCGATTGGAGCCAGGGGCGAGCAATTGAAGTGCGCAGGCTCCGATCGTCGTAAGCGGCGAAGGACCAAGTCCAGATGGCAAACGCCAGCGCGGAGAGCAACCAGGCTTCGATTCGATATTCCGTCGCGTAGGCCAACACGCCTGCCTGCACGCACAGCGATGCGAGAACAGAAATCTGGGGCCGGAGCGACCGCCGGAAGCTGAACAGACGAAGCCCGGGCTGCGATTCCTCGAGCGGCAACTGGTCAGCATCGTCACGCAGCAGGAAGATTGACCGAGTCGCCATGACCGCGAAAATGGCAACCGTCCCCAGCGTCAACACTGAATCTTGTTGGAAGAACAAGGCGAGGGCGGGCAGCCACAGCGCCGCGAGCGACGTTTGCACGAGAACCGATTCTGTGTGGAGTCTGACCTTGCGTGACACGATCGCACAGAGGATAGCGGTCGTCAGCACACAGGCGAGGGAGACTTCGAAGATCCGTTGCAGAGCGATGTGGAAGAGCGAAATCCAGGAGACCAGTTTGGTGCCGGGAATGCCCGTCGAGACCGCTATTGTGGCGGCCATAAGCAGTCCTGCGATTACAGGCAGATACTTGTACCCGCGCCAGATGCTCGGATTGTCCGCCGGCTGACCCTGGAACATCGCGAACCTCGCTGGCTGCGCCAGGAATTTAGTGACGAATCGGGCCTGTGTGTATTGGTATTGGACACCAAGACGCGCAAGAAGGTTTCTCACATGCACGACTCGCACATTGACACTCGTCGATTCCCACGATATTCCTACCAGCATGTCCTCTGAAGCTTCGCTTGATCGCGCCCTTCACGCTATTGCTGATCCGACCCGCCGACGAATCCTGCAGGCCCTTCGGCAAGGCGCGAAAGAAGCGAAGGCGCCACTGTGTGCGGGGGACATCGAGGAACGCGTGCGCCTCTCGCAACCAACGATTTCCCACCACATGGGGATTTTGACGAAGGCCGGATTGGTGGAAGCCACCAAGGAAGGCCAATGGCGCTGGTACCGCCGCAACGAGAAGGCAATTCGGCAGATGCTGAAAACGTTGAGAGGAAAGTTGTAAAGCCGGCAACCTGCTCGCTATCGAGGTGGAATGTTGCCGCCGAGCCAGCTACCGCCCGAGGACCCACTTCTCCAAATCTCCGGTCGAGCGCAGCAGTCCCGTCTGCGCCCGTTCGAGTTCAAACGTCACGTCCTGCAGCGAGATGAATTTTTCGCTGGCCTGCGTACGCGCGTCATCGAGTTCGTGCAGGTTTGCGGTGCCGGCGTCCATGCGGGTTTTGACGGCATCGGTATTCTTCTGCGCGATCTCGTACTCCAACCGCGCGACGTCGCGCGCGGCCTGCATCTGCGTGACCGAACGTTGTAAACGAAGCGCTTCCTCTGACGCCTGATTCTTGGCGGCCTCGGCTTGCTTGCTGGCTTTGAGGGCATCGGCGTCGGCAGCTTGGGCGCGGGCGCGTTGAGAAGCGTTAAACAGCGGGAAGCGGATGCTCACACCAAAGGTCGCGTTGTTCTGTTGGAAGGTATTCGCCACGCAGAGTACGGATATGCTGGCCACCGTGCAGGGTTTCGCCGGAATGTAATAGTTCTGATAGTTATTGAATTTCGAAAGCAGCGCATACTGCGCCGCAAAATCAAGGCTTGGCCAGAGTGCCCGGTGCTCGCCCTGGGCGTGTAAGTACTGTGCGCGGGCGTGTTCGACGGCAGCCTGCACCGCCGGATTGTTCGTGGCATCGTTGGAGTCGTGCTGATCGGCCACAGCCGGCGCCGCCGGAATCGAGTCTGGATCCGTCTGGATGCTGTTTGCGGGCAATCCTGTCAGTTTCGACAAACGCTCGCGAAGCACGTCGGCTGCTCCTTGCGCTTCGATGATACGCAGGTGCACGCGCGCGGCGGAAAGGCGCGCCCGAAAGCCGTCGAGTTCGCTGTCGATGCCTTCTTTGATCCGCTGTTGCACGGCGACTTCGGTCTGCTTGGCGTCCGGTTCACTCTCCTGCAGATGAACGAGACGCTGCTCCCACTTGGCAAGCTCGGCATAACTGAGAACGGTATCCTGGATTACCTGGTTGCGCTGATCCTTGTTCTTGAGCTTGGAAGCGGCCACTTCGACCTGCGCCTGGCGGACGAAGTCGCGCAACGAGGGATTGAGCAGGGCCGATTGCGCCGTGAGATTGAACAATGATGGCGCCGAACCTTCCAGGCCGAGAGGGAACCCGTAGGAGTAACCGAGTCCGGCTCCGGTCGCCAGCTGGGGGATGTAGCTGTTGCGCAATTCCCGATAGCTCGCTTCGGCCTTTTGCTCGTCGGCGGCCGCGATGGCAGCGCCAGTGGCATGCGCCAAAGCAAGCTCGACCACGCGCTTCAGGGGAATCTGGTCCGCCAGCAGGGAACTGGGCAAGAAACTGGGAAAGAGAAGGAGTACAAGAATCCATCTGTGCGCAGTACGGCACCGGAGTTTCATGTGGTCCCTTTCAAATTCGTCTGCGAATGATTTTATGAAGAATTGGATGCAAGCTGAATTTTAAATGGCAGGTTGTACAAAATCTGGCACCACGGCACTAACGGATGCCGCGAATTCAATGGCTGACCCGCTTCGAATCTTCCATTGCTCGGGGATAGTTGTGATAAAGGCCGAGCGCCGCGCGATATGCTGCTGCGGCGCGTACACGATCTCCTTGTCGTTCGAGGACCAGTCCCAGCATTTCGTAAGCGCGAAATGCCGGACCTTCCTCGACGGGTTCCTCTAAGTACCGTCGCAGAAGCTTGGCCGCGAGTGGGTAGCCACGACCGGCACGCAGCAGTACGCTGCCGCCGTCCATGATGGACTCCCGGCGATCCACGGGACTCGTTTCCAGGTGTTCGATAGCCTTTTCCATGTCATCGAGGCGATTGGCGTGGCGCAGGAAGATGGCGTAGTCGAGCCAGGCGCGCGCTCCGGAGTGAGTAGATTCAATCGCCGCGTGATATTCCCGCTCCGCTCCTGCCGAGTCTTTATTCTTCTCGCAGATACGCGCCAGAATCCAGTGGCCCATGCCGGGATTGAGCGGCATCAGAGCCTCGGCCTGTTCGCGGGCCTTATCCTTCCCACCGCCGACAATGGAAGGAGCCTCCAGATAAAACTCGGCCAGATCGCTGCGCGCTTCCCAGCTCTTGGGCTCCAGTTCCACTGCGCGTTCGAACGAATTGCGCACTTTTTTGGCGAGCCCGGCAGCGGAAAGAAATCCGGCGCGGTCGGCTTTCTCGCCATAGATCCGGCCCAGCCACAGGAAATACAAACTGTTCTGCGGATCGAGATTGCGTGCCCGCTCGCAGGCGGAAATGCCCCGATCCCACTCCTCCATCATGAAGTAAGCGCGGCAGAGCAGGTTGTGGGCCGCGGCGTCCTGGGGGTTGCGGGCAAGCTGCTGCTGCAGGAGGGCGACGGCGTCGTCGACACGCCCGGCATCGAGCAGCTGTTTGCCGGAGGACTCAGCATGAGCAGCGACGAGCAGCACAAAAACGAGAGTGAGCACTGGGAGCACGCGAAACTTCATGACAAGACTACCCGGCGAGTGGATTCCTTTCCTGGTGAATTTACGGCACAACCTTGATGAGGGCGCCGTCGGCGAGTGGCTTGGCTTCATCCGCGGGCAACGCCACCTTGGCGCCTTCGGAAAGCCCGCTGGTAATTTCGACGCGCGTCAGGTTCTGCAACGAGATCTGTATCGGCTGAACCTTGAGATGATCGTCGGTGATCTCGAAAACGTAGGGCTTACTCTCGTCGCTGTGGACGGCGTCGCGCTGGAGCGTGAGGACGTTGTCGTGCTCGGCTACCACGATGGTGACGCCGACGTTGATGTTCGGCAGCAGGCGGAAATCGCGATTGTCGATGACGCACGTGGTCTCTCCCACATTGCGCGATCCGCGCGGCTTCACGGTGGCTGGGACCGTGTTCACTTCCCCGGACCAAGTGCGGCCTGGAAGCGCGTCCCATGTGATGTCTACAGGCTGACCCTGCTGGAGCCGGCCCACATCGGGTTCGTCGACGAAAGCGCGAACCATCACGTGAGTAAGATCGGCTTCCTGCAACAGGAGTTCTCCTGCCTGCACGAAAGCGCCTTGCTTGATTGGAACGGAGTAGACCACGCCATCAAAGGGGGCGCGCACACTCGATTTGCTCAGCGAATCTTCCGCGGCTTGATACGCTGCTTGCGCTTCTTCCCCTTGCGCGTGAATTTTGGCGACCTCGGGCTTTGAGTACCGGTCTTTCTTTTTTTGCTGCAGCATGGTCAGGTCGGCTTGAATTGCCTGGAGCTTATCTTCGGCGGCCTTTACTTCGCCCGGCGAAGCGGCACCTTGCTGCTGCAGGCGGCGAAGAGCGTCGAGATTGCGCTGGGCAGTGTCGCGGTCGCTTCGCGCTTTCTCGATCTGCGCGTTGAGCGTGAGGACTTCCTCCTGCGTCCCTCCGGTAGTGATGGTCGATTGGTCCGCTTGCGCGGACTTCACCTGCGCCTGTGCCTTGGCGGCCTGGCTGCGGATATCGGCGTCATCGAGTTCGAACAGAAGTTGTCCCTTGCGGACGTGGTCGCCCTCTTTCACCAGCAACCGTTTCACCGTCGTCGGGACCGGGGCATGCGCTTCAAAATTTTGTATGGGCTCGATCTTGCCGTTGGTGGAAACCAGGCTCCGGATCGGTCCGCGCTGCACCGCTGCTACGCGCACTTTTAACGGCGTTTGCCGAAAATAGGAGAAAGCCAGCAGAACGGCGAAGAGGGCGAGCAAGGGCCAAAGCCACCGTCGCCAAAACGAGGTGTTCGAGTTGTTAGTCGACGCCAACCCTTTTATCTTTCAATGTGCGGCAGGAATTTCTGTAAGTCTTAATTTACCACTGCCAACGGCGACGCAGAAATATTGCGCGCCCTAGCAACATTACCCACTTGGATGCTCGCTGTCTGTGATTCGCTGCACGAAGGTGCCCAGCGCGTACCCATTACAATAAACAGATATGCCGAAAGCGCCTCGCTATACACCGGAACATGCCGCGGCGGGATTGGACGCCGAGTTCCCTGAGATCGAAACCTGGCCGAACCAGTTTGCGGGATATGAAATCGTCGTCGATGATCCCGAGTTTACTTCGGTGTGCCCAAAAACCGGCCTCCCAGATTTTGGTGTGCTCACCATCCGCTACATGCCCAAGAAGCACTGCCTGGAACTGAAGTCATTGAAGGAGTATTTGCAGACTTACCGCAATCTGGGGATTTTTCAGGAGAACCTCGTCAACCGGGTCTTGGAAGATGTAGTGAAGTGGGCGAAGCCCGTGTGGGCCGAGGTGAAGGGGGATTTCCGGCCGCGCGGGGGGATTTCGACGACGATCGTGGCGAAGTGGCCAAGGCCGAAAAAGTGACCACGCAATTGCAGGCGTCAGACCTCAGACTTCAGACCTCAGACCTCAGACCTCAGACCTCAGACAACCCGATTTCTCTGAAGACTGATTTGCGATTCGCGAACTCTGAGGCCCGAAGGCCAAGGTCCGAGGTCCGCTCCATGCTATATTCGCCAGACCCGTGTCGCAGCAGAATCTGCAGCCTCGCACTGCGCTGATCGTCCTCACCGCGCTCAATCTGCTTAACTACGCAGACCGCAACGTGCTGTTCGCCGTGCAGGAGCTTGTTCAGCAAGAATTCCATCTCAGTTACAAGCAGGTCGGATTTCTGACCAGCGCGTTTCTTGGTTTCTACATGGTCGCGGCACCGTTCGTAGGGCCGTTGGCGGACCGCTATTCGCGCAAGTTGATCATTGCGCTCGGGGCGATCTTCTGGAGCGGCCTGACGCTGCTTACAGCGGTGACCCATACCTACACGGAATTGCTGGTACGGCATACCCTGGTTGGAGTTGGCGAGGCGACGTTTGTCACCATTGCGCCAACATTCGTTGCAGACCTTTTTCATGAGAATGTTCGCGGCCGCATTCTTGGTGTCTTCTATCTGGCCATTCCTGTCGGTTCGGCAGCTGGATTTCTGCTGGGCGGGTACCTGTCTGGGAATCACGGCTGGCGATTTCCGTTCTATATTGCAGCGGCGCCCGGTTTCCTCCTGGCAATTATCACGCTGTTTCTGAAAGAACCTCCCCGCGGGCAGTTCGATTCGCTGAAGGAAACTCCAGAGCGTGGCACCCTTCTTGGCTTCATCCGAAACCCGGCATTTCTGACGGCGACGCTGGGAATGGCTTTCATGACGTTCTCGCTAGGCGGCATCCAGGTGTGGATACCGCAATTTCTGATCCAGGAGCGCCACTACACACTGAAATCGGCGAATGTGATGTTTGGCGCCATCATCGTGATCGACGGAATTCTGGCTGCCCTGATCGGAGGATGGCTGGGCGACTACCTTCTTCGCCGTATGAAAAGTTCGTACTACTTCGTGTCGGCGGCCAGCATGTTGCTGGGGATTCCGGCCATGATCGTCGCCCTGTTTTTCAAAGGGCCAATCATGATACCCGCGATCGGCGTAGCGGCATTCTTCCTGCTGCTCAATACGGCTCCCCTGAATGCCGCTGTGATCAACTCCGTGGGCGCACATATTCGGGCGACCGCGCTCGCTGTGAATATCTTCATCATCCACATTCTGGGCGACGTTCCCTCGCCGACCATGATGGGATGGGTTGCCGATCGCCGCTCGCTGCAACTGGCGTTCGTGTTGCCCATTATCGCAATGGGGATTTCATCTGCCATACTCTTTTATGGGATGAAGTTCGCACCGGCCGTGCAGATCAACGAGTCTGCCGAATCTGCGAAGGTGCACTGACCCTCTCACCGAATGATTTATTTTCACTGGATTGCGGGAACGATTCTCGCGCTTGCCTGGTTCTCCCGCATCGTGGATGCCGCGCTCGGCATGCCTTCCGTCGCCGATGTATCGCGCCCGGAGTGGGACCGACATCCGGTGACGCCTTCTGGCAATCCGCGCGTGTCTATCATCGTCCCTGCACGCAATGAAGAAGATTCCATCGAACAGGCGCTGCGGAGCCTGCTCTCGCTCGACTACGGCAACTATGAAGTCATCGCCGTGAACGACCGCTCGACGGATCGGACCGGCGAAATCATGGAGCGGATCAGTCAGAACCCCCAATCATCTGCGAAGCTCCGTGTCATCCATCACACCGAGCTCCCCGAAGGATGGCTGGGCAAAACTCACGCCATGTGGACGGCTGCCAATCAGGCCAGCGGCGACTGGCTGCTCTTCACCGATGCCGACGTGCTCTTCAAGCCTGACTCCCTGCGCCGCGCGCTCATTTATGCAGAAGCGGAGCCCGCTGATCATGTGGTGCTGTTTCCGCGCATGATTATGAAGCGTCCTGGCGAGTACATGATGATCGCATTCTTCCAGACCATGTTCATGTTCGGGCACCGGCCGTGGAAGGTGGCCGATCCCAGCACCGACGATCACATGGGCGTGGGTGCATTCAATCTGGTACGCCGCCGTGTGTATGAGTCCGTCGGCACGTACGAGGCCCTGCGCATGGAAGTACTCGATGACATGAAGCTGGGCAAGGTGGTGAAGAAAGCAGGCTTCGCACAGCGCAATGTGTTCGGCGGAGATTTGATTTCGATTCGTTGGGCGCACGGTGCCTTCGGCGTAGTAAACAATCTCACGAAGAATTTCTTCGCCGTGCTGTCCTTCCAATGGTGGCGCACGGTGATATCGGCGTTCGGACTGGCGTTCCTGAACTTCGGACCGTTTCTCGGCATCTGGCTGGCTCACGGCTGGGCGCGCGTTCCCTACGCGGTGGCGCTCGGGTCGATGTTCCTGATCTACATCGGCATGTCGTGGCGCTCAGATGTGCCGGCGTATTATTTTGTGCTGCATCCGGTGAGCACGGCCATGTTTATCTACACGTTGCTGCGTTCGATGTTCGTTACGTTGTCGAACGATGGCATTGTGTGGCGTGGCACGAAATATCCTCTGGAGGAGTTGCGCAAGGGAATGGTGTGAGCGCGAGCCGTCTCGCTTAACTCCGGCCATTTAACGTGGGATCATTACCTTCCCACAACCAGACTGCTGGGGCCGGGCAGGTTGATTCGGCTCACTTCAGAGAATCCCGCTGCTTTCATCCAATCCGTATACTCTGGCTCGCTGTAACTCGCACCTGACTCGGTCGAGACCAGCATATTCAGCGAGAACAGCGTCGCGTGGGTCGGCCCCGTCTTTTCAGGATTGAGGATGAAATCCTGGACGATGAGGCGGCCACTGGGCGCGAGGGCCTTCCGGGCACGCTGAAAGAGTTCCCGATTCTGCTGCTCGGAAAACATGTGGCAGATCGCGTTCAGCATGACGAGGTCGTAGCCTGAGCCGAAGTCGTCGTCGAGCATATCGCCGGCCCGAAGGCGGATCTGTGCTGATACACCTGCCTGTCGCACATACTCTTCGGTGAGCGGGAGGACCTCAGGCACATCGAGGATCTCGCATTGCACATCCGGCGACGCCTTGGCGAAGGCGATCGAGTACGCGCCCGAACCTCCGCCCAGGTCCAGTATCCGGCGAACCCCGGCGGTTCCTAATGCCTTCACCAGTAGAGGCGCACGGTCCCTGGCATTGCGCTGCATGCCGGCAATGAAATTCTGGGTCCATTCGGGATTGCTATCGCTTTGAGTGGGAACGCGCGTGCCGGACCGAACCGCATCCGTCAGCGTGCTCCAACGATGCCAGATGTCGGCCGTGTGCAGCAGTCCGTTGCGGTGGTTGTCTTTGGAGCCTTGCACGAAGAATCGCGCCGACTCGGGCGTGTTCCAGTATTCGTCATGCTGTTTCGTAAGAAGCCCGAGGGCAACGAGCGCATTGAGCAACATGCCAACGGCGCGCGGATTCACCCGGGCTTGCTTCGCGATGTGCGTTGTATCCGCGCCTTCGCCTACGGCAGTGAAGAGATCGAGTTCAAGCGCGGTGAGCAGGCAACGGCTCGGCTGAAAACCGCGGATCGTCTGCTCCAGTCGGTCAGGCAGCGTCCCCGCCCGGTCGCGAGCGGCCATGGAGGCTCGGAATTCTTCGGTGTGGTCGATGGCCATCGCCTGCATTGCCGCCGCATCGTTCCAGACGAGGCGTTGGACCGGCCTGCCATCATGCAGGTGCGAGCCCACAATTTCTGCCACGTCCGACGGCTGCACGCGCCGGTACCATACGCCTGCCGGATAGACCACCATGATCGGACCTTCGTCGCAGAGTCCCATGCAGCCGCAGGTGGTGAGTTGCACTTCACGATCGAGGTGACGCTGCTGGATTTCACGGTCGACACTCTCGAGTACAGCGAACGATCCGCTGGCTGGACAGGAAGGAACACCTTCTGGCTTTTGCTGAGTACAAACGAAAAGATGAATACGGAACGGTTCCATGAAATTCTCCAATCGTTCCATGGTAGCTCCAGCGTCGCTGTCGGGGTTAGCAGTCTGTGGCGGAAGTCTGGGCTCAGAACCGGCGCCTAAAGGCGCATTGAGTCTGCAGCCGTTACGGCACGCATAAATGCGCGCCCTCATACAAGTCGCACGTACGGCACGGGCTATTGGGCGAGATTTGTCGAGGACTATAATTGCCCGGTCTTTTACGCTTTGCGCGGGGATTGCCTTGAAAAAATACTTCTTCCTTTTGTTCGTATTTTCTTGCGCCTCTTTGGCCCAGGAAAACGCTGCGCCAAAACCGCCGCAAGTCATCCTCGATCCTGACGGGACCGTCGAACTTCCCGCCGAGTCCGTTCCTGTATCGAAGTTCCTGACGCCGGAAGCCAAGGCCTACCTGATTCAGCACCTGCGCGACATGCAGGACCCGAAGAAGGTCGAGCAGGAGAAGGGTGTGCCGCGATTCATGGTCCCGTACCTCGACCGCCAGAAGGTTTTGTTCGCCCTGAAGGTGGATGACACGAAAATCGCGGGCGTGCACGCCTTTGTCTACACACCTGCAGGGGGAATCGCGCAAGCGAACAAAAGCCGGGTGCTCATCGACCTGCACGGGGGTGGTTTCTCGGGCTGCTGGCCGGCGTGCGCTGAACTCGAATCGCAGCCTATCGCGGCTCTCGCCAAGATCAAGGTCATCAGCCTCGACTATCGCGAGGGACCGGACAACAAGTTTCCTGCCGCCAGTGAAGATGTGGCTGCGGTCTACAAAGAGTTGTTAAAGACCTACAGGCCAGAAAACATCGGCATCTACGGATGCTCCGCCGGAGGGATGTTGACGGCGCAATCCATGGCGTGGTTTCAGAAGCATGACCTACCCCGCCCAGGAGCGATCGGCATCTTCTGTGCTTCGGCCGGAGAGTTTGGTGGCGATGCGGGCTACACCTCCACGCCACTGGGAGAGGCTCGCCTGATGCCCGAGATGCGCGACGGCGGACCGCGTCGGATGGGCTATTTCAGCAACACGGACCCGAAAGATCCGCTCGTAGCTCCCATCTATTCACCGGAAATGCTGGCGAAGTTCCCGCCCACCCTGATCATCACCGGCACGCGCGCGTTTGAGATGAGTTCCGCCGTCTACACCCACACGCAACTGGTCAAACTCGGCGTCGACGCGGAGTTGCATGTCTGGGAAGGGCTCTTCCACGGATTCTTTTATAATCC
>Ga0209698_10003068_pt1 | contig 18711 bp, 17 predicted proteins | sample LitLauG_LLR_2012_FD_187203 | JGI IMG/M metagenome (GOLD analysis project Ga0209698, IMG submission 187203) | Freshwater sediment microbial communities from Pennsylvania, USA - Little Laurel Run_MetaG_LLR_2012 (SPAdes) (version 2) | ecosystem: Environmental > Aquatic > Freshwater > Creek >...
GGTGATCCAGGTGATGGGCATGCGCTTCCACAGGCCGCCCATGTTGCGGATGTCCTGGTCATGGTGCATGCCGATGATCACCGAGCCCGCCGCGAGGAACAGCAGGGCCTTGAAGAAAGCGTGCGTCATGAGGTGGAAGATGGCCACCGGATAGGCCGAGGCGCCCAGCGCCACGGTCATGTAGCCCAGCTGCGACAGCGTCGAGTAGGCCACCACGCGCTTGATGTCGTTCTGCACGATGCCCAGCAGTCCCATGAAGAGCGCGGTGATCGCGCCGACCAGCAGGACCACCGCCAGGGCGGTGTCGGAGAGCTCGAACAGCGGCGAGGTCCGCGCCACCATGAAGATGCCCGCCGTCACCATGGTCGCGGCGTGGATCAGCGCGGAGATCGGCGTCGGGCCTTCCATCGAATCGGGCAGCCAGACGTGCAGCGGGAACTGCGCCGACTTGCCCATCGCGCCGATGAACAGGCACAGGCAGGCGGCGGTCAGCACCGACCAGCCGCTGCCGGGCAGCGTCGCCTGGGCCAGCAGCGCGGCCTTGGCGAACACCGCGGCGTAGTCGAGCGTGCCGCAATAGGCGTACAGCAGGCCGATGCCCAGCACGAAGCCCAGGTCGCCCACCCGGTTCACGAGAAACGCCTTGAGGTTGGCGTAGATCGCCGTCGGCTTGGTGTACCAGAAGCCGATCAGCAGGTAGGAGACCAGGCCGACCGCCTCCCAGCCGAAGAACAGCTGCAGGAAATTGTTGCTCATGACCAGCATGAGCATGGAGAACGTGAACAGAGAAATGTAGGCGAAGAAGCGCTGGTAGCCGGGGTCGTCCGCCATGTAGCCCACGGTGTAGATGTGCACCATGAGCGAGACGAAGCTCACGACGAGCATCATGGTCACGGTGAGCGGATCGATCAGGAAGCCGATCTCCAGGTGCAGGCCGCCGGGTTGGCCGGCGGCGGCGCCGATGTTCGCCCAGGTGTACACCGCGCCGCTGAAGATCTGGTGATCGAAGACCACGGCCTGGAAGACGATCGCCGAGGCGAGCGTCGCCACGAGCACGCCGAGGATCGCCACCGCGTGCGCGCCGCGGCGCCCCAGGGCGCGGCCGAACAGGCCCGCGGCGAGCGCCCCGGCCAGCGGCGCCAGCGCCACGAGCAGGCACAGCTTGAGCATCGAGGTCATCGCCGGCCCCTAGCCCTTGAGCGTATCGAGCTCGTCGACATTGATCGTGCTCATGTTGCGGAACAGCGCCACCAGGATGGCGAGGCCGATCGCCGATTCGGCGGCGGCGACGGTGAGGATGAAGAAGACGAAGACCTGGCCATGGAGGTCGCCGTTGAAGCGCGAGAAGGCGATGAAATTCGTGTTCACGGCGAGCAGCATCAGTTCGATCGCCATGAGCAGGACGATCAGGTTCTTCCGGTTGAGGAAGATGCCGATGACGCTGATGGCGAACAAGATGGCACCGACCAGCAGATAGGCGGACAGCGACATGGCTCAGCGCTCCGGCTTGGCCGCCGCCGCGGAACCGGCCGCGGCGACGATGGGCGGCCCGCCGGCCGGCGCGGCCGATGGGGGGGCGGGCGGCGGCGCGTCGGAGGCCGGCGCCGCGGCCGCCGGCTGCGGTCCGGCCGACGGCACCGACACGAGGCGCAGGCGGTCGCGGGCCCGCGTGCGCACCTGGTCGGCGGGGCGCTGGCGCAGGGCATCCTCGCGCCGGCGGTGGGTCAGGGCGATCGCCGCGACGATGGCCACCAGCAGGATCGTGCCGGCCAGCTGCAGGGGCAGCAGGTACTCGGTGAAGGTCAGCGTGCCCAGCGCGCGCGTATTGGGAACCAGGGCCGCCGCGCCGGCGGCCGGCGGCGACTTCTGCTGCCAGTTGCCGTTGGCCAGCACCAGCCAGAGCTGCAGCGCGATCGCCACCCCGACCACCGCGGCCAGCGGCAGGTGACGCCAGAAGCCGGTGCGCACCCGGTCGATATGGATGTCGAGCATCATCACGACGAACAGGAACAGCACCATGACCGCGCCGACGTAGACCAGCACCAGCGCGATGGCGAGGAACTCGGCCTGCAGCAGCATCCAGAGCCCGGCCGCCGAGAAGAAGGACAGCACGAGATAGAGCACCGCATGGACCGGGTTGCGCGCCGTGATGACGCGCAGCGCCGAACCGAGCGTCGCGGCAGCGAAGACGGCAAACAGGACGGTTACCGTGTCCATGGCGGGGCGTTCCAGCGGGCGTTCACGGTCTTGTTCTTTTTTCGGTCGATTCTTGTTCTGTGATTCTCGTTCGCTGCCACTTGTCGCGCACTTGCCGTTCCATGCTTCCTTCCCGCTTCCTGCTCCCAGCTTCCTGCCCCCTGCCGCCGGGCTCCGGCGTCTCCCGCAGTTCCTGCGCGCCGTTTCCGGCCGCCGCCGCCCGCACCGCCTAGCGGTAGCGCGCGTCCTCGGCCCGCGCCCGGGCGATCTGCTCCTCGTAGCGGTCGCCGACGGCAAGCAGCATCTCCTTGGTGAAGAGCAGGTCGCCGCGCTGCTCGCCGTGGTATTCGATATGGTGCGTCTCGACGATCGAATCGACCGGGCAGCTCTCCTCGCAGAAGCCGCAGAAGATGCACTTGGTGAGGTCGATGTCGTAGCGCGTGGTGCGGCGCGAGCCGTCCTCGCGGACCTCCGATTCGATCGAGATCGCCAGCGCCGGACAGACCGCCTCGCACAGCTTGCAGGCGATGCAGCGCTCCTCGCCGTTTTCGTAGCGCCGCAGCGCGTGCAGGCCGCGAAAGCGCGGCGAGGCCGGCGTCTTCTGCTCCGGGTAGAGGATGGTGATCTTGCGCTTGAACAGGTAGCGCCCGGTCAAGGCGAAGCCCTTGAACAGCTCGCGCAAAAGCAGCGAATCGAGGAATTCGACGACGCGTTGCATGGCGCCTCAGTAAGCGGCCGCGGGCGGCGCCGCGTTCGGCGCGGCGCCATCGGCCGGCGCGGCGGGGTGGTCGGGGAGCGGCGGCGGCGCGGCGGACGAGGTGGGTGCGGCCGGCGCGGCGGACTGGACAGGTGCGGCCGGCGCAGCGGACATGGCGGGTGCGGCCGGCGCGGCGGACGGGGCCGGCGCGCCATGCACGCCGCCGGCGAAGATGTTCAGCGGCGTCTGCATCCAGACCGAGACCACGACCAGCCAGACCAGCGTGATGGGAATGAAGATCTTCCAGCCCAGGCGCATGATCTGGTCATAGCGGTAGCGCGGGAACGAGGCGCGGATCCAGATGTACATCGACAGTCCGCCGAAGATCTTGGCGAACAGCCAGAACCAGTTGGACAGCCCGTCGTGCCACCAGGACGGCGTCGCCAGGCCCGGCAGGCCCAGGGACGAGAGGATCAGCCCGACATCGACCGGCGCCGACCAGCCGCCCAGGAACATGACCGCCGCCATGGTCGAGAGCAGGATCATGTTGGCGTACTCGCCCAGGAAGAACAGGGCGAAGGCCATGCCCGAGTATTCGATCATGTGCCCGGCGACGATCTCGGACTCGCCCTCGACGACGTCAAAGGGGTGGCGATTGGTTTCCGCCGTGGCCGAGATGACGTAGATCCCGAACAGCGGCAGCAGCGGCAGCCAGTTCCAGGAAAAGATGGTCAGGCCATGACGCGCGAACCAGCCCTCGTTCTGCGCCTGGACGATGGTGCTCATGTTCATCGAACCGCTGACCAGCAGCACCGTGACCAGCACGAAGCCCATGGCCAGCTCGTAGGACACCATCTGCGCCGAGGCCCGCAGCGCACCGAGAAAGGCGTACTTCGAGTTCGAGGCCCAGCCGGCGATGATCACGCCGTACACGCCCAGCGAGGTGATGGCCATCACGTAGAGCAGCCCGGCATTGATGTCGGACAGGGCGTAGCCCGGTGCGAAGGGGATCACCGCCCAGGCGGCCAGCGCCGGCATCATCACGACCGCCGGGGCGAGGAAGAACAGCGCGGTATCAGCCTGGGTCGGCGACAGCACTTCCTTGAAGACGAGCTTCACGGCATCGGCGATCGGCTGCAGCAGGCCCAGCGGCCCGACCCGGTTCGGGCCCAGGCGCACGTGCATCCAGCCGATGAGCTTGCGCTCCCACAAGGTGGTGTAGGCCACCGCGCCCAGCAGCGGCAGGACGATGACGGCGATCTTCACCAGGATCCAGATCACGCCCCAGACCGGCGGCCACCAGGCGGCGCCGATCAGCGAGAGCATGAAAGCCTGGAACGCGTCGAGCATCAGACGGGCTCCAGGCTGACCGGACCGAACATGCCGCCCAAGCCCGCCGTCTCGGGGCGTGCCGCGGCCAGCCGCACCGTGCCATCGGCAACCCCGGCGTCGAGCTGGCAGGGCAGGACCGCTTCCTGCGCACCCTGGCGCACGCGGGCCCGGGCGCCGTCGGCCAGCCCGTGGCGCGACAGCGTGAGCGCATTGGCGCGCAGCGCCGGCGCCGCCGCCGCGCGCGTCGCCTGCAGCGGGGCCGCGCGGCGCACGATCGGGTCGACCGAGTAGCCCGGGACGTCGGCGATGCGCTCGCAGGACGGCGCCGGCGCCGCGGACGGCGCCGCCGGCGCGAGGTCGATCGCGTTGGACAGCGGCCGGCGCGGCGTCGCCGGCAGCGCCTCGGCCAGCACTTCTTCGGGCGATTCGTAGTCGAAGCCGTCCAGGCCCAGATGGTTGGCCAGCACGCGCAGCACCTTCCAGCCCGGGCGCGCCTCGCCCGGCGGCGGCACCGCGCCCTGGAAGGTCTGCGCCCGGCCTTCGCAATTGACGAAGGTGCCGGCGGTCTCGGCATAGGCGGCGATCGGCAGCACGGCGTAGGCCGCCTCGAGCGTCGGGCTGCGCACCGCGGAAAAGGCGATCACGGTCTGCGACCGGGCCAGCGCGGCGCGGGCCAGCGCCGGATCGGCGCAATCGAGGTCGGGCTCGAGGCCCCAGAGCAGCAGCGCCGCGGGCGGCTGCTCGAGCATGGTCCGCGCATCGCGGCCGCCCGGCCCCGGCGTCGCGCCGGCGAGATAGCCGCCGACACTGTTGGCCGACTCGCCGAGCACGCCGAAGGTGGCGCCGGCGGCCTGGGCGATCCAGTGCATCCAGGCCTGGATCTGCGCCGCCTGCGGATGCTGGAGCGCGGCATTGCCGGCAAGCATGGCGACCCGCGCCCCGGAACATAGATCGGCGGCGATGCGCGCCGCGACGGCGCCCGGTTCGATGGCCGCGGCGGCCAGCGTGCCGGGCAGCGGCAGCGACCGGGTACGCGCCACGGCCACGCCGATCTGCGCCAGCTCCGACACCCAGGACGATGGCGCGGCGATGGCGCGACAGGCCACCGGCATCAGCAGGTCTTCGTCGACCGCGTGCAGCACGCTCAGGCGGCAGCCCTGCCCGGCCGCCCGGCGCAGTCGCGCCGCGACCAGCGGGTGGTCCTGGCGCAGGAAGGAGCCGACCAGCAGCACGCGATCGAGCGTGCCGAGCGCGGCCACCGGCATGCCCAGCCAGGGCACTCCGGCGCGTGCGGCATCGGCGGAAAAATCGCTCTGGCGCGGCCGAAAATCGATGCTCTGCGAACCGAGCGCGCGAACCAGCCGGCCCAGGAGATACAGTTCTTCGGCCGTGGCGCCCCCGCCGGCCAGGGCGCCGATCGCCGCGCCGCCCTGCTCGGCTTGCACGCGCTGCAGCGCCTGCGCCACGCCCTGCAGGGCATCGCTCCAGGTGGCCTCCTGCAGCCGGCCGTCGCGGCGCAGCAGCGGCCGCAGCAGCCGGTCGGGCGCCTGCAGGCCTTCGTAGGAGAAACGATCGCGGTCGGACAGCCAGCATTCGTTGACCGCCTCGTTCTCGAGCGGCACGACGCGCACGACCTCGTTGCGCTTGACCTGCAGCACCAGGTTCGCGCCCAGGCTGTCATGCGCGCCGATCGACTTGCGGCGCGCCAGCTCCCAGGTGCGGGCGCGGTAGCGGAAGGGCTTGCTGGTGAGCGCGCCCACCGGACAGACGTCGATCAGGTTGCCGGACAGTTCCGAGTCGACGGTGCGCCCGACGAAGGGCAGGATCTCCGAGTGCTCGCCGTGGCCGGCCATGCCCAGCTCCATGATGCCGGCGATCTCCTGGCCGAAGCGCACGCAACGGGTGCAGTGGATACAGCGGTTCATCTCCTGGGCCGAGACCAGCGGCCCCAGGTTCTTCACCATGACGACGCGCTTCTCTTCCTGGTAGCGCGAGGCGCTGCCGCCGTAGCCGACCGCGAGGTCCTGCAGCTGGCACTCGCCGCCCTGGTCGCAGATCGGGCAGTCGAGCGGATGGTTGATGAGCAGGAATTCCATCACCGCGTGCTGCGCGTCCTTGGCGCGCGCGCTGGCGGTGCGCACGATCATGCCGGGCGTGGCCGGTGTGGCGCAGGCCGGCATGGGCTTGGGCGCCTTCTCGATGTCGACCAGGCACATGCGGCAGTTGGCGGCGATCGACAGCTTGCGGTGATAGCAGAAGTGCGGGACGTGGATGCCCAGCTCGTTGGCCGCCTCCATCACGGTGCCGCCGTCGCGCACCGAGACCTTGCGTCCGTCGATTTGCAGTTCGATCATCGTGGCCCGATCATGGCGTCACAGGTAGTCCGGCACCAGGCACTTGCCGTGCTCGATGTGGTGCTCGAACTCGGCGCGGAAGTTCTTGATGAAGGCGCGCACCGGCATGGCCGCCGCGTCGCCCAGCGCGCAGATCGTGCGCCCCTGGATGTTGTTGGCCACCGAGTCGAGCAGGTCGAGATCGGCGGGCCGGCCCTTGCCGTGCTCGATCCGGTGCACGACCCGGTACAGCCAGCCGGTGCCCTCGCGGCACGGCGTGCACTGGCCGCAGGATTCGTTCATGTAGAAGCCCGACAGGCGCTCGAGGCAGCGCACCATGCAGCGGGTCTCGTTCATGACGATGACCGCGCCCGAGCCGAGCATCGATCCGGCCTTGGCGATCGAGTCGTAGTCCATGTCGGTCTGCATCATCACCGCGCCGTGCAGCACCGGCATCGACGATCCGCCCGGGATCACCGCCTTGAGCGCCCCGCCGCGCACGCCGCCGGCCAGCTCGAGCAGCTTGGCGAAGGGCGTGCCCAGCGGCACCTCGTAGTTGCCCGGCCGCTGCACGTCGCCGCTCACCGAGAAGATCTTCGTGCCGCCGTTGTTGGGCCGGCCCAGCGCGAGGAAGGCGTCGGCGCCGTGGCGGAAGATCCACGGCACGGTGGCCAGCGTCTCGGTGTTGTTGATGATGGTGGGGCGGCCGTAGAGCCCGATCACCGCCGGGAAGGGCGGCTTGTAGCGCGGCTGGCCCTTCTTGCCCTCGAGCGACTCGAGCAGCCCGGTCTCTTCGCCGCAGATGTAGGCGCCGTAGCCGTGGGTCGCATGGATGTCGTACGAGAAACCCGATCCGAGGATGTTGCGGCCGAGCATCCCGGCGGCATAGGCCTCGGCGAGCGCCTCTTCGAAGCGCTGGTATTCGGCCCAGATCTCGCCGTGCACGTAGTTGTAGCCGGCGCTCGCCCCGATGCCGTAGCCGCCGATGATCATGCCCTCGATCACCGCGTGCGGGTTGTAGCGCAGGATGTCGCGATCCTTGAACGTGCCGGGTTCGCCTTCGTCGGAATTGCAGACCACGTACTTGTCGCCCGGCGCCTTGGGGATGAAGCTCCACTTGAGCCCGGTCGGGAAGCCAGCGCCGCCGCGGCCGCGCAGTGTCGATTTCTTCAGCTCGGCGACCACCGCCTCGGGCGTGATGCCCTCGGCCAGGATGCGGCGCAGGGCCTGGTAGCCGCCGCGCTTCTCGTAGTCGGCGAGTCGCCAGTTGCTGCCGTCGAGCCCGTCGAGCACGACCGGCCGGATGTGGCGGCCGTGGAAGCAGGTGTCCGCTCCGGGTGCGACGAAATCGGGCGCGTTCATCGTCCGCCCCCCTCGGCCGGCGCGGCGCCGGCCAGGGAATCGAGCAGCGCGTCGATGCGCTGCGGATCCATCAGGCCGTGCATGCGCTTGTTGTTCACCAGCAGCACCGGCGCGTCGCCGCAGGCGCCCAGGCATTCGCCCTCGACCAGGGTGCAGGCGCCGTCGGCGCTGGTCTGGCCGAAGCCGATGCCCAATCGCTCCTGCAGGCGGCGCGCCGCGACATTGGCGCCCGACAGCGCGCACGGCAGGTTGGTGCAGATCGTGATCTTGTGCCGGCCGACCGGTCGCAGCTGGAACATGTGATAGAAGGTCGCCACCTCGTAGACCGCCACGGCGGGCATGCGCAGGTAGCCGGCCACCTCCTCCATGACCGACGGCGGCAGCCAGCCGACCTGATCCTGGGCGATCGCCAGCGCGGCGATCACCGCCGACTGGCGCTGGGCCTCGGGATACTTGGCGATCTCGCGGTCGATGCGGCGCAGCGATTCGGCGCTCAGGCGCACCGACTGCGGATCGACCGCGGGCACGGCGGCGGCGGCGCCGCTCATCGGTCGATCTCCCCGAACACGATGTCCTGCGAGCCGATGATGGTCACCGCGTCGGCGATCATGTGGCCGCGCGCCATCTCGTCGAGCGCCGCCAGGTGGGCGAAGCCCGGCGCGCGGATCTTCAGGCGATAGGGCTTGTTGGCGCCATCGCTCACCAGGTAGATGCCGAACTCGCCCTTCGGGTGCTCGACCGCCGCATAGGCCTCGCCGGCCGGTACATGGAAGCCTTCGGTGAAGAGCTTGAAGTGGTGGATCAGCTCTTCCATGTTGGTCTTCATGTCGACCCGGCTGGGCGGCGCCACCTTGTGATCGGCGCTGATGACCGGGCCGGGATGGGCGCGCAGCCAATCGACGCACTGGCGGATGATGCGGTTGCTCTGGCGCATCTCGGCGACGCGCACGAGATAGCGGTCGTAGCTGTCGCCATTGCGGCCCACCGGGATGTCGAATTCGAGGCGGTCGTAGACCTCGTAGGGCTGCTTGCGGCGCAGGTCCCAGGCGACGCCCGAGCCGCGCAGCATGGGGCCGGTGAATCCGATCGCCAGGGCGCGCTCGGGCGAGACCACGCCGATGCCCACCAGGCGCTGCTTCCAGATGCGGTTGTCGGTGAGCAGCGTCTCGTATTCGTCGACGCAGGCCGGGAAGCGCTGCGCGAAATCGTCGATGAAGTCGAGCAGCGAACCCTGCCGGTTCTCGTTGCGCCGCGCCAGGTCGGCCCCCGACAGGCCGCCGCCGGAGGCGTACTCCGGCATGCGCTCGGGCAGGTCGCGGTAGACGCCGCCCGGGCGGTAGTAGGCGGCGTGCATGCGCGCGCCGGAGGCCGCCTCGTACATGTCGAACAGGTCCTCGCGCTCGCGAAAGGCGTACAGGAAGACGGCCATGGCGCCGACGTCGAGGCCGTGCGCGCCGATCCACATGAGGTGGTTGAGCAGGCGGGTGATCTCGTCGTACATCACGCGGATGTACTGCGCCCGGACCGGCACGTCGAGCCCGAGCAGCCGTTCGATGGCCAGCACGTAGGCGTGCTCGTTGCTCATCATCGAGACGTAGTCGAGGCGGTCCATGTAGGGCACCGACTGGATGAAGGTGCGGGTCTCGGCCAGCTTCTCGGTGGCCCGGTGCAGCAGGCCGATGTGCGGATCGGCGCGCCGGATGACCTCGCCGTCGAGCTCGAGCACCAGGCGCAGCACGCCGTGCGCCGCCGGATGCTGCGGTCCGAAGTTCAGGGTGTAGTTCTTGATGTCGGCCATGGTCGCGCTAGCCCTTGGGACCGCGGGCGTAGTTTTCCTCGCGCACCACGCGCGGCGTCACCTCGCGCGGTTCGATCGACACCGGCTGGTAGACGACGCGCCGCTGTTCCGGGTCGTAGCGCATCTCGACCGTGCCCGAGACCGGGAAATCGCGCCGGAAGGGATGGCCGACAAAACCGTAATCGGTCAGGATGCGGCGCAGGTCCGGGTGGCCGTCGAAGAGGATGCCGAACAGATCGAAGGCCTCGCGCTCGTACCAACCGGCCGAGGGCCACACCGGCAGCAGCGAATCGATGACCGGCAGGCTGTCGTCGGGGCAGAAGGCGCGCAGGCGCAAGCGCCAGTTGTTCGCCAGCGACAGCAGGTGCACCACGGCGGCAAAGCGCCCGCCGCTCCAGCTGCCGTTGCCGTATTCGGAATAATCGACGCCGCACAGGTCGACCAGCTGGGCAAAGCCGAATTGCGGATCGTCGCGCAGCTGCAAGGCCACCGCCCGCCAGTCGGCCGGCGCCAGGCGCAGGGTCACCTCGCCGAGCGCCAGGTCGACGGCCAGCGCCCGCGGGCCGAGCGCGTCGCGCAGGCGCTGCGCCAGGACCGCCGGGTCACCCAGGTATTGCGCCACCGCGGGCATGGCCGCGGCACCATGGGGCTGCGCCGCGTCGCCGGAAACCGCCTGCGGATTTTCCATGGTGGTCAGCGGGCGATGGTGTTGGTGCGGCGGATCTTGCTCTGCAACTGCACGATGCCGTAGATCAGCGCCTCGGCGGTCGGCGGACAGCCCGGCACGTAGATGTCGACCGGCACGATGCGGTCGCAGCCGCGCACCACGGAATACGAATAATGGTAGTAGCCGCCGCCGTTGGCGCACGAACCCATCGAGATCACCCAGCGCGGCTCGGGCATCTGGTCATAGACCTTGCGCAGCGCCGGGGCCATCTTGTTGCACAGCGTGCCGGCGACGATCATCAGGTCGGACTGGCGCGGACTGGGCCGGAACACGACGCCGAAGCGGTCGAGGTCGTAGCGCGCGGCGCCGGCGTGCATCATCTCGACGGCGCAGCAGGCCAGGCCGAAGGTCATGGGCCAGAGCGAGCCGTTCTTCGACCAGTTGAGGACCGTGTCGACGCTGGTCGTCACGAAGCCCTGTTGCAGCTTGCCTTCGATGCCCACGCGACCCATCCGCAATCGTGCACTGACCGCACCGCCGCCGACATCATTCCCAGTCGAGGGCGCCCTTTTTCCACTCGTAGACGAAACCCACGGCCAAGATGGCGAGGAACAGCATCATGGCCCAGAAACCCGCGCTCCATGCACCGAGCGAACCGACCGCGGCGGCCCAGGGGAAGAGGAAGGCCACTTCCAGGTCGAACAGGATGAACAGGATCGCGACGAGGTAATAGCGCACGTCGAACTTCATGCGCGCGTCCTCGAAGGCCTCGAAGCCGCATTCGTAGGGCGAGAGCTTTTCCGGGTCGGGACGGTGCGGCGCCACCGCCGCGCCCAGGGCGATCGGCGCCATGCCGATGAACGCCCCGACGGCAATGAAGACCAAGATCGGAAGGTAGTTCCCCAGATCCACAAGCCACCCGATGTGCCGTGCGCCGTTGTCCCAGGCACGGACCGCGCCGATCGACGACGGTCCGGCCCCCGCTATCCCGGGCGCATCTTAGCGTGCGCCTGTGACGCGTCGCCTCGGGTCCGTGCCCGGACGATCGCCGTTCTTGATGTACGACAAAGGCCGGCGAGCGCGGCATCCGGTCCCACCCCGGAGCGCAACGCGTGCCGCACGGCCTTTGAACGAACGTGGTGCCGACGGTGAGACTCGAACTCACACGGCTTTCGCCGCCACCCCCTCAAGATGGTGTGTCTACCAATTCCACCACGTCGGCAAACGGCGAATTCTACCGCGAAAAGACATGTCGCCCGAGCGCGGCGAGCGGCTGCGGACCGTTGCATGATGCGGCAAACACCGCGCACCCGGCACGCCGTCGCGCGGCGCGCGACGCTACTTGGGGATGCCGGCCGACTTGTCGGCCGCCGCCGGCGGGTTGGCCGCTGTTGGCGCCGCTGATGGCGCCGCGCTCGGCGCCGGACCGGATGCGGCGCTCGGTGCCGCCGAGGCGGGCGCCGGAGCGGCGGCGCCGCCCTGGGCCGGCGTGCCGGCTGCCGGATCGGCGGCCGGAGCGGCCGGAGCGGCCGGCGCCACCGTGCTCATCAGTCCGCCACCGTGCGCGGCACGCAGGCTGTTGGACGAATAGGCCAGGCCGATCGTGTTGAGGAAGAACACCCCGGCGACGATCGCCGTGGTGCGCGAAAGGAAATTCGCCGAACCGCTCGCGCCGAACAGGCTGCCCGAGGCTCCGCTGCCGAACGCGGCGCCCATGTCGGCGCCCTTGCCATGCTGCAGCAGGACCAGGATGCAGATCGCGCCGGCGCAAACGACTTCCACCACCACCAGCAAGTTCACGTACCAAGGCATGTTTCTGCTCCCGAGGAAATTCAGGTCTGGCGCTGCGCGGCGGCGCAGATCGCGAGAAAGTCGGCGGCCACGAGCGAGGCGCCGCCGATCAGGCCGCCGTCGATGTCGGGCTGCTGGAACAATTCGGCGGCATTGGCCGGCTTGACGCTGCCGCCGTACATGATGCGCGTGGCCGCCGCCGCATCGCGGTCGCGCGCCGCGAGCCGGGCGCGGATCGCCGCGTGCACCTCCTGGGCCTGCGCCGGGGTCGCCGTGCGGCCGGTGCCGATCGCCCACACCGGCTCATAGGCGATCGCGCCGCCGGCCAGGCGCTGCACGGTGCAGCGCTGCAGCAAGGCATCGAGCTGGGCCGCGATGACCTCGGCGGTGCGGCCGCTCTCGCGCTCCTCTAGGGTTTCGCCGACGCACACGATGGTGCGCAGGCCGGATGACAGGGCGCGCTCGGCCTTCGCGGCGACGAGCTCGCTGCTCTCGTGGAAGGCCGCGCGGCGCTCGGAGTGGCCCACGATGACCCAGGCGACCCCGACGTCCTGCAGCATCGCCGCCGAGACCTCGCCGGTCCAGGCGCCCGCGGCGTGCTCGGAGAGATTCTGCGCCCCGAGCTGCGCCGGACCGCCGGCCAGCGCCCGCGCCATCTGTTCGAGGTAGACGTGCGGCGGGCAGATCACCACCTCGCCGCGCAGCGAAGCCGCGCCGGCCCGGAATTCCAGCAACCAGCGCTCGTTCTCGGCGCGGCTGCCGTTCATCTTCCAGTTGGCGGCGACCAGGCGGGAGCGCGACATGGCCATGATCCGCTGGGCAGCGACGCGGCGCCGGCGCCGCCTCAGCCGGCGGCCGCCACGTCGGCGGCGATCGCCTTCATCGACAGGCGCACGCGGCCCTTCTCGTCGGCCTCGATGACCTTGACCTTGACCGCCTGGCCTTCCTTGAGATAGTCGCCGACCGCGTTGACCCGCTCGTTGGCGATCTGCGAGATGTGCAGCAGGCCGTCGCGGCCGGGCAGCAGCTGGACGATGGCGCCGAAGTCGAGCAGCCGCAGCACCGTGCCCTCGTACACCTTGCCGACCTCGACCTCGGCGGTCAGTTCGAGGATGCGCCGCTCGGCCTCGCGCCCCTTCTCCTGGTCGACGCTGGCGATGGTGATGCTGCCGTCGTCCTCGATGTCGATCTGCGTGCCGGTCTCTTCGGTGAGCGCGCGGATGACCGCGCCGCCCTTGCCGATGACGTCGCGGATCTTCTCGGGGTTGATCTTGATGCGGATCATGCGCGGCGCGAAGGCCGACAGTTCGCCGCGCGCCGCGCTGATCGCCTCCTGCATCTTGGCCAGGATGTGGGTGCGGCCCTCGCGCGCCTGGGCCAGCGCGACGTGCATGATTTCCTTGGTGATGCCCTCGATCTTGATGTCCATCTGAAGGGCGGTGATGCCGCTCACGGTTCCGGCGACCTTGAAGTCCATGTCGCCGAGGTGATCCTCGTCGCCCAGGATGTCGGTGAGCACGGCGAAGCGTCCGCCCTCCTTGATGAGGCCCATCGCCACGCCGGCGACGTGCGCCTTGACCGGAACGCCGGCATCCATCATCGCCAGGCAGCCGCCGCACACCGAGGCCATCGACGAGGAGCCGTTGGATTCGGTGATCTCGGAGACGACGCGCATCGAATACTGGAAATCGGCCGGCGCCGGCAGGACCGCCACCAGGGCACGCTTGGCCAGGCGGCCGTGGCCGATCTCGCGCCGCTTGGGCGAGCCGACCCGGCCCGTTTCGCCGGTGGCGAAGGGCGGCATGTTGTAGTGGAACATGAAGCGGTCGCGATACTCGCCCATGAGGGCGTCGATGATCTGCTCGTCCTGCTTGGTGCCCAGCGTGGCGGTGACCAGGGCCTGGGTCTCGCCGCGCGTGAACAGGGCCGAGCCGTGGGTCCGCGGCAGCACACCCAGGCGCACCGCGATCGGCCGCACCGTGCGCGTGTCGCGGCCGTCGATGCGCGGCTCGCCGTCGAGGATCTGGTTGCGCACCAGCTTGGCCTGCATGTCGAACAGGATGGCGTCGACTTCGCGCGCATCGGGTTCGGGCTGGCCGGCCGCGGCGTCGGCGGCCAGGCGCTCGGCCACGCGGGCTTCGACTTCCTTGAGCTTCTGGGTGCGGGCCTGCTTGCTGCGGATCTGGTAGGCCGCGGCGTAACCGGGGCCGGCGATGGCCGCCAGGCGGGCCTGCAGGGCCTCGTTCTTGGGTGCCGGCTTCCAGTCCCACACCGGCTTGCCGGCGTCCTTGACCAGGTCGTGGATCGCATCGATCACGACCTGCATTTTCTCGTGGCCGAACACCACCGCGCCCAGCATGACGTCCTCGGACAGCTGGTCGGCCTCCGATTCGACCATGAGGACCGCCCGCTCGGTGCCGGCGACGACCAGGTCCATGCGCGAGGACTTGAGCTGCGTCGCGCTCGGATTGAGCACGTACTGGCCCTCGACATAGCCGACGCGCGCCGCGCCGATCGGGCCGTTGAACGGGATGCCGGAGATCGACAGCGCCGCCGAGGCGCCGATCATCGCCGCGATGTCGGGGTCGATCTCGGGATTGACCGATACCACGTGCAGGACCACCTGCACCTCGTTGAAGAAGCCGTCGGGGAACAGCGGACGGATCGGCCGGTCGATCAGGCGCGAGGTCAGGGTCTCCTTCTCGGAGGGCCGTCCTTCGCGCTTGAAGAAACCGCCGGGGATCTTGCCGGCGGCGTAGGTCTTCTCGATGTAGTCGACGGTGAGCGGAAAGAAGTCCTGGCCGGGCTTGGCCTTGCTGGCCCCGACCACGGTGGCCAGCACGACCGTGTCCTCGATCGACACGAGTACCGCTCCGCCCGCCTGGCGCGCCAGTTCGCCCGTTTCCAGCGTCACGGTATGGGCGCCGTACTGAAATGACTTGGTCACTTTGTCAAACACGTGGATTTCCTTTCGCGAATGCGGTGGCGAGCGCCGGCGCCGCGCGCGTCGCGTGTCCGCCCAGTGACGTACACGGTGGCACGCGGACCCGTGGCGGCCGGGTTACTTGCGCAGGCCCAGGCGGTCAATCAGGCCCTTGTAGGAATCCGGATTGCGGCCCTTCAGATAATCGAGCAGCTTGCGCCGGCGGCTGACCATCTTGAGCAGGCCGCGACGCGAGTGGTGATCCTTGACGTGGGTCTTGAAGTGCTCGGTCAACTCGTTGATCCGGGCGGTCAGCAGGGCGACCTGGACCTCGGGCGAACCCGTGTCGTTGCCCGCGCGCTGATACTTGGCGACGATGTCGCCCTTCTTGATGTCCGAAACAGCCATGATTTCCTTTACATTCAACAGGCGGATACGGAAGGAATGCCGTACCGTGAACCCAGCAGTATAGCGCAGCCGACGAGCCGCCGCGACGCCAGAAAACCGGCCGCGGCCCCGCCCAGAGCCTTGATTTGGCAAGGCCTTGACGGCGGAGGGTCATGGGCAATGGGCGGCCACCGGCCCCGACCGTGGCGTGACCGCCGCCTCGGCGCGACCCGGGGGGCGGCCTGTTCCCATAGGCAAACCCTCCCTGCGTGCAAGCTTCTACCTGTCACCCATCAGCCCGGTCCATTCTGTGACCCATCAGCCCGGTCTGTACCAACGCGCCGACCCTCACCCTTCCCTCTCCCACTCCGTGGGAGAGGGGATTCGAATCGTCGCAAGCCGTCCTCGCCCCGCGCCCGCCCTTGGCTATGCGGGGGGGGGTGCGCCAGCGACGAGCGAAAGCGAGGAGTCGGCGCATCCCCCGCGTAGACAAGGGCATGGTTCCACGAAGTGCTGCCGGCGCAAGAACCTCGACGCTTCTGTCACCCATCAGCCCGGGCTGTACCAACGCGCCGACCCTCACCCCTCCCTCTCCCACTGCGTGGGAGAGGGGGATTCGAGCCGTCGCAGGCTGTCTCTCCGACTCCGTGCGAGAGGGGGATGACGCTCACGCGACGGACAACTGCGGATCGATCCGCTCGGCCTTCGAATGCAGCTTGTTGAGCGCGCTGATATACGCCTTGGCCGAGGCCGCGACGATGTCCGGGTCGGCGCCCACGCCGTTGACGATGCGGCCGCCCTGCCCCAGCCGCACGGTGACCTCGCCCTGCGACTCGGTGCCGGTGGTGATCGCGTTGACCGAATACAGCAGCAGTTCGGCGCCGCTCTTGACCCGGCTCTCGATCGCCTTGAAGACCGCGTCGACCGGCCCATTGCCCTCGGACTGCACGCGTTCCTCGAGCGTGCCGGCAAGGAACACCACCTCGGCGCTGGGCCGCCCGCCGGTGCGCGAATGCTGCGCCATCGACACGAGGCGGAAGTGCTCCGGGTGGGCGCTGGTCTCCTCGTCGGAAAAGAGCGACTGGATGTCCTCGTCGAAGATCTCGACCTTGCGATCGGCCAGTTCCTTGAAGCGCACGAAGGCCGACTGCAGTTCGTTGTCGTTGGCCAGGGGAATGCCCAGTTCCTGCACGCGCTGCTTGAAGGCGTTGCGGCCCGAGAGCTTGCCCAGCACGATGCGGTTGGCGCTCCAGCCCACATCCTCGGCACGCATGATCTCGTATGTCTGGCGCGACTTGAGCACGCCGTCCTGGTGGATGCCCGAAGCATGGGCGAAGGCGTTGGCCCCGACCACCGCCTTGTTCGGCTGCACCGGGAAGCCCGTGATGTTCGACACCAGGCGCGAGGTGGCGACGATCTGCGACGTGTCCAGGCGCGACTCGACCCCGAAGACATCGCGCCGCGTGCGCAGCGCCATGACCACCTCCTCGAGCGCGGTGTTGCCGGCGCGTTCGCCCAGGCCATTGATGGTGCACTCGATCTGCCGTACGCCGTTGAGGACGCCGGACAGCGAGTTGGCCACCGCCATGCCCAGGTCGTTGTGGCAGTGCACCGACCAGACCGCGCGGTCGGAATTCGGGATGCGCTCGCGCAGCGTGCGCAGCAGCCGGCCGTACTGCTCCGGCACGGCATAGCCCACCGTGTCCGGGATGTTGATCGTCGTCGCGCCCTCGGCGATGACGGCCTCGATCACGCGGCACAGGAAATCGATGTCCGAACGGCTGCCGTCCTCGGTGGAGAACTCGACGTCATCGGTGTAGCGGCGGGCAAAGCGCACCGCCAGCCTGGCCTGCTCGAACACCTGCTCCGGCGTCATGCGCAGCTTCTTCTCCATGTGCAGGGCCGAGGTGGCGATGAAGGTGTGGATGCGCTTGGAGGCAGCCGGCGCGAGCGCCTCGGCGGCGCGCGCGATGTCCTTGTCGTTGGCCCGGGAGAGCGAACAGACGGTCGAGTCCTTGACGACGGCGGCGATCGCGCGGACCGCCTCGAAGTCGCCGTTGCTGGCCGCGGCAAAGCCGGCCTCGATGACATCGACCTTGAGCCGCTCGAGCTGCTTGGCGATGCGCAGCTTCTCCTCGCGCGTCATCGACGCCCCGGGGCTCTGCTCGCCGTCGCGCAAGGTGGTATCGAAAATGATCAAGCGGTCCATGGATTTCTCCCGATAGGCGTGGCCGGGCCCGCCGTGACGCTGCGGACACGAAGTAAAAACCGAATTGTGGGGGGGGGGGATTTAGCTGCGCGTGCCGCGCAGCAGATGCAGCGATAGCGCCAGCAGCCCGGAGGCGGCAGCGCAAATCAGGAACGGACCCGCGAACGCGGTGGCATGGAGACTGTCCATGGCCCGAATATATCGATGAATTCGCGCCACGGCAAGAGCCGGGCGGACCGGCCGGAAGGCGCCGGCGGGGCCTAGCTCTTCACGGGTGGCGGGGCGTCGACCCGCGCCGGGGCCGCCGGATTGGTCTCGCCTCGCCACCAGCGCCACAGCCAGTAGGCGTAGCCCGACACCGCGTAGCAGCAGAACAGCGCGAAGAGGAAGATCGCCGGCTCCGAGGAAATGAAGAAGATGCCGACGACGATCACGATCATCACCCAGAACGGCACGCTGTGCGACAGGTGGAAGTTCTTGCCGCTGTAGAAGGGCGCGCTCGAGACCATCGAGAGGCCGGCATAGACCGTGACGAAGAAGGTGGCCCAGGGCATCCAGGACTCGCGGATCTGGAAATGGTTGTCGACCGCCAGCCAGACGAAGCCGGCCACCAGCGCCGCGGCGGCCGGGCTGGGCAGGCCCTGGAAGAAGCGCTTGTCGACCGCGCCCAGGTTGGCGTTGAAGCGCGCCAGGCGCAGGGCGGCGCAGCAGCAGTACACGAAGGCGCCGGCCCAGCCCCAGCGGCCCAGGCCGTGCAGCACCCATTCATAGACGACCAGCGCCGGCGCCACGCCGAACGACGTCATGTCCGACAGCGAGTCGTACTGCTCGCCGAAGGCACTTTGGGTGTTGGTCAGGCGGGCCACCCGCCCATCCATGCCGTCGAGCACCATGGCCAGGAAGATCGCCTTGGCGGCCCATTCGAACTCCTGGTTCATCGCCTGGACGATGGCGAAGAAGCCGGCGAACAGCGCCGCGGTGGTGAACAGGTTGGGCAGCAGGTAGATGCCGCGGCG
>Ga0209698_10003069_pt1 | contig 18711 bp, 11 predicted proteins | sample LitLauG_LLR_2012_FD_187203 | JGI IMG/M metagenome (GOLD analysis project Ga0209698, IMG submission 187203) | Freshwater sediment microbial communities from Pennsylvania, USA - Little Laurel Run_MetaG_LLR_2012 (SPAdes) (version 2) | ecosystem: Environmental > Aquatic > Freshwater > Creek >...
GGTTCGCGTGTTGGCGTAGTCGTAGTTGCAGTCCGTGAAATATGCCCCGCGATCGAGGAACATACGAAATCCGCCTTCGCCGAACTGGTCACGATAGCGCTCCAGATAGTCGGCCCGGAACTGGTCGATCACGATCACGACCACAAGCTTGGGGCGGGCGTTGTACGCCGATCCGGCGGCACCGGGGGGTGAAGCAAGGGAGACGCAGGCCAGCAGCACAAGCGCCACCGGGAGGCAGCGGGGGAATCTCATCGCGACTTAGTTTACAGGAGAATCCAGATCCCACGTAGGGACAGCCGAGGGCGGCTGTTCCTGCGTGAACCAGTGGGCGTGTCAGCGTGCACGGAACCTCGTTTTTCAGCTACAGTTAAATCAATGCTTGACCTTAATTTCGTCCGCGACAACCTTGCGCTGGTGGAGGAAAAGCTGCGCCAGCGCGGCATGAACCCTTCCGAGGTATTGAAGGACTTTCGAGTGATTGACGCCGAGCGGCGCCAGGCCATTACCCAGACCGAAACTCTGCAGGCAAAGCGCAACCAGGCCTCCGCCGAAATCGCGCAGAAGAAGAAAAGCGGGCAGGATGCCTCGGCGCAAATTCAGGAAACCAAAGACCTGCGCGAGAAAATTCAGGAGTGTGAAAAGAAGGCCTCGGAAGCCGATATTCGCCTCCGCGAAATTCTGACCTCCATCCCGAACCTGCCCCACGCCAGTGTTCCCATCGGTTCGAGCGCGGAAAAAAACGTCGAGGCGCGCCGCTGGGGCGCGCCGCCGCAGTTCGATTTCAAGGCCAAGCCCCACTGGGAGTTAGGCGAACAATTGGGAGTGCTGGACCTCGAACGAGCCGCGAAGCTCTCGGGAGCTCGATTCGCGGTCTACTGGGCGTTGGGCGCCCGGCTGGAGCGGGCCCTCGCCAATTTCATGCTCGACCTCCACACCCGCGAGCATGGATACACTGAGATTCTGCCCCCGTACATGGTGAATTCGGAGTCCATGTATGGCACGGGACAATTGCCGAAATTCGCGCAGGACCTGTTTCGCGTCCCGCACGGCGAGAAGGATCTGTGGCTGATCCCGACGGCCGAAGTGCCGGTCACGAATCTCTACCGCGATGAAGTTTTGGATGCGGCGAAGTTGCCCATCTGTCTCACGGCGTATACACCCTGCTTTCGCAGCGAAGCGGGATCGTACGGCAAAGACGTGCGCGGCATCATCCGGCAACACCAGTTTCAGAAAGTGGAACTGGTGAAATTTTCCCGTCCCGAAACTTCATACGACGAACTGGAAAAGCTGACTAACAACGCGGAGACAGTCCTGCAGCGACTCGGCCTGCACTATCGCGTAGTCACGCTGTGCACCGCTGACATGGGTTTTTCTTCGGCGAAGACCTACGACATCGAGGTGTGGTTGCCCGGGCAGGGATTGTTCCGCGAGATTTCTTCCTGCTCGAACTTCGAAAGCTTCCAGGCACGGCGCGCGAATATCCGCTACCGTCCCGAGGGAAAGAGCAAGACAGAACTGCTGCACACGCTCAATGGCAGCGGGCTGGCAGTCGGACGAACCTGGGTGGCCATCGTCGAAAATTATCAGCAGGCAGACGGAAGCGTGCGCATTCCCGAAGCGCTGCAGCCCTACATGGGCACAGACCGCATCACCGCGAGAAGCGCGTGATCGCCCCTGGTTGCAGGATTGCCTTGCCATGAAATCCCAAATAGACTGGCAACGTCCGGAAACGGTCCCAGCTGTGGAAGCCGTCTCTCCCATGGGCGCAATATGGCGCACAATTCGTGGATACATTCTGTGGTCGTATGAGCGGGGCACCCTGCACTACGACATCATGGTCACGCTGATTCTGCTCTTCGTCTTCATTTCGCCCCGTTACATCAATTACAACGACAAACCGGTGGAGCGCAATCCACATCCGATCGGCGTCGTGGTGATTCCCGACGAGAAGGGCGGGTTTATTTATCAGATCCCAGCCTCGGCGGTAAACGTGAAGACGGGCGCGGACGTTCGCCAGCAACTGGTCCAGATCATCGAGCCGATTTCCGGAGCAGTCAGTGTCAGCCGGTATGAGCCAGTCAAGGATCCTGCCGGCCGCACGCAGAGCTACAAAGTTTGGGTTGAGAAAGAATAGGGATAGTTGAATGTAGCGCCGCCCCTCCGGCGGCAGTCGTGGGGGCGTACGCCCCCACCGGCGAGGGCAAGGCCGGCGCTACCGGCGTCCTTGGCAATGAGATTCGCTCTATGAAATTCGCGTTCAAGATGCTGTTGGCGAGCACTCTGCTTTCCGCTGCGGCGTGGCCGCAAACCGATTCGGCTGGACTGGACCGCGTCCTGAGCCAGATGGATGCGGCCGCGAAGAACTTCCGAACCACCGAAGCGAGTTTTGAATGGGATCAATACCAGAAGGTCATTGACGACACCGACGTACAGAAGGGAAAAATCTACTTCCGGCGCGAGGGCGGCGAGACGCAGATGGCTGCCGACGTCGTTCAACCCGACAAGAAGTACGTGCTCTACACCGGCGGCAAGGTTCAGGTGTACCAGCCCAAGATCGACCAGGTGAACGAATACAATGCGGGCAAGAATCGCGCCGATATCGAGAGCTTTCTAGTGCTTGGTTTCGGGGGTAGCGGTCATGACCTGCTGAAGTCTTACGAAGCGAAATATCTGGGATCAGAAACCGCGAACGGCGTGGAGGCTGCGAAGCTGGAACTCGTTCCCAAGTCGGTCCGCTTGCGGGGCAACATCGCGCGGATTTTGCTCTGGATCGATCCGGCCAGGGGCGTTTCCGTGCAGCAACAGTTCTTCGAGCCCGGGGGCGACTACCGCCTGGCGAAGTATTCTCAAATCCAGCTGAACCAGAAACTTCCGGACAGTGCCTTCAAACTGAAAACCACCGGTAAAACCCGGATCATTTCGCCCCAAGGCTAAACGATGGCAAACGCGGGAGTTTCGCGACGCATCCAGGAATCGGAACCAGCAGAATCAAGCTGAAAAAGACCACCTGCCGCTATATACTGCAAAAGAACCTTCCGAAAGTTGAGTGGCATGGCCAAAGTTTTTACGATTCCAGTTCCTCCTGATTTGTCTCGCAGGAAGCGTGAGCGAACCTCCGATCCCCGCTACGTGGATGGACAGAAGATGCTGGTGGAAGCAATGAAGTATCTGGCCCAAGCCGATCCAGTGGCCAACCGCTCGGCTATTGAGTTACTCTCCGAACACGTCCGCACCCGTTTCCGCATGACCGATTCACCGCTGGGGTGAGTTGTGCCCAACCCCAACCTCAGTAGTGGCGTTCAGTAATAGAACTTCAGAGCGAACTGAATCAGCCGCGGATCATACGCTTGCACAACCTGTCCGAAGGTGGCGCTAGTCCCGCTGGCATCGGGATTGTAAAACCGCGTGTGGTTGAACGCGTTGAAGAACTCCGTGCGGAACTCCAACGACTTCGATTCCGTGAATTTAAACGTCTTAAACAAGCTCAGGTCGAACTTGTTCATGCCTGGCCCGCGAACCGAATTCTTCCCCGAGTTCCCGAAGCTGAACACCGGAACGTTCGCGCAGTCATAGGCCGTCGGATCGAAGTAGAACTGTCCGGTGTATTGGTGAGTGCCCACATTGGGTGAGGCCCCCAGGCAATTGCTGAGATTCAGGTCCACGGTGTGCATCGACCGCGGATCGAAGACGTGTTTCGGTCCAATCAGGTCGGCGCGGTCGAATCCGACACCGGTTTGGCTGGAGTTGAGGTTTGAGAATACGGTGAACGGCGTGCCGCTTTGGAACTGAGCGATCCCAGCAACCTGCCACCCACCTGCGACCTGTTTCACGAAACGGTTCCGATTATGGAGTGCCCGGTCGAAAGGAAGCTGCCAAATCCCGCTGATCACCAGGCGTTGGGTCACATCGAAATTAGCCAGCCCGCGATCGAATGCCCAGTTGTAGGGATCGGTAAAAATCGAGGTGCCGTAGCGAAACCCGGATTGCTGATCCATCGTTTTGGCGAAGCTATAGGCGCCGCGGAGATTGAATCCGTGGCTGAAGCGCCGGTCCACGGTGACCTGCAGTTGGTTGCTGCTCGACGTTCCAGCACTGTGGTTGGTGTCCAGCGCCAGGGCTCCAGTCGGAGAATCAGTGGGGTTGCCGGGGTCGGCGCAACCCGCCAGCGCCCGTGCGCAATCCGCGTAGGTGAAGCCATAGTTGTTGTACTGGTTCTGGAGGTTGACGAGGAGAGGCGGGTTAACGTCGGCGGTAACGATCGACTTCCGGGAGAGGCTGCCCACGTAGTATGCCTCCACCATCGTGTCCTGCGTGGCCTGGTACTGGAGGCCAAAGTTGAAGTTTTCGGCATACGGTGTCCGGAAATGGGGGTCGGTAACGTACGCGAACGAAATCGCGGGCACGAGGAACTGCAACGGTTTTCCTGCGCTGGGGTAGGGGTTGGTCTGGCCAAATGGACCAAAGGGGTCGGCCACCGGCCCAGACGTTCCAACTGGAACGACGCCGGCGTAGCTGGTCGGAGAGATGTTCGTCACAAAGCCAAATGGAGCTTCACCGCCGAACTGCAGATTCAGGGCGCCGTCCTCAATATCGTAGAAGATGCCCCCGCCTCCTCGAACCACCAGCTTTGCCTGGCCCGTTACATCCCAGGAAAATCCGAAGCGGGGCGCGAAGTTGTTGCGGTCGGGGTAATTGAGCGCGTTGTTGGGCGTTCCCGGATCGCCCGGGTAGAGAACGCCGGGCGGGGCCCCCGGGAATCTCTTCGACTGTTGTCCAGGAAAGAAACCCAGGATCTCATTGTGCGGGTCGGTCAGGGGCGTGTTGTACTCATAGCGCATTCCCAAGTCCAGCGTAAGGCGCGGCGTGATCTTCCATGAGTCCTGCCCGAAAAAGTGAAATGACGAAGTGCGAATGCCGTAGATCGCTTTCGAGAACTGCGCATAGTTGTCCCAGAAGCCACCCACGAAATCGGCCAGCACGTTACCAGTGAAGGTGCCGACGTAGTTGCCGAAGTCGAATGCGCCGTTGTTTTGGAAATCATAGTGGAAGTTGTTGCGCACGCGCCGGATGTCTGCGCCGAACTTCAAGTCGTGGCGGCCGCGGGTCCACGAAATACTATCCTGTACGTGAAATGTGACGTCATGGATCGTCGTGGGGCCGTACACGCTGGGACCAAGGCTGAAAAATCCGGTGGGCAGAGTCATGGCCGGCGGTGCGGTGCCGCCGGGATCGTCGGGGTTGACGTTCGTGAACCCCAATTGTGAAGGGGGAGTTGTGTCATGCGGTTGAGACCCCAACCTTGCACTCCGATTCGCACCCGCGATCGCTTCGTTAACCAGATTTGTACCAAAGGTGTGCAGCCACGTGATCTCGCCGAGTTGATTCCGGATTGCTTCGTTGTACCCCGATCCGACCGGTACATTGCCCCCGAGGCCGATGGGGATGTTTTCCGCGAGATCGTCAATGACGTAGCTAAAGTAGATGTTGTCCTTCTCCGAAAAACGGTGGTCAACGCGCAAGATTCCCTGATCGTCGCGCACAATTTCCAGCGGTGACGAGTTGAACGTGTTCGTGCCGGGCGTCGGGAGCGGGACGTACTTCTGGATGTACTTGGCGATGACCGGGTTCAGCGGCACCTGGTTGTTGTTGTACGGTGTCCCGACTTGGACGGTGGTCTGACCGTCCGAACAAAGGACGGATTGGGTCGCTTGTGTGGGATCAAAAAGCTGTCCCGAGTCAAAAAATGGATCTGCCGCTGTGGGGTTGGGGCAAGGCGAAACGGATTGGCCGGTGAGAATGTCACTGAAATCCCCACCGCGCTCAACTGGCGAAAGAGTCTGCGAAATCGGTACCCCGACGCCCTCGTGACGCCGCAGCCCCTGGTAAGCCCCAAAGAAAAAGGTCTTATCTCTAACGATGGGCCCGCCGATGGTTGCTCCGAACGTATTGCGCTTGTAAGGCGTCACGCTGGGCAAAAAATAATTGCGGGCGTTGACTGCGTCGTTGCGGAGGAACTCAAACACAGTGCCGTGTACGCTGTTGGTCCCGGATTTGATGACCTGATTGACAATTCCACCGGAGGTTCGACCATACTCCGCATCGTAGTTGTTGGTGAGAATCTTGAATTCGGCTACCGCATCGGGGTTGGGATCCACCACCGCGTTGTTATCCAGAAAATCGTTGTTGTCGGCCCCATTCAGGAGGAAGCTCAACGATTCGGAACGCTGGCCGCTGACGGAGAATAGATTGCCCGAGCCGTCATTCTCATCGGCTGGCAACACGCCGGCCTGCAGAATACCGAGCTGAAACGTGTCGCGCTCAACCAGCGGCAAATCTACGATGCGCCTGGATGTTTCCACGCTGCCGAGGGTGGCCGATACCGTGTCCACCTGGGTCACGTCCCCTTGCACCTCCACCACCTCTTTGACCCCGCCGGGCTGCAACACGATCTCCAATTTCGCGTTCTGATTCACGCTTAGAGCAATGCCGTCGCGTACAGACTTCTTGAAGCCAGCCTGCTCGGTGGTGAGTCGGTAATGGCCAATGGGCACCAAGGTGAACAGGTACGCGCCGGAAGCGTCCGTCTTGAGCGTGCGCGACGCGTTGGTGTCGGTATTAGTGAGAGTAACGGCGGCGCCGGAAATGACTGCGCCGCTCGAATCTTTTACGCTTCCGGAAAGGGTGGCCGTCACTTCCGCTCCGAAGGCGGTGAGGTTCAAAAGTCCGATCAGAAAAAGCGCCACTAGCGTTGATCTGGCCGGGGCACCAACACCAGGGGAAGGGGTGGTCATTGGGTCCTCACTGGAAATGTGGGCACAAATATTGCACGTTATCTGCCGTGAAGACAAGTTAGAAACGCTTGAGTTAGCAGTACATGACTGCCCGTCACCTTCTGTCTTTCGGATTGTCGCTACAGTAATTGGGATTTGAGAATCGTGGAGTCAAGCCACCAGTGCTCCGTCGCGCTTGCAAGACAGCCCGCTGCCAACACGATCACCACCGGGAAGCACTCCAGCGTGTATCGCGTCTCCGGGTTTTCCAGGGTTCCGAGAAATGCCGAACGCAGCAGGAGAAATAAGACAAACAAGCCGGCGTAGCGAATTCCCGTTGGCCTGCGAGTCAGGGCCAGCAACGCGGTTCCCAGGTAGATCAGGTTCAGCAGCCCGAAGCCGACCGCCATCACGGACGCCTTTGGGTCGTCATTGAATTCCCACCAGCGCACATCAGGGGGCAGAATCTCGGTTCGCGGACGCAACCACATGTCGGCGATGCGCAGCGCGGGCAGTCCAAGGTAGTAGCGCAGAGGGTGCGCGTGAATCCGCTCTGCCGCGAGTTCGCCAAAACAAACATCCAGTTCAGGCGTCATCTCCTGAGACTGGTTGTAATTGGAAATCAGAGCAAGCGTCCTCTCCTGCTGTTCCGACGAATCAAATGTGCGATTGGGCAACTTCGCCGCGTCCAGTTTGTCACCGGGCACGCTCCAGTAGATTTCTTCAACGGACGCGTAGTCGACGATCCACGTCTTGACCCAGCGCTGGAATCCGTGGAGAGCGAGTTCATCGCTCGCGTTCGCGTAGCGTGGAGCCAGCGGCTGGAAATGGTGGAGCGTGCGAAAATTTCGGATCGTCCAGGGGACCAGCGGCGCCAGTCCTAGCGCAGCGAAAAGTGTAGCGGCCATCACGACCGGCGCGATCGCTCGGCCGCGCCGTAACCACAACTGGACAATCAGATAAAGCCCAATGCCGGCGAGCAGAATGCCGCCATCGGGACGCAGCAGCATACAGGCTCCAACGGCCGCGCTGGTCGCCGCCCAGAGCTTCGCACCAGGCTGTCCCCGATTCATCCGGTCGAGAGCGGCTACGGCGCAATCCAGGGCCAGCGCGGTGAAAAAGACCTCCAGAGTCTCAGTAAGCGCGGCGGTAGCATAATTTGCGAGAAACGGGCACAGTGCTGCCAGGACAAATGCGATTCGGGCCGTGCGACCGCTCACCGTTCGGCGCGCCAGGTCTGCGACGATCAGGCACGTGCCCAGGTCGGCCACGATCTGCGCCAGCATTACCGCTTTGAAATTTCCCGGACCAAACAGAGCGAAGATCGCGGCCAGGAACGCGGGATAGCCCGGTAGGCGCGTGTCGGTGGGTACGATCTGTCCCGACTCCGTCAGGCCATAGATTCCGTGCTGCAGCCAATTGTTGGCGAAGTCGGCGTAGATGCGGGAGTCGTCGGTGACAGCAGGGAAGTAGACGAGAAACAGAACGCGCAGGATCAATCCAGCCAAAACCGACGCCAGAAAGAATCTGCGATGTTCACGCACTAAAACGCGCACCTATGGAATATATCGCGAAGCGACAACTCCACCAAGGAATGCAGCGTGTGGGGGCTGCAGAATCAACGCCCAAATTTCGCCCGGACGATGCCGATCCCTCCAACCGTTCCCGTCCCCAGAATTGGCGCGTAAGCTTCGGAAGAAGCAGGCAAGCTCTCAGCTCTTAAGGTAAGGCGGTCATTGAGAACTGAGAGCTGAGAGCTGAGAGCTGGAAGCTACACATTGACCCCCTGCGGCGCACACCTTACGATGAAGAGACCACGTCAAAATGGCGAAACAGGTTTTTTACGACCCCCTGCAAGCGCGCTGGAAACGAATTCGCCGCGTCTTCGACGCGTGCGCGATCGCTTTTACCCTGCTGGTGATTTTTTTTATTTATAGTGCCCTGCGCAGTGAACCGTTGCCCGATCTCTCGCTGAGCGCCGAGAAGCGTCCCTACCATGCTCTGACAAAGAAGGAACAGGAGAAAGCGCGCGAAAAGCGGCGCCTGGCCGCGGTGGCACGGGCTGGGCACCGGCCCCGTTCGCGCAAGGCTCCTTCCCAGATCAAGCTGAATTCAGAGGAAGGCGTTCGCGCCGCATTCTATGTTTCCTGGGATGCGGCCAGCTTCTCTTCCCTGCGTGAGTACGCCCGGCAGATCGATGTGCTCTTCCCGACCTGGCTGCAGGTGCTGACTCCCGATGGCCATCTGCAAGGCGTGGATCCGGCAACGAACAAGATGTTCGACGTGGTTCACGGAGCAAGTCTTCACGTTGTGGACGACCAGGTCATGCCGTTCCTCAAGTCGGAAGGCACGAATATGGATGTCTTCCCGGTGGTGCAGAACTTCGATGGCACCGATTTTGTCCCTGGCATCGTCGACTTCCTGAACAATCCGGACGCGCGCGCTACTTTCCGCCGCGAAATCGGGTTGTACCTGGCCTCTGACCATTACCGCGGGTTGATGGTCGACTTCGAATCGTTCCCGAAACGTGGGCAGGTCGGCTATGTGGCGCTGCTGAGGGAACTCGCGTCGGACTTGCACGCGAAGGGCATGAAGCTCTACGTCAGCGTTCAGGTGAGGAACGAGGATTACAACTACCCGGCGATCTCGTCGGCGGTCGATGCCGTCGTCATCATGAACTACGACGAGCACTTTCCGAATGGAACACCTGGCCCGGTTGCCTCGCAGGAATGGTTCACGTCCAACGTTCGGGCGGCTATCAAGGAGATCCCAAAAGAGAAGCTGATTTGCGCGATCGGTAACTATGGCTACGACTGGGTGGAAAGGCCGAAGAAGGGCGAGCTGCCCGCGGGAGTCGGCGACAAGAACGTATCCGTGCAGGACGCGTGGATTGGATCGCGGGATTCGGAGGAAGACATCGATTTCGATGGCGACGCACTGAATCCGCACTTCAGTTATCGGGATGAGCAGGATCTCCGCCATGACGTGTGGTTCCTCGATGCGGTTACCGCGCTGAACGAGATGCGCGCCGCTCAGACCCTGGGAATCCAGACCTTCGCATTGTGGAGGCTGGGCGCTGAAGACCGGTCGTTGTGGCGGGTATGGGATACGCCGGGCGAAGCGAATGCACCCGACAAACTCCGTGACGTTCTTCCCGGGCAGGATGTGGATATGGAGGGCCAGGGCGAGATCTTGCGCATTGAAGCAAAACCGGCGAACGGCGAACGCGATCTCACCATCGATTCCGCCACCGGCCTCATCAATGACGAAACGTTCAAAGACCTGCCCGAGCCCTACCGCGTCGCCCGTTACGGTGCCAGCAAGAAGCAACTCGCGCTCACCTTCGACGACGGTCCTGACCCGCAGTGGACGCCGAAGATTCTCGACACCCTCAAACGCGAGCATGCGCCGGCAACGTTTTTCCTGATTGGGTTCCAGGCGGAGAATTTCAGTGGTGTGACCAAGCGTATCTACCAGGAAGGCCACGAAATCGGGAACCATACCTTCACCCATCCCGATATCAGCACGATTGGGTTCGGCTACCTGCGTGTGGAATTGAATCTGACTGAGCGGCTTTTCGCCAGCCGTCTGGGGATTCGCAGCGTGTTGTTTCGCCCGCCCTACTCCGTCGATCAGGAACCGGACACCGAGGACCAGGTACGCCCGCTGGAACTCACGCAAAGCATGGGCTATATCACCGTCGGGAACAAGATCGACCCGAGGGATTGGAGCGATACCCCGGCCCTCACCCCACAGGAGATCGCGGCCGGTGTTCTCGATCATTTGCCTCCCTGCCAGCTTTATGACCAGAAGTGCGGCAATATCATTCTGCTGCACGACGGCGGCGGCCGGCGCGAACGAACATTAGACGCTCTTCCGCTGATCATCGATGGGGCGCGCGCGCGCGGCTTTGAGTTTGTCCCGGTCTACGAGTTGCTGGGTAAGACCAAGGCCGACGTCATGCCGCCGCTGCCCGCGAACGAATACTGGTTGGCGCGGCTGAACTGGATTGGTTTCTGGCTTTTCAGCGCAACTATCCTGGGCATCACGGTCATCTTCTTCCTCGGCGACATTCTGATGACCGGGCGCTTGGTCTCAATCGGCGTCCTCGCAATTTATGATCGGCTGCGGTCGCACGTGTTTGGCACCCCCGATCAGATTGCCGTCTATCGGCCGAACGTGGCGGTGCTGATTCCGGCCTACAACGAAGAGAAGGTCATCGAACGCACGATTCAGGGTGCGCTCGATTCTGATTATCCCAACCTGCGCGTGATCGTCATCGACGACGGTTCCAAGGATCGCACGCTGGAAGTGGCGCGCAGGGCATTTGCCGCGGAAGAAGCGGCTGGACGAGTTTTGATTCTGACCAAACCCAACGGCGGCAAGGCCGAGGCGCTCAATTTCGGACTTGAGCACATCGGCGACGCCGAGTTATTTGTCGGCATCGACGCCGACACCATCATCGCTCCCGACGCCATCTCTCGCATGGTGCCGCATTTCCTGGATCCCAAAGTGGCTGCCATCGCCGGCAACGCCAAGGTCGGCAATCGCGTGAACCTGTGGACGCGCTGGCAGGCGCTGGAGTACATCACCAGCCAGAACTTCGAGCGCCGGGCTCTCAACACCATGGGCGCGGTGAGTGTCGTGCCCGGTGCGATTGGAGCATGGCGGGTGGACGCGGTGCGCGAAGCCGGCGGCTACCACGTCGATACCGTGGCCGAAGATGCCGATCTGACGATGGCGTTGCTTCGCAACGGATACCGGGTGGAGTATGAGGACCGTGCCCTGGCGTTCACGGAGGCTCCGACGAATGCGAATGCGCTGATGCGCCAACGCTTCCGCTGGTCATTCGGAATTCTTCAGGCAGTCTGGAAACACAGCGCCGTGTTTGCCCGTAAAGGCGCGCTTGGATTTGTCGCGCTGCCCAACATCCTCATCTTCCAGATCTTGCTTCCGCTCGTCTCACCCTTCATCGATCTGATGTTTGCGGTGGGCGCGATCTGGTATTTCGTCCAGAAGCATTTCCATCCCGACACCACGGACCCGGCCAGCTTTCAACGTCTGTTGATTTTCTTCGTGGCGTTCCTGGTGATTGATTTTCTTGCCTCGGCCCTCGCTTTTGCGCTGGAACGCCGCCAACCGGAAGCTCGCGAAGACGGCTGGCTGCTCAGCCAGGTCTGGCTGCAGCGCTTTGCCTATCGCCAGGTCTTTTCGATCGTTCTGTTCCGGACCTTGAAGCGTGCCATCCAGGGCCGCCCCTTTGCATGGGACAAACTGGAGCGCACCGCAGCCGTGAACTACGTCCCCGCAGAACGTCGCGACTCGGTGAACGTTCCGTAGGCGAGTGCCCCACGGAACGGAACTGGGTGCCCCACTCTAACGTCGCGGGTTTTGCGACGTTAGGGTGGGCTAGGCTTCGATGTTTCCTCAACCTCGTACGTAATCCCCGGCACGGACCCCCTGACACCGACACCACCCCGTGATCTCAGTCACTGACGCCCCCACCGCCCCCTTGTTTCATAAGACAAGGTGATCTCGGCTATGTCTCGCACCATCATTGAACCGTTCCGCATCAAGAGCGTTGAACCCATTCATTGGACGACCCGCCCTCAGCGCGAGCAACTGCTGCGCGCCGCGTACTACAACCTCTTTCTCCTTCCCGCCGACGATGTCCTCATCGACCTGCTGACCGATTCCGGCACCGGCGCAATGTCCACCCACCAGTGGGCGGCCATGATGGAAGGCGATGAGAGCTATGCCGGCAGTCGCAGTTTCGAGCAGTTCCGCGGGTCAGTGCAGGACATCTTCGGCTACAAGCACGTGATCCCGACTCACCAGGGCCGCGCCGCCGAGCGCATTCTGTTCGGCGTGATGTGCAAGAAAGGCGATGTTGTCCCGAACAACACACATTTCGACACGACACGGGCCAACGTAGAGTTTGTGGGCGCCGAGGCAGTGGATCTCGTGATTCCCGAGGGCCGTCAGCCGAGCCTGAAGCATCCGTTCAAGGGCAACATGGACGTCGCCGCGCTCGAGACCTTGATTCAAAACGCCGGTCGCGAACGCGTGCCTCTGGTCATGCTGACCGTGACCAATAACTCTGGCGGCGGCCAGCCGGTGTCGATGGAAAACGTCAAAGCCGTGAGTGCCGTTTGCCGGAAACATTGCATCCCGCTCTACTTCGATGCCTGCCGCTTTGCCGAAAACTCATACTTCATCAAGATCCGCGAACAGGGATTCGGGAAGAGGTCGCCGAAAGAAATCGCGCAGGAAATGTTCAGCTACGGCGATGGCTGCACCATGTCAGCCAAGAAAGACGGCATGGCGAATATCGGTGGATTTCTCTGCACTAATGACGACCTGCTGGCGCAGCAGGAGAAGAACCTGCTCATCCTCACCGAAGGCTATCCGACTTATGGCGGGCTCGCCGGGCGTGACCTTGAAGCCATCGCCGTCGGCGTGCAGGAAGCGCTGCACGAGGACTATCTCGAATACCGCATCGCTTCGACTGCATATCTTGGCAATCACATCGCGGAACAGGGCGTGCCGATCGTCCAGCCACCCGGTGGACACGCAATCTACATTGACGCGCGCGCCTTTCTTCCGCACATTCCGCCGGACCACTTTCCAGCGGTTTCCCTGGCGAATGAACTGTACCTCGAAGGCGGCATCCGCTCCGTTGAAATCGGCACGCTGATGTTCGGGACGGCGGCAAAGATGGATCTGGTGCGCCTCGCCATTCCGCGCCGCGTATACACGCAGAGCCACATCGACTACGTGGTCGAAGTCATCCTCGAAGTCTGGAAGAAGCGCGAGCAGATCCGCGGCATGAAGCTCAGCTACGAAGCCCCGTTCCTGCGGCATTTCACGGCCAAGTTGGAACCGCAAGGGGCTGAAGTAGCGGTCCCCGCGCGACGTTGAGTCGGAGAGTAACGGCGCGATCGGCGCCTCTACCGAGACGCCGACAGCGCCGAGTTGATCAGTCCGCGGTCATGCGCTGGGCCTGGATGGTCCCGTCTGCCTCGAAGATCAGGTTGCCGGAAAGGTCGTAGAGAAAGAATGTGAATGATCCGCTGTAGGTAACGCCACTCGGATCCACAGTGACATTTTCCAGAATAACGCCGCTCCCGACCAGCGTCGCGGTACTATCGAAACTCCAGAAGGGATGCCGGAGTTTGTAGGTTCGCGGCCCGGTCTGCTTGTACACGCCCAGACACACTGTGCCCGCTCCGTTCGCTGGTTGCGGCGGAGCGATGTCGTTGAGAATCTCCGTCCCGTCGCTATGCCACTGGTCGAAGCCCTGGTCGAAAACCTGGCCGCCGGACGTGAACGTGGCGGTCCACAGGCCGACGATAGAGACCTTCCCGTCGCCTTTCGCGGTACGGGAAGGGGACGATGGCCTTATGAGGCCGGAGGTTTGGAATTGAGACGTTGCTGGCAGCACGATTGCCTGCCCAGCGCCGCGCAACTCGCCACACGCCTTGGCATTCGTCGAGAATCCGGCGCAACAAGCCAGGACTGCGAGCGTGAGCATCGCCTTGGAACGGATGTCGGGTCTTCCGGATCGAGTCAACATGGTGAAGCACTCCTTTGCGTAGGTTGTATCCTGATCTTTATCTCTCTGCGGCCGCAGGCCGATCGCAGAATTCAGAATCGAGCCGGAGTTTGGGCGCGATTCTTGGCCGCGTCAATGGAACGGGGCTGGCCTGATTCGGATCGCTGGCTCACGCGATAAGTGGATTGGGAACAGAGACTTACACGGAACTCTGACATACTCCGTGGTGGAACCAATGTTAGACTAGCGGGCAAAGTTTCACCGGGCAGTTGGACTCCTATGCCATCGTCCTCTTCCATCCCGCCAGTTGTTCGCTTTGGAACCTTTGAGCTCGACGTGCGCTCGGGAGAGCTGCGGCGGCAGGGAGTCAGGGTCAAGCTCCAGGAGCAGCCGCTCCGGATCCTCCTCATGCTCCTGGAAAACCCGGGCCAGATAGTGACCCGGGAGGAATTGCGCGCGCGCATCTGGCCCGCCGACACCTTTGTAGAGTTCGATCAGGGCGTGTACAGCGCTCTCCGGCGTCTGCGTGAAGCGCTGGCCGACAGTGCCGACAGTCCGCGGTATGTCGAGACAGTGCCGAGACGTGGCTACCGGTTTATTGCCCCGGTCGAACGTAACGGAGCTGGGCCTGAGGCCGTGGGGCGCACCGAACCAGCAGAAGCACCACAGTTCAGGAAGGAACTTGCGACTGAGTCCGGTGCGCAGCCTGGAAGCGAGGCCTCCAGGAAGACGCTCAGGTTCGGGTTCCCGTCTCGCAAAGCTGCGGCGCTACTGGCGGCAGCGTTGCTGGCGGGTGCAGGGATTGGCTTTTGGTTGCGACTGCGGCAGCACATGCAGATTCCGGTTGCGGGCATCGTCACGGTGCAGCGTCTTACGGACTTTGTCGGCATGGAGGAATTTCCCGCGATATCTCCCGACGGAAAAACAGTCGCCTTCACTGCGGACAAGACAGGCCAGCGGCAGATTTGGGTCCGCCTGATTTCAGGCGGAACGCCCTTGCAGATCACACGGGACGATTCGGACCACCGGTATCCCCGCTGGACGCCGGACTCTTCGGCTCTGATCTATTATTCAGCCGCCGCTGACGGCGAAGAACAAGGCACATTGTGGGAAGTCTCAGCCTTGGGAGGGACACCGCGGACGCTTGCCCATAGCGTCAGTGGTGCTGATGTCAGTCACGACGGGAAAAAACTGGCCTTCTTCCGGTTGAATGAGAACAAGCACGTGGAACTGGTAACGTCTGACCGGGAGACTTCCGTGTTGCGGGTCGTGGCGGAGCTTTCGCCGCCGCGAGCTTACGAATATCCACGTTGGTCACCGGACGATCGCCGGATCGCTTTTATTGTGCATTCGACTCTCTACACCGACGACGTTGCCTATGTACCGGTCACCGGGGGAAATGTGCAGCCGATCACCCGGGATCGTGTGTTGATGAGCGGCTTTTCCTGGCTGCCCGACGGATCCGGCGTCGTCTACAGTTCGGCGCGGGAGAGCACCGTCATCTATTTGCCCACCATGCATCTTTGGTTGGCAAGCCTGGATGGCTCCGCGCCCCGCCAACTCACGTATGGGGAGACGTCGCTGCACTATCCCGATGTGGACCGCAGTGGAAGGATTGTCGCCAGCCGCCTGAAAATGCAATTCGGGATTTGGAAATATCCGGTCGGCGGAGACGCGAAGAAAAACGTCCAGGCCGGTGAGCAGCTTACGCACGAAACCGGTCAGGTGCAAACTCCCAACATCGGGCCGGGCGACCGGGAACTTGCCTACCTCTCCGACGACGGGGCTCACGGAAACATCTGGATCATGGATCTCCAGAGGGGCGCAACCCGGCAGATCACTTCGGAGCACGACCCGCGGGTGGCCGTGGGGCTCCCGGTGTGGTCACCCGACGGCAGCACAATCGCCCTCGTCTCTACGCGTGACACGCTGAATTGGGATACTCTCGGCCTTTGGCTGATTCATCCGGACGGGAGTGCTTTGCGCCGGCTTGTAGCTGAGATCAGCGGCTATCCAACCTGGTCCGGGGACGGGCGATGGCTCTATTATTCAAAGGAGGAAGGCGGCATTTTTCGGGTGTGGAAGATCCCTGCGCAAGGCGGCGCAGCTGTTCTTGTCCGCAACGACAACGCCATTGTTGGGGCTCTTGACCCCGCGAGCTCAACCATTTACTACTTGGTGCCGCAATTGAACGGAACCGGGAATCCTGATTACGAAATCCGGATGGCGAACCCGGAAAATGGTCCTACCCACCTGCTGGGGCGTATTGCCGGGGACCGCGTGCCTCATTGGCAGGTCGTTCAACCCACTCTCTCGCACGACAACCACTGGCTAGCTTTGCCTCTCAACGACGGGGCGACCACAAATCTCTATGCTCTCTCTACCACGAACGGGGCCTGGCGCCGGGTGACAGATTTCGACGGCCGGCGGACTTTCATCGTCCGCCGGGTTTCCTGGTCGTCGGATGACCGTTACCTGTTCGCCGCGGTGGGCGACGGCGATGCGGATATCGTGCAGATTGACGGGATCATTTCTGGTCGGTGAGCGTTCGCACGAGAAACCGCCAGGGCCAAACCTGAATGTGCTGCTGAACCGCGAAGTCCGGGAACGAAGAGCGAACGGCTCACGCCGAAAGCCTAACGCCGAGTGTAGAATAATGCTTTCGCTACCCCCGTACACAGCGCTGGAAAGGATCTCCTATGGCCACGATGGAAGCCCCGCCGCGTCTGCAAGTCCGCTTGCACGAAGGGCCGTTCAAGAACGAGCCGTTTGTCGATTTCACCAAAGAAGAGAATGTGCGCCGGATGCGCTCCGCTCTCGCCAAGGTTCGCGGACAACTCGGGCGTGAATATGACTTGATCATTGGCGGCAAGCGCATCAAGACCGCAGACAAGATTCGTTCCATCAACCCGGCCAAGCCCTCAGAAGTAGTGGGCGTGCATCAGAAGGCGGGCAAAGAACACGTCGAGCCCGCCGTAAACGCCGCGCTGAAGGCCTTCGAACACTGGAGAAACACTTCGGTCCAGGAGCGGGCCTCGCTCCTGTTTCGCGTGGGCGATGTGATGCGCGAACGCAAGCTGGAATTCATGGCCTGGCTGGTATTCGAAGTTTCGAAGAACTGGTTCGAGGCGGATGCCGATATCTCCGAGACCATCGATTTCTGCGAGTTTTACGCGCGCGAGGCGCTCCGGTTCTCGAAGGCCGAGCCTCCCGTACAGCTGCCGGGCGAGCGCGACACGCTGACCTACATTCCGCTCGGCGTTGGCGCGGTGATCCCGCCGTGGAATTTCGCTTGCGCCATCATGGCCGGCATGACCTTGGCCTCAATCGTCAGCGGCAACACCGTGGTGCTGAAGCCGTCGAGCGATTCTCCGACCATCGCCGCGAAGTTTGTCGAACTGCTCGAGGAATGCGGGATGCCCGAGGGGGTAGTGAATTTCTGTCCCGGCGGCGGCGCCAGCTTTGGCGATGCGCTCGTCGCTCATCCGAAGGTTCGCTACATTGCGTTTACCGGATCGCGCGAAGTCGGACTCCACATCAATCAGACCGCGGCCCAGCAACTGCCCGGCCAGGTCTGGATCAAGCGCACCATCCTCGAAATGGGTGGCAAAGATGCAATCGTCGTCGATGCCGACGCCGATATCGACTCGGCCGTCGAAGGCGTGGCCCAGGCCGCATTCGGCTTCCAGGGCCAAAAGTGTTCGGCGTGCTCGCGAGCCATCGTCGACGAGCGCGTCTACGACAAGTTTCTGGAAAAGCTGAAATCCCGCGTCGAGCGCATCACGATCGGCGATCCTGCCAGCAACCCAAACATGGCGGCGGTCATCAACGAAGGTTCGATGAACGACATTCTGCGTTACATCGAAATCGGCAAGAAAGACGGGCGCTTAATCACTGGCGGCGCGCGCGCCACCAGTGCGGGTGAAGGCTACTTCATACAACCAACCGTGATTGCCGACATCCCGGCGAAGTCAAAGCTGGAGCAGGAAGAAATCTTCGGTCCGGTTCTGGTGGTGATCAAGTCGCGCAACTTCGATCACGCACTAGAGATCGCCAACGACACCGAGTTCGGCCTGACCGGCGCTGTCTACTCCAGTTCGCGCGAGAAACTCGATCGCGCCGTGCGTGAGTTTCACGTCGGCAACCTGTACCTGAACCGCAAGTGCACCGGCGCGATGGTCGGAGCACACCCGTTCGGCGGCTTCAACATGTCTGGTACGGATTCGAAATCCGGCGGGCCGGATTACCTGTATCTGTTCACGCAGGCAAAGAGCGTGGGCGAGAAGATCTAGAATACGGTGGAGGGACGGGCGTCTCGCCCGTCCCAGCGGGGCGAGGACGCCGCGCTCTCCACCGACGCTCTCAGGGTTGCAGCAACCGTGCTGA
>Ga0209698_10003070_pt1 | contig 18709 bp, 17 predicted proteins | sample LitLauG_LLR_2012_FD_187203 | JGI IMG/M metagenome (GOLD analysis project Ga0209698, IMG submission 187203) | Freshwater sediment microbial communities from Pennsylvania, USA - Little Laurel Run_MetaG_LLR_2012 (SPAdes) (version 2) | ecosystem: Environmental > Aquatic > Freshwater > Creek >...
CGGCGTCCATTGCCGACCTTCCCTGCGCCTCGAGGTCGCGCGCGAACTCGACAATCAGGATGGCATTCTTCGATGAGAGGCCAATCGTCGTGAGCAGACCTACCTGGAAGAAGACGTCGTTTTGCAGGTGCATCGCCTGGGCCGCGAGCAAGGCTCCGAGCACGCCGATCGGCACCACCATGATTACCGAGACTGGCACCAACCAGCTTTCATACAAGGCGGCCAGGCTGAGGAAGACGACGACGACCGACAGGCCATAGATCAGCGGCGCCTGCGACCCCGACTGGGCCTGTTGCAGCGATATGCCCGTCCACTCGAAGCCGATGCCCGCCGGCAGCGCCTTGGCAAGACTTTCCATCGCCGCCATTGCCTCGCCGGTGCTGCGACCCGCCGCCGGTTGCCCCTGGATTTCCACCGAGGACACGCCGTTGTAGCGCTCCAGTTTGGGCGAGCCGTAACTCCAGGATCCGGCTGCAAAGGCTGTGAAGGGAACCATGGCACCGGCACTGTTGCGCACATAGAGCGCGCGCAAATCCTCCGGATTCATGCGAAATGGCGCATCCGCCTGGACGTAGACCTTCTTGATGCGGCCATCGGTGTCGAGAAAATTATTGACGTAACGCGATCCCCAGGCAATGGAGAAAGTTTGGTCGACATCGCTCAGATTGATTCCAAACGCGTCGGCCTTCTCCCGATCGATGTCCACCTTGTACGTTGGATTGTCATCGAGTCCGTTGGGCCGAACCAGTGCCAAGCGGGGGTCCTGCCGGGCGGCCGCGACCAGTTGGTCGCGTGCCTGCATCAGGCGCGCATGCCCCAGCCCGGCGCGATCCTCCAACTCCAGGTCGAAACCCGCGGCGGTTCCCAGGGCCGGTATCGACGGCGGATTTATCGGCACGATGAGGGCGTCCGGGTAGGCGGCGAAGTGCTTTGCCGTCCGGGCAAGCACCGCCTGTACCGACAGATCCGCCTTCTTTCGTTCGGACCAGTCCTTGAAGCGGACGAATACCATGCCCTGCGTCTGGCCGCGGCCGGCAAAATTCAGGCCCGTAACCTCCAGCGCACCGCTGACGGCGTCGGCCTCGCTATGCAACAGGTACTTGGCGACCTCGTCCAGGGCGATCTGCGTGCGTCCTTGCGTGGCGCCCGGCGGGGTCTGTACCTGGACATAGGCGATGCCCTGGTCCTCTTCGGGTAAAAACCCGGTCGGAAGGTGCACGAAGAGCATTCCGACGGCTAGGACAAGCGCAGCATAGATGAGCAACCAGCGGCCAGCGCGGCGCATGACGTGGCGCGCGCCGCCCAGGTAGCGGTCGCGGCCGCGATCAAAACCCCGATTGAAAGCGCCGAAAACCCCGCGCCCGCCCGCTCCGATGGCATGCCCGGTGGGGCGCAATATCAAGGCGCACAGCGCCGGCGTGAGCGATAGCGCCACAAAGACGGACAGCAGCATCGCCGTCACGATCGTCAGCGAAAACTGCCGGTATATCGCCCCCACGGTTCCCGCGGAAAATGCCATCGGGACGAAGACGGCGCTGAGCACCACCGCGACCCCTACCAGCGCGCCGGTAATCTGCCCCATGGCCCGGCGCGTGGCTTCCTTGGGCGGCAATCCCTCGTCCGTCATGACGCGTTCGACGTTCTCGACAACGACGATCGCGTCGTCGACGAGCAGGCCGATCGCCAGCACGAGGCCGAACATAGTCAGCGTGTTGATCGTGAATCCGAGAGCCGCCATCGCCCCGAATGTCCCCAGCAGGACAACCGGTACCGACACGGTGGGGATCAGTGTCGCGCGCAGGTTCTGCAGGAACAGGTACATCACGAGAAAGACCAGGGCAATGCCCTCGAACAGCGTTTTCACGACTTCCGTGATGGAGATCTTCACGAACGGCGTGATGTCATACGGATACACGACCTTGAGCCCGTGTGGAAAATAGGGGCGCAAGGCGTCGATGCGTGCACGCACCGTGCTGGCCGTGTCCAGCGCATTGGCGCCCGGAGCAAGCTGGACTCCTATGCCGGATGAGGGTTGGCCGTTGTACTTCGAATCGATGAAATAACTCTCCGCGCCCAGGGTAATGCGCGCCACATCGCGCAGCCGCACCCGCGAACCATCGGGATTGACCTTCAACAGAATGCTTTCGAATTCAGCCGGCGTGCGCAGCAGCGTCGCCTCCGTGATGGTGGCGGTCAGGCGCTGGGCGGCCGGTGCCGGCGTTCCGCCCAACTGGCCTCCGGCAACCTGGACGTTTTGGCTCTGGATGGCATTGGCCACGTCCACGGGCGTAAGGGCGAAGCTGCTGAGCTTGTCCGGGTCGAGCCAAATGCGCATCGCATATTGCGAGCCGAATACGTTGAAATTGCCGACGCCGTCGATGCGGCTGATGGGATCCTGCAGGTTTGAAGCAATGTAGTTGGCAATGTCGTAACGCGACATGCTGTTGTCGGTGGAAACGAAGCCGGCGATGACCAGGTAGCCGTTGCTCGATTTGGTGACGCGCAGGCCAGCCTGCTGGACCTGGGCGGGCAGCAGCGGGGTTGCCAGCTGCAGCTTGTTTTGCACCTGCACCTGGGCGATATCGGGATTGGTCCCGGCCGCAAAGGTCAGCGTCGTGGTGGCCGTGCCCGAATCGTCGGCATTCGACGATAGATAGAGCAGGTGATCGAGTCCGCTCATCTGTTGCTCGATGACCTGCACAACCGTGTTCTCGACGGTCTGCGCCGAGGCGCCCGGGTAATTGGCGGTGATCTGGATCGATGGCGGCGCAATCGTCGGGTACTGTTCGATTGGCATCGAGACGATGCAAATCGCACCGCCGAGCATGATGAGCAGCGCAATGACAATCGCGAAGATCGGCCGTTCGATGAAGAATCGTGCCATGGCTACACCTTAGTTTGCGGCCGCAACGACGGCCGGCACATCGACGGATCGTAGGGTTCCCTGCGGATCGCTTCGCCCGGCGGTCGCCGCCGTCGGCGCGGTGTCCTCGACGGCTTCCACGAGCTCGCCCTGGTGAATTCTTTGCAAGCCGGAGACGATGACCCGGTCTCCATCCTTAAGACCGTCTTGGACGACCCACCGGTCGCCGCTGGTACCTTCCAGGCGCAACGAACGCAGATCCACCTTGTTGTCCAGCCCCAACACCATTGCCGTGGCTTGACCGTTGGCGTCGTGCGTCACGCCGACCTCGGGAACCAGCAGCGATTTATCGTCCGACCCCTCGTCGATGCGCGCGCGTACGTACATGCCCGGCAGCAGAACCCCGCGCGGATTCGGAAACAGCGCCCGGACCACGACCGACCCGGTCGTCTGGTCCACCGAGATGTCGCTAAATTGCAAGGTACCGGTATGGGAATACGTCGACCCGTCCTCGAGAATCAGGCGGACCTTGGCTTGGTGCGGTCCGTTGAGGCGAAGCCGGCCGCTTGCGGCATCGCGGCGCAGGCGCAAGCCTTCCACGCTTGCCTGGCTCAGGTCCACATAGATGGGATCGAGGGACTGGATCGTCGCCATTAGCGTTGCCGTGCTGGCCTGCACATAAGCACCTTGCGTAACCAGCGCTGGCCCGATGCGTCCCGAGATCGGCGCCGCGACATTTGTATAGTCAAGATTGATCTGCGCCAGGGCCACGGCAGCCTTGCCGGCAGACACGTCGGCGGCCGCCTCCTCCTGCGCCGCGACGGCATTGTCGTAGTCCTGCTTGCTTACGGCGCTTGCGGCGGCCAGTACCTTGTAGCGCTCCGCCTGCACGGTCGTTGTGGCAAGGTTCGCCAGGGCTTTTTGCAGCGCCGCCTGGGCGCTGTCCAAGGCGGCCTGATAGGGTCGCGGGTCTATCTGATAAAGGCGCTGACCGGCCGACAGATCGGCACCCTCGATGAAGTTGCGGCTCTGAACGATGCCGTCGACGCGGGCCCGCACCTGGGCAACGAGGTAGGGCGAGGTGCGACCGGGAAGCTCCGTGGTCACGGCGACTGCTCCCGGGTGAACGGTAAACACCGAAACCTTCGGTACTGGCGCGGCCGCCGGCGGCACGTCACCGCGACAGGCCGCAAGGACCATCGTGAAAATGCTCGACGCTGCCAGAAGCGGGCCGCGCAATGCCGTGATTGCCTGCATTTTTCAGATCCCCCGTGGAATTAGCCCTTGGCCGGGCGGGCGCGTTTCCCAGGGCTGCACCACGCAGGACCCCTGCCGAGAGGCCCTGGGTGCCCGCCCCCGTTTGCTGCAGTGTCATCGTCGCCGAGGGCGGCTTCCAGCCGGTTTCACTTCGCCCAAGGTCGTGTTTCATCTGCAATCGGCGACGCGCATTTCATTCGAAATGCATGCCACGCCCTTCCGAAACCATCCGCTCATCGGTGCGCACCACCATTCGCCCAACTAATCGATGAGGTGAAACATGGAAACCATCGCAATTGGCACATCCGGCATTACCAGCTCCCGCATCGCTTTGGGCACGTGGGCCATGGGCGGCTGGATGTGGGGCGGTCAAACGGACATGAAGCAGTCCGCAGAAACCATCCGCTCGGCTATCGACCGCGGCATCACGCTGATCGATACGGCGCCGGTTTACGGGTTCGGCGTATCCGAGGAGATCGTTGGCAAGGCGCTGGCCGGTGGCAGGCGCCTCAATGCCATCGTTGCAACCAAAGCCGGGCTTGATTGGCGCGACGGCAAGGTGTGGCGCGATTCATCGCCCGAGCGCATTCGCACCGAGGTCGAGGCCTCGCTGCGGCGACTGGGCACCGATTACATCGACCTCTACCAGATCCATTGGCCGGACCCTCTTGTCCCATTGCAGGAAACCGCACAGGTCCTCGATGGCCTGCTGCGAGAGGGCAAAATCCGCGCCATCGGCGTCTCCAATTTTTCGGCCGCACAGATGGCGCAATTTCGGCAGGCCGCCCCGATCCACGCCGTGCAACCACCCTACAACCTGTTCGAGCGCGATGCCGAACTGGACGTTATTCCTTACGCACAGCAGCACAACATAGCCGTGCTGTGCTACGGCGCACTGTGCCGCGGTCTGCTTTCGGGTCGAATATCGCTTAGCACCCCGTTCCAGGGCGACGACCTTCGCAAGGTCGACCCCAAGTTCCAGGAGCCGCGCCTAGCCCAATACCTCACCGCGGTCTCGTTTCTCGACGCGTATGCCGCAAGCCGTTACAAGGTTGGCGTGTTGGAGCTGGCGGTGCGCTGGCTGCTGGATCGCGGCAATACCATCGCCCTCTGGGGCGCGCGCAGCCCTCATCAGCTGGATCCGGCTGCGCGGGTGCTTGGCTGGAAGCTAGATGCCGCGGCATTTACACATATCGATCGGGCCTTGCGCATCGCGGTGCGCGATCCGGTGGGACCGGATTTCATGGCGCCGCCAGCGCGCAGCCGTCAATCTTTTCTCGCCTAGGAGATCAACATGAAGATCGGAATTGTTGGAACGGGGCGCATGGGCACGGGCATAGCCCAACGGCTCCTCGACCTGGGACACGAGGTTCTGGTGTGGAACCGAAGCGCCCACAAGGCGCACGACGCCTTCGAGGCAGGCGCCAAATGGACGCCTTTGCTCGGCGACATGGTGCGCGACGCGGAGGTCGTCATATCCTTCCTCTACGACAACAAGGCCGTCGAACGCGTCTATCTGGGCGAAAGGGGAATCCTGGCTGGGCGCGTCGAGGGTCGACTTTTTATCGACATGAGCACGGTCGCCTCGAACGTGCCCGAGAACGTCGCGGCGGCGCTGCAGGCGCGTGGCGCCGCGTTTCTCGAATGCCCGGTAAGCGGCTCGGTCCCCGCGGCACGATCGGGCACCCTGGTCGGGTTCGCCGGCGGTCCCGCCCAGGTCTATGCGCGCGCGCTGCCGCTGCTAAAACAACTCTCGCGCCGCGTTGAGCTCGTAGGGCCCTATGGCGCGGGCGCACGAATGAAACTGGCCGCGAACCTGCTTCTGGGCGTCTTCTGGCTGACCTTGGGCGAGGCATTGAGCTTGGCCGGGAAATCGGCCCTCGATGCGTCCGCGATCCTCGACCTGCTGGCGGACTCGAACATCGGTGCGGGCATTTTGCGCGCGCGCAAGGACCAGATCGTCGCTGCCCTGAACGGTCGCGGGCCGGCGACGCCGGACTTCGACGTCGATACGATGCGCAAGGATTTGCAATACGTGCTGCGCGAGGCTGGCTCGGGCCCGGGAACCCTGCCCCTGGCACGGCGCGCACTGGAGTGCCTCGATCGCACGTCCAATGAAGGCAAGGGTCGGACCGATATGGTGGGCCTGCCGGCACTTTGGCTCGAGCACAATGGGCCACTGCGACCGGCACCGATCGGCGCGGAGACGCGGGCGGCCGGGAGCATAATCGCCGCATAGACATGGCGCCTGACACCGGCACGCCCCATGACCGAATCCACTCTCCTGCCGCCACATGTCCTGGCAATCGACGACGACCCGGCCATGCGCCAGTTGATCGCAGATTATCTCGGCGAAAACGAGCTGCGCGTGACCGCCGTCGCCACCGGCGCGCAAATGGAAAAGGTGCTGGCCGAAGAGGCGATCGATGTCGTCGTACTGGATTTGCGGCTGGCCGGCGAGGACGGCATGCAGCACGCGCGGAAACTGCGTGAGAAGAGCCAGGTGCCGATCATCATCGTGAGCGGTGTCAAGGACGAGGCCGATCGCGTCATGGGTCTCGAGCTGGGGGCCGACGACTACCTTACCAAGCCGTTCAGTCCGCGTGAGCTGCTCGCGCGCATCCGGGCCGTGCTGCGCCGATACAAACTCACCCGCGAACTTGCCGTTGACCGCGATGGGAAGTTGCGTGCCTACCGTTTCGACGGCTGGGAAGTGAACCTTCGCACCCGCAGGTTGACAGGGCCGGGTGGCAAACGCGTCGATTTGAGCAATGGCGAGTTCAGCCTGCTGATTGCCTTTTGCGCGGCACCGCGACGGGTGCTTTCCCGCGACCAGCTTCTCGACCTCTCGCGCCTGCACGGAGCCGAAGTCTACGACCGCTCCATCGACGTACAGATCCTGCGGCTGCGGCGCAAGATCGAAGCCACTCCCACGCAACCGCGCTACATAAAGACTGAACGCGGCGCCGGCTATCTCTTCGACGCAAGCGTCGAAATCCTGCACTAATCGATTGGGATCGCCAGCATTGCCATGTCCTCGTCCAAATGCGGAAATTGCCGGCAATCGGAAGTCGATAGGCCGGCGCTTGCAACTCCTTCCAAAGGCAATGCGGCACGATCCACCGTGCCCAACATCCTGGTCATCGAGGAAGATGCGCCAATCCGGGAATTGCTGGTCGAATGGCTCGTCGCGCAAGGGTATCGCGTGCAGCCGCACACGCCCGGTGGATTGCAGGATCCAGGCAGCGGCCCCGACCTCGTGATCGTCGGCGTTTCCAAACCCCGTCACGGGGGTTGCGCCCGGCTCCGGACCATTCAAGCGCAATTTCCGCAGGCACCGATACTTGCCATGTCCGGTCAATTCCGGCCGGGCCTCGACGGCTCGCTCCTCGCCGCCTCGGCGCTCGGCGTGCAGCGCGTCATCGCCAAGCCGTTTACGCGCAGTGACCTGCTGGCTGCCGTTCATTGCCTGGTCCACGACGCACCTTGACGCACCAGGACGCCATGGCGCACGCCACGACCGAAGCCGGCGCATCCACGGCGGTCAACGGCACAGCGCGTCTGCGTTTGTGGATCATCGTCGTCGGTGCATTGGTGATAGCCGCCTTTGCCGGCTCCTCCGCCTACGACGCCTGGCAGGCACGCGAGCGCACCATCGCCGCTACCAAGAGGGAACTGGGCAACATGGCCAGTGTCCTGGCCGAGCAAACCGGCGACACCCTGCAGACGACCGATCTGTTGCTACGCGACACCGTCAGCTGGTACGAGAATGAACATCCAACGTCGAGACAGGGTGCCCAGGACAAGCTGGCCGCGCGCACCGCCGGACTGTCACAGGTGCAGGTGGTTTCAATCATCGACGAGAGAGGTACCGTGCGCTTCCGATCGCGCGTCGCGCTGCCCGGCACATTCAATATTTCAAATCGGGACTATTTTATTGCGCATCGCGAAAATCCGCGCGCCGGTGTACTGTTGAGCGACCCGCTGGTAACGCTGCTGGATCATCGACCGGCCATCATCCTTTCCCGGCGCCTGAACCGGCGCGACGGCAGCTTCGACGGCATCGCCCAGGCCGTCATTGACCTTGAAGAATTCCAGCGGGTATTCAAGGCTATCGACCTTGGCGAGGGCAGCGCCATACATCTGCTGCGCGAAAACGGCGCGCTGATAGTGCGCCAGCCGCCGGTGGACAGCCGGGCCCAGAGCGCGGAGAACCTGTCGGAGCTGGCCGCCGCCGCGTCCGTGGCCGACAAGCTCGTCGTGAGCACCGTAGACCGGAACGCGCGCTTTGTCGGTGTCGTGCATTTGACCGGCTTTCCATTGGTTCTGGCGGTATCTCGCGAACGCGCCGTCGCGCTTGCGCCGTGGCGCATCGACGCCTACCACGTGCTGGTCCGCACTGTCGGAATCATGCTCCTTAGCGCCCTGGCGATCATCGTGGTTGTGCGGCAATTGGTGCGGATTGAGCGCGGTGAGGGAGCGTTGCGACTGAGCGAGGAGCGCTATGCACTGGCGATGGCCGGTGCCAATGAGGGGCACTTCGACTGGGATTTGCGCCAGAGTACCGGCTTTTTGTCGCCGCGGATGAAGGTCCTGCATGGCCGCTCCGCGGACGCACCCGTCGGATCACGCGAGGCATGGCTTGCCAGCATAGAGGTCCATCCGGACGATATTGCACGTGTGGAAGGCGCTTGGCGCGAGCACCTGCAGGGTCGGTCGGAACACTATGAGGCCGAATATCGCGTCAGGCATGCCGATGGCCAGTGGCATTGGCTTCAGGCGCGGGGCCGTTGCATACGGGATCCGACGGGGACGACCGCGGTGCGCTTTGTCGGCTCGGCGATCGACATAAGCGCCCAGAAGAGCGCAGCGGCGGAGCGCGAGCGCCTGGAGGCTCAGCTGCGGCAGTCGCAAAAGCTCGAGGCAATCGGAACCTTAGCCGGAGGAATTGCGCACGACTTCAACAATATCCTCGGGGCGATACTTGGCTATGGCGAGCTCGCTCAGAAGGCCGTGGGCGACACTGGCGCGGCGCGCAGCTACCTGGACAATGTCATGCACGCGGGCAGCCGCGCCAAGGCACTGGTAGAACGGATCCTGGCGTTCAGCCGCAGCGGCGTGGGCGAACGTGGGCCGGTCAATGTCCAGGCCGTCATCGAAGAAGCCTTGGATCTTGTCGCTGCTTCACTGACGCCGGGTGTTCGTCTCGTGCGGCGATTGCATGGCGAGCGGTCGGCAATCATTGGGGACGCAACGCAATTGCATCAGGTTGTCATGAACTTATGCACCAATGCGCTGCAGGCGATGCCCGACGGCGGCGTTCTGAACGTGGAACTGGAGCGCGACTCGACAAGCGTGGTGCGCAACCTTTCGCACGGGTCGCTGTCCCCGGGCCCGTATGTGCATCTGCGCGTGAGCGATACCGGGCATGGCATTTCGATGAAAGTGCTGGAACGCATCTTTGATCCCTTTTTCACGACCAAGGGTGTCGGCGAAGGCACCGGGCTGGGGCTTTCGCTAGTGCACGGAATCGTGGCAGATCTCGGCGGTGCTATCGACGTCGAGTCGACTGTCGGAGCCGGAACGCAGTTCTCCATCTGGCTGCCCGTTTCCGGCGAGGCTGCGCCCGATCTGCCGGAGGCCGCACTGGATGCGCCGCGCGGACAGGGACAAACCGTCATGATCGTCGACGACGAAACGCAGCTGGTCGCGCTCGCCGAGGAGACGCTCGCGCAATTGGGATACGAACCCGTCGGCTTCCAGTCAAGCGCTGCCGCCTTGGCGGCATTTGTCGCAGCACCGGCGCGGTTCGACCTCGTGCTCACCGACGAAACCATGCCGGAAAAGACCGGTACGGAGCTCGCGCGCGAAATGCGTTCCTTGCGGCCGGATCTGGCCGTCGTGCTGATGAGCGGATATAGCAGCGCCAGCCTCCAGGAACGCGCGAGCGTGGCCGGAATCCGCGAGGTACTGCGCAAACCGCTGCAGAGCCGGGACATCGCGGAGTGCTTCGCGCGGATACTTCAACTCCCCAGCCCGCAATAGGCGGAACCAGGCGGGGGATACGCGGCAATTGCCTGGACGAATTTGCCGCACAGCATGGTGCCGGGTCCACGCGGTCGCGCGTCAATCAGTGAGCTTTTAGCATTCGATTTCTGTTGGATGGATCGGGTATTTGCGCAAGTATCACTTTGAGAGAAAGGATTGCCACCATGATGATCGACTGGAACGACTATCAGCGCCAGCTTCTGCACACGATTGGGCAGATCGGCTCCATCAGTCCGGACACGGTCCGGGGCTATCGCACGCTGAGCGATGCGCCGGGCAAGATTGGCGCTCTTGATGCAAAGACCCATGAATTGATTGCGCTAGCGGTTGCGGTAAGTCTGCGGTGCGACGGCTGTATAACGACCCACGCCAGTGCGGCGATCAAGTCGGGGGCAAGCAAAGAAGAAATCATTGAAGCCCTTGGGGTTGCCATTTCGGTCAACGCTGGGGCAGCGCTGGTGTATTCGGCGCGGGTGCTGGATGCCGTCGCGGCCAAGTCCGGCTGAGGCAGGGCCGCACGGTGGCGCTGAACGTGCGACTGGCCGATCGCGCTCGGCGCCCATGTGCAGCCGCACCTAGGTCATGGAGCCGTAGAACATGCAGAGGCGGGGGTCGGAATCGAACCGGCGTACACGGATTTGCCGTCCGTGTACATGTCAATTAAATCAATGATTTGCGGACTTTTCGACCCAATTTTTAATTGGCGGCGCCATTCGGTTACAAATATTCCCCCTGACGGAATTTTTTGACCCGCTACCAGAAGTGTGGCTTGTGACTCCCTTACCGTAAACTTCCCTTCGTTATAATCTGGTCAGTATGACTAGATTACAAACAGCCACGCCCGGCATCAAGCCGCGCAAATCCAAGCCGGCGCGCAAGGCACCTGGGCACTGGCTCCTGCAGGATGCCAAGGCGCGTTTTAGCGAGCTGGTGCGACTTGTACACAGCGAAGGTCCGCAACACGTGACCGTTCATGGACGAGACGAGGTGGTCGTCATCGCCGCCGAGGAGTTTCGCCGCCTCAAAGGCGGCCTGACCGGACAGGCACTGATAGATGCCCTTCAGGCGTCGCCGCATCGCGACACCGACATAGCGCCCCAGCGGACGCCCATGCCGGTGCGCCAGGTTGAGCTGTGAGTGCGTGGCTCCTCGACACCAACGTCCTGTCCGAACTTCGCCGGTCCCGACCAGAACCGCGCGTCGTGGCATTCGTAGCCGCACAGCCGCTCGATTCCCTGCACATCAGCACGGTAACGTTTGCCGAGCTGCGATTTGGCATCGAACTGCTCGCCGACGCGCACCACCGCGCCGATCTCAAGGACTGGCTGGCGCACAAGATCCGTCCGATGTTCGAACAGCGCGTCTTGCCCGTTACGGAAGATGTGATGGTCAAATGGCGCTTGCTGGTGGAGGAAGGCCGCAAGCCCGGCCATACGTATTCCCAGCCGGATCTGATCATCGCGGCAACGGCCTTGCAATACGGTCTGACCATCGTATCGCGCGACACCGGGGACTATGCAAGAACCCGTGCGGCGCTTTTCAACCCTTGGGTCGATCCGGCGCCAGATCGTTGATTGGCACCGACCCTGGATAACGGCACTAGCGTGCCACCCTAGCCTGGATTTCCTGGCTCACCAACTCTAGACGGGCTCTCCCATGCAAATTGGCAAGATTGCCTCGATGCTGCACAACGCCCAACGCATTGCAGTTCTTTGCGGAGCAGGCTTATCGAAGGCTTCCGGAATTCCAACCTATCGAGATGAAGGGGGACTGTGGACCCAGGAAGGCATCGCGCGATTCAGCTCGATAGATGAATTCCAACGGGACCCGCAAGGCTTTCACGCATTCTGGGCGCAGCGCAGAAGGGAAATGGCCTCCGCGAAGCCCAATGCGGGACATTTGGCTCTTGCCCAGTTGCAGCACCTGAAATCCGGACTAACGCTGATCACCCAGAATATTGATGGGCTACTGCCGAAAGCTGGAGCGCGAGCAGTAATGGAGGTTCACGGCAGCTTAGCTCGGGACAAGTGCACGGCGTGTCGGACAATTTTCTCCGTCGACCAGCATTCCGCAAAGGAGAATGGAAGTTCTTGCCCTGCTTGTGGTGCCTCAAACGTGCGGCCAGACGTTGTGATGTTTGGCGAGGCTCTCGATCCCCTCCTCTGCGCAAATGCCGAATACGCTGCGAAGATCTCGGAGGTCTTCCTCCTGATAGGCACGAGCGCAGTCGTTTACCCGGCAGCTGGCTGGGCCGAAAAGGCTTGGTCCAGAGGAGCCAAGCTTGCCATCATCAACCTCGAATCGACGCCGTTTGACGAACAGGCAGAAGTTGTAATTAACGGTCGTGCGGAAGAAACCTTGCCACGGATACTGGAGCAGATGCGCAGTATTGGTGCGACGTAGCCGACTTACGGATGATGTACTAACGCAGCTGAAAAGGATCCCGTTCGGACGAGCGGCGAAGCATTGTTGCTGATATCCGATGCGATTCGCGATTTCGAAGTCAGATACAGCCGTGCCGTTGAGGCGTGCTTGCAACTGCATTTGCCCCTGGTGATCTGTACCGTCTACCACGGGAACTTCGCGGATCCTCGCTATCAGCGAATCGTTGTTGCAGGGATTACCGCCTATAACGACGTCATCATTCGCACAGCAACCAGGTTTTCCTTGAAGGTCATTGACCTTCGATGCATTTGCATATCCCCGGCGGATTACGCGAATCCGATAGAGCCCTCCTCCGTGGGTGGTGAGAAAATCGTACGGGCGATTTTGCGCGCCGTTGTCGATAGCCCGAAGGCAGTTCGCGGCGCACAGATTTTTGCCGAATGAGTTGCACTGCAGACCAAGCAGATTCGATGACCGCAAGTGCACGAGATTGCGCTCAGGGTTGGAAACCTGAAGGCGTGCCCGGAAAAAGGGGCCCGTTTCAAACGGCCGGAATTCCGAGCCGCCCGCTGCTTGGGCGGTGAGGAGGAAGGTGAGCACGGCAGCCGCCTCGGCTATGCCGCTTGAAGCGGATGTTCGGGCTATTGGATAACGGCATTGCGCCGGACACCGGACCATGGCAAATTGACGGAACGGACCTGGCGGCAAGACCTTCTCGGCCAGGAACGGACGAGCGCGGCTACATTTGAACTCAATGGATCGCGGACATTCGCCGCCTGCTCGAGGTCTTGCCTCGGCATTGCATTGTAATTACGCAATAATTATAATTATTGCATGGCTGAGCTTCGTTTCGAGTGGGATCCCTCCAAGTCGAGCGCCAATCGGCGCAAGCACGGGATCACGTTCGAGGAGGCGCGAACGGTCTTTTTCGATGAGCGCGCGAAGTTGATTGGCGATCCCGATCATTCCGAAGGCGAGGCCCGTTTCATCATGCTGGGCGTGAGTGCCTCCCTACGTGTGCTTGTCGTCTGCCATTGCTACCGAAGCGGCGGCGGTGTCATACGCATCATCTCCGCCAGGAAGGCAACGAAGTCCGAAGCTCGGTTCTATTCGTCGGGAGTCTGATCATGCGCAAGGAATACGATTTCTCGAAAGCCAGGAAGAATCCCTACGCTTCGCAACTGAAGAAGCAGATCACGATTCGCCTCGATGGAGACTCAATCTCCTATTTCAAGGCGATTTCGGCGGAGGTCGGGATTCCGTATCAGAGTCTGATAAATCTGTACCTTCGGGACTGCGCCACCGCGAATCGCAAGCTCAACTTTCAATGGAAGTAGCTATGCGTTTCCCAGATCCTTCGGATGCAGGGCGTTGGCCGCTTTCGTGCTGATTGCGTTGTCGGTTTCGGCGAGCCGAGATACCCGCAACGGGTTGCGACCGAAGAAGTGCGACCGCTCGCAGCTCGGCATTGCGAAGGTCGCAATGCGCCGCAAAGCGGCGAGTTTTGGTCCGCGCCAAGGCCCTTTCGACACGGGAGCGCAAGGGCCTGACGGCCCTCATCGAAGAGGGGCTGCGGCTTCGGCTACGCGTCAGCAGAGCCTCCACGTTGGGCCACGAGGTGAAGATCCCGCGGTTCCATCTCGAGGGCGGCCTGCGACCGGGAATCGACCCACTTTCAAATCGATCAATCCTGGAAGCGATCGGGGGCGAGGGCCCCCGACATCAATGTACTCATCGCCGCGGCACGCGATGATCACCCGCACCACCGGCAGGCGCGCGAGTGGCGAAGTAGCACAATTGACGAATGCCTGTACGGCGACAGCATGGAACTACTGCCGATGGTCCTTTCCGGTTTCTTGCGGGTCTCGACCAATGCACGGGCGTTTTCGATGCCGCTGGCGATTACCGGCGCGATTTCGTGACCTTCGATATTGGCTTTGCGCGCCTTCTCGGCCGATCGTAAATTACCGTGCCGCAACCGGAAAACGTATAGCTCCGCGCCACTGGGCCACGGAGGGCCGGATCCACGATCTTCCTCGGCAAAACCCCTGAAGGGATATCTTTTGAAATTCATTGCGACCACGGGGAGCGACACGAACCCGGCATCCTTCGCACGGGCTTTCCGGCGACAGGTGGGGCGCTCGCCGGCACAATGGATGGCGAGGCAGCAAGCCCCCTCCATGCTGGCCGCCGGACCTGTCACGATTCGTGCCGCAAGCGCAACCTGAAGATTGGAGCCTGAGGCGTGGCTTTTGCACATGTTCCAGAAATGACCCGCGCCTTCGTCCTCCCGGGCTATGGAGATTCCGGTGCGGACCACTGGCAAAGCCTCTGGCAGTCCGCCGACCCGCGCCTGGAACGCATCCGGCAGCGGGACTGGATCCATGCGAAGAAAGACGACTGGGTCCGGACACTCGATGGCGCCCTTGCCGCGAGCGAAGGGGGCATCATTCTTGTAGCCCACAGCTTGGGCTGCCTGCTCGTCGCCCATTGGGCCTTGCAGGGTACCCACGCGGCGCGGGTACGTGGGGCATTACTCGTTGCGCCGCCCGACCCTTCCGCCGGGACATTCCCGCCCGAACCACGGGGATTTGCTCCGGTCCCGATGCGGCGACTGCCCTTTCCGGGCATCGTGGTTGCAAGCTCGGACGATCCTTATGGCAGCCTCGAATTTGCTTCTTCCTGCGCCCGGGCCTGGGGCTGCCAGTTTCGGAACATCGGGCCCGCGGGCCACGTCAATGTTGCCACGGGCCATGGCCCCTGGCCCGCGGGGCGCGAGATGCTGCGCGAACTGGGTGTGTAGCCTGCGCAATCAATAGCCCAGGCTCTCCCCAATCACGTCGCGCACGAGATTAAGGACGAACATCTCGTCAAAGCCGTGCCAGGCGCCGTACTTGTCGCGCATCGGGTAATACACGTGGTCGAAGTAGCGCGCCATCTGCGCTGTGCCATCCCCTACGCCCGGCGTTCCATTGCGACGCACGGCCTCGCGCGCGAGGCGCCGCCCGTCTTCCATCATGTTGCGCCAGTCCACGAGGTCCTGCTTCTTCCCGTAGCCAAAGTGCGAGGGGATGAAGGTATCGAAGTCGATCGCGATCAGTCGGTCCATCGCCTTTAGGTACCCAGGCGCGTAGCGGTCGGGAACGCCGTCGGGCGCCATGGTCCGCACGAGGCCCAGGTCGGCCGTGAACACGAGACGCTCGGACGGGATGTGGAAGGCATAGAGGGTGTCTGTGTGCGAGTCGCCCATGTAAAGAGCCCTGATCTCGACCCCGCCGATTACAAGCGTCGTGTCGCCGGAAAGGGCGCGCGTCGGGGCCAGCACCCCCTCGTGCTCCACCGCATCCCAGTAGCTTGCACATTTTTCATGGCACAGGACGGTGGCGGGTTCGAGCAGCGCTCCCCCTCTGGTGTGGTCGAGGTGGTAATGCGAGTAAATCAGGGTGTGCACCTTCTGCCCAGGGAACGCCTGCGCCAGTTCCTTGCGCAGGTCTGCCGCCATCTGTGCGTTCATCGGGTCGATCACCACCAGGCCCTCATCGGTGGAGATGACGAGGTTTCGATACCAGTTCCACTGGTAGCTGTAGACGCGCTTACCGACCCTTTCGAACCGGGCTCCATCGATGCCCTCGCCGTGGAAGTAGGGGTCCACCGTGCGAACGACGGTCTTAAGCACGAAGGGGCTGCTGCTCAGGGTGGACGGAATGGATGTGCAGCCCGAGATGGTGGCAACGGCGAGGACGGAGCCGGCGAGGATATAGGTCTTCTTCATTTCAATTTTCCTTTGATCGGCACAGATGTGGTTTCGGAGGCGGACAACGGCGCCGAGGGCGTCCGCAGCAGCTTCCAGATGGAGAACAGGTGGAACCAGAGCCAAAGCGGCGCGGGAAGGAAGACGGCGTACATCATGTTGTGGTGGGGTCCGAGCTCGGGCAGGAGGAGTAGGGCCAGCGAGCTCGCCACGACGAGGATGTCCGCAAGCCCGAAAAGGTTGGCAAACCAGGCGCGTCGCTCGCCCTCGACGCCCGCCGCCAAAGCGAAGGCCGCGATCAGCCCGAAGAAGCCGGCACCAATATGGGTGAATCCATCCAGGATCCCGAATCCCAGCGGCAGAGCCCCGGTCGCCGCCATCATCAGGAAGTTGCCGCCAAAGAACACGCGGATTCCCTGCAGCAGGAGCAGTCGGGACTGATCGAGTTCGAGCAGCATTCGGCGCACGGGCGCAACGAGCAGGAGCAAGCCACCCACGACGCCGACCGCGGCGAAGATCACAAGGAGGAAGGCGAACCCGGAAACGCCTTCCGGGAATAGGGCATGGTTCGACAAGCCCGCGTGCAGGCCGGCGAGCCAAAGGGCAAGAAACCCGGCGATCACGGCACCGGTCTTGCCGAGACGCCGCTGGGTCGAAATCACCCAGAGCGAATACACGACCATCAGGGCATCAAGACCAATCATGAACGCGGAGGAGGAGAGGAAGGACACGGTGGAAACCTTTCGCAGGCATAGGTACGATGCGCAGATTAGCCACCGAATTCAGTGCTATCTATGATCAATAGCCTCAATAGTTTTGCTAAAACAACTGCATCATCAGAAATTAGTGGGGTTTTAGATGATGCCCTTCGATCCCTCCGGATTCGTGGCAGCGTCCTGCTGCGTGAGACCTATGCCGCCCCCTGGGCCATTGCGATTCCCGATGCCCTGGCACTGGCGCGCCTGCTCGACGTGCCGCGGGACACGCGGGTCGTCGCCTTCCATCTTGTCGAGTTCGGTCATTGCGAGATTCACCCCGAAGGCGGGGATCGCACCTTGCTCACCGCTGGCGAGATGGCGCTGTGCGTGGGCGGCGTGGGCCATCGCATCGCCGCTGGGCGCGGAGCGAAAGCGCAGGAAATTGCCGGCCTGCTGGAGGGCAAGCCCAACATCCAGCGCCCGGATGCCAGTGGACGCCCGGCCAGCACGTCCCTGCTTTGCGGAGCGTTCCTGCTACGGCAGTCCGATCTCAATCCCCTTTTCGCGGCGCTTCCCACAATGATGGTCTCGAATCTTTCGCGCACCGGGGAATTGCACAATCTCTCGGGCGTTGCACGCCTGCTGGCGGAGGAGATCGACCGGTCGCATTCGGGCAATGGCTACGTCGCCGAGCGCCTGCTGGAAGTGCTGTGCGCCGAAACGCTGCGCGCTCATGCCGAGACGGGATCACGGCAGGACGTCGGGTGGTTCCGCGCACTGCGGGATCCGGTCGTCGGAAAGGCCATCGCGGCAATCCACGCGCGCCCTGGGGAGGATTGGTCCGTCGCGCGCCTCGCGCAGGCGGTGGCCATGTCCCCTTCGAGATTTGCCGCGCGGTTTTCCGAGTGCCTCGGAGACAGCCCTATGGCCTATGTCGCGCGCTGGCGCATGAGCCTCGCCTGCCGCAGGCTAGCGTCGACTCGTGTCGGCATCGATCGGGTCGCGGGTGACCTCGGCTACGAAAGCGCGGCTGCTTTCAATCGCGCGTTCAAGAAACTCGTAGGAATGCCTCCGGCGGCCTGGCGAAGTCGCGCGACCTCATCGGCCAATGGCATCGAGTAGGGCTGGGTGCAATACTTTCCAAATGAACCCGGTCTGGTCGGCGGGGAGGTTTGCCGCCGAGAATTCGTAGACGGACACGCGTACCGAGCCGACTCCAGTTCTCCGGAGTCCGCATCCTGGGTGGACGCGAATTCCGTCACCACAGGTGCCGTTTCGCAAAGGCATGGCCGGAGCGGGATTTCAGATAGGGCTCGAATTCAGCTCCCCTTCGCCGATCGGCAAAGGCGACGTAGGTCTCGAGGCGCCACGGAACCTACTGCGCCGTGTGCAGTGACTTTTTGGAATTGTGATCGCCTAGGGGTTGCTTCAAATTGGCGGTCGCGCCGACATGGCGCCAGTTTGCGTAGAGCTCGCTTTTAAGCAGGAAGACGTAATGCACGGGGGTATCCGTGCGGTACAGAGCGCGGGGGCGCAAGGCCAGAGCTGGGAGCCCTGCTCCGCACTTGGCGGGGTTCATTCTGCGTAGCGCTTGAACGCGAAGCAGAAGGGCGGGGGTCGGAATCGAACCGGCGTACACGGATTTGCAGTCCCTGTACATGTCAATTAAATCAATGATTTGCGGAATTTTCGACCCGAAATTTGGGT
>Ga0209698_10003071_pt1 | contig 18707 bp, 19 predicted proteins | sample LitLauG_LLR_2012_FD_187203 | JGI IMG/M metagenome (GOLD analysis project Ga0209698, IMG submission 187203) | Freshwater sediment microbial communities from Pennsylvania, USA - Little Laurel Run_MetaG_LLR_2012 (SPAdes) (version 2) | ecosystem: Environmental > Aquatic > Freshwater > Creek >...
CGTCGAACCCCTCGAGCGCGGTGCCGGCTTCGAGTTCGTGGACCAGGTCGTCGGCGGCGCGATCCCCCGCCAGTTCATCCCCGCCGTGCACCACGGCGTCGAGCGCGCGATGCACACCGGTGCGGGCGGCGGCTACCCGTTCGTCGACGTGAAGGTCACCTGCGACGACGGCAAGCACCACAGCGTGGACTCCTCGGAGGCCGCCTTCGAGACCGCGGGCGCGCTTGCGTTCTCCGAGGCCGTCGCCGCCGCGGGAACGGTCATGCTCGAGCCCGTGTCGCGCCTCGAGGTCGCGATCCCGACGAGGTTCCTCGGCGACGTGCTGAGCGACCTGAACTCGAGGAGGGGCCGGGTCGTGTCGAGCGACCCCGGCGACGACGGCGAGACCACGGTGGTCGCGCTCGTGCCGTCAGCCGAGCTGTCCCGGTACACGACCGAGCTCCGTGGGATCGCCGGCGGGCACGGCACCTTCACGAGGGCCTTCGACCACTACGCCGAGCTGCCGGCGAATCTCGCCGCCAAGCTCGCGGGGTAGCCACCGGTGCCACTCGCGCGTGCTTGACCGACGCAGGAGCGTCGGGGAGGATGCCCCAATGCAAGGGGAGGTCCTCTCAACGTGAGCCGTCTGCTGCGGAGTGTCGGTGCCCTCGCGGCGTTCAGCGCCGTCGCGGCGTGCGTCGCGATCGGGGCCGCCACGGCGCCGGCCGCGTCGGCCGCGGGTGCGGGACCGCTGCCCATCGTCACGATGCAGGCGACGCGCCCCTCGGCGGGCCAGGGAACGGCGTGCGCGGTGCAGACCGACTCGACCGTCGCGTGCTGGGGCTCCAACGGCTACGGGCAGCTCGGCGTGGACCACCGTCCCTACTCGCTCGTGGGCAAGCGCTCCACGGGGCTCTCGGGCGCGCGCGCGGTCACCGAGGGCTGGGAGCACACCTGCGTGCTCCTCGACGACGGTTCCGCGACGTGCTTCGGTCGCAACGACGCCGGCGACCTCGGCCCCGGCGCCGCGTCGCCCATCGCGTGGACGCCGTCGTCGCCCTTCCGGGGGCCAGCGGCGTTCCTCGCCCTGTCGGCGGGATGGCAGCACACCTGCGGGCTGCTCGCGAACCACACCGTGGTGTGCTTCGGGCGCAACAACTTCGGGCAGCTCGGCGACACGACCACCCGCAGCTCGTCGGCGCCGCGACCGGTGCGCGGCCTCGCGCACGTCGCGTCGATCTCGGCGGGTGCGAACTTCACCTGCGCCGTGCTCTCGACGCACCGGGTGGCGTGCTGGGGGCAGAACGCCTCGGGCCAGCTCGGCCTGCCGAACACCGTCCGCTTCGTCGCGCACCCCGTGACGATCCCGGGCATCTCGAACGCCCGCTCGGTGAGCGCCGGGTTCGCCCACGTCTGCGTCGTGCTGTCCACGCGCCGCGTCGCGTGCTGGGGCAGCGACGTCAAGCACCAAGCCGGCATCCCCGGACCCGTGGCGTGGACGCCGGTCCCCCACCTCGTCGCCGGCGTCACGACCGCGACGGCGGTCGCCTCGGGCTACGACCACACGTGCGCGCTGCTGGCGACGCGCAAGGTGGTGTGCTGGGGCTGGGACATGCAGGGCCAGCTCGGCAATGCGAGGACCGGCCGCACCTTCTCGGCGCAGGTCGTCGTCGGGCTGTCGGGCGCGACCTCGATCACCTCCGGCTTCCAGTTCTCCTGCGCGGCCCTCGCCGGGGCGCTGGTCAAGTGCTGGGGCACCGGCGGCACCGGGCAGCTGGGCGTCGGCGGCCGCGCGCAGTGGAACCACCCGTACTACGCGGCCGAGGTGCGCGTCCCGGGGCCCTGAGGGCCCCCGCCGTGCTGAGTACGGTCATGGGATGAACCACGACACCAGGTGGCTCGACGCCACCGACCAGGCCGCGCTCGTTGCCGACGCCGAGGCGACCCCCCTCGAACTCGTCGATGAGGCGATCTCGCGCATCGAGTCGCTCAACCCGACGCTCAACGCAGTGATCTTCGAGCTCTTCGACCGGGCGCGGTCCGAGGCAGCCGGCGAGCTGCCCGACGGCCCCTTCCGCGGCGTGCCGTTCCTGCTCAAGGACTTCCTGGCCGAGCTCGAGGGCGCGCCGTTCGCCGAGTCCACTGCGTTCGCGGGTGACTTCGTCTCCACGCGCTCCCAGGAGCTCGTGCGCCGCTACCGCAGGGCCGGCTTCGTGATCTGCGGCAAGACCAACACACCCGAGCTCGGGATCCTCCCGACGACCGAGCCGCGCCGCTTCGGGGCGACCAAGAACCCCTGGGACACGACGCGCACGACCGGCGGCTCCTCGGGCGGCTCGGCCGCCGCCGTGGCGTCGGGCATGGTGGCGGCCGCCCACGGCAACGACGGGGGCGGGTCGATCCGCATACCCGCGTCGTGCTGCGGGCTGTTCGGCCTCAAGCCCACCCGCGGTCGGGTCTCGCTCGCCCCGGGGTTCGGCGACCAGATGGCGGGCCTCGTCCACGAGCACGTGCTCACCCGCTCGGTCCGCGACTCCGCAGCCATCTTGGACGCGACCCACGGCGCGGTGCCCGGCGACCCCTACGCGGCGCCCGCGCCGCGCGGGGCGTCGTTCCTCGACGCGACGCGGAGCGACCCGGACGCGCTGCGCCTCGGCATCCTCACCGCGTCGCCGACGGGCTCGACCGTCGAGCCGGTCTGCGTGGAGGCCGTCGAGCGCACCGCAGCGCTCTGCGAGCGCCTCGGGCATCGCGTCGAGCCGATGACGATCGACGCGAACGGCGACGCCTTCGTCGAGCACTTCGTCAACCTGTGGGCCGCCGGCAACGCGTGGGCGCTCGGATGGTGGGAGCGCCAGCTCGGCCGCGCCGCGGTCCCCGGCGACGTCGAGCCGCTCACCTGGTCGCTCGTCGAGCTCGGCCGATCACTGCGCGCAGACCAGCTGCTCGCGAGCATCGAGTCGCTCCAGTCGATCTCCCGGGCGATCGCGGCCTCGATGGAGCCCTTCGACGCGGTGCTGCTGCCGACGCTCGCCGAGGCCCCGGTGCCCCTCGGGACCTTCGACGCGCCCGAGGGCGACGAGATCCTCGCGATGCTCCGCGCCGCGACGTTCACGCCCTTCACGCCGATGTTCAACGTGACGGGCCAGCCCGCCGCGTCGCTGCCGATGCACCACGACGCCGACGGCCTGCCCATCGGCGTCCAGGTCGCGGCCAGGTTCGGCGACGAGGAGACCATCCTGTCGCTCGCCGCGCAGCTCGAGCGTGCCGAGCCCTGGGCGCACCGGCACCCCGCGACGGCGCCCTAGGCGCGAGCGCGCCCCGCAGGCCCGTCGGCGCTGTCGAGCCACTCCTCGAAGCTCGGGCCCACGATCGTCGCGTCCGCGGCGGGCAGCAGCGCCCCGTGGGCGATCGCCTCGCCCGCCGCGCCGAGTATCGGGACGCCCACGACGCGTGCGTCGCGCCCCCGGCGTGCGAGGGCCGCCTTGCAGCGTGCCGGGAGCCACGCCGGCGGCGGGGGTCCCGCGACGTCGGGGAGCCGTCCTCGGTGTGGGCCCGCGAGCGCTGCGGCGAGGAGCCGGTCGGCCACGTCACGCGCCGCGACGCTTTGGACGAGGAGCCGCGGCACGGCGACGATGCCGCCGCGCCCGCGTCGCGACGGCGCGATCTGCTCGGCGAACTCGTGGAACTGCGTGGCGCGAAGGATCGTCGCGGGCACCGGGCCGTCGAGGTGCCGTCGCTCCTGGAGCGCCTTGGCGTCGTAGTACCCGAGGCGCCGGACGAGATCGCAGCCGACGACCGACAGCACGACGAGATGCCCGACGCCGCAGCGCGCCGCGGCGGACTGCAGCGACCGAGCGGACCCCGAGAAGAACCCCCGGACGACCTGGCGGCGCATCGACGAGATGCCCGCGGCGTCAACCGCGACCTCGACGCCGCGAAGTGCGTCCTCGAGTCCCTCGCCGGTCGCGACGTCCACGCCGCTCGAGCGGCTGAGCGAGCGGACGTCGTGCCCGCTGGCGCGCGCCGCTGCGACCACGAGGTTCCCGACGGTGCCCTGTCCTCCCACCACCGCGATGCGCACCGCTCCCCCTCGTGCCCGACGGACCCCGGGGGGCCAACCTATGCCGCGGCGGGGTCCGTCGCGGACGTCTCGGCGCGCTGGGGCGCCCCGTCCCCCGCGTGGGCCGGGGAGGCGGCGCCGGCGCGGAGGACGGGGGCGATCGTGAGGGCGAGGGCGAGGATCGAGGTCAGCGCCCCGACGACGATGATCGGTCGCGGCGAGAACCGCAGCAGCAGCAGGCCGCCGATGGCGATCGAGGTGATCTGCGCCGCGGACACCGTCCCGTTGACGGCCGAGAAGATGCGACCCCGGTACTCGTCGGTCGAGTGGGCGGTGATCAATACCATCGCGTTGACGTTGACGAGCCCGTTGCCGATGCCGCACGCGAAGATCAGCACCGCCGCCTGCCACAGCTGGACCGTGAAGCCGAAGCCGAGGATCGCGCCGCACAGCACCACGCAGCCCGCGGTGAAGAGGCGCTCGGGATGGCCGAAGCGCTGCGCGAGACGACCTGCGCCGAGCCCGACGAGCAGCATCCCGACGCCCATGCACACCCCGAGCAGGCCGTAGCCGCGCGGACCGGCGTGCAGCGCGGTGGTGATGAAGTAGATCTCCACGACGTTGATGACGCCGATGGCCAGCACGAAGAGCACCGCGAGCACGACCAGGCTGCGGATCACCGGGTGGGCGAAGACGATCCGCACGCCCGCGAACGCCTCGCGCATCGAGAACCCCTTGTCGGCGCCAACCGCGGGGCGCCGGTCGACGCGCAGGGCGAGCGGGACCGCGGCGAGCACTGCGAAGCTCACCGCGTCGACGAGCAGCGGGACGTGGAAGCCGAAGTACGCCACCAGCACGCCACCGACGAACGGACCCGCCACCTGGGCGATCGCCGTCATGCTCTGGAGCCGGCCCATCGCCGCGGAGAGCTGGTCCTCTCGCACGATGGTCGGGATGAGCGCCTGCCACGCGGGCGCCGCGATCGCGGTGCCGCAGGCGAGCAGCGCGATGAGCGGGACGAGCAGCTCGGACGAGGACCACGCGAGCGCCACGCACAGCGCCGCCTGGGCGATCGTGACGACCACGAGCAGCGGCTTGGTCCGGACCCGATCGACCAGCAACCCCACGAACGGGGCGAGCAAGAGCAGCGGGAGCGCGCCGGCGATCATGATCGCGGCGACGCCGAAGTGGCCGAGCTCGTAGCGAGCGCGGAACAGGATCGCGAGCAGCGCCACCTCGTCGCCGAGGAACGAGATCCCCCTGCCCACGGCGATCGCGTTCACGGAGCGAGGGAGCCGCTGGCTCGATGTGAAGGTCATGTTTCGAAGTATATCTTTCATATCTGGCTCGTCAAGGGCTACGATGAGGCCATGGCAGAGGCCACCGAGGACCGCGTCGAGCTGACCGATCCCAAGGCGATCCGCGCCCTCGCCCACCCCGCGCGCCTCGTGGTGATCGACGCGCTCTACGACAAGGGGGTCGCCCTCACGGCCACCCAGGCGGCCGCCCTGGCGGGCACGACGCCGAGCGCCATGAGCTATCACCTGCGCGCCCTGGAGCGGTTCGGGGTCGTCACGCGCGCGCCGTCGAGCGACGACGGCCGCGAGCGCCCCTGGGTCAGGGCGGCCTCCCGGCTCTCGGTGCGCCCCTCTTCGGGGGGGTCGGCCGCCACCGCGGCGGCGACGAGCGCAATGCTCTCCGCGGCCTACGACGTGGACCGCGAGCGGATGGTCCGCGCGATCGAGCGCGTGACATCCACGAGCGGGCGGCTCCCCCTCGACGTGGTCACGGGCTACAGCCACACGTCGGTCATCGTGACCCCCGAGGAGGCCGTCGAGCTGATGCGGGCGATCGAGCAGCTCGTGGACCCGCTGCGCGTCGAGACGCGCGAGCACCCTCCCGCCGAGGCCGGTGTGCTCACCCTCGCGGTGACGACGATCCCCGACGAGGACAACCCCGGCACCGCGGTGCCCGGCGAGGCGAGCTGAGGTGCGCTTCAGCGTCTGGCCCAACCCGGACCGACCGCCGCGCGAGATCCTCCAGATCGTCCGCGCGTGCGAGCGTCTCGACTGGCACGCGGCCTACGTCGCGGACCACTTCATGCCCAACGGCCCCGGCGACGCGGCGGTGCGCGGCGACGTGCTCGAGGCCATGACGACACTCGCGGCGCTGGCTGCGAGCACCTCGAGGATCCGCCTCGGCACGCTCGTCGCCTCGGCGACCTACCGGCATCCCGCGCTCGCCGCGAAGATGTTCGCCACCTTGGACCACGTCAGTGACGGCCGGGTGATCGCCGGGCTCGGCGCGGGATGGCAGCAGAACGAGCACGCGAGCTACGGGATCGAGCTCGGCTCGGTACGAGAGCGAGTCGACCGGTTCGCCGAGTACGTGGCGGTCGTGCACTCGATGCTCTCGAACGACCAGACCAGCTTCGAGGGCAGCTTCTACCGCCTCGCCGACGCCCCCTGCGATCCACGGCCGGTCCAGGACGACGTCCCGATCCTGCTGGGCGTCAGGGGCCCACGCCGCACGATGGCGATCGCCGCGCGGTACGCCTCGGTCTGGAACGCCTGGAGCGACCCGGGGAGCCTCGCGGAGATGAACGCCGTGCTCGACGGGCACTGCCAGGCGATCGACCGCGACCCCGCGACGCTGGCGCGCTCCACCCAGGCGCTGCTGGTGCTCGCCGAGGACGAGGCCTCGCTCGCCGAGCACCGGTCGAGCGACGGCGCCCCGCGCGCGATGATCGTCGGCACCCCCGCCGAGGTCGTCGACATCGTCGCCGCCTACGAGCGGGCCGGGTGCGACGAGCTGATCGTGCCGTGCTGGACCCTCGGCGAGACGCCGCGGGCGATCGAGACGCTCGAGCTGTTCAGCCAGGAGGTGGCGCGGCACTTCCCGGGCTGACGCGTTGACACGCTGTTGACGCAGCCGCGGGGCTGTTCACACCGCTGCGACAGAGCCGACCCGATGCTGGGTCCATGGCACAGTTTGCGGCACTCGGGGGCATCGTGATCTCGACGATGCTCATGCTCGGCTTCATCTGGGCGCTGGACCGGCTATGAGCGTGGCCCAGGGGATCCTGCTCGCCCTGAGCGCGGGCCTGTTCGCGTACCTCTGCTACGCGATGGTCAAGCCGGAGCGCTTCTAGATGACCTTCGCACTCACGCTCCTCGCGCTCGTGGTCTGCCTCGGGCTGTGCTGGCGGTTCCTCGGCTCCTACATGGCCTCGGTCTACGAGGGCCGCGTGCGCTACCTCGCGTGGCTCGAGCGGCCCATCTACCGGCTGCTCGGGACGGACCCGCAGTCCGAGCAGTCCTGGCAGCGCTACGCGGGCTCGCTCGTGATCTTCTCCGGGGTGACGCTGCTGTTCACCTACGTGCTCCTCGCGCTCCAAGGTCACCTGCCCCTCAACCCGACGCACCTCGCCGGCGTCACGCCCGCGCTCGACTTCAACACGTCGGTGAGCTTCCTCACCAACACGAACTGGCAGAACTACGCGGGCGAGAGCACGATGTCGTACTTCTCCCAGATCATGGCCCTCGAGTTCCAGCAGTTCGTCTCGGCCGCGGTAGGCATCGCCATCGCCGTCGCGGTCGTCCGCGGCTTCGCGCGGCGCGGCCAGCCCACGATCGGCAACTTCTGGGTCGACGTCACTCGCGGGATCATCTACGTGCTGATCCCGTTCTCCTTCGTCATCGGCATCGTCTTCGTCGCCCAGGGTGCGATCGAGACGCTCTCGGGCCCGATCCACGTGCACAACCTGCTCAACGGCGTGCGCCAGACGCTCGCGGTGGGCCCCTACGCGTTCATGGAGTCGATCAAGCAGCTGGGCACCAACGGCGGCGGCTCGCTCAACGCCAACAGCGCGCACCCCTTCGAGAACCCGACGGGCCTGACGAACTTCCTCGGGATCCTCGCGCTGCTGTCGATCCCGGTGGCGCTGACGTACACCTTCGGCAAGATGGTCGGCCACCGCCGCCAGGGCGCCGCGCTGCTGGCCGTCATGGTGATCCTCTTCGCGTCGTGGGTCGGCATCGCCGCGGCCGCCGAGCACCAGGCCAACCCCGCGGTCGCCCGCGGCGGCGTGGTCTCCCAGCCCCTGGGCAACATGGAGGGCAAGGAGGTCCGATTCGGCGCCACGTCGTCGGCGCTGTTCGGCGTGGCCTCGACGATGACCTCGACGGGCTCGGCGGACTCGTCGTACGACTCGTTCACCCCGATGGGCGGCTTCGCGCTGGTCACCGGGATGATGCTCGGGGAGGTCAGCCCCGGGGGGGTCGGCTCCGGGCTCTACACGATCCTCTTGTTCGCGATCATCGCGGTGTTCATCGGCGGGCTGATGATCGGGCGCACGCCCGAGTACCTCGGCAAGAAGATCCAAAAGCGCGAGGTCCAGCTCGCGGGGATCGGCGTGCTCGTCATGCCCGTGACCGTGCTCGCACTGACCGCCATCGCCGTGTCGACGACGGCGGGCCGGGCGGGCCCCCTCAACGCCGGGCCGCACGGGTTCACCGAGATCCTCTACGCGTTCACCTCGCAGGGCAACAACAACGGGTCGGCGTTCGGCGGGCTCTCGGGCAACACGGACTTCTACAACGTCCTCGGCGCCGTCGCGATGCTCATCGGGCGCTTCGGCGTGGCGCTGCCCGCGCTCGCGCTCGCGGGTTCGCTCGCCGGCAAGCAGGTCATCCCCGCGGGACTCGGCACGTTCCGCACTGACAACACCATGTTCGTCGGGCTGCTCCTCGGTGTGATCCTCATCGTGGGCGGGCTGACGTTCTTCCCCGCGGTCGCCCTCGGGCCGGTCGTGGAGCAGCTGAGCCACGGGAGGTTCTGGTGATGACGGCCGTCGCGACAGTCCCCGAGACGGAGCGCCCGCACGGCGTCGCCGAGCGTCGGAGCCTCTTTGACCGCGAGATCATGAAGGTGGCCCTCGTCGACGCCCTCCGCAAGCTCGACCCGCGGATCCAGGTGCACAACCCCGTCATGTTCGTCGTGTACCTGGGCACGATCGTCTGCGCGTTCTACGCGGTCGGCACGCCCTCGACGTTCACGATCTCGATCACGATCTGGCTCGCGCTGACCGTCCTGTTCGCGAACTTCGCCGAGGCGATGGCCGAGGGACGCGGCAAGGCCCAGGCCGACACGCTGCGCCGGCTCCGCACGGAGACCGCGGCACGCCGGCTGGGCGCCGACAACAGCGAGTCCCTCGTCGCGGCCGCCGACCTGCAGCGCGGCGACCGCGTGGTCTGCGAGGCCGGCGACGTCATCCCCTCGGACGGCGAGATCGTCGAGGGCGTCGCCTCCGTGGACGAGTCGGCCATCACCGGCGAGTCCGCGCCGGTGATCCGAGAGTCCGGCGGCGACCGCTCGGCGGTCACCGGCGGCACGACGGTGCTCTCGGACCGCATCGTCATCGAGATCACCGCGGAGCGCGGCGAGACGTTCCTCGACCGGATGATCTCGCTCGTCGAGGGTGCCGACCGCCAGAAGACCCCCAACGAGATCGCCCTGACGATCCTGCTGGCGGTGCTGACGATCGTGTTCATCCCCGTCGTCGTCGCGCTCCAGCCGTTCGCGGGCTTCGCCGGCGCCACGGTCAGCGTGGTGGTCCTCGTCTCGCTGCTGGTCTGCCTCATCCCGACGACCATCGGCGCGTTGCTCAGCGCGATCGGCATCGCGGGGATGGACCGGCTCGTCCAGCGCAACGTGCTCGCGATGAGCGGCCGCGCCGTGGAGGCGGCGGGCGACGTCCAGACCCTGCTGCTCGACAAGACCGGCACGATCACGCTGGGCAACCGCATGGCCTCGCGCTTCTTGGCGGTCGCCGGGCATGACGAGCGCGCGGTCGCCGACGTCGCCCAGTTGGCCTCGCTGGCCGACGAGACGCCCGAGGGCCGCTCCATCGTCGTGCTCGCAAAGGAGCGCTTCGACCTGCGCGAGCGCGACCTGGGCGACGACCACGAGTTCATCGCGTTCTCCGCGCACACGCGCATGTCGGGGCTCGACATGGGGCACCGCCAGATCAGGAAGGGTGCGGCCGACTCCGTGCGCTCGTGGGTCCTCTCGCTCGGCGGCAGTGTGCCCGAGGACCTCGCCGAGATCGTCGACGGGGTCGCACGGGCGGGGTCCACGCCGCTCGTGGTGTCCGACGGCGCCGTGATCCTCGGCGTCGTCGAGCTGAAGGACATCGTCAAGCAGGGCATCTCGGAGCGCTTCGCCGAGATGCGCGCCATGGGCATCCGCACCGTGATGATCACGGGCGACAACCCGCTCACCGCGGCGGCCATCGCCCAGGAGGCGGGCGTCGACGACTTCTTGGCCGAGGCGACGCCGGAGGCCAAGATGCGCCTGATCCGCCAGGAGCAAGAGGGCGGGAAGCTCGTCGCGATGACCGGCGACGGGACCAACGACGCCCCCGCGCTCGCCCAGGCCGACGTCGGCGTCGCGATGAACTCGGGGACCAACGCCGCCAAGGAGGCCGGCAACATGGTCGACCTCGACTCGAACCCGACGAAGCTCATCGAGGTCGTCGAGATCGGCAAGCAGCTCCTGATCACGCGCGGGTCGCTCACGACGTTCTCGATCGCGAACGACGTCGCGAAGTACTTCGCGATCATCCCGGCGCTGTTCGTCGCGACGTACCCGGCGCTCAACACCCTGAACGTCATGCACCTGCACTCGCCGGAGTCCGCAGTGCTGTCCGCGGTGATCTTCAACGCCCTGGTCATCGTCGCGCTCATCCCGCTCGCCCTGCGGGGGGTGCGGTTCCGCCCGTCGTCCTCGGCGGCGATCCTGCGGCGCAACGTGCTCATCTACGGCGTCGGCGGGATCATCGTCCCGTTCATCTTCATCAAGCTGATCGACATGATCCTCACGGCTCTGGGGGCCTACTGATGCGCATGCACCTTCTCCGCTCCGTCGCGCTCACCGCCGTGCTCGTCGCGCTCTGCGGGGTCGCCTACCCGCTCGCGGGCCTCGCGGTCGGCCAGGGCATCTTCCACGCCCAGGCGAACGGCTCGCTCGTCGGCGGCACGACGGCCTCCTCGCTCATCGGCCAGCCCTGGACCGTCAACGGCAAGATCGACCCCCGCTGGTTCCAGGGCCGGCCCGACGCCTTCAACCCCCTCTCGCTCAACGGCACCGCGGGCAGCTCGGGCGCGGCCAACCTCGGACCGCGCTCCTCGAAGCTCGTCTCCGCGGTCCAGGCGCTCGTCGCCGCGTGGCACGCCGTCGGTGTCAACCCGACGGCCGACCTGGTGACGACGTCGGGCTCGGGCCTCGACCCGGACATCGCGCCCGCGGACGCCTACGTCCAGGTCCCCATGGTCGCCGCGGCGCGCCACCTCCCCGCGAGCGTCGTGCGCTCGCTCGTGTCCTCGCAGGTCCACGGCGCCCAGCTCGGCTTCCTCGGCGCGCCGTACGTCAACGTCCTGGCGCTCAACGAGGCGCTCGCCGCCTATGTCGCGGCGCACCCCTCGGGTCGCTGAGATGGGGTGCCCCGACGGGGTCGTCCGGACCGCCGGCCGCGCGCGGCTCCGGGACTTCTGCGACGTGTCCGGGTCCGTCGACGAGCTCGAGTGCGTCCACTCGGTCCACGTCGCGCTCGACGTCATCGTCGCCGACGACACGGGCCGGCTCAGGTGCCGGTTCCTCGGGCGCACGTCGATCCCGGGGGTGCGCGTGGGGAGCCGGCTGCGGGTCTCGGGCCGGCTCGTCAGCTTCCAGGGGCGGCGCTGCCTGCTGAACCCGAGCTACGAGCTGCTGGGCTCCGCGTGCGCCGAGAGCTCGTAGCCGATGCCCGGGTGCGTCACGAGCATCGCCCCGTGGATCCCGAGCTTGCGGCGGAGCCGGTGCGCGTAGACGCGGAGGTAGTTCGCCTCGGTCGAGTACGTCGCGCCCCAGACCTCCCGCAGGATCATCTGGTGGGTGCAGACCTTGCCCTCGTGGCGCGCGAGGAAGGCGAGCAGGTCGAACTCCTTGGCGGTGAGGCGGAGGGGGGCCCCGTCGATCCACGCCGTGTGGTGCGCGAGGTCGCAGCGCAGCGGGCCGACGGCCAGCTCCACGGGCTCCGCGGGCGCCGAGCTGCGCGAGCGGCGCAGCAGCACGCGCAGCCGCGCCTCGAGCTCGGCCATCCCGAAGGGCTTCGTCACGTAGTCGTCGGCGCCGAAGTCCAGCGCCTCCACCTTGCGCGACTCCGAGCCGAGCGCGGACAGCACGAGGACGGGCACGTCGGAGAATCCACGGATCCGCCGGCACACCTCGACGCCGTCGAGGTCCGGCAGCGACAGGTCCAGCACGACGACATCGGGCTGGGCGAGGGACGCCTGGACCACGCCGTCAGCCCCGCTGCGCGCGGTCACGACCTCGTAGCCGCGCGCGGACAGCCCGATCGACAGCGCGCGCAGCAGGGCGCGGTCGTCGTCGACCAACAGGACCGTCTCGGCGCTCACGCCGTCGGCTCCTCGACGCTCGCAGTCGGCAGGCTGAAGCTGAACGCGGCACCGCCGCCGTCGGCGTCGCCGACGGCGAGGTGCCGACCGTGCGCCTCGACGAAGGCGGTGCAGATCGCGAGGCCGAGGCCCGCGCGCCCGGCTCCCGCGGCGCGGTCGAGCATGTGGAACAGGCGCTCACGGTCCTCGGGGGCGACGCCGGGGCCGTGGTCCGAGACCGTGATGGCCACGTCCTCGCCGCGCTCGCGCGCCGCGATCGTGATCGTCGACCCCTCGGGCGCGTGGTGCGCCGCGTTCGTGAGCAGGTTGGCGATGACCTGGGCGATGAGCACCTCGTCGGCCTCGACGAGCGCCAGCTCCTCGGGCGCGTCGACGACCACGACGTGGCGCGCGAGCGCGGCACCCACGGCGCGCAGCGCCGCGGCCACCAGCTCGGTGACCGCGCACGGCGCCGGGTGCGCGACGAGGGCGCCGGACTCGATCCTCGCCATGTCGAGGAGGTTCGCCACGAGGTGCGCGAGGTGGTCCGTCTGCCCCTCGATGGTCTCGAGGAGCTCGGCGTGATCCTCGTCGCTCAGCACCGCGTCGGCGTCCTCGAGCGTCGTGACCGCCGCCTTGATCGCCGCGAGCGGCGTGCGCAGGTCGTGGGAGACCGCGCCCACCAGCGCGCTGCGCCAGCGGTCGACCTCCTCGAGCATCGTCGTGCGCGTCGCCTGCTCGCGAAGCTGGCTCTGCTCGATCGCCAGCGCGGCCTCGTTGGCGAAGGTCCCCAGCAGCTCGCGCTCGAAGGACGCGAGCGCCGCGCCGGCGACCACCAGTTGGCCGACGGGGCGCTGCGCGGACGTCAGCGACACCCGGCTGACGTCGGAGTCGCCGCCCGACAGCGTCATCGACTGGGTCCCACCGGTGCTGCCGAGCGCGGCGGCGCGATCGTGCTCTGCGAGCGGGCCGCCGGCGACCGCGGCGATCACGAGGCCCCCCTCGCTCGGGAGCAGCAGCGCCACCCACCGTGTGCGGAACGACTCATGGACGGTCGTGACCACCAGCTCCAGGAGGTCCGCGAGCGGCCGGTCGCGGATCAGCCCCTCGGAGACCGCGAAGAGCCGGCGGATCGCCTCCTCACGGGATGCCGCGGTGCTCCTCGCCGCCTGCTCGACCGCGACGAGTCTCGCCACGACCAGCACGACCACGGCGTAGACCCCGAGGGCCACCCAGTCCTGCGGCGAGCTGACCGTGAGCGTCCCGTAGGGAGGGATGAAGAACCAGTCGTAGCAGAGGAAGCCGACAGCCGCCGCCGTGGCGCCGGCGGCGAACCCCCCGGTGGCGACGCCCACGACGACCGGCACGACGAGCACGAGCGCCGCCGTGGCCACCGAGAGGTGCGGGCGGAACGCGAGCAGGACCGCCGTGCACAGCGCGGTCGAAGCGACGGCGGCCACGACGCCCCACAGGGTCCTTCGCACCGTCGCGACTCCCTCCGCACACGGCGCGCGCTCGCAGCGACGCGCACGCCCGACGACTGGCATTCTACGGCGATGCAGGGGAACCCATGAGCCCCGATCCGCACCGCGACGCGGGCAGCGGCGACGTCGAGGGCGTCGTCGATCCCGCGGGGAAGTTCCGCCTGTACCTCGGATCGGTCGCCGGCGTCGGGAAGACCTGCGCCATGCTCGACGAGGGGTGGCGGCGCGCGCAGCGCGGTGCCGACGTCGTCGTCGGCTTCGTCGAGGCCCATGGTCGGCCGAAGACCCTCGAGCTGGTCAAGGACCTCGAGGTCATCCCGCGGATCACCGTCGAGCACCGCGGCTCGAGGTTCGAGGAGATGGACCTCGACGCCGTGCTCGCGCGCCATCCCGACGTCGCGCTCATCGACGAGCTCGCGCACACCAACGTGCCGGGCGCTGGCCGCCACGAGAAGCGATGGGAGGACGTGCTCGAGCTGCTCGAGGCGGGGGTCTCGGTCATCTCGACGCTGAACGTCCAGCACATCGAGTCGATCGCCGACGCCGTGGAGTCCATCACCGGCGCGGCGGTCCGCGAGCGCGTCCCGGACTGGGTGGTGCGCCGCGCAGACCAGATCGAGCTCATCGACTCGTCGCCCGAGCAGCTGCGACGCCGGATGCTCCACGGCAACATCTACCCCGAGCACAAGGTCGCCGATGCGCTCCAGGGGTTCTTCAAGACCCAGAACCTCTCCGCGCTCCGCGAGCTCGCGCTGCGCTTCGTTGCCGACGAGACCGACGAGGACCTCCTCGAGCACCTCTCCGAGCACGGCGTCGCCTCTGTCTGGGAGACCAAGGAGCGGGTCATGGCGATCGTGACCGGTGAGCCCGCCGACGAGCACGTCGTGCATCGGGCGGCACGCATTGCGATGCGGCTCAAGACCTCGCTCGAGGTCGTCCTGCTCACCGAGGGCGAGCGATCGACCCGGCTCGCCGAGCGCCTCGCGGCGCTCTCGGACGTGGCGAGCGACGTCGGCGCCGCGACCACCGAGCTCACGGCCGAGGACGTCGCTCGAACGGTCACCGACCTCGCGGTGCGGCGCCAGATAACCCAGCTGGTCCTCGCCGCACCGCCGCCCAGCAGGCTGCGGGGGCTGCGGCGGAGCTCGCGACTGGTGCGGCTGCTGCCCCTCGCGGCGTCGGCCGGCATCGACGTGCACCTGATCGCCCCGAACGCCGAGACCAAGGGCACCGCACCCGAGGACTAGCCGGGCGCGAGCGCCGCGGCGCATCGCTCAGGTGGCGAGGCGCTTCTCGAGGCGCACGAGCACGTCGTCGACCTCGATCGGGCCGGTCCGCAGCACGATCGTGCCGCGGACCCGGCGCGGCGGATCACCGGTGGCGACGTAGCCGAGTCGCTCGTACAGCGCGCGGGCCCGCGGGTTGTTCTCGCTCACCGTGACGGCGACGTGGGTGCGACGCGTCATCGCGCACCAGGCCTCCGCCGCCTCGACGAGCGACGTGCCCACGCCGCGCCCGCGGTACGCCTCGAGGACCTCGAGGTCCTGGATCTCGGGGATCTCGCCCAGCGCGAGGTGCGCGTGGCCGCGTGGCGCGCCGCGCTCCCAGTCGACGAGGTAGAAGCCGTCGCCCTGGTACAGCCGTGCGAGGCCGAGCACGGCACCCACCTCGTCGAGCTCGTGGGGGGCGAGCGCACGGATCACGTTGCGACTCTGCCACGACGCCTCGCGGTGCGTCGTACGATTCGTAGGACCGACGTGGGAGGCGACGTGGACCAGGACTGGACGAGGCCGGTGGTGCACTTCGAGATCGGTGCACGGGATCCGGACGCGCTCGCGCCGTTCTACGAGTCGATGTTCGGCTGGAAGGCGATGGAGGGCCCGGTTCGGTTCTTCGCGGCGGGGCTGGGCGGACCCGAGCCCGGACCCGCGGGCCACTTCCGGCGCTCCGAGCACCACGGGGTAACCCTGTACGTCCAGGTGCGCGACCTCGCCGAGTCCCTTGATCGTGCGGCGTCGCTCGGGGGCTCCGTGACGATGCAGCCCATCGACCTGCCGACCGGCCAGACCATCGCGGGCATCACCGACCCCGAGGGCAACCCGGTCGCGCTCGTCCAGCAGTAGCCACCGGCGTCACCCCAGGGTCCGGAACACCTCGCGGCGATAGGTCGATCGGTCGATCGCGCGGTCGAGCTCGTCGTTGGCCGGTGCGTCGATCTCCTCGGGCGAAGTGGGATCGTGGTGCCACACGGTGACCACGACGACCTCCCCGTCGGCGCCCACGGCCGTGGTGCGCCGGGCGAGACCCTCGCGTGCGACGTAGCACCACTGCTGCAGCGCCGCGTCGAGGCGCCGGAACTCCTCGTCGCTCACCCCCGCAGCGAGCCTGAACCGCTCGATCTCGATGACTGCCACGGCGCCTCCTTGGTCCCTGGAGCCTAGGTAGCCCGAGCCGAAGCACGGGCCGCTCTGCTAGGAACGCACGATGCTCACCGGTCCGCGCGTCGCGCTGCGCTCGCCGCGCCAAGAGGACGCCGAGATCTTCATCACGGAGATCTACGACGACGTGGACACGTGGTCGCGGCTCGACGACGCCGGTTGGCGGCCGATGCACGTCGGCGCACAGCTGCCCTGGGTGCCCCACGAGGCCAACCCAGCCCTCGCCGCGTTCACGGTCGTCGAGCGCGACGCCGGCGAGGTGCTCGGTGCCGCGTCGCTGTGGGGAATCGACCTGCACAACCGCCGAGCCCACCTGGGCGTGTCGCTGCGCCCTTCGGCGCGCGCCCGCGGGCTCGGCACCGAGGTCGTCGGCGTGCTCTGCGACTACGGGTTCCGCGTCCTCGGCCTGCACCGACTCTCGATCGAGACACTCGCCGACAACGCCGCGATGCGCGGCGTCGCGGACGCTGCGGGATTCCGCCTCGAGGGCACGTCGCGCTCGTCGTCGTGGGTCGGCGGCGCCTTCCTCGATGACGTCCAGTACGGTCTGCTCGCCGAGGAGTGGGACGCGAAGAGGGGGGCGAGATGACCGAGAGCCACGTGACCGCACCGTCGGGGCCGGCGAGGAAGGCGGGCAAGCGCGGCAAGAGGCCTGCCGTCCACGTCCCCGAGCTGCGCCTGCACAACTTCCGCCGCGCCGCGCCCGAGCCCCCGCCCGCGGCCGCCGACGTCAGCTGCGGGATCGTCGACTGGGGGATGCTCGGCAACGACACGATCGGCGACTGCGGTCCGTGCGCGACCGAGCATGACCGGATGGTCAAGGCGTGCGTGTCCCCCGCCACACCCACCGCTGCGCCCGGCTACGAGCAGGGCTTCGTGATGCCGACGGCGGCGGCGACCCTGTCGCTGTACTACGCCTACGGCATCGCCCAGGGCGAGCCGGGACCTTCCCCTGACCAGGGGGTCGACAACGCGTCGTGGCTCGCGTGGCTGTTCTCCCAGGGCGTGATCGAGGCCTACGCCGAGGTCGACGTCGCGTCACCGGGGGCCGCGGACCGCGTGCACCGCGCGATGGTCGACTTCCGCGGTGTCATTGTCGGCACGCACCTCACCGACGACGCCGAGGCGCTCTTCGAGGCCCACGAGCCCTGGACGACGGCCACCGGCGAGTCCCCCGACGCGAACAAGGGCCACGACATACTGCTCGTGGCCTACGACGACACGGGCGACACGTTCGTGACGTGGGGCGCGGACCAAAAGAGCACCCTGGCGTGGGACGCGGCGTGCATCGACGAGGCGTGGGTGATCCTCACCAAGGAGGACGCCGATCGCGCCGGCTACGACTTCGCCGCGGCGCTCAAGGCGATCCACGACCATCTCGCCCTCTAGGGGCGCCACCGGGCCGATGCCCCGCCAAGTCGATAGATTTTCGGCCTGGCCGGAGCGCCGCTGAGGGGGATGGGGCATGGGACTTCCCTTCGTCGGGGAGGAGCGCATCGGGATCGTCGAGGACCTGCTCGGCGACTGGGCCATGTGCCGCGACGAGCGCGTCTCTCGGCTGGTCCTGCTCGAGGGCCACCCGGGGGTCGGAAAGACGCGGGTGGTCCAGGAGTTCTACGAGCGCCTCTGCGCCGCCCAGGCCGAGCCCTCCTACTGGCCCGAGCTCGGCGACCCAGAGGAGGACTCGCTGCTCCAGGATCGCGGCCGGATCCGCCCGCTGCAGTTCACGTGCCCGCCCGGCGCGAAGCCGACCTACGCGTGGGTCGCGGTCACCTGTCGGCTCGACGAGCTGACCGGGCAGCCGACCCGCGCCCTCGTCGACGCTGTCGGTGCCTCCGAGCGCCTCTTGGAGCGCGTCATCCGCCCCATCGGGCGAACACAGCGCGTGCTGCGCCACCTCTGGCGCCTCGCGATGATCGCCGCGGGCGTGATCGTCACCGTGCTCGGCCTCACCGGGACGGGCGGTCCCCTCGTCGTCGGCACCGGCGTCGTCGTCGCCGTCGCCGGCGTGGCCTTCGAGGCCAAGGACCCGCTCGAAGGTGCCCTGCGCGAGTGGCACCACCATCGCCACGAGCACTCGAAGTCCGACGTCATGGTCGACGTCGCGACGCCCCTCGAGGACGCGTCGCTCGGCGCCCACGCGAGGGCCAGCGGATTCCTCGCCGCCCTCGGGCGGCGCGGCATTCCCGGCGTCGTCGTCGTTGACGACGCCCAGTGGGCGGATGCCGACACCGTGAACCTCGTTGACGCGCTCTTGCAGCGGGCAATGCCGGCGCTCATCATCGCCACGGTTCGCCCGACACCGTTC
>Ga0209698_10003073_pt1 | contig 18700 bp, 17 predicted proteins | sample LitLauG_LLR_2012_FD_187203 | JGI IMG/M metagenome (GOLD analysis project Ga0209698, IMG submission 187203) | Freshwater sediment microbial communities from Pennsylvania, USA - Little Laurel Run_MetaG_LLR_2012 (SPAdes) (version 2) | ecosystem: Environmental > Aquatic > Freshwater > Creek >...
TTCTAGAGCCGCTGTTGGCGGCCTGCTAGGACTCACCGCTTCAGCCCGTTTGGCGGGAGGAACGACTGAAGCCCAACGGAAAGCGCGTGGAACGCCCTTGATTATAGCAATCGCTTTTGATTCCCTCAACGTTGTTAGAGCGCTCTGGTTGAGAAAGAGAGCTGGCGACTTGCATGGATGAACGCTCTGCGTCTTCCGTCCGTGCTACCAGAAAATCGGCAAACGGTCCTTTATGCAAAGCTCTTCACGAATTCCACCAGGCTGCGCAGGGCGATGCCTGACGGGCCTTTCGCGATCCAGGGTTTCTGTTCTTCCATCCACGCCGTGCCGGCAATGTCGAGATGAATCCACGGCGTGTCTTCGGCGAATTCTTTTAGAAACATGGCAGCCGTGATCGCGCCGCCCCACCTTCCGCCAGAGTTCACGATGTCCGCAATCGAACTGCGGATTTGCTCTTTGTATTCGTCGTCCAGGGGCAGGCGCCACATCTTTTCGCCGGCTTTGCCATTGGCCGTATGGAAGCGGCTATACATGTCGTCGTCGTTGGCGAAAATTCCGGCGTTGTTGTAACCGAGCGCGACCACGACTGCCCCAGTGAGCGTTGCGGCGTCGACCAGATGCGTGCATCCAAGTTGGCGCGCGTAGTAGAGGCCGTCAGCCAACACCAGCCTACCTTCCGCATCAGTATTGATGATCTCGATCGACTTGCCTGACATAGCGATCTGCACGTCCCCTGGCTTCTGCGCTTTCCCCGATGGCATGTTCTCGGTCGCGCACACGATGCCGACGACCTTCACCTTGGGCTTGAGCAGAGCGATGGCGCGCATCGCGCCAATCATTGTGGCGCCGCCAGCCATGTCATACTTCATCTTCTCCATGCCGTCAGCCGGCTTGATAGATATGCCCCCGGTGTCGAATGTAATTCCCTTCCCGACTAAACCGAGCACAGGCTTTGCGGGCGCTCCGGCCGGCTCGTAGGTCATAACAATGAGTGCGGGCGGCTCGTCGGATCCCTGTGCCACGCTCCAGAAGGCCCCCATCTTCATCTCTCTGATCTTGTCGGAGCCATATACCTCACATTTCAAGCCGACTTCGGCGCACATCTTCTTCGCCCGCTCGGCGAGAATCGTCGGGGTCATGCGGTTCGAAGGTTCATTGACAAGATCGCGAGTAAAATTCTGCGATTCGCCAACGATGCGGGCTTCATTGGCCGCCTTATCAAGCGCGCCTAAATCTCCGCTGGCAATGATGGTCAATTCCTCGATCTTCTGATCTTTTCGGTCGCTGCGGTAGTAGTCAGGATCAAAATTACCCACGTGCGCGCCTTCAACAATGGCTCGGACCGATTCTTCCGCGGGGATCTCCTCCGGAGCAACGAAGGCGAAGCTTCGGATCCCGCGCGACTTCAGCGTGCGTGCGGCAGTACCCGCGCTCCGACGCAGGTCATAGCTGGAGAACTTCTTCGCGGCACCGCCCGAAATCAGCAACAGGCGCTTCGCTTTCAGCGAAGCCGGCTTATAAAGGAGATTCGTTTCAAAGGGTTTGCCGCTTACTTCGCCGCTCGCCAGCAGATCGGCTACGGCTGCTTGCACCGCCTGATCCGACGTGGCGACCTTCAGTTCGGGCTTCTTGTCTTTCTCATTGGATGCCGCATTTGAGTGATCGAGTACGACGGCAACCAGACATTCGACTTCAAGGGCAGACGGCGCAGTGGAGGAAATTGTCGTTTTCATATTTGAAATACGGTAATCAGTGAATTAATCCAGTATCGTCGGCGAGGAGGCTTTTGCGCAAGCGTGCCACAAAAACAACAATGCTCGATGATCGCCGACAAAGGCTCGACCGGGCAGACAGCGGGATCGCCACAAACGCTCAGAAGCCTTTCTGCTACACTTTCGCGCATGAGCCCTAGTACAAGAAGACAGTTCGTCGAGCAGTGCGCAAGTGCAGCTGCGGGGGCGATGCTACTCCCTGCTTTTGCACGGGCTGCGAGTTCGGGACCTTCGATTCATTTTCCGACCGACCCGCGTGAACGCGTGGCAGTCGCAGCGTATCCGTTTCGCGAGTTCATCGTCGGATGGAAAGGGTGGGATGGGAACACTCCAAGCAAGGTGCCGCGAGAGCAACAGATGGAGCTGAAAGATTTCGCGGCGCACGTGGTCGAGAAGTTCAATGTGCGTCACATTGAGCCGTGGAGCCCAGCCTTCCCTTCGACTGATCCGAAGTATCTTGAACAATTCCGCGCGGCGGTAGAGAAGGCGAGATCGAGTGTCGTTGATATCGCGGTGGACGGCGGGCACAGCCAGTATGCCCTGGATAAGACCGAGCGCGAGAAGGCGGTCACGGCGAGCAATCAGTGGATAGACGTGGGCGTGGCACTCGGGTCTCCCAGCATTCGAACCCATATCGACAGTGCAAAAGATTCTAAGCCGGATGTGGGGCGGACGACGGATACGCTGGCGCGTGTGTCGGAGTATGCGGAAAAGAAGAATGTCGTGATTCATCTTGAAAACGATAATCCGGTCAGCGAGGATCCATTCTTCATCGTCGAGGTAATCGAGAAAGTCAAAAGTCCTTGGCTGCGCGCTTTGCCGGACTTCGGTAATTCACTGGCGGCCCATGATGAAGCCTTTCAGGATCGCGCGATGGAAGCCATGTTCGCGCATGCCTACGGAATCTGCCACGTAAAAGATGGCGAGGTGGACGATCAGGGCAAGGCTTCACACGTCGATCTGGCGAAGGCATTCGCAGCTCTAAGGAAACACGCCTACAAGGGATATTGCTCAATCGAGTATGACGCGCCGGGTGATCCTTACAAGCCGACGGCAGCGCTGGTGGAAGCGACGATCAAGTATCTGTCTTAGACTGTTATTTCAGAGAGTCCCACCACCCTTCTACCGCAAGGCGGGCAGCCTGGTCGACTGGGAATAGACGAAAATATGGCGGGACCTGAAATCCAGAGACGTCGGATCGAAATCTTCCGTCGCGGAGAGCACCAAACGCTCAGACGCTCAGAACCTTATGGAGGAAAATCATGACGCTACGCAGGATCACTTGCTTGGTCCTTTTACTGACGTTCTCGATTGCGGCCAATGCGGGAGACCGGAAGTTCATCGTGAATCCGCGGCCCGCTGACACGAAGGCTTTGCCCTTCAGCGATGCCGTGCTGGTCGGCAACACTCTCTATATCGCTGGCCACATTGGACTCGACCCGAAAACGGGACTGGCTCCGGCCGATGCCGAGGTAGAAGCGCATCTGGTCATGGATGGAATCAAGAAGACCGTGGAGGCAGCTGGCTTGTCTATGGACGATGTTGTTTCCATGCAGATTTTCTGCACCGATTTGAAGCTTTACGACACATTCAATGCGGTCTACAAGACCTACTTCCACGGCGACTTTCCGGCGCGGGCGTTCATAGGAACCGACAAACTGCTTCGCAACGGCCACTACGAGGTGCTCGGAATCGCCGTGAAACGATAATAATAACTGCGCGTTATTCGTTTTTTGTTCGCCTTCCGGGCGCAAATTGTGATAGCTGTATTGGCCATGCGAAAGGCAGTTCTTCATCTCAAGAAGTCCGACCCTGTCCTGCGCGCGATCATCGAACGTGTGGGCCCGTGCCGCATGGAGTTTGGGCCAGCGGAGTTTTCCAGCCTGGCCGAAGCGATCGTCTACCAGCAATTGAACGGCAAGGCGGCCGTGACGATCTTCAGGCGTTTCGCCGCGCTGGCGGGAGAGCCGATCACGCCGGAAGGCATCCTCAAACTGAGTGACGAGCAACTCCGGAGCGTGGGGTTGTCGAAACAGAAGTCGGCATATCTGAAAGATCTGGCGGCGAAGACCGCGTCCGGAGTACTCGACTTTTCGCGCCTGCCGGAGTTGCCGGACGAAGAAGTGATCAAACACCTCACGCAGGTCAAAGGGATCGGTGTGTGGACGGCTCATATGTTCCTGATGTTCTCGTTGCGGCGTCCCAATGTGCTGCCGACCGGGGACTACGGCGTGCAGATGGCGGTCAAGAAGCACTACAAACGACGCAAGCTGCCGAAGTCGAAGGATCTGGAAAAGATTGCCCGTGCCTGGGAGCCGTATAGAAGCATCGCGTGTTGGTATATGTGGCGGAGTCTGGATATCAAAACCTTGTAACTTCTGTGTTCCGCTGTATCCCTTGTGGTTAAATGGTTGTCAAATGGCAGACGCGAAGATTCGTGTGCTGGTGGCGAAGCCTGGCCTCGACGGCCATGACCGGGGCGCCAAAGTTATTGCGCGCGCTCTGCGCGATGCGGGGATGGAAGTCATCTACACCGGGCTGAGGCAGACGCCGGAGATGATCGTCACCGCCTCTCTTCAGGAAGATGTACAGGTCATCGGACTGTCGATCCTCTCCGGGGCACACAACGCGATTGTGCCACGCGTGATGGACCTACTCCGGCAAAACAAAATGGATGATGTGATCGTGCTGGTGGGCGGGATCATCCCGGACCAGGACATCGAGGGGCTCAAGAAAGCCGGCGTGGCTGCGATCTTCCAGCCGGGCACGGCCATGGATGACATCGTGAAGTTTATTCGCACGCATGTGAAGGGACCCCGCGTGCCGACAGCGTGATGCTTGGCATGAACGCAGCCCGGGCCAGGAAGATTCTCTCAGAGACAGTCGGTCCGGCTCCGTGGTACTGGGAAACCTTTCCCACCTTTCATTCGCAGTCAAGGCAGAGCTTCGTGTGGACGCATCACGGAACCGAAGGACCGGTGGGTCATCTCGTCACTCTCGGTTTGGAGCAGGAAGCTGACACGCTCCGGCTCGCGCTGAATACCTACTGCCGTCCTTTTCTGATGGCTTCGAATTTTCTGGGCGTATGGTGTCCCGAGGGACGCAACATTCGCCTAGTGTGCTTCGATCCTGATCAGTTCAAAGCGTTCGATGTGGCGGAGGTCGCGGGCTGGTTCAAGCAATCCACAGAGCGGATCTACTCAGCCACCGCTCCGATTGCGGACTTCGAGGTTCCGCTGTCTTTGACTGCCGGCACACACAAGACGGAGACGCCTTCAGTTTTTTCCGGAATCGATGAACTAATCGTTCCGACCAGCTACAAACCCATGACCCAGGACGATCCTGCTTTCGCGCTGTTCGTCTTTTATCTGCAGGCAGGGCTAGTGGAAGTACTTCCGCAGAAGTGGTTCACCGCCGCGCAATATAAAGTCGGGCATCAGTGGATCACGCGAGCCAGCCGCGATCCGGACTCGCACCGCATTCTGGGCGAGTGCTTCGGGGTGGGGACGTTTCTGCTGGAAGAGGACGGCTGTCATCTGGCGGAGTGGATCAAACCATCGTAGGTTGCGGCTTCCGTTGTGGTATTTGCCATCGATGTCGCAGACTTCATTTGAGTTCGAAGAACACCAAGTCGTCAGAGTATTGCGATTGCGATCGGATGACGGCACGAACCGTCTGACCCGCACCTGCGTCGTTTCGCTCATGGAAACACTGTATGGACTGAGGCGGGAGGCACGCGGACTGATCATCGCTGGTAACGGTAAATTCTTTTCAGCTGGAGCAGAGCTGGAGGAAATTGCCGCCCTTAACGTCCCGGGAGCCTATGAATTCTCAAGATTGGGACAGAGTCTGATGGCAGCGATCGAGAACTTCCCTGCCCCGGTTTGCGCGGCTATTTCCGGATACTGCATGGGTGGCGGACTCGATCTCGCCCTGGCTTGCCATCGGCGGATTGCGGCACCAAATGCCATCTTCGGACACCGAGGAGTCGCGTTAGGCCTCATTACCGGCTGGGAAAGAACGCAGCGGCTGGCGCGCGTGATCGGAAAAGCGCGGGCACTCGAAATGTTCGTGGCGGCTGAGAAGGTGGGTGCCACCCAGGCCCTTCGCATAGGTTTGATCGAAAGGATCGCCGAAGATCCGATTGCGGAAGCGGGTCGTAGGATTCGGGACATTCGCTGACAATCTCAATTCGGACTGCGCTGCATTGCGCGGTTCCGCCCGGCTGGTATACCGTAATCAGTCCGCCTCTTCCGACCCTCATGGCCAACCGGACTGAAACCCTGCCAGTAAATACGTCTTTAGCGGGTAGTGTGCTCACGACGAAGGTTGACCCCACCTCGGCTCGCTTTGAAGCCAACATGCGCTTTCTCGCCGATCTTATGTCGCAAGTGCGAAATGAAGGCGAGAAGATCTGTGAGGGTGGAGGTGCCAAAGCCATCGAAAGCCAGCACGCCAAGGGGCGCCTGACGGCACGGGAGCGCATCGCGCGACTCGTCGATCCAGACACTTTCTCTGAGCTTGGACTCTATGCAGCGTACGACATGTATGAGGAATGGGGGGGCGCGCCTGCTGCGGGGGTCATTACCGGGATGGCGAGGGTGCAAACGCGACTGGTGATGATCATCGCAAATGACGCTACGGTGAAAGCCGGCGCGTTCTTCCCGATGACGGCCAAGAAAGTGATCCGGGCGCAGAATATTGCGATTGAGAATCACATTCCCACCATCTATCTTGTCGATTCCGCTGGGGTATTCCTTCCTTTGCAGGAAGACGTTTTCCCCGATACCGACGATTTCGGACGAGTGTTTCGCAATAACGCGGTGATGTCAGCGATGGGCATTCCTCAGATTGCCGCGATCATGGGGATGTGCGTGGCTGGCGGCGGGTATCTGCCGGTGATGTGCGACCACGTGCTGATGACGGACGGCAGCGGCCTGTTCCTTGCGGGGCCGGCCCTGGTGCAAGCCGCCATCGGGCAAAAAGTTTCTGCGGAAGAGTTGGGCGGCGCGGCGATGCACTCGGCGATCAGCGGGACTGTCGACTTTCGCGAACCAAACGACGAGGCCTGCATCGAGAGGATTCGTTCGATCGTGGAGAAGTGGGGGTATCGACGGCTGTCGCCATGGGATCGCAAGAAACCCGTAGAGCCGGCGCTGGCCGCAGAGGAAATCTATGGCATCTATGATCCGTCGCCCGCGCGCCCGTATGACATGAAGGAGGTGCTGGCGCGCATCCTCGACGCCAGCCGCTTTGATGAATACAGGCCCGAGTACGGGAAGACGCTGATCTGCGGATACGGCCGGATCGGCGGATTCGCCGTTGGCGTCGTCGCAAATCAGAAGCTGCACGCTCAGCAGACTGATCACGAGGGGCACAAGCGGGTGGAGTTCGGTGGAGTGATCTATACCGAGTCGGCGGAGAAGGCGTCTCGCTTCATCATGGACTGCAATCAGAATCTGATTCCGCTCGTCTTCCTGCACGATGTAAACGGGTTCATGGTGGGCCGCGATGCGGAGTGGAGCGGCATTATCAAAGCCGGCGCCAAGATGGTGAATGCAGTCTCGAATTCTGTGGTGCCCAAAATTACGGTGATCGTCGGCGGCTCGTTTGGGGCCGGACACTACGCCATGTGCGGCAAAGCTTATGATCCACGATTTGTTTTCGCCTGGCCTACAGCGCGTTATGCGGTCATGAGCGGAGACTCGGCAGCTGGCACTCTGGTCGAGATCAAGGTGAAGCAACTCGAGCGCGGGGGAAAGAAGTTGAGCGATGAGGAAAAAAAGGAACTCTACGAATCGGTTAAGCGAACCTACGAGGAGCAAACCGATCCACGCTATGGCGCAGCTCGGCTGTGGATTGACAAGATCATCGATCCGATCGAAACGCGGGAAGCGATCACCGAGGCGCTGGAAGCAGCCGCACTGAATCCCGATGTGGCCGAGTTTAAGGTTGGAGTGCTACAAACGTAGCAGCTAAGTGCTAATGCCAAGTGCCGCATCCGTCAAACTGATCGAGTGTCCACGCGATGCCTGGCAGGGGCTGCAGGGATTGATCCCTGCCGATCTAAAGGTGAACTATCTGAAAACCTTGATCAGCGCAGGATTCAAGCACGTTGACGCAGTTTCGTTCGTGTCGCCCAAAGCGGTGCCGCAGATGGCGGACTCCGAAGAGGTATTGAAGGAACTCGACCCGCCGGATGATGTCGAGATTATCGGAATCGTCGTCAACGAGAAGGGCGCACAGCGGGCTATTGAGACACAAGCCGTATCGACCCTGGGCTTCCCTTATTCCATATCGGAAACTTTCCTCAGGAAGAACCAGAATCAGTCTCCTGAGGATGCGCTTGAGGAACTGGAGAAAGTTCATAAAAGAGCTGATGACGCGGGGCGTGGCGTCGCAGTTTACATCTCTATGGCCTTCGGCAATCCTTATGGTGATCGATGGAGTGTTGAGGAAGTCGTGGACGCTATGGACTTGCTCGAGGCCGAAGACCTGCACATGATATCGCTCGCTGATACAGTGGGGATGGCCAGTCCGCAGCAAATTGGTGAACTCGTTCAGGCCGTGCAAACAAAATATGATTACCTTGAGATTGGTGTGCACTTGCACAGCCGCCCCCAGCAGGCTGGGGACAAGATCCTTGCTGCATACGACGCGGGCTGCCGGCGTTTCGACTCGGCGATAGGAGGACTGGGAGGTTGTCCGTTCGCGCAAGACGCGCTGGTGGGGAACATTCCGACGGAGAAAGTGATTGAGTCGCTTCGCCAGCGGGGTGCCCAGTTGCCAGCCTTGAAATCCCTCGATACTCTTCTGAAAGCGACAGGGGGCATTGCGGCGAAGTATTCGCAGTCTCGCGCCGCGGATTAGTCGCTAGCGATCGAACATTGAGCAAAACGCATAGGGCGGGATTCTCTTATGAGTTACCACACGGTTCAACTTGCGTTTGAGCGAAGGGTGGCAACGCTTACCTTGAATCGTCCGGAAAAGCGCAACGCGATCAGCTTCGAACTGATCGACGATCTGTTGCGGGCGCTCGACGAAGTGGCGAAGTCCGATGCGATTGTGACGATCGTGACCGGAGCGGGAAAAGCTTTTTGTTCGGGCTTGGATCTGGACAATCTGAAAGCCCTGCTTGGCCGCACTCCGGAACAGAATCTGCAGGACTCGCAGACTATGGTGCAGTTGTTTCGTTCGCTCTACGAGTTCCCGAAGGTGACGATCGCCGCGGTGAATGGGCCCGCGATCGCTGGCGGCACGGGGTTGGCGCTGCTGTGCGATTTCACGCTGGCAGTGCCGGATGCCAAGTTTGGTTACACGGAAGTACGAATCGGCTTCGTGCCCGCCATTGTGTCGACATTCCTGCTCCGACAAGTCGGAGAGAAACAGGCACGCGATCTGCTGTTGACGGGAAGACTTCTCGGCGCCGAGGAAGCGGCGGAAATGGGATTGATCAACGAAATCGTGCCCGCTGACAATCTGATGGCTCGTGCCCGGGAATTAGCGGCGCTGCTGATGGAAAATAGCGCGGCTTCGCTTCGGGCCACCAAACAATTGCTTACGGATCATGCGCGCATGGAACTAGACACGCACATTGAGGCGGCAATAAGGGAAAACACGGCGATCCGGAGTACGGCGGACTTCCGCGAGGGAATCACCTCATTCTTAGAGAAGCGCAAACCGGTCTGGACGGGGAAATGAGTTCCAGCCATCGACCTGCAACGAACGAAACGCGCTTGCGCGTGCGCTATGCGGAAACCGATCAAATGGGTGTTGTCTATCATTCCAACCACTTGATCTGGTTCGAAGTGGGCCGCGTGGAACTGATGCGACAGATGGGGCTTTCCTACCGCGACATGGAGCGCGAAGACGGGCTCTTCATCGCAGTGGCCGAGGCTAGGTGCCGGTACCGCGCGCCGGTGTATTACGACGAGGAAGTCGTTGTGCGCACCAGGCTAAAGACGGTGAGGGCATCGGTGATTGTTTTCAGCTACGAATTGGCTCGGGCCAATACAGGCGCGCTGCTGGCGGAAGGCGAGACCACACATATCGTTACGAATTCGAATATGAAAGTCTCCGCCTTGCCGCATAAGTACCTCAGCGTTTTCCGTGCCGCTGCGGGGAAATAACAGGCCAACTTGGGGACTCTTTTGAACGCTCTGCACATCACCGGAAACGATTTGAGACTGGAGGACGTACGCGAGGTCGCTGTGTCGCGCCAGGCCGTCTTGCTCTCGCCGGATGCCCGCGAGGCCGTGAATCTGGCGCGCACCGTGGTCGATGAGATTGTGGCCAGCAACAAGGTGGCGTATGCGATCACGACCGGAGTCGGCAAACTGAGTGACGTCCGAATCCTCGGCGAGCAAATCCGTGAACTACAGGTGAACCTAGTACGATCGCACGCGTTTGGGGTAGGCTCGCCTCTTCCCCGTGCGGAAACACGCGCCATGATGCTGTTGCGTGCGAATTCGCTGGCGAAAGGCCACTCTGGTGTCCGCGCGGCTGTGATCGATACACTCTGCGAGATGTTGAATCGGGGCGTTACCCCACTGATTCCCTCGCAGGGTAGCGTCGGCGCGAGCGGAGATTTGGCTCCCCTCGCGCATCTGGCACTCGCTCTTACTAGCGAAGGCGAATGCCACGATGAGACAGGAACTCGGTTCCCTGCTGCGGAAGCTTTGAGGCGGGCACAGATCAAGCCCCTTGTCCTCGAGGCCAAAGAAGCGATCTCTCTCATCAACGGCACACAAGCCATGCTGGCGGTCGGCACTTTGGCTTTACTGGCAGCCGAGACTCTTGTGGATACCGCTGACGTTTTGGGCGGACTTTCGTGCGACGCGTTGAAAGGAACCGATACGGCGTTCGATGAGCGAATTCACAAGGCGCGTCCGCATAACGGACAAATGAAGACCGCCGCGAATCTACGGCGCATGCTCGAAGGCAGCCAGATTCGCGAATCCCACCGCGAATGCGGGCGAGTACAGGACGCTTACTCGCTGCGCTGCATACCTCAGGTACACGGCGGTGTTCGCGATACTCTTGCACATTGCCGATCGGTATTTGAAACCGAAGCCAACTCGGCAGTAGACAATCCGCTGGTATTCATCACCGATCCCAAAACTGGCGAGGGCGACGTAATCTCCGGCGGAAATTTTCATGGTGAACCGCTTGCGTTTGCGTTGGACTTCCTGGCAATAGCCCTAAGCGCGCTGGCGGGCATCAGCGAGCGCCGGATCGAAAGGCTGGTCAATCCTGCTCTAAGCGAGGGACTGCCGCCATTCCTTGCTCCAGGAGCGGGCCTGAACTCCGGATTCATGTTGCCCCAGGTCACGGCGGCCGCGCTGGTCAGTGAAAATAAAGTACTAGCCCACCCTGCATCGGTGGATTCGATCACCACCTCGGGCAACAAGGAAGACTACGTTTCGATGGGGATGACCGCGGCCCTCAAACTGCGGCGCGTCGTCGAGAACACGCGTAATGTGCTGGCGATCGAAGCCATGGCTGTGGCCCAGGCGCTGGATTTCCTGGCTCCGCTGAAGACATCAAAACGCGGACAAGCAGCGCACGCGGCGATACGAAGTGTGTGTCCGTTAGTTGATAAGGATCGCGTGATGTACACCGATCTTGCACGAACGGCCGAACTGATCGCCGCCGGTAAGATTGCTGCAGCTTTGATGTAGTTCTTGAGAGTTATGAAGACGTTTACGGAATACCTAAAGTTTCATACCAAGACGCATCGCGCGTATATTCACATCACGCCGCAGGTGGAGCAGATCGTGAGCAGCAGCGGAGTCAAGGAAGGCATGGCGCTTGTCTCCGCCATGCATATCACGGCTGGCGTGTATGTGAATGACAACGAGAGCGGATTGATCGAGGATATCGACAAGTGGCTGGAGCATCTCGCGCCATTTCGCAGGGACTATAAACATCACGACACTGGAGAAGACAACGGCGACTCCCACCTGAAAGCCTTGTTAATTCACCACGAGGTCATCGTGCCCATCACTTCCGGCAGACTCGACCTGGGTACATGGCAAAGAATTTTCTACGCGGAGTTTGACGGCCAACGGGACAAACGGGTGATCGTAAAAGTCATGGGAGAGTGATGCGATGTCGGAAGAGCTGAACGAACTGAAGGAACACGCTGAGCACGCAAAAGAAGATCCCACCCTAGCGCCAGTCTCGGTGACGATGGCCATACTGGCAGTCATGGTCGCAGTTATCACCCTGGTCGGGCACCGCGCGCACACCGAGGAAGTTGTGATGCAGGCTAAGGCATCCGATCAGTGGGCCTATTATCAAGCCAAGAATATCAGGCGGCACGAAGATGAAATCTTCGCCGACCTGACCTCGGTGCAACCGTCCACGGATGCCGCGGCCTTGGCTAAGTTGCGAGAGAAGTACTCTGGCGAGGCAGCGCGATACAAGGATGAACAAAAGGAAATTGAAGACAAAGCTAAGGAAATGGAGGCCGAGGTCGCGACGGAGAGAAATCGAGCCGATCGTTATGACCTGGCTGAGGTCTTCCTAGAGGTAGGATTAGTGATCACCTCGATCACTCTGCTTTCGGGACGCAGGCTGTTCTGGATGTTCGGAATTCTCATGGGCCTGATCGGAATTGTTCTGGCTGCGACCGGTTTCTTTGTACACTGAAACGAACGGACCGATTCGCCGCACTTCTCGTACCACCTTCGGCGTTGTCCACACAATCAGAAACGGACCGATCGGCAGGACGTTTATCCGCGTCCGCTGGAAGCAACCTGCGGCTCTCCCGACCCTTTTGCGTTCGTCGTCAAATTCCGACATCCATCGACCCAGGATCGCCTCGATCCGAAGCTTCCGTTGGCTTGGGTTCGTTCGGCAAAAACGCTAAAGCAAGACTGGATAATCCCGACTCCAACCAAGCAAGCCGAGAGTCGTCTGGTTCCGGGGTTTCCAGTTACTGGCTTTTTGCACGCATTCAGCCGGCTGCGGCTCTTCCCTTCTTCGGTGGTCGGTCCTTCTTGGAAATACAAAACGGCTTTGCCTCATTCATCGGGCTCCTCCCATTGGTGGTTGGCTCGTTGAATTCGGCTCCTTGACCCAGCGCCTTGGCTCCATCCCTTTGTCGGGGACTTCCCAGCTACTACGCGCTGTCCCGCCCCTGAGTCTCCGCTTCCGAATTCTCGCCCTTGTGGTTCTGCCACTGGTGGCTTCTCCGTTCGCATCGCAGTCTCAGGTTCCCACGTTCCGCTCAACCGCCTCCTTGGCAAGCTCAGGCCACCTCTCATGCCGGATGCCGCTCCGCCCGTAAACAGGTTTCGTCGGAGCTTGGTCCCGCACTAGCAACCCCCCCGGTTTTGACATCGTCTCTTGGTTTTCGACACTTCCATAGTGCTTCCCTCTTGCGGTCCTCTTCTTGCCTGTCACCTGACCCGGTCTTTGCCAGGCCTTATCCTTCTGTGCTCACGACCATGGCTTTTGACCACGGCCGTCGAAGGTGGTTTGGAACCTGTCCCTGCAGACCGGTTCCGAGGGGCCTGCCCTCATCAGTTAAGCAGTTACGCACTACTCAGCCTTGCGGCCTTTCGCGCTCGTGGCGCACGTTTGCCGACCATTCGTCAGGAATCATTGGTCGTCGCCGCGTAATAGCAGGTTGTTGCTCCTCTGGGAGACCGGCAATCCGCCTCGGGTTGACAACCGCCTCCCAAAATTGAAAAGGCTCCCCATTTGTGATTGTGGATCGGCGTTTTGTAGTTGCACAGTTCCGTCGACTGAATAAATTGTCACCCCTGAGTGGGGTGGCTGTTCCGCCCGCACGTGACTGAGCTGGCAGGATAAATTCACTCAAGAGCGCCGTTGTGTTCACACCTGCACTGCTTCCAAATGCAGTTTGTCACTTATGATCTTCTGGCTAAGGAAGCGGGGCGGCCAACTCGAGGCCGCTTGAAAGGCCAAAGGGGAGGGCGGCGACCGCGCTCTCAAAACCTGTTTTCGGGTCGATCAAATAAAGACCAGAGTTTTGAGTGAAATCGGTCGCATACAGTTTGCCGTCCGTGGCGAAAGCCAACCCCATCACAGTGTTACTTCCCACGAGATTGACGATCTTCGTTGCTGCGCCGGTCTCTGGATTGATGCGGTACAGGATCGCAGGTACGTAAGAAGGGTTGAGGGTGGTCGTCACACCGAACATGTTCCCGCCACGATCGAACGCCAGGTCCATAAAGAATTGAGGAGCGCCGGTTGAACCGACGCGGGTAACCGCCCCGGTGACCTCATTGACCGTATAGAGTGAGTTGTAATTTGGGTCGGAGCTGGGGCCCGGGCCGCACTCGAAATTCGGACCGTTCGGGTTACAATCTCCAACTGCGTACAGAATCCCATTGGGAGCGAAGGCCAAGGCCATGATTGCGAGCCCGGGGACGGGCACGCCGAACAGGTTTGCCAGTCCGGTTTTCGTGTCGATGCTTGCAAGCTTCTGGTTCCCGAAAAGGTCTCCGCACATGCTGAGCAACGTCCCTGAGGGTGACATCGCCAGTGAGGCACAGCCGCCTCCCATGATCGGTCCAATGTCGGTCGTGGTGATCTTCTTGCCGGTCACTTCAATCGCCCACAGTTCCCCCGTTCCAGTAGAAAAAGCAGTGGTGTAGTAGACATTCCTGGTTTGATCGTCTTGATTAGCCGTGTGAGTCGCGGCCAGGACCCCTCGGGACCCTAGAACACACGTCATTGCTGCCAAAGTAAACAGCCCCAGGCAAATCGAGAGCAGGTTTCTGCTTGAGAGTGATTTTCTGAACATTGGGAATCCTCCGAAAACAGACTTGGAAACAACCGAAATCTGGTGCTAGAATCCGCAGCGGCTTCCGACCGTTCCCGTAGCACCTTAGCCAGCAGGCTGTCAGCCATCACCTTGCATCAGCGTGGGCCACTGAATCGTGTAGGTCTGGGCCGCCATGGGAAATTGCGCTTATTCACAACGTGAGCAATACAGATACAGAAAGACGCATGAAGTTTGTCAAGCTTGTGCAGCCCTTGAGCCTGCTTTCCACCGATACCTCCCTCGTGGCGCCAACACTTAGCTTCTATCTCCTAAGGCGAAATTTCCGCGTAGATTGGCTCATGCAAAATCAAAATCTGCACATAGAAACAAAAGGGGCTATTTTCACAAAGCCTTACCGACTGTTGACCGATTGACATGGGGGCGGCGGCACGATATGTTGAGCGCTTCACCTTCTAAGGGGGCCCCAACACAAGACTCAACACCCAGAAGGGTGAAAGTATGCCCGGAGTTCCCTCCCAACCAGTCAGCGATCTCCTGGTCAAGTGGCAGGCCGGGGATGAGAAGGCACTTGAACAAATGCTGCCTTTGGTCTACGAAGATCTGCGCCGCATTGCCCACCGACACTTAAAGAACGAACGTCAGGGTCACACTCTTCAGACCACCGCTCTGGTGCACGAAGCTTATCTTCGCCTGACTAAAGAAAAGCCTCGACACTTCGAGAATCGTGCTCATTTCTTTGCTATTTCGGCCCACTTGATGCGGCAAATCTTGGTGGAATACGCCCGCAGCCGCCGCGCCAGCAAGCGCGATGCAGGCCACACACTGATGCTCGAAGAGGTTGCGGTGCTGCTCAAAGGGCCGCGCACAGATCTAATCGCGCTCGACGATGCGCTGCACGAGCTCGCGCGTCTTGATGAGCGCCAGAGCCGCATCGTGGAACTGCGCTTCTTTGCTGGGCTGTCGATTGAGGACACATCGCATGTCCTCGGCATATCGCCGGCGACCGTGAAGCGCGACTGGATCACCGCACGCATGTGGCTTTACGACGAAATTTCAAAGCAGAAGCAGCAGTCGAAGGGAGCTTGACTAAGCCGTGGGTGCTGAAGCTGCGAAGTCGCAGAACCAGATGACGTCTCAACGTTGGGAGCGTCTGAAGGAACTCCTCATCTCAGCCTTGGAAGTGGCGCCCGATGAGCGCGCTATGCATCTCGACAGAGTCTGCGAGCCGTCGTTGCGCAGAGACGTAGAACGATTGCTCGCGGCCGGAGACGCCGCCTCAGCAGACTTTCTCCCAGATCCATCGACTGTTCACAGTTTTGCCCCTGCCTCCCAACATGGCGCCGAACCTCTGATCGGGCGCCAGATCGGCTCGTACAGAATCGTCGACCAAATCGGCAGGGGTGGTATGGGCGAAGTCTATCGCGCCGTCCGAGCGGACGAGCAATTTGATAAGCAAGTCGCGGTCAAGCTGGTCAGGTCCGGCCACAATTCCGAAGCTGTCGTTCAGCGTTTTAAGAACGAACGTCAAATTCTAGCCAGTCTCGATCATTCCAATATTGCCCGGCTCCTTGATGGAGGCACAACAGGGGATGGCCTGCCATACTTTGTGATGGAGCTGATCGACGGTTTGCCCATCGATGAGTATTGCGATCTCCACCGACTCACAGTTTCTGAACGCCTTGCCTTGTTTCGGCAGGTTTGCCTTGCGGTTCATTACGCACACCAGCACCTGATCATTCATCGGGACGTCAAGCCAAGCAACATCCTAGTGACTTCGGACGGTGTGCCGAAACTTTTAGATTTCGGCATCGCAAAGATTTTAGGCCCGACCGACGACGGCTACGAACCCACTCGGACCATTCTCCGCGCGTTCACCCCGGAGTACGCCAGTCCTGAACAAGTGACCAATGGCGCCATGACAACGGCCACCGACGTTTACTCCTTGGGAATCGTTTTGTACGAGCTGTTAACGGGGCTTTCGCCGTATCGGCTGACCAACCGCACGCCACAAGAGATCACACGCGTGGTATGCGAAATCGAGCCTGAAAAACCCAGCTGCGCAGTCCGTCGGGTGCAACCAGAACATAGAGGAAGCGAATCGCAGGCGATCAGTCCAGCCGGAGTCGCTGTGGCGCGCTTGAGTTCCCCCGACAAGCTCAAGAAGAGTCTCGCTGGCGATCTCGACAACATCGTACTAATGGCTTTGCGCAAAGAGCCCCAACGCCGCTACGTGTCAGTGCAGGAATTCGCGCATGATATCCAGCGGCATCTCACCAGTCTCCCGGTGGTCGCGCGAAAAGATACGCTCGGATATCGAACTGCGAAGTTTGTGAACCGCCACAGAGCTGCCGTGCTGGCTGCCTGCGTAATAGGAATAACCCTGGTGAGTGCGTTGGTGTTGCTGGTTCGGGCCAATCGCATCGCCCGACAGCAGTCAGAAATGGCCCGGGGCGAGCGAGCCCGCGCAGAACGCCGCTTCAACGATTTGAGGAAGCTGGCGAATTCAATGATCTTTGATCTGCCGAAACCAATCCATGCGCTTCCAGGTTCGGTCGCTGTCGAGAAAATGCTCTTCGATAGCGGGCTCAAGTATCTGGACAGTTTGGCAGTTGAGGCCGGAGATGACGTTTCTTTGCAGCGGGAACTCGCTGCCGGCTACAAGCAGCTCGGGGACTCCATGGGAGGTCCCTATGGTTCGAATGTGGGGGACTTCGCCGGCGCGGTGGCTAACTACCGCAAAGCGCTCCAAATTAGGGAGACCATCGCAAGAAACGCTCTCTCGAACATTCAAGATCAGGTAGACCTGGCCAAGACCTACCGGACCCTCGGGTTCTTACTGCAGAGGACCGGGGACCTGTCCGCCGCGCGTGATGACGTGCAAAGGGCGCGAGAGATTATGCAGCCCATCGCGGAAGCCCACGGCGGCGACATCGTGGTTCTGAATGAGCTCTCCGTCGATTATCTGACACAGGGATTCATCGACCAAGAGGGTTTAGAGAACGGCCCCGCAGACCAACCCGCTATTGCCCTCGGTGACTTCCTGAAATCGTTCGAAATTGTCGAAAGAATTGCCAAGCTCAAACCGGACTTCGTCGCTGAACAGACTGTCTTCATGCTTGGTGTCATCTCCGGAGGATATATTGAGGTTGGGAAACCGGCCAAGGCCATCGAATGCGCGCGACAGGGGCTCCAGCTCTTGGCCCACTTGAAGGCAGCCGACCCGACGCGTAAAGCAGTATTCACAAGCGTGGGGGCCGGGCTTCACTCTATGCTCGGAAACGCCCTGTTGTTTAGCGGCCACTCCGGAGCGGCACTCGCCGAGTACGAAAAGGAAGCAGCTGGGTTCAGGGCGCTGTTCGACCCCACGGACTACAATTCCCAGGTCAGCCTAGCTGATGGCGAAGTCAACGAGGGACATGCCCGGGAAGTAGCCGGCGATGCGGCAGCGGGGCTGAGGGAAATCAAGAAGGGCATCGAACTCTTGGAGCAGGCTGGAGGGCCCAGTTCGACCGATGTCCGTTCGGGCTCCTACCTAGCAATGTACTACATGTTCGAAGGCGAAGCGTTTGAACATCTAGGGAACTTACGCGAAGCTCTGGACGCGTATCAGAAGGTCGTTGACCAATCGCACTTACCGCCTCTAGCCGTATTTCCCCGAACAAAGCTGCTCGCTGCCGCAGGTCTCGCGTCCATCGCTCGAGTGCTCGCCAAGCTGGGCAGAATCACCCAGGCGGGGATAAAATACAACGAAGCACTTCGCCTTGCCGAGCCGGCCGCGACCTCGAAAGCACCGAGCTGTTCCGCACTATATGTTCTGACCGCCGTTTACGCCGGCCTGGGAAACCTCGCGCTCAAGACGGGGACCTCAAGCGACCGGGTGCGCGACAATCGCAGCGAAGCCTGTCACTGGTTTCAAAAAAGCGCTGATACGTGGAAACAAGTTCCCGAGCAGCATCCGCTCGCGCCAAATGGGTTCAAGGTGACCGACTCTTCCAACGTACCCGCGCAACTTATCAGGTGCAAATAGTAGTCCTACCCGAATCGAAGCTCACAAATTGCCGGCTTGTGCCCTGTTGGCTTCGTTCGGGCCACTGTAGACAAGCGATCGGCACTAGCGGATCGCGCTCCCGAACCCAACGCGCCAACGTGGCCGGGCAGAATCGCACGG